>Ga0265314_10000786_pt1 | contig 37665 bp, 30 predicted proteins | sample 4126metaG_FD_203106 | JGI IMG/M metagenome (GOLD analysis project Ga0265314, IMG submission 203106) | Rhizosphere microbial communities from Carex aquatilis grown in University of Washington, Seatle, WA, United States - 4-1-26 metaG | ecosystem: Host-associated > Plants > Roots > Rhizosphere >...
ATCGGCACCGGCCGCGGCACGCTCGGTTCGGCGGAGTTCAGCCATCAATGGCTCGGGCCGTTGATCGCCGGCGCGCTCTCGGTCGCCGGCGCCGCCGTCGCGGACCGCATACGGCGCGCCGTCTTCGAGCGCGAGCGCGATCTGCGCATCTCCGCCGTGCACTTGCGCGAAGACGCAGAGGTGAAAGAGGCGCTGGCGCGGGTGGGGCGCGAGCTGATCACCCCGTCGGGACCGGGCGGCCTGCTCGGCCGCCTGTGCCGTCTGACCACCGAGGCGCTGCAGTGCGACGCCAGCCACACCTACCTGCGCGACGTCGAGCGCGACGAGTACGCCGTCGCCGCCGGTTTCGGCGATACCGAGGAACAATGGCAGGCGCTGCGCTTGGTGACCTATCCGCAGCGTTTCGTGCGTCCCTTTCACGACCGTTTCGCAACCGACGAAGTCCTGCAGGTGCACGTCGACGACATGCCGCCGATGGCCGCGGAGATGCTGCGCCAGGTGGGGACGACCGCGGTGCTGTGTGTCGCGTTGCGCCGCGGCGACGAGCTGGTCGGCATGCACAGCGCGGCGATTCGCCATCGCGCTGCGACCTTCAACGCGCAGCAGGTGCGTATCCTGCGCGGCATCGCGCATCTGGCGTCGCTGGCGCTGCAGACCGAGCGCCTGGTCGACGAGCTGGCGGCGGCCAACGAGCTCAAGTCGGAGTTCGTCGCGACGATGTCGCACGAGCTGCGCTCGCCGCTGAACATCATCATCGGCTACCACGAGCTGTTGTTCGACGGCAGCTTCGGACCGCTGAGCGATCGCCAACGCGAGCCGCTGCGGCGCGCCGACCGCAGTGCGCGCGAGCTGCTCGATCTGATCAGCGCGACGCTCGATCTCAGCCGCCTGGAAGCCAAACGCATCGCGCTCGATCTGGGTCCGGTCGGGATCGGCGATCTGGTCGACGAAGTCGGCCGCGACTACGCGGACCTTCCCGAGCGGCCCAATGTGCAGGTGCAGTGGGCGACTCAGGCGGGCCTGGCTCCGATCTATACCGATCGCGTCAAACTGAAGATGGTGCTGAAAAATCTGGTCGGCAACGCGGTCAAGTTCACCGAGCAGGGTCGCGTGCGGTTGGAGGCGACGGCGCGCGACGGAGGCGTCGAGCTCGTCGTGGTCGATACCGGCGTCGGCATCCCGCTCGAAGCGCGCGGCCTGATCTTCGAGCCGTTCCGCCAAGTCGACGTGGCGCGCGGCCGCGTGCGCGGTGGCGCCGGTCTGGGCCTCTACATCGTCAAGCAGTTGCTGGAAATGCTCGGCGGCAGCATCGCCGTCGAGAGCGAAGTCGGCCGCGGCTCGACGTTTCGAGTGTGGCTGCCGACGCGCGTCGGGGGCGATGCGGGTGTCGATGCCGCGCCGCGCGAGGTGGGAGTCGCGGGCTAGACGCGGACGGCTGCGCCAGACAAATCGCTTTCAGCCGTCAGCGATCAGCCCTTTCACTGCGCAAAGCTCGACCGACGCAGGGCGCTGCCTGAAGACCTCGAGGCCTTGAGGCAGTACCGCGCCGCCGAGCCCGTATCTCCTGCGGCTACTTCAGTCCCTGCCGAATCAACTCTTCGGCGATCTGCACGGCATTGGTGGCGGCGCCTTTGCGGAGGTTGTCGGAGACTTCCCACAGCCAGAGGCGGTCGCTGCCGAGGTCTTTGCGAATGCGGCCGACCAGCACGTCGTCATGGCCGGCGACGTCGGCGGGCGTCGGGAAGATATTGTGCTTCGGGTCGTCGACGACGCGTACGCCGGGAAACGCGGCCAATGCAGCGCGCGCCGCGTCGGCGGACAGCGGCCGTTCGGTCTCGATCAGCACCGTCGCCGAGTGCCCGACCGGCACCGGCACGCGCACGCAGGTCATGGCGACGTCGAGATCCGGCAGCTCCATGATCTTGCGCGTCTCGAACAGCAGCTTGACCTCTTCGGTCGAGTAGCCGTCCTCGCGGAAGGTCTCGCACAACGGCAGCACATTGAACGCGATCGGTGCGGCGAAGACCTTCGCCGACGGCGTCTCACCGCGCAGCGTCGCCTCGATCTGCGCATCCAACTCGTCGACACCCGGCTTGCCGGCACCGCTCACCGCTTGCAGCGTGGTGACGACGACGTGCTTCAAGCCGGCGGCGCGGCGAATCGGCTCCAGTGCCATGACGAACCCGATGGTCGTGCAGTTCGGGCAGGCGATGATGCCTTCATGCGATTTGAGGGCTTGCGGATTTACCTCCGGCACGACCAACGGAACGCGCGGATCCATGCGCCAGGTGCTCGACTTGTCGATCGCCACGGCGCCGCGCTTGGCGGCTTCCGGCGCGAGCTCCTTCGACAGCGTGCCGGTGGCGGCGAAGAAGACGAAGTCGGTGCCGTCGAGCGCTTTCGGCTGGGCCAGCTGCACCGGGATGTCTTTGCCGGCGAAGCGCACCGTGTTGCCGGCCGAGCGTTCGCTGGCCAGCGGCCGCAGCTCGCCGACCGGGAAATGGCGCTCTTCGAGAACTTGCAGAAGGACTTCACCGACCGCGCCGGTGGCGCCGACGATGGCGATGGTGTGCTGTCCGTTGCGGCTCATGGGGAAGCGATCCTTGAGGGAACGTCGCGGCGAGTCAAGGCAGTCCCATGCATGTGGTGGCGTACGATGTCATCGCGCGTCTCCTGACCGGTGCCCCAGCCCGATGGCTGCAAGCCGCTTTGAGCTCACAGCGACCGGGTCAAACAGAATCCGTTGCAGCGCCGCGCCGGCGCGGACGAGGACGCCTCTCTTCTCGGGCGCGGCCTCGCAGGTCGCCGCACTGGAACGCGGGACTGGAGTCCCACGCCACGATCACTTTCGGGACTATTTCCTGAACGACTGGCCGAGGATCTTTTTGCGCAGGCGGATCGACTCGGGGGTGACTTCGACCAGCTCGTCGTCGCCGATCCACTCGACGCCGGCTTCGAGGCCCATATCGCGGTGCGGCGTGATGATGACGTTTTCGTCGCGGCCGGAGGCGCGGATGTTGGTCAGCTTTTTCTCGCGGCAGATGTTCACGTTGAGGTCGGCTTCGCGCGAATACTCCCCGACGACCATGCCTTCGTACACGCGTGTGCTGGGCGGGATGAAGAGCGAGCCGCGCTCCTGCATGTGGAAGATCGCATACGGCGTGGCGACGCCTTCGCGGTCGGCGACCATGGCGCCGTTGGTGCGCGATTGGATGTCGCCGTGCCACGGCGCCCAGCCGTTGAACAGCGCGTTCATGATGCCGGTGCCGCGCGTCTCGGTGAGGAAGCGCGAGCGGAAGCCGATCAGGCCGCGCGAGGGCACGGAGAACTCGAGGCGCACGCGGCCGGAGCCGGTGTGCGTCATCTTCGTCATCTTGCCCTTGCGCACGGCGAGCAGCTGCGACAGGACGCCGATGTAGTCTTCCGGCACATCGACCAGCAGCAGCTCCAGCGGCTCATGCACGGCGCCGTCGATCTCCTTGGTGATGACCGTCGGCTTCGAGACCTGCAGCTCGTAGCCCTCGCGCCGCATGGTCTCGATGAGGATGGCCAGCTGCAACTCGCCGCGTCCGGTGACGCGCAGCTGATCCGGCGAGTCGGTGTCCTCGATGCGCACGCTGACGTTGCGACGCTTCTCGAACACCAGTCGGTCGCGCAGCTTGCGCGAGGTGACGTACTGGCCCTCGCGCCCCGACCACGGCGAGGTGTTGGCGCCGAAGATCATGGCGATGGTCGGCTCGTCGATGCGGATGCCGGGCAGGGCGCGCGGCTGCTCGCGGTCGGCGATGGTATCGCCGATGTTGATTTCCTCGATGCCGGCGACGGCGACGATCTGCCCGGCGCTGGCGCGCGCCGCCTCGACGCGCTTCAAGCCGCTCCAGGTGTAGAGCTGCGTGATCTTGGCCGCCTTTTGCGTGCCGTCGGGCGTGCACAGCATGTACTGCGCGCCGGCTTCCAATGCGCCGTGCTTGATACGCCCGATCGCCAGGCGGCCGACGTAATCGTTGTAGTCGAGATTGTTGCACTGAAACTGCGTCGGATGACCTTCGTCGACCAGTGGGCCGGGCAAGTAGCCGAGCATGACGTCGAACAGCGGTCGCAGATCCTCCGACGGCTGTTCCAGAACGCGCGTCGCCGTGCCGGCGCGCGCGTTGGTGTAGATCAGCGGAAATTCCAGCTGCTGTTCGGTGGCGTCGAGATCGATGAACAGTCCGTAGACCTCGTCCACCACCTCGGCGATGCGCGCGTCGGCGCGATCGATCTTGTTGATGCACACCACCGGCGGCAGCCCCAGCGCCAGGGCCTTCTGCAAGACGAAGCGCGTCTGCGGCAGCGGCCCTTCGGAGGCGTCGACCAGCAGCATGACGCCGTCGACCATGGCCAGCGTCCGCTCGACCTCGCCGCCGAAGTCGGCGTGTCCGGGGGTGTCGACGATGTTGATGGTGATGCCGTGGTACTCGACGGCGGTGTTCTTGGCCAAAATGGTGATGCCGCGCTCGCGCTCGAGCTCGTTCGAGTCCATCACCCGCTCCATGACGTGCTGGTTGGAGCGAAAGATGCCGCTTTGGTGCAGCATCGCATCGACCAGCGTGGTCTTGCCGTGGTCGACGTGGGCGATGATCGCCAGGTTGCGGATATCGCTGCGGCGGGTCGGGTCAGTCATGGGAATCCCCATGCCTACCAGGCCCGCCGCAGCGCAGCTAGCTAGGGGGAGGGGTGCTGCTCACTCGCCCTCGCGCACCGTGGTCGTTGATACGCCCTTGTTTTTGACACAGGTCATCGACTCGTTCGGCTCCGCGGTTGGATAGTAGAAGCCGAACCAGTTGCAATGCTCGTTCTTGTCGGTGAACGGGCCGAACGGGTAGTCGACGTCGTTGGGATTCTCCCAGTAGCACTCCCACTCGAGACCCTGGCCGGTATCGAACAGCAGTAGCGGGTCTTCGATGAGGAACGGCGGGTCGGCATAGCCCTCGTAGTGGTAGATCTCGTCTCCGCGCGTCTCGTTGTCCCAGCGATAGGTGGTGAAGCGCTTGCCGCGGAAATGGTAGTGACCGGTCTGCGCGATCAGCTTGATCGGTTTGGGGAAGACGCAATCGGCAGAATCCGTGACGTTCGACAGCGCCGGTACGAACACGTCCTTGTCCTGTCCGAAGATCGCCCCGGCGTGATCGGTGATCGTGCCCGGATCGGCATCCTGCAGGTTCATCACGACCTTGCCTTCGCCTTCGGTTTCAAGCGAACCGACGTTGACGAAGTGCGTCTGTACGAGGAGCTGCTCGCCTGCGCGCAGATGGAAGGCGACGCCGTCCGGCAGCTCCCAGTCCGTCTTGCGCACCTGCGAAGCGATGACCAGCGACCACTTCTCGAAGTCGACGGCCATGTTGCAGACCTCGAAGCCGTCCGGAATGTCGGTCGGCACGAATGGCCGATAGAGATGGATGTGATGGCTGCCGCCACTGACGTTGATCTGGATCCGATTGACGTCGATGTCGACGTCGGATGGCAGCTTCAGGTAGTGGCACAGTGTTTCTTCCGAGCCTTTCGGAATGGCGCGCGAGGTAATCTTCAGCTGCACGCCGCGTGCGGGCGGCGGTAGCGTCACCTCGGTCGGATCGCTGGCCGTCGTACCGAGGGGCTTGCCGTCGTCGCCGTCGACGACGCCGTCGGCCGGTGCGCCGGCAGTGATCCATGCCTCGAGGACCTTGATCGTCTCCTCATCCAAGGGCGTGGCATTGTAGGGCATCGGAAATCCCTCGCCTGCGGCGAGATTGTTGGTTAGCTTGGCGATCAAGTACGACCGCGTCGGATCGCCCGGCCAGACGCGCTTCATGCCGTGCGTGTTCGCCGCGTGGTTGGCGGGCACTTGATCGATCAGGCTATTCCAGGACAATCCTTCTTCGAGAATCAGCCCGCCGGCCTGGCCGACGCTGCTGTGACAAGAGTCCGCCGAGCAGCTCACATCGAAGACTTCGTGCTGAATGCGCTGGAAGGTTGCCTCTTGCGGCGCCGACGATGAGCTGCCGCCGCCGCATCCGACCAACAGCGCCGAGCCCGCCACCGCTAGAATCCCAGTGATGATCGATCGCCTCATGTCACCCTCCGACCGGCGGCCACCTTTATCAACGCAGGCGATGCGTTCTCAACGGCATGTTGCGCTCGAAGGTGTATTTTCTACGGCGCACCGTGCATCGGGTACTGCTGTACGCCGCCGCTTTGCTGCACTGGGTGCGGCGCTCGCCTGGCTCGTGGTCGGGCATCCGACCTGGGCGCACAATGCGCCGCCGCCGATCGAGCAGTGGGGAGCATTCCTGCCGGCCACCCAGACCTGCCTGCGCACCATCAGCCGCAGCGCTCATGCCTGCTTCGATACCGTCGTCGGCTTGGAACAGCGCTGCCGCGATGAACAAGCGCTTGGTCAGCCGTGCGATACGACACAGAAGGATGCCGACATCTCGGCCGCCGACGGCGCCTTGCGCGCCACCCTCGCCGGCGCCTGTGAGGAAGGCCAGCTGACCGAGCTGAGCTTCATCGGCTTCTTCGACGCCGGCGCCGATCTCACCAAGCTCTGCGTGACGCAGGCGCAAGAGGCCGTGGCGGCCATCTATGCGCCAGTGCGCAGCGGCGCGTCGTCACCCGCCGCGGCACAATGCATGGCGGCAGCGGCGTCCTACGGCCGCAAAGTCATGTGGTACGCCTTGCAGCGCGAAGTGCCGGTCATGGAGCGCATCGCCACGCAGTTGATCGAGACCGACGAGAAGCAGGCGTCGATCCTGCGCGTCGAGCGCGAGCTCGCCGCCGACCGCACGCGCTGGGTCGAGGGCTTGCAAGCCGCGTGTCCCGACTTCGCGACGGTGTACGGGCGCAGCGCCGACAGCTTCCTGCGCACGCTCAAACAGCGCGTCGACTGCGTCCTGTCGCTGACCTATGTGCACAGCGCGCTCAATTGCATCCTGCAGCTGTGCGGCAACGGCATTCCCGAAGGTGACGAAGCCTGTGACGACGGCAACGCCGACGACAGCGACGGCTGCAAGAGCGACTGCACGCTCGGTCCGTGAGCGGCGCGAGTCTCAGGTCGGCGGGCAGCCGCCGAGCGCATTGGCAACGGCGCCGACCAGCTCGTTGATCGTCACCGCCGCGTTCGCGTCGGGATCCGCGTTCAGGCAGTCGGAGACCGACAGCCGGCCGAGTGCGATGTTCACGCTGCGCACCAGCTCGTCGATGTCGACGTGCCGGCTGTCGTCGCAATCGCCGAGGCACGCCGCGCCCGGATCGGTTTGATTGAGGAACAGCGACACGCTGTCGCTGAATGCCGCAACGCTGATGAGATCGGCGACGCGGCTGCGATCGACGTCCGCGGCCGCCAACGCGACGGGCATGCCGGCGGTCGCGATGGGCTGCGCAACGGCGAATGCGCCGTCGCCCAGGCCGCGCCGCACCGACAGCACGTCGTCGAAGCAATCGGCGCTAACGAGGTCGACGTGCCCATCGCGGTCGAGATCGGCATCGGCAACCGCGGCTGGGAACGCACCGCCTGCCAGCAGTGCCGGCGCGGCAAAGCTGCCGTCGCCGCGGCCGAGCAGGACGGCGAGCGCGTCGTCGTCGGTTGCGGCGACGACCAGATCGAGCACGCCGTCGTCGCTGACGTCGACCAACAACGGCTGACTGGGCACGTTGCCCGCATCGCTGCGCAGCGGCGCGGCGAAGCTGCCGTCGCCTTGACCGCGCACGACGAACACGGCGCTGTCGCCGAGGTTGACCGTGACGACGGCGTCGAGCCGGCCGTCGCCGTCGAGGTCGCCGACCGCGACGCCGCTCGGCCCGCCGGGAACGGCCACCGCGCTGCCGGCGGCAAAGGTGCCGTCGGGTTGCGCCAGCAACGGCACCAGCGTGTCGTCGAAGCGCCCGACGACGGCGAGATCGACGCGCCCGTCGCGATTGAAGTCGCCGCTCGCGACGCCGCTCGGCGCCAGGATGGCGGCGATATCGCGCGGCGCCTCGAAGCTGCCGTCGCCGCGTCCGGCCAGCAGGGCGACGCTGTTGGCGATCGCATTGGTGATGACGAGATCGATGCGCCCGTCGTCGTTGATGTCGGCGGCGAGCAACGCGCTCGGATGCGCACCGCTGGGCAGGCTGACCACTGAAGTCGAGCCGCCGGATGCCGCGCCGAGGTAGATCCAGATCGCGTCATCGTACGGCAGCGCCACGGCTACGTCTTGCCGGCCGTCGCGATTGAAGTCGCCGGCGGCGATCGCGGCGCCGTGCAGCGGCGCGGGTAGCGCGCGCGGCGGGGCGAACGGCACGGCGGCGTCGAGCCCAAAGGCGCGTCGGCTGAGCGCCGCGACCAGCGCGACCGAGGCCCAGCCAAAGACCTGGGCCGATCGCGTGCGGCGGCGCGGCGCGGCGGCGCGTGACGCGGTCACGCCGCCGCCGGCAGGGCCGCTTACTACTTGACCTTGATACGTAACTCGTCCTCGCCCAGCGCGCCCTTGGCGTTGGTCACCTTGACCAGCACCTGATAGACGCCCGGCTTTTCGAACGTATGGCTGACCTTGCGGCCGGCGCCGAAACTGCCGTCGCCGAAAGACCAGCTGTATTGCGGGTTGGGGATCTTCTGCGGCTTTTCGGTTTTGAAGGCGACCTTTAGCGGGGCCTTGCCTTTGGTCGGCGTTGCGTCGGACCAAATGATGATCGATTCGAGCGGCTGGTTCGGCGCCGCGTCCATTTCCTTCTTCACGCTGTTCTCGCCAGGCAGCGAGTCGTAGCCCTGCAGCTTGTCGAGCTCTTTCTTTTCCTGCGGGGTGTCCGCAGCGCGCGCGGTGCCGCTAGCGGCGATCAGCGCGACGGCGATAGCGCACGTCCACATCGACCGGAATCGCATCACTCCTCCCTCCCTCTCGTACGGTTACGCGGCGGCGCGGACGCGCGGGTCACGCCCCCGCAAGCGCCGCCGACACGATGACTTGCGCCTCGTCTTGAATGCGCCGCAGATGCTCGGCGCCGCGAAAGCTCTCGGCGTAGACCTTATAAATGTTCTCGGTGCCGGACGGCCGCGCGGCGAACCAGCCGTGGTCGGTCAGCACCTTCAAGCCGCCCAACGGTGCGTCGTTGCCCGGTGCGGTGGTGAGCATGCTGCGGATCGGATCGCCGGCCAGCGCGGTGGCCTTCACCTGCTGCGGCGACAGCTTCGCCAGGGCCGCCTTTTGCTCGGGCGTGGCCGGCGCGTCGATGCGCGCGTAGATCGGCTCGCCGTGCTCGCGTGTCAACGCGGCGTAGAGCGCAGCGGGATCCTGACCGGTGACCGCGGTGATCTCGGCCGACAGCAGCGCCGGCACGATGCCGTCCTTGTCGGTCGTCCACACGGCGCCGTCGTGGCGCAGCATCGTCGAGCCGGCGCTCTCCTCGCCGACGAAGCCGAGCGTGCCATCCATCAAGCCGTCGACGAACCACTTGAAGCCGACCGGGACCTCGAACAGGCGGCGGCCGAGCGCAGCGACGACGCGGTCGATCATGCTGCTGGAGACGATCGTCTTGCCGACGCCGGCATCGGCGCGCCAATTCTGCCGATGGCGGAAGAGGTACGCCATCGAGACGGCGAGATAGTCGTTGGCCGGAATCAAGCCGCTGCCGCGCGCCACGATGCCGTGGCGATCGTGATCGGTGTCGCACGCGAACGCGATGTCGAAGCGATCCTTGAGTCCGATCAAGCGCTGCATCGCATAGGGTGACGACGGATCCATGCGAATCTTGCCGTCCCAGTCGAGCGTCATGAAACGGAACGTGGGATCGATGGCGTCGTTGGTGATCGTCAGGTCGAGCTTGTAGCGCTCGGCGATCACCGGCCAGTAGCGCACGCCGGCGCCGCCGAGCGGATCGACGCCCAGGCGGATGCCCGAACGGCGAATCGCCTCGAGATCGAGCACGCTGCCGAGATCGCCGACGTAGGTGTTCAGATAGTCGTGCCGGCGCGTCGTCGGCGCGCGCAGCGCGCGCTCCAGCGGGACGCGTTCCACGCCCTGCAGCTTGGCCGCCAACAACTCATTGGCCTTGGTCTCGATCCAACGCGTGATCGACGTGTCGGCCGGCCCGCCGTTCGGCGGATCGTACTTGAAGCCGCCGCCGTCGGGTGGGTTGTGCGACGGCGTGATGACGATGCCGTCGGCCAGTCCACTCGTGCGGCCGCGATTGTATGTCAGCACCGCGTGCGAGATGGCCGGCGTCGGCGTGTACTCGTCGTGCTCGGCGATGAACAGCTCGACGCCGTTGGCCGCCAGTACTTCCAGCGCGCTGGCATATGCCGGCACCGACAGCGCGTGCGTGTCGAAGCCCAGAAAGAGCGGCCCGGTGATCTGCTGCGCCTGGCGGTGCATGCAGATCGCCTGCGTGATGGCGAGGATGTGCCACTCGTTGAACGCGCGCTCGAACGAAGAGCCGCGATGCCCGGAGGTGCCAAAGGCGACGCGCTGGGTCGCGATGCCGGGATCGGGGCGGTCGGTGTAGTACGCCGTAATCAGCTTCGGCACGTCGACGAGATTCGACGCATCGGCGGGATGGCCAGCGGCGGGATGGACGGGCATGCAGGGATCTCGGCAGTCCTATAGGCAGTAGAGGAGGGCGGCGGTCGCCCGGGATCAGCTCGCTTGGCGCAACGCGGCGCTCTTCTCCTTGAGACAGTCCATCAGCTCGGTCCACGACGCGTCGAACGATTCGGCGCCTTCTTTTTGCAGCTGCGCCGCCAGCGCGTCGACGTCGACGCCGGCGCGGCCGAACTCGGCGATCACGGCTTCGCAGTCGCCGCCGTGCGGCGGCATGACGCCGTCGAGCTTGCCATGGTCGGCGAAGGCCAGCAGGGTCTCTTCCGGCATGGTGTCGACCGTGTCCGGTGCCGCCAGCGCGCTGATGTACATCACGTCCGATGCGCTCGGGTCCTTGGTACCGGTGCTCGCCAGCAACAAGCGCTGCGGCAGCGCGCCAGCCGAGGCCAGCTTCTGCCAGCGCGGCGTCGCCAGCAGGTCGCGATATGCGGCGTAGGTGCGTTGCGCGATGGCGATGCCGAGGCGGTTGCGCAACGCTTCAGGGGTCTTGCCCATCACCGCTTTGTCCCAGCGGCTGATGAACACCGACGCCACCGAGCCGATGCGCAGGTCGAGCCCCTTCTCGGCGCGCCGCTCCAAGCCGCGCATGTACGCTTCGGCGGAGGCCAGATAATGCTCGCGCGAGAACAGCAGCGTGACGTTGATCGGGACACCGGCGAAGATCGCTTCTTCGATCGCCGGCAAGCCTTCTTTGGTACCGGGGATCTTGATGAACAGATTTGGGCGCTTGGCGCGCGCGTGCAGATCGCGCGCCGCGGCAATGGTCTTGGCCGTGTCGTAGGCCAGCAGCGGCGAGACTTCCAACGATACCCAGCCGTCGACGCCGCGCGTCCGGTCGTGCGTCGGTTTGAAGAGATCGGCGGCCTGCGTCAGGTCTTCCAGCGCCAGCTCGAAGAACAGCGCCTCGCCGTTGAGGCCGGCCCGCCCCTTGGTGCGGATGGCGTCGTCGTAGAAGCTACTTTTCTTGATGGCGTGATCGAAGATGGTGGGATTGGACGTCAGCCCAGTGACCGAGAATTCGTCGATGTAGCGCTTGAGCGTGCCGCTGGTCAGCAGCCCGCGCGTGATGTTGTCCAACCAGAGACTCTGACCGAGGTCGTGCAACTTTTGTGTCGGCTTCATCGCGTCCTCCGTGCTTCGACAATCGTCGCAGCAAGGGCTGGACGGCGCAAGCGCGGGATTGAGTCGGGGTGAGCGCGTGCGGGGGTGCGGAGGTGCGGACGTGTGGAGATGCGGAGGTGCGGAAGTGCGGAAGTGCTGACGTACTGACGTGCTGACGGAGGCCAGGGCGGAGGAGTTTGGCGTGTGGTGGTCTATCTCGCTGCGTTGCCGGTGAAGATCCGCGAGCAGGGCGTGGTGCGGAACCGCGCGATGTATCTGGCGTGGGCCTGAGTGCCGAAGGCGAGAAGGATGTCTTGGGGATGTGGATCCAAGCCACCGAGGGCGCGAAGTTTTGGCTGAGTATGCTGCACGGGCTGCGGGTGGGCGGCGTGCGCGACATCTTGATCCTGTACGCCGACGGCGTGACGGGCTGCCCGAGGCCGTCGAAGCGGGCTTACGCGCCAATCTTCCAGAGCCCCTTCTGGAATCCTTTCACCTCCGCACCTCCGCACCTCAAATTCACACCGGACCATCCCCGGTTCCGCCGTCGCGCTGGCTGCGCTACATCGGCTGCCATGAGCAGCACCGACCTCGAAGGCATTGCCGACCGTTTTCGCGCCGTTGCGCCGGCGGCGGGTTTCTGCACGCTGCGTCTGGTCGACGAGCGCAACGAGCATCTAGCGGTGCGTCGCGGCGTCGTGCAGCCGCCGCGCATATCGGTCGACCGCGGCGCCATGCTGACGGTGTGGGATCGCGGCGGCGTCGGCTACGCGGCGACCTCCGATCTCACGCAGAGCGGCTTGGCCGCCGCGGCCGCGCGTGCGGCAGAGTGGGCGCAGGCGACGGCGGCGCGCCACAGCCTCGCGGCCGTCGAGCCGCCGCGCCTGCCGCGCGGCGGTGTCTATGCATCGCGCGTCGCGCAGCCGTGGGAGTCGCAACCGCTGTCCGCCAAAATCGAGCTGCTGCGCGCCGAAGCCGATCGATTGCATGACGACGCGCGCATCGTCGATTGGGAAGCCGGCCTGTGGCACACGGCCATCGACACGCTGCTGATCAGCCCCGACGGCGGCAGTGTGCGCCAGCGCTTCTCGTTCTTGCTGCCGACCCTGAGCGTCACCGCCAACGCCGGCACCGACACGCAGACGCGCACCTTCGGCGGGCACGCCTTCTGTCGTCAGGGCGGTTTGGAGATTCTGACCGACGTCGGCTTCTCGGCGGCAGCGCCGCGCCTGGTGGAACAGGCCCTCGAGCTGCTCGCGGCGCCGCACTGCCCGACCGAGACCACCGACCTCGTCATCGCGCCGGATCAAATGATCCTGCAGATCCATGAATCGATCGGCCACCCGCTCGAGCTCGACCGCATCCTCGGCGACGAGCGCAATTACGCCGGGCGCAGCTTCGTGACGCTCGACATGTTCGGCACCTATCAATACGGATCGCCGCTCCTGAACATCACCTTCGACCCGTCGCGTCCCGAGCAACTCGCCAGTTACGGTTTCGACGACGACGGCCAGCCGGCCAGCCGCACCGACGTCATCCGCGACGGGATTCTGTTGCGGCCGCTCGGCTCGTCGACCTCACAAGCGCGCAGCGGTCTCGACGGCGTTGCCAACGCGCGCGCTTGCGGTTGGAACCGGCCGCCGATCGATCGCATGGCGAATCTCAACTTGGAGCCCGGTGACCAATCGTTCGACGAATTGATCGGCGCGGTCGAGCGCGGCGTCTACGTCGAGACCAACTGCTCGTGGTCGATCGACGACTCGCGCAACAAGTTCCAATTCGGCTGCGAGTGGGGCCGTCGCATCGTCGAGGGGCAGCTCGGCGGCGTGGTGAAGAACCCCAACTACCGCGGCATCTCCGCCACCTTTTGGCGCAGCCTCGCCGGCGTCGGCCGTGCCGACACGCTGCAAGTCCTCGGCACCCCCTACTGCGGCAAAGGCGAGCCCAACCAAGTCATCCGCGTCGGGCACGCCTCGCCGGCGTGCTTGTTCCGCGGCGTCGAGGTCTTCGGCGGCGCCGCCTGAGACGTCGTCGCCGCCACGCCTCAGCGGCAGGAGAGACGGCTCGCATCGCCGTCGCAGCGCGGCGATGCGGAGCAAAGGCATGTTTCGACAGTCGCGCATCGCGCCTCGGCGTCGGTTCGGATCGACGCAATCGAAAGACGGCCTTGCCCAAGTCGGCTAGGGGCTCCCTACCGAACTTGTCCAGCGTGCCGCGGCGGCGCAATGGTTCGCTCGCCTGTTGCATCATACTGCGTATGCCAATGACGAACGTAGGAAGGTCTGCTCGCGCGATGGTAGTGCTGCTGCTTTGCGCTGCCGAGCTTGCGGGCTGCGGCGGTGGCAGCTCGCCGAGCCCCTTGCCGACATCAACCGCCACGCAATCGCGGGCACGGACACCGACGGCGACGGCGGCCGCCACCGTCGCCAACACAGCGACAGCCACGCCAGCCCCGACCGTCGTAGCGACACTGGCGCGCAGCGCGACCGCAACGGTAATGCCGACACCGACCGCCACGGCGGAGACCGCGGACAGCCGGGCTCCGACGTCATCGGTGACGCCCACTTTCGAAGCGACGGTCGTTTCGACGCCGACGCTTGCCGACAGCGCGACGGAGCTCCCGAGCGAAGAGACTCCGACGCCTCTGCCGACTTGCGCGGCGACCGGCACTCCATATTGCAGCGACGCATGTGAGCCCTGTCCGACGATTCGTGCGTCGTGCTTCGCGATGCCGTGCGGCCTCTGTCGTCAGAATCCGCTCACCTGCGGCGTCGGCGAGGTGCGCGCATGCGGATTCGACGGCGGATCCTGCTGTCGGTGTGCGACTCCGACCGCCAGCGCGACGCCGACCGCGACCGGGCCGACACCCACCGGAACCCCGACGGCGACTGCGACAGCCGGCGGTACGCCGGCGAGCGGTGTGGTCGCCCATGTCATCGACCATGATCGCAACGCCTTGCACCTCGTCGGTGGAGCGACCGGCAGCGCTGGCCGTGTCGAGGCTCAACAGAAGGTTCGGCGCCCAGCGGGATTCGGGCATGGCATCGACAGCGTCTCGGCGGTGCGCACCCGAGCGCGGTCCGCGACTTCCACCAATGGATATCCCGGCAGCGGCGTGGCGCCGTTCGGCATCGCGGTGTCGAGCATCGCAAAGTAGCTGGCGCGAGCCCGTGCTCGCTCAGCGCTTCGCTTCGATGCGGCTGAGCCGCTTGCCGCGCAATGCGACCCACGACAGTGCGCCGTCGTCGGCAAAGCGCGGGCCGGTGACGACTTCGTCGGATGAGGCGACGCTGCTGCCGTCGACGAAGAGCAGGTACTTCGCCGGGCGTCCGTCGCTACGCAGATGCTTGGCGACCCATGCGACGTGCCGGCCGTCGGGGCTGAAGCGTGGCGGAAAGGCTTGATCGAATTGCAAGCGATAGCGCTTGCCGTCGACGACGTAGAACCACGCGCTCTGCTCGGCACCGCCGTCGGCCGCGAAGGCGACATGGCGGCCGTCGGGCGAGATCGCTACCGACCAAACCGCATCGTACGGGCCGTAGGTGTGGCCATCGTGGATGACGCTGACCTTGCCGATCTCGCCGGCCGGCTTCTCGTAGCAGGCGTAGGCGAGGTGGCGGCCGTCGGTCGACAGCGCCGGGGCGTCGCCGGGGCGTGCGCAGGTGGGAGACTCGGGGGCGCTGTCGCGCACGACGCGCCAACGACCGTCGGCACCGCCGTCGCGCGCCCACCAGGCGACCACCGGCGCGGCGCTGGCAGCGGTCAGCGAGGCGGCGGCGATGCTCGGTGCGGCCGCCAGCACGCCGCCGAAATCCATGCGCGGTCCGTCGCTCGGCTGCCACTCGTTGCCTGGGTAAGAGGCGAGGCGCCGCTCGCCGCGATAGACGCTCCAGCCGTCGCGATCGCTGGTCAGGATCAAGAGCTCGCCGCTGACCAGATACGAGATCGAGAACTGCTCGGGCATGTTGGGGCCGATGGCATGCGGCTGGATGCGCGGCACGGCCGGGCGGGCGGGCGTATCGAAGACGCGCTCCTGCTTGCCGTCGACCAGCAACCCGATGCGACCGCCGCCGGCATCGACCAACACCGCGACGTGCGTGCCGTCGCTGCTGAAGGTCGGCTGCGACATGTCCGGGTACTCGCCGGCAAATTGGCCGTCGACCCAGGCGCGCACGGTGCTGGGCGGCTGGCCGTCGGGGCCCGGTTCGGTTCCGGCGATCACCGCCCAGCGCGAGCCGCTCGGCGTGAACACGATCTTCATCGGCCGCGCAATCGGCGGCACGATCGGGATGGGCTGCTCGTTGGCGATCAAAAAGATGTCGCGCACGCCTTCGCCGCCGGTTTGATTCATCGCCCAGTAGAAGACGGCGTCGGTCCCCGGGGCGAGGCGCGGTTGCGCGATGTCGCTGTACGGCGGCCCGGCGACGCCGCGGTGCACCAGGCGAACGCCGTCGGGGGTCTGCTGCGCAAACGCGACATCGCGCTGGTCCTCGTCGATCGCCAGGCTGCCTTTCCTTACGTCGTCCGGAAGCTTTGCCAGCGTCGTGCGCGCGACCGTCAGTGGCCGCGGCGCGCAGGTGCATGACGACATCGTCAGCGCCAGAAGCAGTGCGCCGCAGCGAAAGTTCATCCGCGCGACCCTGCCTGGTGGGGCCGCAGCTGTCTCGTGTCCCGTCTCAGAAGTCGTGTGCATATGTCGGCGAGCCATCGGCGTCCCTGGCAAGGCGCGCCGACGCAGGAATATCGGGAATATTCCGAGGAGGCGCAACGCCGCCAGGGACGCTGAGGGCCGGCGGCATGTGTACAGGACTTCGGAGACGGGACACGAGTGTCTGGACGGCGCAGCGCCCGCGCGCTAGCACCACGGCTCGTGCAGGACGAGTTCTACGGCATTGCCGAAGCCATCGCCCCGCTGTTGCGCGGCAGCGAGGTCTTCACCTGTAGCTTCAGCGGCGAGACGTCGGACTTCGTGCGCTTCAACGGCAGCGCCGTTCGCCAGGCCGGCTCGGTGCTGCAGCGCGTCCTGACGCTCGATCTGATCGACGGCCGCCGCCACGCCGCCGGCACGCTGACACTCAGCGGCGACGTCGCGGCCGATCGCTCCCGCCTGGCGGCGTTGATCGGCGAGCTGCGCGCCATGCGCGGTCAGCTCGGCGAGGATCCGCACCTGCTCTACGCAACCGACGCACCGTCGACTGAACGGCACCACGCTGCGGTGCTGCCGCCGCGCGCCGACGCCGTCGCCGCGGTGCAGGCGATCGGCAGCGGCCGCGATCTGGTTGGCGTCTACGCCGCCGGCGCCATGCACGCCGGGTTTGCCAGCTCCTTCGGCCAGCGCAACTGGTGCAGCAACGAGAACTTCAACCTCGACTGGAGCTTCTTCCACAGCGCGGACAAGGCTGTGAAGACGAGCTACGCCGGCACGCTGTGGGATTCCAGCGAGTTAGGCCGCAAAGCTGAGTTGGCCGGTGAGCAATTGGCGGGGCTCGCGCGGCCACCGAAGCGGCTTGCGCCTGGGCGCTACCGCGCCTATCTCGCGCCCGCCGCGCTGGCGGAGCTGTTCAGCATTCTCGGCTGGGGCGGCTTCGGGTTGCGGGCGCACCGCACCAAGACCACGCCGCTACTGCGCATGGTCGAGGACGGCGCGCGCCTGCATCCCAGCGTGCACCTGGAAGAGAACACGGCCGATGGAGTGGCGCCGAACTTTCAAGAGGCCGGCTTCTTGCGCCCCGACCACGTGCAGCTGGTCGAGGGCGGCGCGTATCGCGACTGCTTGGTGTCGCCGCGCTCGGCGGTCGAGTACGGCGTGCCGACCAACGGTGCCTCCGGCGCCGAGGCGCCGGTGTCGATCGACCTGGCGGCCGGCGCACTGCCCGTCGAGCGCGTGCTCGCCGAGCTCGGCACCGGCATCTACGTCAGCAACCTCTGGTACATGAATTTCTCCGACCGGGCCGCCTGCCGCACCACTGGTATGACGCGCTTCGCAACCTTCTGGGTCGAGCACGGCGCCATCGCCGCGCCGCTCGACGTCATGCGCTTCGACGAAACCGTCTACCGCCTGCTCGGCGACAATCTCATCGCGCTTACCGCCGAGCGCGAGCTCATCCTCGACCCCGGCACCTACTACCAGCGCTCGACCGACAGCGCGCGCCTGCCGGGCGCCTTGATCGACGACTTCACGCTGACGCTGTAGCGCCGCCTGCGCTGATGTCCCGCGCGGGCGTAGCCCGACCTTGAAAGGTCTGCACAGCTGTTGCCGTCGCGTCGCGACTGGCTGGCACTCGGCGTGCGCCGCCGTTACGATGCCGGCGTGCCCGGCGACGGCAAATCCTCGCGTCCGACCCAGTCGCCGCACGGCGGCGCGAGCGCGGGCCGCGCGTCGCGTCGCGTGAACCGGGCGACGGCGCCGCTGCGGCGGCGCGAACGCGGTGCGGAGGCGGAGCGCAGCTACATCTATGTACGCGACTACGTCGACGCGGCGACGCGAGCGGAGTTGCTGACCTGGCTGGCCTCGCTGCATCCGATCTGGGAGCAGCGCTTCTCGACGCGGCGTCCGCTGCCGCCGGGCAAGACGCAGCGGCCGCTGCTGCGTCCGGTCTATTGGCTGGGCAACTGGCAGTTCGCCTGTCTCGGCTACTATGAGCCGCCGCGCCGCACGCGCGATTGCGCGATGGCGGCCGAGCCGTTCCCGGCCGTCATGGCCAAGCTCGTCGCCCAGATAGAGCAGCGCATTCGCACGCAGTTTGCCGCGAACGACGTGCCGGCGGGCTGGCATCTCAACACCTGCCTGATCAACTTCTATGGCCACCGCTGCGACGGCGAGCGCTGGCTCGACGTGGCGCGCGTCGGCGAGCACCGCGACTTCGAGCCGGGTCCGGTCGCCTCGATCTCGCTCGGTGAGCGGGCGTTGTTCCAGTTCGTGCGGCGCGGTGAGGTCGGCGGGCCACCGGTGCGCAGCCAGTGGCTGGACGACGGCTCGCTGCAGGCCTTCGGCGGCGCCTGGTGGAAGGACGCGCTGTTGCACCGCGTGCAGCGCGTCGACAGCAAGCGCCCGGGCGAGCTGCCGCCGGCGATCGACGGCTTCCGCACGCGCCGCGTCAACTTCACCTTCCGCTACGTGCCCGATGCGCACGTCACACCGTTCAATCGTCTCAGTCCGCAGGCGCGCGACGACGTGCGCGACTATGTCGCAGAGCTGGCGCATGGCGCCCGCTTCTTTCACCGCGCGCTCGACGAATAGGGCTCGCGCGCGCCGCCTGGCGCCATTCAAGCGGGCGCGCTCCTCTCGAGGGACCGGGGTGTCTCGCGACCGTCCGACGAATGCGAGATGATCGACGCGTGCCCGTCTCGCAACCGCGCAATCCTTTGCACGGCATCACGCTTGAAATGATGCTGACCGAATTGGTCGAGGCCTACGGCTGGAGCGAGTTGGCGGCGCGCATTCGCATCCGCTGTTTCGCGAATCAGCCCAGCGTCAGATCGAGCCTGACGTTTCTGCGCCGCACGCCATGGGCGCGCCAACAGGTCGAAGACCTGTACGGCGCGGTGCTACGCGAGCGGACGCGTCGGGCTGCTCGCCACTGACTTCGCGGCTCGCGTCCGCCAGCACAGCGCCTTTCGCGGCTTCGGCGATCTAGGCTACAGATCGTCCATGGTGAGGGTTCAGGCATCGGCACGCGGCGGTCGTCGCGGCGCCGTCGCGGTACGCGTCGCGGCGTGTGCCGTCGCGGCATTGCTGCTCGGCGGCGGGCTCTTCGCCGGTGGCTGGGGCTGTTCGAGCTGCAGCCTGTCGGTCAGCACGCGCGCGCTGCCCGATGCCACGGTCGGCCAGCGCTTCAGCTTTTCGCTGTCGTCGAACTGTGGCGGCGGCGCCTGGTTCCTGCAGACGGGGAGCCTGCCGCCCGGCATCGGCCTGCAGAACGACGGCGACATGATCGGCACGCCGACGCTCGCCGGCTTCTACACGTTTACCGTTGGCGTGTTCGATTTCGCCTCTGGCGAGACGGCCTTCAAAGGCTTGTCGCTCAACGTCGATGACGCCGCCACCCCGACGCCGACGCAGACGCCGAACGGCACCGAGAGCTCTTCGCCGACGCCGCAGACCACGCCGAGTCCGACAACCTCCACGCCGACGCCGTAGTCGTCGAGCCGCATCGCCGGCGGGCGATATCGTCGACCGCTTCGATCGAGCTCGCGCAAATCTGCATTGACGATCTTTGCGGGGCCGCGATATCGCCGTTGGATGGGCTGCATACGCGCATCGATCGTTCTCGTCGCCTTGGCTTGTTGCCTCACGTGGTCTTCGTCACCGGCGCAGGCCGCGCCCGCCTGCGCAGGCGACTGTGGCAACGACGGACCCGTCACCATCGACGAGCTGCTCAACATGGTGAACATCGCGCTCGATGCCGCGCCGGTGTCGGGCTGCTTTGCCGGCGACATCGATCATGACGGCGAGATCCATGTCGACGAGATTCTCGCCGCAGTGCATGTAGCGATGGTCGGCTGTCCGGCGCTCGCCATCGACCCGGCGAGTGAAGCGCGCTGCGACCCACTCGGCGGGCAGTGCATGCTGCCGTTCCCCAACGACTACTTCACCGTCGCCGACGGCTCGACGGCGACGGCGCGGCGCGTCTCCCTGGCGGCCGATTCGTTGCCGGCCAACATCCACGGCGTGCACGTCGATCCCACCGATCAGAATCGCTGCGACGGCTTCAGTCCCGGCTCGCCGGTGATGACGCAGATCGCCGGTGTGGATTTGGCGCAGTCGAACGCACCGGGGCTGGCTGACCCGTCGCGTTCACTCGACGCCGACTCGCCGATCGTGTTGCTCGATGCGACGACCGGGCAGCGCCATCCGTTCTGGGCCGAGCTCGATGCCATCGCCGATGCGGGGGAGGCGCCACTGCTGATCATGCATCCGCGGCGCAACTTTGCCGACGGACACCGCATCGTCGTCGGTTTGCGCCACCTGGTCGATTCGTCCGGCCAGGCAATCGCGCCGACCGGCGCGTTTGCCGCCTACCGCGACGGCGTGCGCACTACGGACGCGCTGTTCGAAGCCCGCCGGCCGGCGATGGAGCGAATCTTTGCGGATCTGGCCGCCGCAGGAGTGGCGCGCGATGAGCTACAAGCGGCGTGGGAATTCACAGTCGCCAGCACGCAAAGCCTGACCGGGCGCATGATCGCCATGCGCGACGAGGCGTTCGCAGACCTCGGCGACGCGGCGCCGTCGTTTACCGTGGACACCGTTACGGAGAATCCCAACGAGTTCGTGCGTCGGCGCGTCGAAGGCACGTTCCAGTTGCCCCTCTACTTGACGCTCGGTGGGGCGCCCGGCGGACGCCTGGTGCTCGACGCGGCCGGCAAGCCACAACGGCAGGACGGCGCGTTCACGGCGCACTACACCTGCAATCTGCCACCGGCGTCGGCAACCAGTCCGGCGCGCATGTCGATGTACGGTCACGGCCTGCTCGGCGACCGCGGTGAGGTCAATGGCAGCCTGACCAAGAAGATGTCGGCCAACCACAACATCGCCTACTGCGCGACCGATTGGTACGGCATGGCCGAGGACGACGTCGGTGCGGCGGTGGCGGCGCTGAGCGATCTGTCGCAATTCCCGCCGATCCCCGATCGCCTTCAGCAAGGCTTGCTGGCGTTCCTGTATCTCGGTCGCCTGATGAAGCACGCCGAGGGCTTCTCAGCCAACGACGCGTTCCGCTTCGACGGGCAATCGGCGTTGAAGACCGACGAGCTGTACTTCGACGGCAACAGTCAGGGCGCCATCCTCGGTGGTGCGCTCACCGCCATCGCGCAGGACTTCACGCGCTCGGTGCTGGCCGAGGCGGGCATGAACTACTCCCTGCTGCTCGACCGCAGCTCGGACTTCGACGAGTACCTCAACGCGGTGATGAAGCCGAACTATCCGGCCCGTTACGACCGCATCATCGGCATCGCGGTGGCGCAGCTGCTCTGGGATCGCGGCGAGACCGACGGCTACGCCAATCACATCACCGCCGATCCGCTGCCCGACACGCCGACGCACGAGGTGTTGCTGCTCGGCGCGGTCGGCGATCATCAGGTCACCGAGTACAGCCTGCGCGTCGAGGCGGCGACCATCGGCGCCGCGGCGCATGTGCCGATCGCCGCGGACGGCCGTGTGACCGAAATCGACCCGGGCTTTCTGCTCACGCCGATCAGCCAGTATCCGTACAGCGGCTCAGCCTACTTCCTGTGGGACACCGGCTCGCCGTCGTCGCCGGTCGGCAATGTGCCGTCGCGCACCGGCCACGATCCGCACGACGACACGCCGAACATTCCCGCAGTACAGGATCTGAAGGATCAGTTCTGGCATCCGAACGGTGCCGTCGACGACCTCTGCAGCGGCCAGCCGTGTAACGCGCCGATCCCGCCGGAGAACGCCGACTGAGCTAGGATGCAGAGCAACTACGGATGAACAGAGGTGAAGGCCGATAAGAACGGATGCGGCGCTCGAGAACGGGCAGTGAAGGGATCCGCAACCCAAGCTGGATGAGTTGAGAAACGGAGATCAGAAGTCCGCGCGGAGAACCTCTCCGTCCTTGTCCGTGTTCATCTGTGTTTATCCGTGGTGAATCTGTTCCGAGTTTTCTAGCGGACGAGGGCCTCGAGGAAGGCGTCGTTGGCGGCGATGGCGGCGGCGTCCCCGGCGCTGGCGCCGTTGTTGAGGATCGAGAAGACCACGTCGCCGTGGTCGCGCGTATGGGCGTAGCCGGAGAGCGCCGCCGCGCCGTCGAGCAAGCCGGTCTTGGCGCGCGCCGCGTCGACTGCCGCCGGTGCGCGCGTGCGCAAGGTGCCGTCGCGCCCGGCGATCGGCAGCGCCGCGACATAGTCGGGGCCGAAGGCGAACGACGCCTGCGCGGCGCGCAAGGCGTCGACCAAGGCGCGCGGCGTGACGCGGTTCTCGGTTGAGAGCCCGGAGCCGTCGACGAGCGTCACGCCGCTCAAATCGACGCCGTGCGCCGTCGCCTGCTGCCGCACGACGCCGAGGCCGTCGCTCCAGCTACCCGGCGTGTTGCCAGCGTTGGCGCCCAGGTTCTTGACCAGCATCTCGGCGATGTTGTTGTTGCTGTACTTCATCAGCAGCGCGACGACTTGTCCGAGTGGCTTGCCCTGAAACGGCAGCAGCTCGACGAAACTGGACGGCGTCGGCGCGACGCGCGTCGGTCCATCGAGCTGAATCCCCAAGGCCGCCAACTGCATGCGCAACACGGCGCCGAAGTAGCGCACCGGATCGCTGACGCTGCGCGGAATGTGCGTCACCGTACCGCTCGGCCGCACGCTGCCCGCGACCGTCACCCGTTCGCGCTCGCCGGCGGCGCTGCGCTCGACGCTCAGCGGCGCGTCGCCGCCGACGCGTACGCTGCTGTCGAGCTGAAAAAACGGCGACGGCGGGTCGATCGTCACGCGCGGCGCCGCCCCGGCGCGCGCCGGCGGCGTGACGGTCACGTCGAACGACCCATAGTTGGCAGTCAACGCCGCGACCCCGGCATGATAGGCGCGCGCCGATCCTTCGCCCCAGGCGGGGTTCCAGCGTTGCGCGTCGAAATAGCCGTCGTCGAGCAGCAGCTCGCCGCGCACGTGCGTCAGGCCGAGAGCGCGCAGGTCCGCGGCCAGGCGCCACAGCTCCTCCGAAGTCAATGCGGGATCGCCGCCACCGCGTACCGCCAGGCTCGTCACGCTGCCGTCGGCGGCGAGCGGCGCATCGGCGAGTACCATCGTCGAGAACTGATGCGCCGGGCCAAACGTCGCCAGCGCCGCCAGCGCGGTGAGGATCTTTTGGTTCGAGGCCGGGATCAGCGGCTGCGTCGGATTCTGCGCGAACAACGTCGTGCCGTCTGCGGCGACGACCAGCGCGCCGACCCGTGCGCCTTGCGTGCCGGGCTGCTTGAGCGCGCGCGTCAGCCGATCCGTCAGGTCGTCTGCCTGCGCCATGCCTGCGACCAGCCAGAGGCCGACGCCGAGGGCGATCGCGATCCGCAGCGGGATGTGCGGCGCCGCGGGCGTCGCCGTGCGACAGAGCAGCGCGGCACGCGGGCGCACGGTCAGGCGCAGCCGTCGAGGGCGCTGCGGATGGCGCGGATGATCTCGTCGACGGTCACGGCGCCGTCGCCGCTCGTATCGCTGTCCAAGCACAACGCCAGCGACGTGTTCTCCAGCGAGATGCCGACCGCGCTGACGAGCTCGGCGACGGAGACGCTGCCGTCGAAGTTGCAGTCGCCGGGACAGGCGATCGGCGCGAACGGATCGCCGAAGTGCTTGTCGTGCAGAAAGTCGTCGTCGGTCAGCGCCTCGAGGAACTCGAGAAGATCCTCGCGCTGCTTGTCGGTGAGCGTGAAGCCGACGATGAACTGCCCGCGCGCCGGGCTGACGCTGCCGTCGCCGGCATACGGGCCGTCGTCGATGGTGCGGCCGCCGGCGGCGTAGTGGTCCAGCACCTCGGACAAGGTGGCGATGCTGCCGTCGTGCATGTACGGCGCCGTGACGGCGATGTTGCGCAGGGTCGGCGCTTTGAAGCGGCCCATGTCGGCGGTGTCGTGCGTAATCGAGTACACCCCGGTGTTCGGCGGCGGATAGCAGCCCATCGCTTGCGGGCCGGTGCCGTCGCAGCGCACGCCGGGCGGCGTCGTCTCGCATTGCGGCAGCGTCAGATCGGGCAGGCCGAAATCACTGCAGCGCAGGTTGTAGAGCGCGTTGTTGTGAAAGGCGCGCTCGGCGATGGTGCCGCTGTGATCGACCGACGAGGTGAAGTTGAAGCCGCCGTGGCAGTGGAAGCACTCGTGCGTCTCGTCGAAGAAGAGCGTCTCGCCGCGTTTGGCCGATGCCGAGATGGCGTTGTCGTCAATGCCGAAGGCGTAGCGCTCGTACGGGGTGTTGCCGGAGATCAAAGTGCGCTCGAAGCTGGCCAGCGACTTGGTGATGGTGTCGAGGCTGACCGGATCGGTGACGCCGGGGAACGCTTCGGCGAACATGCGCTGATAGCGCAGGTCGGCATTGAGGCGCGCCAGCAGCTCGTCTTCCTTGCCGGACAGGCCGAGCTCGACGGGCGTTTCGCCGAACATCGGGATGAGCGCCTGCGCCTCCAGCGCGAACAATTGGCTGTTCGCCCACGCCAGCGTGCCGGCGTAGCCGCTGTTGACGATCGACATCGAGGCGCGCGGATGCTGCTCGCCGGTCGAGCCGACGGCGTTGGGCAAGCCGTCGGTAAACGCCAGCGCCTGCTGATGGCAGCTGGCGCAGGCGTAGGTCTGGTTGCCCGACAGCTTCTTGTCGTAGAACAGCAGCCGGCCAAGCTCGATCTTCTCCCAGGTGAGCGGATTGTCGGGCGGAATGTTCGGCGCCGGGAAGCCGCGCGGCAGCGTCAGTGCGTAGGGCGTGTCGGCTCGTGCCGCGCTGACGAGCAGCGCCGCGACCAGAAAAGCGCGCGCGACGAGAACCGGGAAGCGGGGGAGAGACACCACCGCCGATTGTGTGGGGCCGGCAGACGTGGGTCAAGGCAACAGCGCACGCGGCGGCTCTTTTTCGCGCGTCTCACGTCGGGGCGTTGCCTGGCTCGCCGGCCGCTGGCTATATGCGCGCTCGATCACAAGCACAGGGGAGATGCGGCCATGGCCAAGGAATTCGAGCTGAGCGACGAGATGCGGGCCCAGGTCGGCCGCGAATCGCCGCCGTTCACGATGGAGGTCACGACGACCAGCGTGCGCGCCTTCGCGCGCGGTGTCGGCTACACCGACCCCGTCTACTTCGACCTCGAGGCCGCCACGCGCGCCGGCTATCGCAGCCTGCCGGCGCCGCCGACGTACCTCGGTACGCCGGTCTTCATCCCGGGCGACTCCGACAACACGTTCAGCGCGCCGCGCGCAGCGCGCATGGGAATCAACCACGGCCTGAAAGGGTTGCTCGACGGTGGCACGGAGACGGAGTACTTCGCCGACATTTGCGCCGGCGACACGCTCACCGTGGTGTCGCGCATCGCCGCACTCGATGTTCGCACCAGCCCAAGCCTCGGCAAGATGCTGTTGATGACGACCGAGAGCACCTACACCAATCAGCACGGCACCAAGGTCGCCAGCCAACGCGGCCAGGCCATCTTCTACTGAAGAGGAGACCACTCGTGGCGCTCACGTGGGAATCGATCAACGAAGGCGACGCGCTGCCGGAGCTGCGCAAGAAGCCCGACGTGGAACAGCTGGTGAAGTACGCCGCCGGCTCGGGCGACTTCAACCCGCTGCACTACGACTACGGCTTTCCGCAGGCCAAGGAGATCGGCTCGATCATCGTCCACGGGCGCTTCAAGTACGCGGCGCTCGGCGAGCTGGTGTCGAATTGGCTCGGCCATGCCGGACGCGTGGCGCGCATCGGCTGCCAGTACCGCGGCATGGATTTTCCGCACAAAGACCTCGTCTGCCGCGGCAAGGTGAAGGGGAAATGGCAGGACGGCGGTCGGAAGCTGGCCGAGATCGACGTCTGGACCGAGAACCCCGAGGGCAAGAAGACCACGCCCGGCACCGCCGTGGTGGTGTTCACCTAAGACGCGTTGGAGGGCACAGGACGAGAGACGCTGCGTCCTGTGCCCGTCTCTCAACAGCCGAGCAGGGCGTCGTTGACGCCTTGAATGAGCTCGTTGATGGTGACCATCCCGTCACCGTTGACATCGAAGCTCGGACAGTTCGATGCCGGCTGGTTGCCCAGCGCGATATTCACGCCGACGATCAAGTCGGCCACGGACACGGTGCCGTTGCCGTCGCAGTCGCCGACACAGACGCCGCCGGTGGGGCTCTGGCTCGGGACCGCGGTGGCAGTTGGGGTTGGCGTCGGGCTCGTCGAGGCACCCGTACCGGATGTCGTCGGCGTCGCCGTGGAACCCGGGGGTGGCGTCGCCGTTTGCACCGGCGGCGGCGTGGCGGTCGACGTCGCCGTCGAGCCGGGCGGCGGCGTAGCGGTCGGCGTCGCCGTCCCGCCCGTGCACGGGATGATGGCGCCATCCTGCATGAGCTGCGCCGCTGGGATGATGGTCGCACCGGTCAGAATCGGATCGTGACCCGGCGCGAAGCGGATGACGTTGCTGCCGGTGCTGCTGTCGGCGCGCAGCGAGCCGGCGACGACGGCGCGGTCATAGCCGAGCACCGTGATGAGGCCCTGAATGCGTTGCGCGCTGAGCTTGCCGGATGATGTGACGCGCACCGTGCACCCCGTCACCGCGACGCTGCCGCCCTGGCTGGCGGCATTGCCACCATCGCTGCTGAGCGAGCCTTGGAGGTTCGCCTCGGCACCGGCTTCGATGTCGATCGCGCCGCCATCGCCGCCGCTGCCGTTGCCGTTCACAGAGATCGTGGCGCTTGCGCCGATCGTGACGTTGCCGGGCGAATCCACGTCGACGTCGCCGGCGCCGACGCTGCCGGCGCCGGTATCGATCGAACCGTTGAAGGTGATGGCGTCGGTCGCGTCGAGGCTCACGTCGCCGCCGCCGCTGTCGACCCCGGCCGCCGAGCTGTCGAGCTTGCCGGTGAATTGCAGCGCGCCGGCCTGACTGGTCACATCGATGTCGCCGCCGAATCCATCGGGGCTGCCGGCGGTCACGGCGATGCTGGCGGCGGCGCGCGTGTTGCCGACCGCGCCCCCCGTCAGCGAGATCTCCCCGCCGTCGCCGCCACCGTCGTCGGCCGAGCCGTTGTGGCCGGCGGCGGACATCGCGCCGTCCATTTGCAGGTTGGCGGTGGCGGTCACGGTCAGCTCGCCGCCGCCGCCGCCGCTCGCCGTTGCATCCGCATTGACTGAGCCGGCCGCTCCGATCGTCAGGCTGCCATTGCTGGTGAGATCGATGCTGCCGGCGTCGCCGCCGTTGGCGTTGAGCGTGCCGGCGATGGTCAGGTCGCTCGCGGCAAGGACGGTCAGGTCGCCGCCGAAGTCCTGCGGACCGCCGCTCACGTCGACCGTGCCGCCGAGGCTGACGGCGTCGCCGCTGAGCGACACGCTGCCGCCGCCGGCATCGACCGAGCGGTTGCGCGCGTCGATCACACCCGACACCGACAAGGCCCCGGTCGCTGCGATCGTGGCGCTGCCGCCAGGCGACCCGGTGACGTCGAGGCGGCCGATCAGCTCGACGCTGTCGGCCTGAACGGTGATGCTGCCGGCGCCGTCGTTGACGTTGCCGCGTGCCCACAGGCGACCGCCGGATTCGACGCGCAGCGTGCCGGCGCGCAACGTCATGTCGCCGGTGCCGACGTCGAGCACGCCGTTGGCGGTCAGGCGCAAGGTGCGCGTGCCGACGTCGATGATCGAGCCGTCGGTGATCGTCCGCGTGCGATCGATGACGCACGGATCGTCGGTGGCCGCGCAGAGATCGTTAGCCGTCGTCGCGGCGGCCGGGGCGGCGGCGAGCAACGCCAGGAGGGACGCGAGCGCGCTGCGTCGGATCGCCGGCGAGCTGCCGGGGCGGGATGACCGTTCGGGCGTGGGGGTCGTCACCTGGTCGAGGCTACCAGCGCGCCGTCTTCAAGGCACGGCAAAACGTCTACGGGTTGGCACGGCGGAAACGATTCCGCTAAGACGTGGCGGCTTCACTAACGTCTTTCACCATTCGGAAAGGAGCTTCCCATGTATTTCCGCATTTCCGCCGCGATCACGCTCGTTTGCTGCCTCACCGCTCCGGTGCTGGCGCAACCGAAGCTCGACACGGAAGACCAGAAGACCGTCTACGCGATCGGCTTGGCGCTCGCGCAGAGCCTGCAGCCGTATTACCTGACGCCGGCCGAGATCGACCTGGTCAAGGCCGGGCTGACCGACGGCCTCACCGACAAGGGCAAGGTCGACCTGAAGGAATACCGCGTGAAGGTGCAAGAGCTGGCGCAAGCGCGCGCCAAGGTTGCCGCCGATGCCGAGAAGAAAGACGCGCAGGTCTTCCTCGACAAGATGGCGAAGGAGAAAGGCGCGCAGAAGACCGACTCTGGCCTGATCTTCTTCGAAATCGAGCCGGGCAAGGGTGAGGCGCCGAAGCCGACAGATACGGTGAAAGTGCAGTACCACGGAACGTTGCGCGACGGCACGGTGTTCGACAGCTCGCGTGACCGCGGCACGCCGGCGACCTTCCCGCTCAACCGCGTCATCCCCTGCTGGACCGAGGGCGTGCAGAAGATGAAGGTCGGCGGCAAAGCGAAGCTCATCTGCCCGTCGAGCATCGCCTACGGGGATCGCGGCGCACCGCCGAAGATCAAACCGGGCGCGCCGCTGGTGTTCGAGGTCGAGCTGCTGAGCATCGAGGCCACGCCGCCTGCCGCGGCGGCGCCGGGCGCGGTTCATCCGTAGGTCTCGCTTTCTCGTTTGGCGCGGTGCGGCGCGCGTTTGCGTGCCGCACCGCGCGGAGTCTTGAGTCATGTCCGAGCTCGGGTTCTGGAACCTCGCGCAGCACGACCCCGACCACCTGGCATTGGTCGAGCCGAGCGGTCGCGAATGGCGCGCCGGCGAATTGCTCGCCGAGGCAAATCGCCTCGTGCACGGACTGCGCGGGCTCGGCCTGCAGCAAGGCGACTGCGTCGCGACGTGTCTGCCCAATGATGCGGCGATGATCATCGCCTACCTCGCGGCGGCGCAGTCGGGCTGGTATCTGACGCCGCTCAATCATCACCTGACGGCCGGGGAAATGGCCTACATCCTCAGCGACTGCGAGGCGAAGGCGTTCATCGGCAGCGAGCGCTTCGCCGCGCAGTGCCGCGCGGCTGCAGGCGAAGCCGGCTTGCCGGAAAGCGCCTGTTACGCCGTCGGCACCATCCCGGGCTTCCGCCCGCTGTCGTCATTGACTGCGGGACAATCGGCGGCGATGCCGACCGATCGCATCGCCGGCCAGGTGATGAACTACACGTCCGGCACCACCGGTCGTCCGAAGGGCGTGCGCCGGCCGCTGGCGCCGTATGATCCGGACGCCGTCTTCTCGATGTTCGCCATGTTCCTCGGCATGTTCGGCATCCAGCCCGGCGCCGACAACGTCCACTTGTGCGGCTCGCCGCTGTACCACACGGCGGTGCTCGTCTTCACCGGCTCGTCGCTGCACATGGGGCACACCGTCGTGCTGATGGAGAAGTGGACGCCTGAGCTGTGCCTCGAGGCGATTCAACGGTATCGCGTGACGACCAGCCACATGGTGCCGACACAGTTCCATCGCCTGCTGGCGCTGCCCGACGAGACCAAGCGCACGTACGACGTGTCATCGGTGCGCCACATGGTGCACGCGGCGGCGCCGTGTCCGGTCGACGTGAAGCGCCGCATGATCGAATGGTGGGGCCCGGCGATCTACGAGTACTACGCCGCCAGCGAAGGCGGCGGCACGCTGGTGACGCCGCAGGAATGGCTGGAGTACCCGGGCACCGTCGGCCGCGCCTGGCCGAGCTCGGAGATCCGCATCTTCGACGACGCCGGCAATGCCTGTGCAATCAACGTCCCGGGCACGGTGTACATGGCGCTCGGTGCCGCCGATTTCAAATATCACAAGGACGACGCCAAGACGGAGGCGAACCGGCGCGACGGCTTCTTCACCGTCGGCGACATCGGCTATCTGAACGAGCAGGGCTACTTGTTCCTGTGCGATCGCAAGATCGACATGATCATCTCGGGCGGCGTCAACATCTATCCGACCGAAGTCGAGGCCGAGCTGCTGAAGCATCCGAAGGTCGCCGACGCGGCGGTGTTCGGCATCCCGCACGATGACTGGGGCGAAGAAGTGAAGGCGGTGATCGAGCCGGCGCCCGGCGTGGTCGCCGGGCCGGCGCTGGCGGAGGAAATCCTCGCGTGGTGCGGCCAGCACATTGCGCGCTACAAGAGCCCGCGCTCGATCGACTTCATCGATGTCATGCCGCGCGATCCCAACGGCAAGCTCTACAAACGCAAGCTGCGCGATCCGTACTGGGTCGGTCGCGAGCGCGCGATCTGAAGTAGGGATCGGTCGCGTGAGGCAGCAGCGCCAGCGATCCTGCAGCGTCGTCTAAAGGCCGAGGCGTGCCGTGCTCAAGCTGGTCTTCTGTCTGCGACGCCTGCCGCCGCTGTCGCGGCCGGAGTTCCAGCGCTATTGGCACGATGCGCACGGGCCGCTGGTGCGCCAGCACAGCGCGGCCCTGCGCATCCGCCGCTACGTGCAAGCGCATACGCTCGAGAGCGGATTGAACGGCGCGTTGGCGGCCAGCCGCGGCGCGCCGGAGGCTTTCGACGGCGTTGCCGAGCTGTGGTGGGACAGCGCCGAGGACTTCGCCGCCGCCAGCGCCAGCGATGCCGGACGAGCCGCCAGCGCGGCGTTGCTGGAAGACGAGCGTCGCTTCATCGATCATGCGCGCTCGCCGCTGTGGGTCGCCGAGGAGCGGATTCACATCGCCTGAGTGTCGGCGCGGGCTCCGAGAGCTCCTCTGACGACCGCAGCAGCTTGCAACTAGTCGGCTGCGTGTCTTGTCTCATCAAGCTGCAGGACGACTTGCGCCCGTTGCCTCGCGTCGCGGCTGGGCGCGGCGGCCTGCGAATTCGGTTGCCTCTCAGTCCGCGCGCATGGTTAGGCAAGTGAAGATCCGGTTACGGAAACATTGCGATCTGGTTACTGGAGGGGGGACAGAATGCAGCACAAGCGCGCGTGGAGTCTCGTTCTGATCGCCGCGGTGACGCTGGCGTCGCCGTTGGCCGCGTCGGCGGCAGCGGGACCGATGAAGGTGTTGGTCACCAACGACGACGGCTACAACGCGCCGGGCATCGACGCGCTGGTCAACAAGTTGGTCGCCAACCCGAATCTCGATGTGGTCGTCATCGCGCCGCAGAACAACTCGAGCGGGACCGGCGAAAACACCACGACGACGACGATCGGCGTGTACAGCGGCACGACCGCCAGCGGCTATCCGGCGACCATCGTGCAGGGATTTCCGGGCGACACGACGCTGTTCGGCATCACCCAACAGCTGCTGAGCGATCCGCCGGCGCTGGTCGTATCGGGCATCAACAACGGACAGAATCTCGGCGCCGAGATTATCCCGATCTCCGGGACGGTCGGCGCCGCCAGCTGGGCGGCGCGCCACGGCGTGCCGGCGATCGCCGTCAGCGCCGGCTTCGGCTCGCCGCCGAACTACGCCGATGCGGCCGACTACACCGCGTCGCTGGTCGAGTACATCCGCACCAAGAAGAGCTTCTACAAGCGGCTGTTCGAGAAGCAGGCGCCGTTTCGCGGCTTGGTGCTGAACGTGAACTTTCCGACCTGCACCTCCGGCAGCGTGCGCGGGCTCGCGCTGGTGCCGGTCGGCCGTATCAACACCGTGACCGGCTACACGCTGCAGGGCAGCAGCATGGGCGTCGATACGTGGAAGCCGACTATCGCGACGCTGCCGTTCGGAACCTCGAACTGCGCCTCGGTGCTCGTCGAGCCGGGCACCGACGTCGAGGCGTTCGCCAACGGCTTCGCGACCGTGACGCCGCTCGATCCCGAGCGCAACGTGAGCGGTCTCAAATTGAAGCAGTTCAAGAAGATCGTCGGCCTCGCCTACTGAAGCGCGCGCGGTCGGGCGCTGCCTAGCGCGCTCGACCGCCGAGCTTCACGATCGCGTCGAACTCGCTCTTCTTCACCGGCTGGACGGACAGGCGCGATTGCTTGAGCAGCACCATGTCCTGCAGCCCCTTTTGTTCCTTGATGGCGTCGAGCGTCACCGGCTGCGCCAGCGCGTACGAAGGCTCGACGTCCACCACGATCCAGTCTGGCGCCTTGCGGTCGGCGTACGGTTCCGACGCAACACGCGCCACGCCGGCGACGCTGCGCTCGCTCACGGAATGATAGAAGAGCGCCAGATCGCCGGGCTGCATGGCGCGCAGGTTGTTGCGCGCTTGGAAATTGCGCACGCCGTCCCAGACGGTACGGCCGTCGCGCACCAAGTCGTCCCAGCCATATGTGCCGGGCTCGGATTTGATCAGCCAGTACTGCATCGCGCGCCTCCGGCCGACGCCAGTAGCCGAGGCATGGCGGCCTCGCAACCGACACGCCATGGTTGGCCGGGCCGGCGCGGTAGGCTAACGTCTGCGGTCGATGACGCGGAAAAAGCGCAAGCGTAAGGATGACCGGCGCGCCGCTGCGCCGGAGGCCTCGGCGCGTGACGTCGACCGGATGCGCGAGGCCGGCAAGTTCGCCGGCGAGCTGCTCGATCTGGTCGAGCGCGAGATTCGCGTCGGCATGACGACGGCGGAGATCGATCGCCTGGTCGACGAGGCGACGCGCGCGCGCGGGGCCGTCTCGGCGCCGTATCGCTACCACGGCTTTCCGGCACACGTCTGCACCTCGGTGAACGACGTCGTGTGTCACGGTATTCCCGACGCCAACCGCGTGCTGCGCGACGGCGACATCGTCAACGTCGACGTGACGCCGATCGTCGACGGATTCCACGGCGACGCGTCGCGGACCTTCCTGATTGGCAGCGTCTCGCCGATCGCGCGCCGCCTGGTCGAAGATACCTACCGCTCGTTGTGGCTCGGCATTTCCGCCGTGCGCCCGGGCGCGACGACCGGCGACATCGGGCACGCCATCCAACGTTTCGTCGAGCCGCGCGGCTACTCCGTCGTGCGCCAGTTCTCCGGCCACGGAATCGGGCGCCTCTTCCACACCGCGCCGGCGATTCTGCACTACGGCCGGCCGGGCAGCGGCGAGGCCCTGACGGCGGGCATGACGTTCACCATCGAGCCGATGATCAATCTCGGCGACTGGCGTTGTCAGGTGCTGAAAGACGGGTGGACCGCGGTGACCGTCGACGGCTCACTCTCGGCGCAGTTCGAGCATACCGTGCTGGTCACCGAGAGTGGCGTCGAGGTGCTGACGCTCGGGGCGCACGAGGCGCTGCAACTCGACGCGCCGCCGGCCGTGCAGCCCGCTCCCGACCTGTTGCGCGCCGGCGCGTTACTCTGAGCGCCGCGCCAGCGTCACCAGCAGAGCAGCGGCCGGCCGTTCGCCGTCGGCGGACACCACGGCGCCAGGCGCAGGCTGCCGGCAAGTGCCGGAGGCGGGGGTAGGCTGAAGGCGGCCAGCTCCATGTCGGGCTCGCTGCGGTCGGCCATGAGAATCGCCACGATGATTATCACGGCGACGACGCCGGTGACGGCCGCCGGGATGATGTACTGCAGGTTGTTATCCGCTGCGGCGCGCCGCGGCGCCGCCAATATCGTCACGCAGAACGCCGCCGCCAGCAGACCTCGCAGAATCTTGCGCACCATCCACGCTCCCTCCCATCCGCGCGCGTGCAGTAGCAAGTCGCGCGCAGCCCGTCGACTGGAAGTTGACGGCGGTTGAGGGGACGGACCAGCGCTCAGCCGACGTCGCGCTGCGTGACGCGGTGCGCGCGGCGCACGTTTGGCCGCGTGCGACCAATGGCGCGCGCCGGATGCACGCGCTGGCTGCGCAGGCGCTCGAGCGCCGCGCGCACGGCGCCCGGCTCCAAGCCGAGCGTTTCACAGATGACGACGAAGCAGAACGGCGAGCGGGCGCGGCTGCTGTTGACCCAATATTCGGCCTCGAGACGGATGTCCTTCACCGCGCTGAGGTAGCTGCGGATGCCATCCTCGAGCACCGCAAGGAGCAGACCTTTGGTGCCGCTGAAGCTCGTCGTTCGCGGCTCTGCGCCGCCCAGCACGCCGATCAATTCGGCGGAAATTCCATCGCCCAATCCGTGCTCGCGCATGCTCCCCCGTTCGCCTGAAACGAGCCGCGCACAGACCACGGCGACCGCATGCTTGTCAACGATTTTGCCTTGTGCAGCAAAGCGTAGAGACCGGTCGGGGCCATTGCACGTTTGAACGCGCGCGATGGCGCTGCAATGATGCCGCGCCGGCCGAAGCGCGATGCGAACGCAACGCAGAGAACGAGGGGGCGCGCGCAGCGCGCTGCTGCTGACATTGGTCGTAGGCTGTCACGGCGGAGCCCGCGCGCCGTCGCACGACGGGCCGGCGCGCGTCGCCTTGCTGTCGCCGCCGTCGGCCAGTGCGTCGCACGCCGCGGTCGCCGGATTGCGCAGTGGCCTGGCGGACGCCGGCCTGCTCGAGGGACGTGACTTCGTCTGGCGCGAGACCGCAGACCCGGCCGGGCTCGACGCGCCGCCGGACCTGTGGCTGGCCACATCGGCGCCGGCGTTGAGCGCCATCCTGCGCGCCGACCCGCACGCCCCAGTAGTCGTCACCGACGTCGCCGACCCGCTGGCGGCCGGGGCCCAGGCGCCGACGCTGTTGCGCCGCTGGCTGCCGTGGCTGGCGCGCGACACCTCGCCGGCGGTCAGCGGAGTGCTGCCGGCAATCGACCTGCATCGCCTGCTGGTCGCTGCCACGCCGCTGCTCGATGCGCGCGAGCTCGCCGTCGTCTACGCAGCGGACGACGCCGAGGCGGCGGCCTGGTACGAGCGGCTGCGCGAAGCGGCCGATGCGGTTGGCCGGCGGCTGCACGGCGAAACGATCGCCACGCCCGCCGCCGCGTCGGAGACGATACGCCGCTTGTGTGCACAGGGGATCAGCGGCGTCGTCGTGCTCGGCGATCCGGCCAGCGATGCGTTGGCCGCCGCGCTGCTCAGCGCCGCGCAGGCGTGTCCCGTGCCGGTGCTGGGGACGCGCCGCGCGCACGCCCGCGCCGGCGCCTTGCTGACTCAGACGGTGGCCGTGCGCGCCGCGGCGCATGACGCCGGCAGCCGCGCCGCACAAGCGCTGCGCGGCGACGACATCGGCGGCCTCGGCTTCGCCCAGCGCGACGGCGGGGCGCTGATCGTCAACACCGCGGCCGCGCAGCGCGCCGGGCTCGGCGTGCCGCTGACGGTGATCGAAAGCGCCGATGAAGTGATGGGAGATTGACGCGATGCCAGCCGCATCCCCGCCGACCATGCCGGCGAACGCCGTCGTTTTGTTGCTCGACAGCCTCAACCGCCATCTCCTCGGCGCCTACGGCGGGCGCGAGTTCGCCACGCCGAACCTGGATCGCCTGGCACGCCGCGCCGTGCGCTTCGAGCGCCACTATGCCGGGGCACTGCCGTGCATGCCGGCGCGGCACGACCTGCTGTGCGGCGCACTCGACTTTCTGTGGAAGCCGTGGGGCTCGATCGAGCTGTGGGAAGAACCCCTGACGGTGCCGCTGCGCGCTGCCGGGGTCGCGACGCAGCTGATCAGCGATCATCCGCATCTGTTCGAAGTCGGCGGGGAGAACTACCACTGCGATTTCACCGCCTGGGACTATCAGCGCGGTCACGAAAGCGATGCGTGGAAGACGCGACCCGACCCGAGCTGGATGGGGGCGCCGTCGTTCCACCGCGGCCATACGCCGTACGACGACTCGCGCGGCTGGTTCCGCGGCGAAGCAGACTTTCCCGGTCCGCGCACCATGGCGGCGGCGGCGCGCTGGCTCGAGGAACAGGCCGGCGCGCACCAGCGCTTCCTGCTGTTCATCGACGAGTTCGATCCGCACGAGCCGTTCGATACGCCGGAGCCGTATGCCTCGCGGTACGACCCCGACTGGCACGGCGCGCATTTGATCTGGCCGCCGTACGCGCGCGCCGCGCAGGAACGCGGTGTGTTGTCGGCGCGCCAAGCGCAACAGTTGCGCGCCTGCTACGGCGGCAAGCTGACGATGATCGACGCGTGGCTCGGGCGCGTGCTCGATGCGCTCGATCGGCAAGGGCTCTGGGACTCGACCGCGGTCATTCTGTGCACCGATCACGGGCACTACCTCGGCGAGAAGGACATCTGGGGCAAGCCGCCGGTGCCGGTCTACGAGACGCTCGGCCACATTCCGTTGCTGATCGCCTGGCCGGGCGTCGCGCCGCGCGGCGAAGGCGCCCTCACGACGAGCGTCGACATCGCCGCGACGCTGGCCGATCAGTTCGGCATCGAGCTCGCGCATCGCACGCACGGCCATTCGTTGGTGCCGCTGCTGCGCGGCGCCACGACGGCGGTGCGCGACTCGGTGCTGACGGGCGTGTGGGGGCGTGAGGTGCATGTCGTCACCGATGGCGGCCGCAAGTACGCGCGCGCACCGCGTGACGCGAACGAGCCGCTGGCGGTGTGGTCGAACCGCTGGTCGACGATGCCGGTGCATCGCCTGCCACAGCTGCGTTTGCCGCTGCCCGACGAGCGCGCCGCACTGGCGCGCATGCCGGGCTCGCGCGTGCCGGTCATCCGGCAACCGTTCACGGCCGCCGACACGCTGCCGTTCTGGGCCTGGGGCGAGTTCAGTGGCAATCATCTCTTCGACTTGCGCGAGGATCCCGACGAGAGGCACAACCTGGCCGGGGGCGCCGCCGAGCGCGACGCGGCCGACGCTTTGCGCACGGCGTTGGAGGCGGTCGAGGCGCCGGCCGAGCAGCTCGAGCGCCTCGGCTTGGCGTGAGGGGAGGGCAGCGTGAAGATCGGCGTCTCCTTGTTCATGTTGCGGCCGCAGCAGATGGCCGACGTCGCGGTGCGCGCCGAAGCGCTCGGCTTCGAGTCCGCGTGGGTGGCCGAGCACCTCGTCTTTCCCGTCAATATCGGCAGCCGCTATCCATACGCGAAAGCGGGCGTGCCGCCGGTCAATCCCGCCACGCCGCTGCTCGATCCGCTGTTGGTGCTCATGCAGATCGCGGCGCGGACGACGCGCATTCGGCTCGGCACCAATGTCTACATCCTGCCGCTGCGCCATCCCATCGCCGTGGCGCGCATGGTGACGACGCTGGACGTGCTCTCCGGCGGCCGCGTCAGCTTCGGCATCGGCCTCGGCTGGCTGGCAGAGGAGTTCACTGCGGTCGGGCTCGACTTCGCCACGCGTGCCGGTCGCACGCGCGAGGCGGTGCGCGTCCTGCGCAAACTGTGGACAGAGGATGCGCCGGCGTTTGCCGGCAAGCACTTTCAGTTCGAGGCGGTGAAATTCGAGCCCAAGCCGGTGCAGCGGCCATCTCCGCCGATCATCGTCGGGGGCGAAAGCGACGCGGCG
>Ga0265314_10000787_pt1 | contig 37654 bp, 35 predicted proteins | sample 4126metaG_FD_203106 | JGI IMG/M metagenome (GOLD analysis project Ga0265314, IMG submission 203106) | Rhizosphere microbial communities from Carex aquatilis grown in University of Washington, Seatle, WA, United States - 4-1-26 metaG | ecosystem: Host-associated > Plants > Roots > Rhizosphere >...
GAGAAACTTTTAACCGGATCGTAACCGGCGTTGCTGTAAATCTTGTCGTTGACGACAAATGGAATCAAATCTTGAAGCAGCAATGTGTAACCATCATTTGGTGCATTCGCAACAAGCTGCGTCGCCAATAATGAAGCCGCACCAGGACGATTATCGACAACAGTGTTTTGGCCGAGGACATCCGCCGTACGTGCACCAAGTAAGCGCGCAACGAAGTCCGAACCGCCGCCGGGACCAAATGGAACCACGATGCGAAGTGGCCGATTCGGGAAGTCCTGCTCAGCCGAGTACGCACTACTCGCCAAGACGAGCGTGCCGATAAGGAAGAATAAACGTCTCATTGTGGGCCCAATCGCCATCCGTTGGTCTAAGCACTTAGAAGCACACTACCGGCAAGACTAGATTGATGTTATTAATTTGTAAAATGCATACTTAGAATTGTATTATTCATATAATGAATCATCGTAAAACACAATTTATAAGAGCAAGGTGATTATTGATGGATAAACTGCACAGACTCGACATACAACTTCTAATTGCATTCGATGCATTAATGATCGATCCGCACGTAACACGCGCCGCACGCACAATTGGAGTTAGTCAGCCGGCAATGAGCCACATTCTGGCGCGCCTACGAGAACTCTTCGATGACCCCCTGTTGGCGAGAACAACCCACGGAATGGCACCGACGAAGCGCGCACTAGAGTTAATCGAACCTGTCCACAATGCGCTTCGTCAGATTCGAAAAGTGCTAAATACGCACACGGCGTTCAACCCCGCTCAGTCTCGCGATTCGTTTAAGATTCGTATGGGCGACGTAAATGAGTCACTCATACTCCCCAGAATATTGAACGCTCTAGAAAAGGAAGCCCCTCACATTAGCCTGAGGGTCACTCATATGCCTACGGCGGAAACGTTGAAGGCACTCGATTCGGACGAAATCGATTTCGCGATAAGTACTGGAATATCACATCCCAAATCGGTACGCGCGACGGAGTTACTCAATGACGAAATGATTTGCCTAATGCGCAAAGGCCATCCCGCAGCCCGTCAACCCTTGACGTTAAAGGCGCTACTATCACTTCGACACATTAAAATCGCACAAAGCATCTTTGATGAAAGCCTTGCCAAGCAGCAACTAACACGTGAAATCGTACTAGACATTCCTCAGTGGCTCGCGGCACCGTTCATTGTGGAATCAACTGATTTCGTTGCAGTTGTCTCGCGCCGCATGGCGAACTTATTCAATGTTCGCGGACAGTTCGAGTTGCGTCCGATCCTCGCGGGACGTCCGACCTTCAAATGGTGCATGTATTGGCATCGGCGATATGACCAACATCCGGCACAAAAATGGATGCGAACCTTAATCGTTCGCGTGTGCGACAAAATAAGAAACGCAGAATAGCGAAGGATTGCCAATCCATGCAGTATCGATCAGGGGTTTTATCCCTAGTTGACGCGGCCCGGCACTCGCACGGAGAGATGTCTTATCTTTGACTGGAAAGACTCGACATCACGGGCGGAGCATCGCTCCGCTTGGATAACTCGCTAAGCTCTTGGTGAAACTGCATTTCTAAAATTCAACCACTGGCCTACCCAATCTCCTACCCATATTTCATATACCCGAGCTCTTACACCTCTGCCGTCGGGCGGCATAGCATCATCAGTCGCTTAACGTTCTTTTCGTCCTCCAGTGACAAGATACGTTCACTGAGCTCATGGCTTTGCTTGTCACCCGATTGAGGCGCAGTAAGGGCCTGAAACTTCGTCTGTAGTTCGGCATCGCTTGGCGGATTGTGGAGGCTATATACGCTCTTGCTCGGAAGCGTTGGAGCGAATGCGATCATTCCTGCGGCTTGCCCGCCATAGGCCGCGGTGCGAATAAACGCGAAGTACACGAGCAGGCTTGACACCTGAGCCGACGGCCTCGATACTAAAAATCGGGGGACAGATTTTCTATCCTTCATGTCGATATAACGAAAAAAGTATACGCAATGATCACGCGTCGGACATTTACTAAGTCGGCACTCGCGTTGGCGGTTTTATCGGCCAGTAATGTCACTTTCGGCCAACCGCTGGCAGCGAATCAGGACCTCCGCGTGGCTCTAGGCTTCGACGACATGGCGAGCGTCGATCCCCATACGTCCGTCACCTCGATAAACGTCCCCATCGTTCGCACAGTCTATGAGGGACTGTTGGCCTATCCGCCGGGTTTTCTCGGCGCCTCCAATGTCATACCGGCCCTCGCCGAACGCTGGGACGGCTCCGCGGACAAGAAGACGTGGACGTTCCATCTCCGCCGCGGTGTGCAATGGCATGCCGGCTTCGGCGAATTCACCTCGGCGGACGCCAAGTTCTCGATCGAACGGGTGGCCGGTACGACCTTCGCCTCGCCATTCCGGCAATCGCTAGAGGATGTCGAAGCGGTCTATGCGGACGACCCGTATACGCTCAAAGTCGTGCTGCGCACTCCCGACGCGCTGTTCGCGCTCCGGATGGTGAATTTTCAGGCTGGCTTCATCGTCTGCAAGAAGGCGATCGAGTCCGGCGTCGACATCCGCACCCGGCCCATTGGCACCGGACCTTTCCAGTTCCAGGCCTACAAGGCGCGCGAGAGCGTGGTGCTGACGCGTAACGATAACTACTGGGGCGGCAAGCCGATACTGACTTCGATCACCTGGTACTTCATGCCCGATGACGCCTCGCGCGAGCTCGCATTGCGCACCGGCGAAGTGCATGCGATCGACCTGCAGGCGCGCCAGGACATCGTCAATCGCGTGCGCGCCCAGCGGCTCCAGGTCGACATCGCCAAGAGCGGCACCCCCTACTGGCTGTTCTTCAATCTCAGGAAGAAGCCTTTCGACGACGTCCGTGTGCGTCGCGCGCTGGCACATGCGACCGACCGCAGCGAACTCGTGGCGTTCCTCGGCAAGGACCTCGCGGATCCGGAATATTCGGCCGTTCCCGACGGGTATCTCGGTCACACTGAAAAGATTGAGAAATATCCGTTCGACATCGCCAAAGCCAAGGCCCTGCTCGCCGAGGCGGGCCACCCCAGCGGCTTCGCGGTCAACGTGGCGATGAGTAACGCACCTACCTATCTCCCCTATATGCAGGTGGTCCAGGCGCAATGGAAGAAAGTCGGCGTCGATCTCACCTTCCGCGTGGTTGACCATCCGACCTATCACCGCCTGATCCGAGAAGACTTGAACGCGATCGTGATGTATCAAGCGACGCGCTACCCAAAGACCGGGCAAATCTACCTGGAACAGTTCTATGCGAAGGAAGCCGCCATCGGCAAGAAAACCACGGTCACCAATTTCAGCAACTACGGCGAAGCCATGCCGGGTGTGGATGACATTATCGCAAAAGTGCGCGCCAGCACTGACAGCGCCGCACAGATCAAATTATGGGAAGAGGCCCAGCAACGGATCGCCCGGGACGCGGTAGTGTTGCCATTGTTCAACCAGAATGCCGCCCGCGCGCGCTCGCCGCTCCTAGACCTGCAGATGAATGCGGGCAACCTGTCGTTTTACATGTTCTCGACTAAGGCCCGTATCCTCACTGGGTGAGTCCTTCCTGCACAGCCCTCTTCCCTGCCGGGCGAAGGGCGCTACACGATAACCGTCGATGAGCATACTCTCCAGCCTGCAACCGTATTTCGATCGCGTGGAGCGGATCGAGAGCGAACCCCTGCCGACAAACATAGGCGCGCTGCTCGATGCCGCCGCCGATGCTGTACCGGATGAGGTGGCGCTTCATTTCATTGCCGACGACCAGACTTTCACTTACCGCATCCTGCGCGAGATGGTGAACAAGGCGGCGGGCGGTCTCACCACGCTCGGGATCGGCCGCGGCACGCACGTCGCCCTGATGATGCCCAACATCCCGCCATGGCCGATCACATGGCTGGCGCTGGCCCGCTTGGGTGCCGTCTGCGTACCGATCAACGTCCGCTACACCACGCGCGAACTTCAGTTCACGCTCGACGATGCGGAAGTCGACCACCTCATAATTGATCAGCACCATCTTCCCGTGGCTACGGCGCTCACCGGAACTCGATTGAAGACGGTCCTCGTCGTCGGCGACGCGAATGCACCGCAGCGCAGTTGGAACGAAGTGGTGGCAAACGGCGATGAACGCTGCATGCCGGAGCACACCCCCGTCCTCGACGACCTGATGAACATTCAATACACCTCCGGCACGACGGGACTGCCGAAGGGGTGCCTGCTGACGCAACGCTACTGGCTCACGTGCGCCAAGGTGCATGCCGAGGTGGATGGGATGGAGCACCGGAATATCCTGGCGACCAATCCCTTCTTTTATATGACGCCGCAATGGCTGACGCTGATGACTCTCTTCCGCCGCGGCACGCTCTTTGTCGCAACTCACCGCAGCGGCAGCAGCACTATGCAGTGGATCCGCAAATACCGAATTCACTTCTGCCTGTTTGGCAAGATTGTGTTTGATCAACCGCCCGCCCCCAACGATGCGGAGAACGAAATCAACAAGGTCGCCATTTACAATTATCCGAAGCAGGACCACGCGGCGCTCGAGCGGCGATTTGGCTTCGTTGCCCGCGAGGCGTTCGGGATGACCGAGATTGGCGCCGGCCTCTTCATGCCGCCCGAAGCGTCATATATGACGGGATCGGGATCAGCCGGACTGGCCGCGCCATTCCGCGAGTGCCGGATCGCCGACATGGACGGGAATACATTGCCCGCCGACGAGGTCGGTGAACTGCTCTTTCGCGGACCGGGCCTGCTTCAGGGCTATTACCGCCGTCCGGACGCCAATGCGTCCGGGTTTCATGGTGACTGGTTCCGCACCGGCGATCTCGCCCGTCAGGACACGGACGGTTTCGTCTATGTCGTCGGGCGCATCAAGGACATGGTCCGGCGCGCCGGCGAAAGCGTCGCCGCCCGCGAAGTCGAGGCAGTTTTGACTGCTCTGCCGCAGATCGAGGACGCTGCGGTGGTTCCCGTGCCGGACGCACTACGCGGCGAAGAAGTGAAGGCGTATATCCGCTTGAGGAAGGACCTGAAGCCCGACGACCTGCCGCTGAGCGTCGTCATCGATCATTGCAGCCGCAACCTCGCGGTATTTAAAGTGCCCCGCTACCTCGAATACCGGACTGTTGACTTTCCCCGCACCCCCTCGGGCAAGATACGCAAAAGCGAACTGATCGCCGAGAAGCCCGACCTGCGGGCCGGCAGCTGGGACCGGGTCGAGGGGCGTGTCATCTGATGCGCATACCTGTTTTGCTTTGATTCCGCCCGTGCACACAGTACTACTATCTGAGTTCGGGACGAAATGCTGACCTTTCTCGTCCGCCGAGTCCTTTCAGCTCTCCTCATCGTCTGGGCAGTAGTGACGATCGTGTTCTTTTCCATGCGAATCATTCCGGCCGACCCGGCCGAAGTCGTGCTCGGCGACCATGCGTCGGCGGAAGCGTTGGCCGCATTCCGCAAACAAGCCGGGCTGGATCAACCGATGCTTGGTCAGTATCTTGGGCTGCTCGCGGGCTTGGCGCACGGCGACCTCGGGCGTTCTATGATCACGAACCAGTCTATCGGGGAACAAATCGCCGCAGCCTTTCCACATACACTTGCCTTGGCAATCGGCGTGCTGCTGGTCGGCGTAATGATCGGCATTCCTATCGGCGTCGTAACCGCCGTCAAGCGCGGCACATGGATCGATTTCTCCGGCAGGGTGTTCTCCCTGCTCGGTCTGTCCTTTCCACCGTTCTATGTCGGCATCGTGCTGCTGATCGTTTTTTCTGTCTGGCTTGGCTGGTTCCCGGTGATCCACGCGCCACGCACTGGCACCATCGGCGAGACGCTGTACAAACTCGTGCTGCCGTCCTTGAGCCTGGGCTTCGTGCAGGCCGCTTACATCGCCCGCCTGACCCGCTCGACGATGCTGGAGACGCTGAGTCAGGACTATATCCGCACGGCCTTTGCGAAAGGGCTGCGTCCATCGCAGGTCTATTTCAAGCATGCGCTGCGCAACGTGCTGATCCCCGTCGTAACCGCGATCGGCCTCTATACCGGCGCGATCCTCGGTGGCGCCATCCTGACCGAAGTCGTGTTCAGCCGACCGGGGCTCGGCAAGCTTTTGATCGGCGCCGTCGCCCAGCGCGACTACAACCTGATCCAGTCGGGCCTAATCGTCTTCGCCAGCATCGTCATTCTGGTCAATCTGCTGGTCGACCTCAGTTATAGCTTGCTCGATCCGCGAGTGAAAAATTCCTGATTCGACATACATCGCGGCGGCACCGCCAAGCATCGCCCGCGGACGCGCGCGCATATCCGTACTATTCCGCGATGTCGGCACGCGGATTGGCGCCGCTATCCTCGTCGTCGTGGCGCTCGCCGCCGTGCTGGCACCATGGGTGGCGACCCATGACCCGACCGCGCAGTCGATCCTGCAATCCTATCAGTCGCCGAGTACGACGCACTGGTTCGGCACCGACGAATTCGGGCGCGACCTTTTCAGTCGTGTGGTCTGGGGTGCGCGCCCGGCGTTAACGGTCGGCATACTTTCGGTTCTCGTCTCGATGATCGTAGGCGTGCCACTCGGTTTGGTCGCCGGACTGAAGGGGGGCTGGGTCGACCTTGCAGTGTCAGCGCTGGTCGATATCATGATGTCGTTCCCCTCGCTGCTCCTCGCGCTGATGATCGTGACGCTGGCCGGCTCGGGCTTGCATATGCTGGTGATCGCCATCGGGATCGCCCATGTTCCGCTGTTCATCCGGCTTGCGCGCGGTTCTACCAAGCAATTGCGCGAGCTGGACTACGTGACGGCGAGCCGCACCTTCGGCGGACACGACAGCTGGATCATCGTCCAGCATATCCTGCCCAACGTCATCGGCCCCTTGATCGTCATGGCGACCCTCGGCGTTGCCGGTGCTATCCGCGACGAAGCCGCGCTGAGCTTCCTTGGGCTCGGCATCCAACCGCCCCAGCCGAGTTGGGGCAACATTATCCGTGACGGAGTCAGCGCAATCCTGAGCGCGCCTTGGATGGCGCTGATCGCCGGCTTCGTCCTCGCTCTTACCGTTCTCGCCTTCAACATGATCGGCGATTCCGTGCGCGACGCGCTGGACCCGCGCGATATAGCCGCGAGCATCGAGAAGGACGAGCGGCGATGAGCAGCCACGCGTCGGCGGGCAACGCGCCCCTGCTGTCGGTTCGCGATCTGCAGGTAACGGTCGCCGGCGCGGAGCGCCCGCTCGTGGACGGTGTTTCCTTCGACGTCCCTCTCGGAGGCGTCGTCGGGATCGTCGGCGAATCCGGCTGCGGCAAGAGCCTGACCGCGCTTTCGATCCTGCGCCTGACGGCGCCGGCGATCCGCGTGTCAGGGCAGATTCTGTTCTCCGGCGAAGACCTGCTTCGCGTTGGGGCCGACCGCTTGCGCCAGGTGCGCGGCAGCGAGATCGCAATGATTTTCCAGGAGCCGATGACCTCGCTGAACTCGGTCTTCACCGTGGGGGATCAGATCGCGGAAGCGATCCGCGCCCATAGCGCGGTGAGTCGCCGGGCAGCGCGTGCCACCGCTATCGAGTTCCTCGCCAAGGTCGGTGTCCCCTCGCCCGCTACCCGCGTCGATAATTATCCGCACCAGATGTCCGGCGGCATGCGCCAGCGGGTGATGATCGCCATGGCACTGGTCTGCCGCCCGCAGTTGCTGATCGCCGACGAGCCGACCACCGCGCTCGACGTGACCATCCAGGCGCAGATCCTCGATCTGCTGAGGCAGTTGCAGGCCGAGTTCGGAATGGCGGTCATAATCATTACCCATGATCTCGGCGTCGTCGCCGACCTCGCCGACGAGGTGGTGGTGATGTATGCCGGACGTGTCGTGGAAAAGGCGCCGGTCGCGTCCCTGTTCGCGCGCGCCAAGCATCCCTACACCGAAGGGCTGCTGCAAAGCGCACCACCAATAGATGTCGACGTCGAGCGCTTGCCCACCATCCCCGGCACTGTTCCCTCGCCGGGGTTGGTGCTGCCGGGCTGCCGCTTCGCGCCACGCTGCGGCTACGTGCAGACGCCCTGCAACCTGAGCGATCCGCCCCTCATCAGGTTAGGCGATGACCAGTATGCTGCCTGCATCCGGCATAGCGGCTACCTGCCATGACCGAGCCTTCCGCGACTATGCTTCAGGTCGACGATCTGAAGGTCCACTACCATACCCGCATTGCCCGGGCACCCTGGAAGGCGGTACAGGTGGTGCGCGCAGTGGACGGCGTCTCGTTTATCGTGCGGTCTGGTGAGACCCTGGGCCTAGTCGGCGAATCCGGTTGCGGTAAATCGACAATCGCCCGCACGATCATTCGGCTGTTACGGCCGACCGCCGGCCGGATCCTGTTCAACGGCAGCGATATCACCGCACTGTCGCAGGATGCAATGCGGCCGATGCGTGCGAAAATCCAGATCGTCTTCCAGGATCCGGCCAGCTCACTCAGCCCGCGCCTCACGGTCGACCGCATCATCGCCGAACCCATGCGGCTTGCGGGCTGGGAGAAGTCCCGCATTCGCGAGCGCATCGGCGAGCTGCTTAGCTTCGTCGGACTTGACCCGCAATATGCTTACCGCTATCCGCACGAGTTTTCCGGTGGGCAGCGCCAGCGCATAGCGATTGCCCGCGCTCTCGCCTTATCGCCGCAGTTGGTGATCTGCGACGAACCGGTTTCCGCTCTCGACGTTTCGGTGCAGGCGCAGGTCATCAATCTCTTCAAAGACATTCAGCGCGAGTTCGGGATCAGTTATCTGTTCGTCGCTCACGACCTCGGCGTTGTCCGCCAAGTGTCACACCGGGTGGCCGTGATGTATCTGGGCAAGATCGTGGAGGAGGCTCCGCGCACCATCCTCTACGCGACTCCATTCCACCCCTATACGCAGGCACTCTTATCCGCCGTGCTGCGCCCAATACCGGGGACGGCGCGTAACCGCATTATCCTCGAAGGCGATCTGCCGACACCAATCGCGCCTCCAAGTGGGTGCCGCTTTCGTACGCGGTGCCCCCTGGCGGCGCCAGTCTGCGCGGAGGCCGAACCACCCTTGCGGGAGATCGCGCCGGGGCACCGAGTCGCCTGCCATTTCGCCCCCAACGCAATGATCGTTCGTCATTAATCCTCATCATTTTACGGACTCTTAGGAGACCACTTTGACTTACCAAACCCTAGAACTCGCTGTCGACGACCGGGTGGCACGCCTGACGCTCAATCGTCCGGAGCGGATGAACGCCTTCAGCGACGAACTCCTCGAGGAGTTTAAGAAGGCAATTGCCGTGATCGACAACGACAAAGATGTCCGCGTCGTCATCATCTCCGGCGCCGGCGGGAAGGCGTTCTCGGCGGGATACGATCTGCAGGAAACAGCGAACGCGCCCAAGCGGTCGATCGCTGAGTTGCACGAACGCTATGCCTGGCAGCAGACCTTCAACATGTCCGTTTGGCAATGCAGCAAGCCCGTCATCGCCATGATTGACGGCTATTGCCTAGCCGGGGCGCTGGAACTCGCCAGCTGCTGCGATATCCGCTATTGCTCCGACACCTCCCGGATCGGTGCGCTAGAAGCACGCTTCGGCGGCGGCATGGGTACGCTGATGCTGCCCTGGATCCTGGGGAATAAATGCCGCGAGCTGGTCTATACGGGTGACATCTTACCTGCCGCGGAAGCGTTGCGGATCGGTCTGGTCGACCGGGTGTTCCCTCAGGTCGATCTCGCTGCAGAGACGATGAAGATCGCTAAACGCATGTCGCGGGTCGCCGCAAGTTGCCAAAGCTGGAACAAGCGCGCCATCAACCAGACATTTGAGATCATGGGCCTGGATTTGGCCTTGCGGCAGGGACTCGACGCCGCATCCATCCTGCGCGCCATCGGCTCGCCCGAGCGTGAGAAATTCGACGAATTACGCCGGAACGAAGGACTGTCCGCAGCCCTCGCTTGGCGCAAGGCGCTTTTCTCCCCGTTCGAATGAACGGGGGAGGCTTGCATTTACGCCGAGCCCAAGCGGGCCCAACAGCGTGTAGCAAAAGTCGCACACGGATCTTAATAGCATGGCATGCAGCCTATTCCGTCTGCATGCGCGCGTCCTTGACGGCCTGCGCCCAGCGTTTTGTTTCCGATGTGATGAACTTCTGGAACTGGCCGGGCGACTGCGGCACCAACTCTAGGCCAGTGGCGGCAAGGCGTTCGCGCACGTCCGGCTGCTTGAGCGCGCGCCCGATTTCGTCATAGAGCCGGTTTACAACGGGCTCTGGCGTGCCTGCGGGTGTCACCACGCCATACCAGTTAGTGACAATGACATCGTAGCCGAGTTCGACAAGTGTCGGTAGTTCGGGCAGCGCGGCATTGCGCCTGGCCGACGTGACTACCAGCGCCCGCACGCGGCCGTTCTGCACGTACTGCAATGTTCCACCCAAACCGATGAACGTCGCCTGAATCTGTCCCGCCATCGTATCGGTGAGCGCGGGCACACCGCCCTTGTACGGGATGTGATTCAGGTTGATACCCGCCTTCACTTTGAAAAGTTCAAGCGTCAGATGCAGGCCGCCACCATTGCCCGAAGAGCCGACGTTAATTTTGCCCGGCTGCGCCTTGGCCAGTGCGATGAAATCCTTGATAGTCGCCGCCGGCACGCCGGGATGCACCATCAGGACATAAGGCGTCTCGGCGACCTGCGCGATACCCACGAATGATTTTGCCGGATCGGCCGGTGCCTGCTTGACGTAATACGCCGGATTGATGGTCAGGGCGAGGTCGGCGAGCAGCAGCGTATAGCCGTCGGCCTGCGACTTGGCGACCAGGTCGGTACCGAGCATACTGGCCGCCCCCGGGCGATTGTCGACGACGACCGCCTGGCCAAGACTATCGGACAATTTTTGGCCGACCAAGCGACCGACCACGTCAGAGCCTCCACCCGGCGCGAACGGCACAACAAGGCGGATCGGCTTTGCAGGATATCCGTCGGCGGATATCGCGGCTGTGCAATACGCGCCGCATGCGATTGCCAGAACGAGCACGTGACGCTTGAAGATTGCTTGCATGGGATGGTTCTCGCTAATGGTCGTAACACTCGATCCAGCGCTGACGGATTTCAAATCTTTGCCCTCGCCGCAATCAGCCTCTCGATTGCCGTATCGAGGTCGCGCGCCTCGCGGCGGGCGAAATTGAGGCGCAAATGGCCTTCACCACCCGGCCCAAAGTCGGAGCCCGGCAATGTGCTGACCTTCGCGTTCTCCAGAAAAACACTGGAGCATTCCCGATCCGAAATGCCCAGCCCTGAAATATCTGGAAAACAGAAAATCCCGCCGTCCGGCGGGCCGCATTTGACGCCGGGAATGCTGTTAAGCCCAGCAATGAGCTGCGTTCTTCGCGATGCAAGTGTTGAGATGTAGGAACGCAGATCATCCTGTGGTCCATTCAGTGCTACCGCTGCGGCCTTTTGCGCGAACGCGCAGGCGCAGGTGACAGAGTGGCTGTGTATTTTCTGCATATTGCGCAGCACTTGCCTGGGGCCTGCGACGTAACCAACCCGCCACCCCGTCATCGCATACGTCTTCGATAAACCATTGAGTGTCAGTGTGCGCTCTCCCATTCCAGGCAGTGACGCAATACTGATGTGGCGGTGGTCGTCGAAAACCATATGCTCGTAAATTTCGTCCGAGAGCACCAACAAATCATGCTTCGTCGCCAATTCCGCAATGCCCAGCATAGCGGCGGACGTAATCACGCCACCGGCAGGATTTCCAGGTGAATTGAGCATGATCATCCGTGTTCGCGGTGTTATATGCCTGGCCAGTTCCTCTGGATCGGGACGGAAGCTCTTCTCCTTGCGACAGGGGACAAATACAGGCACTGCCCCGGCCAGCGTGACGCATGCCGCATAAGTCACCCAGGTTGGTGTCGGAATAAGCACTTCATCACCCGGGTTGAGACATGCTTGCGCCGCCGTGAACAGTCCCTGCTTGACCCCGATCGTGACGAGGATTTCATCCGGAGTCACCCGTACATTATTTTCGCGCACAAGTTTTGTCGCTATGGCCTCGCGCAACTCGGGCAGCCCGGCACTTTGCGTATAAGTGATATACGTTCGGTCTTCGTCGATCGCCGCCTTTCCGGCCTCCTTGATGTAAGCGGGCGTGTCAAAATCAGGGGTGCCGGTAGCCAACCCTATGACGTTCTCCCCTGCCTCACGTAGCTGCTTTACACGATCCATCATCGCGACCGTTGCGGACGCTGCAATGCCAGCGACCCTGGACGATTGCCATCGAGCAGACATTCATACTCCCTATGAAATTGGCAGCGGGCTATCTGTCCGCAGTTTAAACATGAATTCGCAGCGAAAGTGCACGTAACTGGTGGTGCACCAGGAACGCACACAATTTGGGAAGTGTACTCAAATTGAGTTTATCTGGATTGAGAACCACTTGTCCAAGAAACTGGAAGCAGCCCAAGGTTGAATATTCGGCTTTCAGTCTATGTGAGAGCCTGAGTCCTGCACGACCTTCGCGTACTTCTTGATTTCGTCTTTGATGTAATCGCCAAATCCGTCCGGTGTCGGCATCAGAAATGGAAAAATTCCAAGCACCGCGAGCCGTTCCTTTACATCGGGCAGGAGCAAGATGTGGTTAATTTCAGCATGTAGTTTCGTGATCAGCGGTTTGGGAGTTCCGCGGGGGGCAAAGAAGCCATACCAATTATCAACCGCGAATCCCGGCACGCCGGCCTCGGCTATGGTGGGCATGTCAGCGAACTGCTCGACGCGCTTGGCCGACGTTACCGCGAGCGGCCGAATGCGCCCGGCTTTGACGTAGGTGATTGCGGTCGACACGGTCGCAAAGATGATCTGCACATTTCCCGCGAGCAAATCAATCATCGCCGGCGCACCTCCCTTGTAGGGCACGTGCGTCATTTTTACGCCGGCAAGCGTATTGAAAAGTTCTCCCGCAAGATGATCTGCAAAACCGACTCCCGACGATCCGAAATTGACCTTCCCCGGATTGGTTTTCGCGTAAGCGATCAGCTCTTTGACCGAGTGAACAGGCAACGACGGATGGACGACCAGCATGTTCAACGCGGAAACCGCACGTGCCACCGGCGCGAAATCCTTGACCGGATCGTACGGCAGCTTGCTGTACAGACTTGGGTTGACGGCGACCGGGCCGATCGTGCCGAGTATCAACGTATACCCGTCCGGATTTGCATGCGCACCGATCTCCATTCCAATTATGCCATTGCCACCGGGCCGATTATCGACGATCACCTGTTGCTTCCACGACTCGGTAAGCTTTTGCCCGACTGTCCGCGCCGTGATATCGGAGCCGCCACCCGGCGCCACAGTGATGATGATACGAATGGACTTGCTTGGATATGCATCCTCCGCGCGTGCTACAGAAATCGTTATGCAACAGCAGCAAATGAGCAAGGCTACGTAATGGAGCATGAGCGTGCTTTCCTTAAAATGAATATGCATTCTGTTTGCTGTCCTGTCTAAATGCAAATAGCGAACGATTTATTCCGCATGAATGTCCGCCTGCTTCGCAATTTCCGCCCATTTCGTGATTTCGGCTCTGATGAGCGCATCGAATTCTTCGGGTCGGTTGCCAACCGGTTGCGCGCCTTGGACGTGCATACGTTCCTGCACTTCCGGCAGCTTCAGAATTCTCGCCATTTCGTTATGGATTTTCGAGACAACAGACTTGCTGGTGCCAGCAGGAGCCAGGACACCAAACCACTGCACCATGTCATAGCCGGGCACCCCGGATTCTGCGATGGTCGGCACTTGCGGCATTAAACTAGAACGCTGCGGACTACCGACCGCGATCACCCTCACTTTGCCGGCGGTAATGTAAACACCCATCGTCGTAAGATTATTGAATTCCACAGTGTGATCGCCTTTGACCAATCCGCCCATCGATAACGCACCTTTGTAGGGCACGTGAATCAGATTAATGCGCGCTTTCAACTTCAACAATTCCATCGCAAGGTGGCCAGGCGCACCGCTTCCACCCGATCCATAGTTTAGTTCGCCGGGCTGCGCCTTCGCTAACGCCACTAGCTCTTTGACGGTCTTTACGGGTAACGACGGATGTACGGCAAGAAACGTCTCCACCGATGCAACCTGTGTGATGCCCGCAAAATCGCGCACGGGATCGTAGTTAAGCTTCGGATAGATACTCATGTTCACGGCATGCGACATGCCAACAATGATGATCGTGTAGCCATCTGCCGGCGATTTAAGCGTTAGTTCCGCCGCAAGGTTGCCGCCCGCGCCTGGGCGATTGTCGATCACGATCTGCTGGCCCCAGGTGTCCGCCATCTTCTGGCCCATGATGCGGGCGAAGGCGTCGGTAGCACCACCCGGCGGAAACGGCACGAGAAAACGAATCGGTTTGACCGGGTAGTCCTGCGCGTGCGTCGATGCGGCGCAGAACAGAACCAGAGCTAGCATTGCGAACCGCACGTAAAGCGAAAAGACGCTCACAAACAGTCCTTTTCAAGACGGATGTCCGATGCGACGCGCCATTCGCGCCGTTTTCGGCAATCTATCTCAAGCAAGAATCGAACCGATCTAGAAATATCACGTAAGCTGGCGATAGATCCATTGCGCGGAAGAGAATAACTTGCGATCGTCGTTGCGCCGCGCCACCAATTGCGCACCGACGGGCAGTCCATGCGGACCTTTGAACACGGGAATTGTCATGACCGGCACATGAACGGTAGTCCAGATCGCTGACGGAGACACATTACCCGTAGAATTCGTTCCGACGGGCGCTTCACCCGTTGCAGACGCGGCAAGCAGCACATCACAATCGCCGAATATCTGGCCGAAATCCATACGGCATTTTTCCGCGAAATTGCGCGATTCGACATACTTCTCATACGTGCACGACAGACCATCCTTGATGCGCCCACCTCGCAAACGCCCGCTGATGCCTTCCCAGTGGTTTTCGATCTCCCACGTGAAATTACGAGCAAACTCGAAGCTCGATATCCAGCGGTGCGCATCCTCTATGCGCTCTAGTTCCGGCGGCGGCGTGATTTCCTTAACAACCGCGCCGGCTTTGCGCAGTGCCTGTGCCGCGTCTTCGAGCAACTTTTGCGTATACGGCTCGATAACCGGCCATAGATGAGTCCGGCAAAAGCCGATGGTCGGAATGCGGGGTACGGCAGGCAAAGGCTGCGGTTCAATGCCCAAGAGAACCTCGCGATACAGCGCAATGTCCTCGACCGAGCGTGCGATTAGCCCCAAAGTATCGAGCGAACCCGACGCTTCTTTCACACCAGTGCAACGTAGGTCGCCATACGTTGGCCGGTAGCCAAAGGTGCCGCAAAAAGAAGCCGGACGAATCGTCGAGCCAGTTGTCTGGGTGCCGATTGCCAAAGGCACCATGCAATCGCCCACCGCTGCCGCCGAACCACTCGACGAACCACCCGGTGTGCGGGTCGGATCAAACGGATTGCGCGTCTTACCGGGATACTGGTTGGCGAATTCGGTCGTTACGGTCTTACCGAGTAACAGACCGCCCGCCTTGCGGCCTAGCGCGATGCACGTCGCGTCGTTCTTCGGTTGATGGCCTCGGTAGATTGGTGAGCCATACTCGGTCGGCATATCACAGGAGTCGATAATATCTTTGATACCGAATGGCACACCGATCAGCGGCCCGCGCTTGCTGCCATTATCGATGTCACGCGCCTTGGCGATCACCTGTTCCGGATTAAGGTAATGCCATGCACCAACCTCGGGTTCACGCTGCGCTATGCGTTCGAGGCATGCACGCACGACGGCTTCGCACGTGACTTCGCCCGCGGAAACCAACCGCACGATTTCAGTCGCGGTGAGTTCGTTAAGACGTCCAGATAATTTTTTGCCCGCGCCTATATTCATAAGATATCCTTCGGAAACACCTTCGTTTGGTCATTCTACTTCCGAAGATCGCTCTGCCGCTCGATAAATTCGATAATTTAGTTGGTCAATTTGCGCGTGCGCCAGCATCGGCGACTAGCTTCGCCCACTTCGCGACTTTCTTCTTCAAGTATTCGCCAAATTCGGTTGGCGTGCTTGTAATCGTGTAATCGGTTCAACGCCCTGCGCTAGCAAACGACCCATCACGTCAGGCGACCCTAAAAGCCGTAGCCTTCAGCCCAGTGCCGCTCTACAACTGCCCAGGACTCCGAGAGCGCGGATGTGCTGGTCGTGACGCCGCGTTGGCGTCACGAAAAGGCCGCGTACCCTTAATTTGAGTGCGACGCATTGTTCGACGTTGTTCATTCGGAAACGAATTGCGCCGATGCATCGTGCATCGGTTGTCCCAAATCACCACATCTCCCGGCGCCCATTTATGGTACCAAGAAAAATCCTGGTTAGCCGCATGTTTCCAAAGCTGGTCGAGTAACGCTTCAGAGTCCGCTATGGAATGCTCGTGCACATAAGAATAAGGACGGCGTCCCAAAAACAATGCATCGATTCCCGTCTCTGGATGAGTACGTATTGCGGAATGACTTGGTCCAGGCGAAATACTCGGGTCCTTTGGCAACTCGAATCCACCCCGCAGGAATCCACCACTGTTGTGAGTCGCGTCGTGCTTAATCGTTACGCTCTCGAGTTTTGAACGAAATTCTTGAGGTAATTCCTCTAGCGCCCGATACATGTTACAAAATCCGGTCTCGCCGCCTGTCGATGACACCTCAATAGCAAAAAGTACGCTTGCATCCGGTGGCACCTCGATGTACGACATGTCTGTGTGCCACACCAAATCAACGTTACTTAGTGCGCCTAGCGGCTTACCTTTTTCGACCACGTTCGAGACCGTGGTCAGTGTCTTGGTTTTGAGATCTTGTGCTGGTTGGTCGATTGGCTGAGGGCGTGGTGTATCGTCTAACGTTCCGAACTTTGAACCGAGTTCTAGTAGATCAGTATCGCTTAGTGTCTGACCGCGAAACACAAGAACGAGGTGGTCGAGCCACGCCTTTCGAATCTCGGCAACCATCGCACTACTCAAATTCCGCAGATCACCGCACCCAACTTCTGCACCCAATGGTCCACGAGTGGGACGCACGTCGATATGTTGATATTGGCCCCAATCTGCAACTGAGTAAGAATAACTTTGCATGTAACTCTCTTTCGTTTTAAATCGCGATAGATGATTTGAACCGTCCTGTTCGGCGTGCCAGTCGCCCCTTAATCCGGTTTAACGCCAGCTGCCTTAATCACTTTCCCATACCGCTGCACTTCCCGCTCTAGTTTCGATGCTAATTCTTCTGGTGTACTGCCAACCGGTTCGGCACCCTCCCGCGCCATTACTTCCAGTACTGCTGACGATCGGAGCGCTTTGCGAGCTTCTTCGTTTATGCGGGCAACTATTTCCTTGGGCGTCCCCGCCGGCACGAAAAAACCATACCAGTTGTCCGATTCAAAATCCGGCAAGGTGTCGGCCATTGACGGGACTTCCGGCGCAGCAGCCGATCGCTTCGCCGTCGTCACAGCAAGAGCGCGAAGCCTTCCTGCTTGCGCCTGTGGATATACGGTCAGCATATTTGAAAAAATAAAATCCACCTGTCCTGACATCACTGCAATGCTGGCCGGTGCCGCACCATTGTACGGAACATGAGTGACGTCGATATGCGCCAGTTGCTTGAACATCTCGACCGACATATGGCTCGTGGTGCCGCTACCGCTTGACGCACCATTCATTTTTCCCTTGCGCGCATTTGCCAAGGCAATGAGATCACGGACCGATTTCACCGGAACACTTGGGTGCGTCGCTAACATCAACGCGGTGGATGACACCCATATGACCGGTGAAAGCTCCTTTGATGGATCAAAATCATTTTTCGTTACAAGCGCGGTGTTCACCGCAAGGGCTGCTGATGCGATGAGCAACGTATAGCCGTCGGGAGATGATTTCGCAGCGAACTGGGTCCCGAGCATGGTACCTGCACCAGCACGATTCTCAACTACGAATCTCTGGCCTGTGCTCTCGTAGAAGCTACTGCTGAAAATACGCCCAATCGTATCCGCGCCACCGCCAGGCGTGGATGGAACGATAACGCGCACTGCTTTGGTTGGCCAGGAAGGCGGCGCACCAGTCCCACTTGGCTGCCCTTGTGCTGCAGTTGCAATGGTCACGAGTACTACACAAATGCCAGCGGCTCTGCCGTTAAAACTCATTGCCCCCCCGATCTGACAGCGTAGATTTTACATGCGAGCTTTCATGAGCACGGAATGCGGCTACGCCGGCCCTACCCCGAAAAAGATAAATACCAGGGCATTTTATCGCTCAGCATTCCCCCTTGGCCAACTTGACACTCAAGTTCCCTCAGGCATAGACTGAATCGCGTTACGGCACGGCGTGCCGAATATTGGCACACATTCGAAATTGAGAGGGATCGACAAGATGGGAACAACGCAAGTAGCTTCGAAGGGCGACGTCGATGTCGCGGAAGCTGACACAACGCCGTTCGATGGGGCCGATCCACAGGAGTGGTATTTCTCAAAAGGCTACACCGACGGACTACCTGTCGTGCCACCAACTCCGGAAAAAGTGGATGCAATGGTAGAAGCGCTTGGTGGCGAGCCAGAGTTTCTTGAAGCGCGTGTTCCACCGCGTTGGGGCAATCTTACGCGCAGAGTGATGGCAGTTAACGCCGTGATGGCCGGATGCCTACCCATGTATGCACCGGTGCTGCGCACCGCCATGCGGGCCATGTGCGACAACCATTTCAATTTGAACGCGATCCAAGCAACGACGCATGTGATTGCACCGCTTGCAATCGTAAACGGCCCGATACGAAATCAAATTGGAATGAACGGCGGCCCTGGCGCCTTCGGACCAGGTAATCGGGCCAATGCCACGATAGGCCGCGCCATCCGACTCATTCTTCTCAATGTCGGAGGAGCCCTGCCGGGAGTGTTGGACAAAAGCACGCAGGGCACGCCAGCCAAGTATAGCTATTGCGTAGCGGAAAACGAGGAAGACAGCCCGTGGGCACCCTACCACGTTGAAAAAGGCTATCGGTTAGAGGACTCGACAGTTTTTGTTATCGGTGGCGAATCGAATCACAACATCAATAGCCCCGTGCCAAACGATGCAGAAGGCATTCTTGACGATGTGATCTCGTCAATGACAACCGTCGTTCACAACAATGCAAGGGCGAGCGGTCACTGCACCGTGGCACTATCGCCTGAGCATGCTCATGAAATTGCGAAGCAAGGATGGACGCGCCACGACGTGCGTTGTTACTTGCAAATGTACGCGACCGTCAAATTTGGAAAGATCGTTCACAACCATAAGTACGGCAAAGCCTATAACCGGCACCTACCGAAATACTATCGACGCGATCTTGACTCCGATATTCCAATCGTGCCCTCCCCCGACAATATTCACTTATTCGTTATTGGCGGCACCGCCGGTCGATTCTCATCGTTTATTCCCGGCTGGGGCCATTACAACAGTCCCGTGCTCCGGGCAATCGACGAGGCGAAGCCAAGTGGCGGACCGGTTTGTGTCGATGGAACCTGCTACCTCTAGATTCACTTTACTAGCTTTAAGGAGGATTTAAAAATGGACTACCGCCCGCCTATGCTCGGCTATGACCCGCGAGGAGTTGTCATAGCTGAAGCGCGCAACCGAGCGCCACGCCCCGCCGCCCTTAAAGGCTTGCGCCTTGGCGTTCTCGACAATGCAAAGATGAAAGCTGGAAAGCTGCTCACATACACTACCGATATACTCAACGAAGAATTTCATTTCTCGGCAATCAATCGGTACGTCAAACGCGGATATTCATATAACGCCGATCCAGAAATGCTTGCGCAGATCGCCGCAGCTAACGACGTGGTAATAACAGCGATTGGTGATTGAGGGTCTTGCACGTCGTGCAGTTCGCACGACAGCATAGAATTAGAAGCGCTCGGCCGTCCAACGGCTGTTATCATCACCACGGAATTTGTCACCGAGTGCGCAACTCAATGTGCTGCATTGGGTATGCCAACCCTGAAACCGGCGGTTATTGACCATCCTCTGACAACCTGTACCGAGGATGAAGTCCACCATCGCGCGCGGCAAGCCGCAGAGCAGGTGAAGATGCGCCTGCTCGTCGGTTGACCGGATCCCTTCCATGCGGAAAATCTTGGATGGTGTGCGGGTACTCGACCTGACGCAGTTTTATTCTGGCCCGCACGCGACCTTGTTGCTAGCTGGCCTCGGCGCGGAAGTCATTCGTATTGATTCGCCCGGCGGCGCCGAAACGGTTGCTGTCGCCCCGCCCTATGCCGGCACCCGCGGCATCACATTCGATCGCAAGTCTCCTGACGATCTCAATATCAACTACCTAAAGCGCACGCGCGGCAAGAAGGCAATCGCGCTTGACCTTAAGCATCCGGAAGGCAAAGCCCTGTTTTTTCGTCTTGTCGATAACGCCGATATTGTGATCGAAAACTTCTCCGTCGGCGTTGCTCAGAGGCTCGGTATCGATTACGAAAGCTTGCGTGCGCACAACCCGCGCCTCATCTATTGCGCGGTGACAGGTTATGGCTCTACCGGCCCTGACCGACACAGCCGTGCTTATGACTTCACCATCCAGGCGGCGGCCGGTCTGATGAGTGTGACCGGACAGCCAGGACAGCCACCCACCAAGGCCGGCTCTCCGCTTTCAGATGCCATCGCCGGCACTTTTGCCATGGCATCAATAACTGCAGCACTTTTCGACCGCGCGAATACGGGAAAAGGGCAGTTTATCGACGTTTCGATGGTCGACTGCCTCTTCTCCTTGCTCTTCGACGACCCAATTGACTGGTACGAACGCCTTGGTGTCCCTGTTCAACAAGGCAACCGCAGTAACGTGCGTTTCTCACCGCTCAATACCTATGCAACAAAAGACGGTTGGGCCGTGCTTGGGGCCGCGACGGCACTCCATTGGCACGGACTTCTGAAAGCCATAGGCCGCATCGATCTAATAGGCAATCCCAACTGGGACAGCATCGATTGGCGCGTTGCGAACGTCGAGGAAGTCGATGTTCTAATTAGAGATTGGGCGCTCACACGATCAACAGCTGAGGCTGTGTCCAGCGTACAAAGCGCGGGCGCGATTGCGTCCGTCATTCGCGGTCCGAAGGAACTTGCCGAATGGGCTCATCTTAAGGAACGCGGCATGTATGTACCCCTCGAGCATCCGACCCTAGGAACCCTCTCTGAGATTGGAGCGCCCGGCTTTCCCGTCAAGTTCAGTGGTGCGACAGCCGGGTACGACTCTCCAGCGCCATTACCTCGGCAACACAACAAGGAAATTTACGGTGAGTTGCTGGAGCTAACTCCATCCGAGATCGAACGCCTAACCAACGCAGGCGTGATCTAGATGGACTCCAAGACCTTGCGGCGCTCGATTTGCCAAGTCATTGTTGTGCTGTGCTGCCTTGCCAGCACATCAATAGCTCAGAATTATCCGTCGCGGCCGATCAGAGTCATTGTTCCTATATCCGCCGGCAGTAACTCTGACGTTATCGCGCGTATCGTCGCCGAGAATATTCGCACATCGATCGGCCAACCCATGATCGTCGACAATCGACCCGGCGCGGGCGGAACCATAGGGTCAGCCGTTGTCGCAAAGGCCACACCGGACGGTTACACGCTTCTCATTGTGTCCTCCTCGCATACGACGAACCCCGTGCTATACGCGAAGCTACCGTACGATGGAATCAATGACTTCAAAGGCATCACTAGGGTTGCGACGGTGCCACAGATTCTTGTGACATCTGCTGCCAAAAATATAAAATCCGTTTCCGAACTTATCGAGCGTGCGCGGGCGAAGCCAGGCAACTTAAGCTATGGTTCGGGCGGTGTCGGCAGCACCGTTCACATGAACGCAGAACAGTTTCGCGCTATGGCGAAGTTTGATGCGGTCCACGTGCCCTATCGCGGCACTCCCGAGGTGGTGACAGATCTCATCGCCGGCGCCATCGACTTTGCGTTTATTCCGGTCGGTAATGTCATCGGCCCGATCAAGGAGGGTCGGCTGATCGCGCTCGCGACGGGAACAGAGCAGCGCTCCAAGTTGCTGCCCGACGTTCCCACAACAATTGAAGCAGGCATTCCCGGCTCCGCCTATGAACCTTGGATAGGCATGTTTGCACCGACGGGAACTCCAGTTGCAATCCTTGATCGCTTAAATCGAGAGGCCGTCAAAGCACTACGCACGCCCGAGACCGCGCAAAAGATTCTTGGTTTGGGCTCGGAAGCTGCGCCTATGAACCGCGAAGCTTTTGATGCATTCGTCGCCAAAGATCTTGCGAACACCAAAGAATTGCTGCGTTCGACCAAAATCCAAGTGTCCAATTAGAAGTCCCAGCACCTGTGATCTTGATACCCGGCAACCCAGAGCGCGCGGCAGTGTGCGCACGATAGACGACAGGCGGAAATGGCGCACGATCGCTCTGCTGGGCGTCGCTGAAGTTGCCGTCATGGCGCTGTGGTTTTCTGCGTCGGCTGTAATCCCCGCACTGGATGCCGAGTTTCATCTCGCCGGATTTCAGAAAGCGTTGCTCACGAGCAGCGTGCAGGCGGGGTTTGTTGTGGGAACTCTAATCAGCGCCCTTGGGGGATTCGCGGATCGCTACGACCCGAGACGTCTTTTTTCGGTTACTGCTGTGGTGGGTGCCTTGGCTACTGCACTCGTGCCGCTGATGGATCCTCAAACACATTGGATCTCGTTACCTCGATTCATTACGGGGGCGTGCATGGCAGGCGTATATCCCGTGGGTATGAAGCTTGCTACGACATGGGCAAATCGAGATATGGGCCTATTGGTAGGACTGCTCGTCGGCGCACTCACCTTAGGTTCTGCTTCGCCACATTTGTTTACCGCTTTCGGTGGCCTCGACTGGCGCACTACGCTGTATATAGCTGCCATTTCCTCCCTGGTTGGCGCAGTGCTGATTAACTTCACCCACTTAGGACCGCATGCAATACGTAGCGCCCGCTTCGAACCACGCTTCGTGTGGGCGGCTTGGCGAACAAAGTCTCTTCGATTGGCAAACTTTGGATATTTAGGGCATATGTGGGAGCTATATGCGATGTGGGCATGGATAGGCATTTTCATTCAGTCGAGCCTTGAATCGACCATGAGTGCCAGCCACACAGCCGTCATCGCAAAGGCACTTACCTTTTTAACGATTGGAATCGGGGCCGTCGGCTGTCTACTTGGAGGTTACATCGCCGATCGCGCCGGGCGAACTACTGTAACCATGTGGGCAATGGCCATTAGCGGGAGTTGTGCCCTTCTCATTGGCTTTGTTTATGGCGGCAATCCCACGGCGCTCAGCGCGATCTGTTTGATTTGGGGATTTAGTGTTGTCGCAGATTCGGCGCAATTCTCGGCCAGCATCGCAGAACTATCCGAGCACAACTTGGTGGGCACGATGCTAACCGTACAAACATGCGGCGGCTTCTTGCTCACATTAGTCTCAATTCATCTTATGCCTATATTTATCGAGAACCTGGGATGGCACTTTGCGTTTGCGCCATTAGCTCTCGGGCCGTTTCTTGGTGTACTAGCGATGGCTCAACTGAGTCGCCATCCGGATGCCGTCAAACTTGCGAACGGAAATAGATAAAATCGCTAGGAAGTCATGGTTGACCACCAATTGTGGGATAGTTAACCTAATGAATTCTTCGCGAACATCTATGGAATTGTTTGGATAAGACTCTGCTCAATGGCCTTTCCGTGCTGGAGATTCTCGCGAAAAGCGAGCGTGCCAGGGGGGTAGCTGACTTGGCGCGGCAAGCTGGTCTTTCAAAGTCGAGCATGTTCCGAATACTGCGGACGTTGGTCAGCGCGGGCTATGTCGCACAGAAAACGCCCTCCGCAGATTATTTTCTGACAACGAAAACGTGGGAGTTAGGCACACAAGCGCTTGCGCGCATTGACGTCAAGGATGTCGCTACGCCTTATCTTAAATCTCTAGTTAATCAAACGTCCGAGAGCGCGCACATCGCAATTCTCGATAGAGCGGAAGTAATATATATTCTCAAAATTGATAGTCCACAACCGGTTCGCACTTTCTCATCGATTGGAGAAAGAGCCCCCGCGTACTGTGTGGGAGCAGGTAAAGCAATGCTGGCGTTCCAGGATGATGCAACGATAAGTGCAATATGCAAGGTTTTGACAAAGCACACCAAACGAACTATTACATCATGCGCCACACTTAGAAAACAATTAGCGGAAATTCGAAAAATAGGGTACGCGGTGAATCAGGGTGAGTGGCGAGAAACGGTAGCTAGCATCGGTTCGCCCATTTTTGATGCCCATGGTAAAGCTGTGGCGGCTTTGGGCATAGCGGGACCTATTGAACGGTTGCGTTTGTCCAAGCCACAGACCCTCGGCCGCCTCGTTATCGAAAAAGCAAAAGCCATCTCTCGCGAGCTGGGCTATGTTGGTTAAGGCCACAAACTCCACACCACATTGCGCGCTCGACACACTAACGATAAGTCGTGCTTATCACTAGTTGAGCATGGGCAACGGCCAACTCCCGGTAAGTCATGCTTATCACTTGTTGGCCGTTTTGAAGCTTTCTTACTGGTCGCCCTTAATTCCCGCATTCCGAAGTGCGGTCGGCCAGCGTGCAAACTCGGCCTTTAGCAATCGGTCGAATTCGCCGAGACTTCCACCTACGGGATCGGCGCCTTGGCCAGAAAAACTGTCTTGGATTTCTGAGCGCAGGAGTATTAGGTTAGTTGTGTCTGAGAGACGGTCCACGATTCCCGCCGACGTTGCCTTTGGCGCGAGAAAACCGAACCAAGTATTGAATTCATAGCCTGCCACGCCCTGCTCTTCAAAAGTGGGAACCGGAGGCAGGGACTTCGTCCGTTGCTTGGTTGAGACGCCTATCGCATCCAGGCGCCCCGCCTTGAGGAACACCTGCACGGCAGGCAGGCTATCTTCCAGTGCCGGTCCTACCATGGGACGCTCCAGACCAATCAACAGGAGAGCTCAAATGGCTATTACCCGCACGCCCGGCATCCTTATGTATGAGGATGGGAAACGAATGATCGACAAAGAGCACCGCGGCACCCGCTTATGTCGCCGGCTGGGACGCATCACGCAGAAGGAAGCTGAACAAATACTCGACGTTGAAATTGAACGACTGGATATCGAATTAAACCGCAAGGCGCACGCGCGTCCACTGTTCCGCCATTGCGCGGCGCGGTATCTCGGCGAATCCAAGAACAAGCGTTCTGCCGAGACGATCGCATGGCACGTGCAACTCCTCCTCAGGTACTTCGGCGATTTGGAGCCGGAACGGATCCATGACGGAACACTTCAGCCCTTCATCGATTCCCGCCAGCGCGGAGGCGCCGGTGCGACCTCGGTGAATCGCAGCCTCGAAGTGGTGCGCACAATTCTGAATCGTGCGGCGCGGGCCTATCGCGACGAGGATGGGCGACCGTGGCTTGAGCGCGTTCCGCCATTGATCTCAAGGCTCCCGGAATCGCGGCGGTCGCCCTGTCCGATCACCTGGGAAGAGCAGGATGATCTCTTCCAGCGACTGCCGGGGCACCTGCAGCGCATGGTGCTCTTCACGGTCAATACCGGGCTGCGGTCGAGTAACGTTTGTGGTTTAAGATGGACCTGGGAGGTCCCCGTAACCGAAGTCGGCCGCAGCGTATTCGTCATTCCGCCCGAGGCATTCAAGGCGAAACGCCCTCACGTAGTCATCCTCAATGATGCGACGTGGTCCATTATCGAATCCCAACGGAAAATCCACCCCGATTACGTGTTCACTTATCGCAAGAAGCCCGTATGTAGAATGAACAACACCGCGTGGCGGCGCGAGCGAAAGGCGATTGGCCTGCCTCAGGTGCGCATTCACGACCTGCGGCATACGTTCGCAACGAGACTGCGTGCGGCCGGGGTTACGGACGAAGACCGCGCCACCCTGCTTGGGCACGCCTCGCCCTCGATGACGAGCCACTACGCGAGTGGCGACATTGGGCGTCTCATCGTCCTCGCGAACCGCGTCCTGGAGCGGGTCGGCACACGAACGATTCTGCGCGTTGCGAACGGTTGAGGCTGTGGATAAAAGGTCCCGCAAGGGTCCCGCAGGCACGACAAGTAATTGGTTTTGAGGTCCCAAGTCGTTGATTTTTGGCGCGCCCGGAGGGATTCGAACCCCCTACCCCTTGGTTCGTAGCCAAGTACTCTATCCAGATGAGCTACGGGCGCTGAAGGACGCGAATTATAGCAGAGACCTCGAAACGCCGAAACCGCGCGAGTCCGCACCGGAACAGACTGCTTTACGCCCTCAATCCGACGGGCTCCCGTCCCGGCGTCACGGCGTCGCTATTTGCGCACCGGGCGCTTCGGCTTGGCCGTAAGACGCATCAGTTTGCCGACATCGCTCACCTGCTCGATATCTGCGACGAGGTCGGCAAGCTGGGCGGCGTGTGTTTCGCCGATCACCGGTGTCGCGAGCAAATCGAACTTCACGCGCAATTCCGCGTCCGACATCGAGTTCTCGATTGAGCCTTTCGGGTAATCGACCTGCGACACGAATTGCCGGCCGTCGTTCATCGTCATGGTCATTTTGCAGGACACGCCGCGCGGCAACGCGGCGTCGACGCCGATGTCGACGAGATCGGAGATTCTGCGCAGCACCGGGTCTTTCAGTTTGCGGTCGGTGTATTGCTTGAGCAGCGCCTGCCCTTCCTTCAATGCGACGGCCACCGAATATGGCAGGCTGACCTGCGCCTCGTGGTACGTCTGCGGCGTCTTGTTCTGGTGATAGTGCGCCCAGTCGGGATGGCGCGCCATCGCGATGTTCTTGATGTCGGCGAGCTTGGGCTGGTGCTGGCGGCGGATTTCCAGCGCGCAGTCGATTGCGTTGTGAATCGGCCGCGCGCACGAATAAGGCTTGAACTCGATATCGAGCTGGTAGGGCTGATCCAGGCCCGCGGTGAGTTGCGAGGCATCCGACTTGTCCGTGAACGCGCGCAGAAAACCGCGCTCGCCTTCGAATATGGTATCGGCGCCCGTGAAACCGAAATGCGCCATCGCCGCCGCGGTGACGCCGTTGCGCGCCGCGGGACCGGGGTTGAAGCGCTTTTGCATGGACGGCCCGTACATCTCCATCAGACCCGACGCCTGTGCGCCGGCCAGTCCGAACGCCGAAGCGAGTTTCACGGGCGTCAGGCGACAGAGCTTGGCCGCTGCGACCGTCGCACCAAAGACGCCGCAGGTCGGTGTCGTGTGGAAGCCGCGATTGCGCAGCGAGTTGTTGGCGGCGCGGCTCATGCGCTCCATCATCTCGCAGCCGGCGGCGAGCGCGACCAGCAATTGCTTGCCGCTTGCGCTGTGCTGCTCGGCCGTCGCGAGCGCCGCTGAAAATACCGGCGGACTGAAATGAAACAACGCGAGCACGTCGATGTCGTCGAGCTCGATGCTGTGCGACGAAATCGCATTGGCGAACGCCGCGAGCGTCGCCGGCACGCGCACCGAATCGCCGATCAGCGTCGATTCCGACTTGGTGCCCGCGCACTGCGCAAACATGCGCGCTGCGTGACCGCTCTCGGTCTGGCTGCCGGCAATCGCGACGCCGAGGTAGTCGAGCAGCAGGCGTTTGACGGCGATGCGCGACGCGTCAGGAAGCTGCCGGTAATCGATTTTGTAAAAGTGGTTTGCGAGTTGGGTTGCGATTGTGGTGGCCATGTTCTTCCAGAAGTCAGGTGAAATTATTGATTCAGCGCGCCGTCGGCGCGGCGAGGATGGAAATAAGCTCGCTCGTGCTGTCGAGCTTGTCGAGCTTCGCGACGAGCTGCATGACCTTGTCGATGTTCGCGGGCGTCAGGCACGACTTCGCCACGTGCCGGAACTTGTACTCGACGTCGGCCGGCTGCAGCGGATTTTCCGGGCTGCCGCGCCTGTGCAGGATTTCGCGCCTGAACGAGCGCCCGTCGTGCGTTGTAATGGCAACCCGCGCCGCATGGCGGAATGCCGCGCCCATGCCCTCGATTTCCGGATCGACGCGCGCGGAAATCCGCTTGATGAAATCGAAGATGCGCGGATCGTTGAGGCGGTCTTCGCGGTATTGATCGACGAATGCCATGCCGTCCAGCGCGATCACCGCGAGCCCGTAAAAAAGATTCATCTGCGCGGCGGTCACGCCCTGTGCCTTGTATTCCCACGCGCAATGCACGTAGGTCATGTGACTCAACCCGGCGTCGACGGTCGCAATGTCGTCGGCCTTCAACTTATTTTCGCGCATGAGATCCGCCAGCGCGTCAAGCGCGGTATGGATGCTGGTGACGGCGGCATGCGGCTTGTAGCCGACGTTGACGGTTTCCCACACGCTACCGAGTCCCGCGGTCAGCCTTTGTGGGTTCGGTTTGTCCGACAGCGTGCTCAGATAGCCGCCGTACGGCGCCTCGAGCACGTCCATAATGCCGGTGAAACCGCGTTTCGCGAGTAAAGCTGAATACACACCGCTTTGCGCCGCGCGCCCGCAGTGGAAACGTTTCACCATCGCGCCTTCCTGCGCCGCCATCAGTCCGCCCGCCTGCGAGCCGACGATACCGAGCGTATGCTGCATCTGCACCGCGTCAAGATTGAGCATGCGCCCCGCCGCGGCCGCGGCGACGAATGCGCCGGACGTGCCCTGCGGGTGAAAACCGCGCAGGAACAAGCTCATGGTCGCCGCATTGCCGACGCGCGTGCCGACTTCGTAACCGGCGATCATGCCGGTGATCACGTCGCGTCCGGGCGCACCACCCGCCGCTTCCGCAAATGCGATCGCCACCGGGGTCGCGAGCGAACCGGGATGCACGATCGATTCCTTGTGGATATCGTCGAGCTCGAACGCGTGTCCCGCCGTGCTGTTCACGAGCACGGCGTGGGCCACGGTTGTTTTACCGCCGCCGCCGTAGATCGAGGCCACCGGCTTCGCCCCCTCCTCCTGCACCATCGCCTGCACGTGCCGCGTCCACGGCAGCGTCACGCCGAACAGGCAACAGCCGATGCTGTCGAGCGCGCAGTACTTGATGCGTTCGATCGCTTCGCGCGGAATGTCCGCAAATTTTAGATTCGACGCAAACGCCGCGAGATCGCGCGTTGCGTTGGCGAGTAAGGGCGCTTCAGTGCTGCTCATGGTGCGTGAGTCCTTGTCGGTAACTGTCGAATGGCGATTGCGATTTTCGCGGGCGTTGCGCTTTATTCCCGCGGTTCGACGTCCAGCCGTACTGCGATGCCGCCGAGTTCCTTCGATGCCGCGGGATAGCGTTGCATGACCAGCGGATCGTGGCCCGGGATGATGTGTTTCGGTGAAGCCGCGAGGCTGTGCAGGCGCGCGTATCCCTCAAGCGTGTCGCCTATGTTGTATACGGTCGGAAAACAGCGGTCTTTTTCGAAGTGCTCGTAATAATGCGTCGCATCGGACGCGAGCACGACCCAGCCGCGCTGCGTCATCACGCGCACCGATTGCAGTCCCGGCGTATGGCCGCCGATGTGGTGCACACTGATGCCGGGCGCGAGTTCCGCATTCCCGCGGTGAAACGTCACGCGGTCGCCGAACACGAGCCTGACCATACCGACGACATCTTCGACTTCTATGCTGTGCCGGAACCGCGTGTGCCGCATCTGGCGGCCGGTTGCGAATGCCATTTCCTCGTCCTGCAGGTGAAACTGCGCCTGCGGAAAATCGTGAAAAGTGCCGACGTGGTCGTAGTGCATATGCGTAATGATCACATTTTTGACGTCAACCGCCTTGACGCCCATCAAAGCCAGCCCTTCCGCCGGCGCGCGCAGAAACGTGCGCTTGCGGGCTTCGCCGACTTCGCGGGTAAAACCGGTGTCCACGACGAAGGTGCGTGCGGCATTGCGGATCAGCCAAACGAAGTAATCCATCGGCATCGGCGCATCGTGCGGATCGCCGCCGATAAAGTGATCGCGGCGCTGCGCGTTGCGCGTTGCATACTTGATTGCATAGACTTCGTAGGTTTCGTTCATTGCATTCCTGTCAGTTAATGCCGCGCCGATGGCGTTCGAACCGGCGGCCGATCGTCCGGCCGAATGCAGTCCCGCGTGCACGAAGAGTGAACACCGGCCCGGTCGCAATGACCGGGCAATCGTCAACCAACCGCTGCGTTGAAGCCTCCCCCGTCTGACATCCGGCCATCCCCCCGCCGCCGTTAATGAACCGCGGTCGGGCACGACGCGGACGTTGCGTAATTTTAATCGATCGTTGCGCCGGTCGCCTTGACGACGGCCGCCCATTTCGCGCGATCGCTTTTCACGGTGGCGCGAAATTGCTCGACGGTCTCGCTGCGCGGCGTGTTGCCGAGGTCGGCAAGCTTCTGGCGGATCGCGGGCGTCTCCAGCGCCTTGCGCACGGCGGCGTTGATCGCATTCGCGATTTGCGGGTCGAGTCCCTTCGGACCGAACAGGCCGAACCACGTATAGCTCTCGAATCCCGGCAGGCCGGACTCCGCGATCGTCGGAATCTCCGCCACCGCATTCACCCGGTTCCTGGTCGAGACGCCCAGCAGGCGCAACCTGCCTGCACGCCAGTGCGGAATAACGGTTTGCACCTGGTTGAATATGCAGCATGCGTCGCCCTTGATCACACCTTGCAGGGCTTCGGGACCGCCCTTGTACGGTACGTGCACCATATTGAGCCCGGCCTTGGCGTTGAACTCCGCGAACGCGAGATGCGTGCCGGTGCCGTTGCCGGTCGATGCGTAATTGTATGTGCCCGGATTCGCCCTGACCTTCTCGATGAACTCCTTGACGGTTTTCACGTCGATAACTTCGGGATTGATCGTGAGCACGTTGGAAACGTCGACGAGCGGCGCAATCGGCGTGAAATCGGTCTCGACGTCGAACGGCAGGTTTTTATAGAGCGCCGCATTCACGCCGTGCGTCGCCGCGGTGCCGAGCAATATCGTGTAGCCGTCGGGACGCGCTTTCCACACGTATTCGGATGCGATATTGCCGCCGGCACCAGCCTTGTATTCGGTAATGATCTTCGCATTGAGCGATTTCTCGATCGACTCCTGCAGCGTGCGCGCGACGACGTCGACGCCGGAGCCGGCGGGAAATCCCATGACGATGGTGATCGGTTTCGAGGGCCAGTCCTGCGCCAGTGCCGGAACGGCCGCCAGCGCGGACAAGACCGCAGCGGCAAAAATTTTCAACATATGGGAGCGCGCAGGTCGCATGGGATTTTCGACTCGGTTGGGAAAAAATTGATCTGAATTAGCGCACGACGAACATCACGACTTCACTTTATAACCACCGCGCCGATGATGCAATAGCCGCTGCCGCGCGATGGCGTCACGGTCAACGCACATCGGCGCCGACCGCTTCTCCGACGGACCGAAAGCCGTCTGCACGCAGACGTTCCGCGAGATCGCGCTTGATGCGGACAATCAGTTCCGGACCGTGATAGACGAGCGCCGAATACAATTGCACGAGCGACGCGCCGGCGCGGATCTTCGCATAGGCATGCGCGCCGCTCGCCACCCCGCCGCAGCCGATCAGCGGCAGGCGACCGCCGCTGCAACGATACATGGCGGCGAGACAGCCATTCGCTTTGGGAAGCAGCGGCAACCCGGAAAGGCCGCCGCCTTCGTGTGCATGCGGACTGCGCAATGTCGCGGGGCGGTCCAGTGTCGTATTACCGACGATCAGACCGTCGATTTTCGTTGCCAGCGCGACTTCGGCGATATCGCGTATCGCATCGTCGTCGAGATCGGGCCCCACCTTCACCAGCAGCGGCGGCACGCGGCCACACTCGGCGCTCGCGCGCTCGCGCGCTTCCAACACGCGCTCGATCACTTCCTGCATCTGGCCGCGTACCTGCAAATTACGCAAGCCCGGCGTGTTGGGCGACGACAGATTGCACACCAGATAGTCGGCGAGCGCGCAAACGGCGGCTATGCCTTTCGCATAATCGCCCGCCGCGTCCGTGACGTCGCGGTTCTTGCCGACGTTCGCGCCGACGATCCCGCGCGCGGTGCCGCGCTCGCGGCGCCGCCTGAGTTGCGCGACGAATGCGGCGAGACCTTTGCTGTTGAAGCCGAAGCGGTTGATCACGCCGTCGTCTTCGGCGAGGCGAAAAAGACGCGGCTTCGGATTTCCAGGCTGCGGTTCGGGCGTAACCGTACCCGCTTCGACGAAGCCGAACCCAAGCGCGAGCATCGCATCCATGACCTCCGCGTCCTTGTCGAACCCCGCGGCAAGACCGAGCGGATTGCCGAAGTCGAGGTCCCATACGCGCGTTGCCAGGACGGGATCGTCCGTCGTCGTACTGGCGCCGGCGAACCCCTGCTTCAACGCCCAGATCGTCGCGCCGTGCGCGACCTCCGGGTCGATGAGGTGCAGCAACGGGCGCGCGAAGCGGAAAGGAAAATTGGCCATGAATTCTTATCTGCCGCCACGACGGGGGAATCCTGCACGGCGGAATTGCAAATCGATTCTGCTACAATCGGCGCAAACTCTACACGATGACGCCGCACCGGGCAATTGAAGCCCCGTCGTCAAATATCACCGCGAGGTCCCGCATGAAACGGCTCATCGTCGCCATCACCGGAGCGTCCGGCGTCATTTACGGCATCCGCACGCTGGAAACGTTGCGCACCGTAACCGACGTCGAGACCCACCTCATACTCACGCCGTCGGGCGCCCGCACGATCGTTGAAGAAACCGCCTACAGCGTAGACAAAGTGCGCAAGCTCGCGCACCGCGAGTACAACTACAAGGACATCGGTGCCGCAATCTCGAGCGGATCATACAAAACCGCCGGCATGCTGGTCGCGCCCTGCTCGGTCAAATCGTTAAGCGGCATCGCGCATTGCTACAACGACGAACTGGTGGTGCGCGCTGCCGACGTCTGCCTGAAAGAGCGCCGCCGGGTAGTGCTGCTGTTTCGTGAAACACCGCTGCACGCCGGACACATCGCGCTGATGGAACAGGTCACGCGCAACGGCGCGATCGTGATGCCGCCGGTGCCTGCTTTCTACAGCCGCCCGCAAACCGTCGACGACCTCGTCATGCAAACGGTCGGCCGCGCGCTCGATCTCTTCGATATCGATACGAAAGTGGTCAAGCGCTGGACCGAGTCGGCCCCGGCCGCCACTGCCGTCAAAAAGCGCCGCCGCACCAAGTAAGCCGCGCACCCATGCCCAACGCCGCTGCCGCAGGGGTTCGTGAGTCTGCTTTCTGGCAGTTCTCGCTTGCGTTCTATGCGCGTGCCGGCGTCGCCGATGCATGTCTCAAGCTGCAGGACAATGCGGGTGCCGACGTCAACATGATGTTCTATGTTTTATTCCTTGCCACGCACCGGCGCCAGATCGATCGCATGGATGTTGCGCATATCGATGCGTCGATCAAGGGCTGGCGCGAAATCGCCGTTGTGCCGTTGAGAACGCTGAGGCGCAAATTGAAAAACGGCATCGAACCTGTTGCAGTCGCCGACAGCGAATCGCTGCGTAGCGCGGTCAAACGCATCGAACTCGACGCCGAACGCATCGAGCAGGAATGGCTCGAGAAGAACGTGCCCGCAGCCACGCTGGGCACGCATGCCGCATCACAAGTCGAGGCCGCACAGGCAAATCTCGCAGCTTACGGCGCGCTGCTGAATGAATTGCCTGATGCGCCGGTCGCAACCTTGCTCGCAGCGTACGCCCGCCATGTGGGTGCGTAGAATGATGTCTCGCACCTGCACGCCGGCATTGGTACTGGTGCTATCACTGTTCGCAATGACGGCCGAAGCGGCGCGCAACGACCGCCCGTCGCGCGCGCCGTTCAAGGGGTGCGCGTGGGAACATCTCGCGGACGCTGCAAGCGGCCTCGACGCGTGGGCGCAGCGCTGTGATTATGGATATCGCAAAATCGACTTTCTGTTTGTCGCGAACTCGCTCGCCGTCCGTTACTCCGACGGCGGAGCACCGGAGCCGGTGATCGATGTCATCGACGTGCGCGCCGGCGAGTCACCTCAGGCCGCGATCAAACGGCACTTCACTGCACATACCGAGCCGGCGCTCTCGGCGCGGTGCCGGCTGGCGTCTTATCGCGGAGTCAAGCCGCCCTCCGGAGTGCAGCGGTATACGTTCGTGCCCGATGCGGGTTATCGAAAAAAACTGCGTGCGCAAGCGGATCCGAACGAGGTCGGCGATCCGCCCTGCGGCGATTGGGGCGAAGCGCCGGACGGAATTCAGTATTTCGAAGTGCGCAGGGCGAACCCCGTCCGCCGGGTGCTGTTCGTGCGGGTCGGCCAGGACGAGCCGTTGTTCGATGAAAAAACGCTGCGCGTGATAGGGCCCGCCGCAAAATAGCCTTACGCGTCGCGCAGCACCCCGTCGACCAGGCGCAGGATGCGGCTCGCGCGCGCGGCGATCACGCCGTCGTGGGTCGCGATGACGAGACTCGTGTTGAATGCGCGGTTGAGTTCGAGCATCAACTCGAACACGTCTTCCGCAGTCTGGCGGTCGAGGTTGCCGGTCGGCTCGTCGGCGAGCACGCAGGCCGGATTGGTGATCAAGGCCCGCGCGATGGCCACGCGTTGACGCTCGCCGCCCGAGAGTTCCGACGGCGCGTGTTCGAGCCGGTGCGCGAGCCCGACTTTGCCGAGCATCTCAACCGCGCGCGCGCTGGCCTCGGCCGGCGGCATGCGCCGGATCAGGAGCGGCATCGCCACGTTCTCGATCGCGGAAAATTCCGGCAGCAGATGATGGAACTGGTAGACGAAACCGAGCTGCCGGTTGCGCAGTTCACCGCGCTCGGCTTCGTCGAGCGCCTGGATATCGCGCCCGCCGATCACGACCGAACCGCTGGTGGCCGCGTCGAGCCCGCCCAAGAGGTGCAGCAACGTGCTTTTCCCCGAGCCCGAGGCACCGACGATCGCGACGTGCTCGCCCTTCGCCACCTCGAGATCGACGCCGAGCAATACGCGCACCTCGACCTTGCCCTGCAGATAAACCTTGCGCAGATTGCGGCAGGCGAGAGCGGCGTCACTCATAGCGCAGCGCCTCGGCCGGATTGATTTTGGCAGCGCGGTAACTCGGATAGATGGTCGCGAGCAGACTCACCACGAACGAGAAAAACGCGGTCATCAGCACGTCCGCTGCGCGCAACTCGGAAGGCAGGTCGCTGATCTGGTAGACGTCTTTCGACAGAAACTTGAATCCGAACACGTGCTCGATGAAAGGCACCACGACATCGACGTTCAGAGCGAGCGCGATGCCGGCGGCAACGCCCGCCAGCGTTCCCATCAGCCCGATCAGCGTACCCTGGATCAGGAAAATTTTCATCACGCTGCCGGGACTGGCTCCCAGCGTGCGCAAGATCGCGATGTCGGCCTGCTTGTCCTTGACCGCCATGAAGAGGCTGGACACGATGTTGAATGCAGCCACCGCGATGATCAGGAACACGATCAGGAACATCATGCGTTTTTCGATATCGACGGCACGGAAGAAGTTGGCGTTCAGCCGCGTCCAGTCGGTAACGTTGGCGTCGGGCCCGAGGCTTTGCGAGAGCTCGCGCGAAACGCGGACCGCCTCGAACAAATCCTTGAGCTTCAAGCGCACGCCGCTGACCTGCTCGCCCGTGCGGTAGAGCGTTTGCGCGTCCTGCAGATCGACCAGGCCCAGGCCGGAATCGTACTCGTAGTGATCGACCGAGAATATGCCGACGACGGTGAACTGCCGCAGGCGCGGCAGGATGCCCGCGGGCGTCACCTGCCCCTGCGGCGCGATCAGCACCACCTTGTCGCCGACCGCGACAGTCAATGCGCGCGCGAGTTCGATGCCCAGCACGATGCCGAACTTGCCGGGCTTCAACGCACCGAGGCTGCCGGATACCATGTGCTGCGCGAGATCGGCGACTTTCTCCTCGGCCTCGGGAAGAATGCCGCGGATATACGCGCCGCGCACCGTGCCGCCGCTCGACAACAAACCCTGCGCCGTAACGTAGGGTGCGGCCGCCACCACTTCGGGATTCTGGCGCGCTTTGTCGGCAACCGCGCGCCAGTCGGCGAGCGTGTTGGCAGGGCCCGTAATCTGGATATGCGACGCGACGCTCAAAATGCGCGTGCGCACTTCGCGCTGAAAGCCGTTCATCACCGACAGCACGGTGATCAGTACCGTGATGCCGAGCGCAATGCCGATGACCGACACCAGCGAGATGAACGAGATGAAACGGCTGCGCTGACGCGCACGCGTGTAGCGCAGGCCGATAAAAAGTTCGTAGGGTTGCAAATGGGAGTCCGCGGTCGAGGGCGCAAGTGTGCCACATCGCGGGCGCGCTCGCACATGGCGTTGCGCAACGCGAGTGCTAAACTCGGTTCGCCCATGCACTGCACCCTCTTGATACCCGACCTCCTGCCGCCGTCCGAGTTGGGCGCCGACCCGTATGCGGAATTGCGCCTGCCTTGTCTCGGCATGCTGCTCGCGCGCGGCGAGACGATTCGGCGCGCGCCGCTCGCCGGCGAAGACTGGTTGTGCGAGCGCTTCGGCGTGCCGCGCCAGCACGACCGGCCGCTTGCCGCGTTGATGCTGAAAGCCGACGGCGGCGAACCGCGGCATTATTACTGGCTGTGCGCCGAGCCGATCCAGCTGCGCGTCGACCGCAGTCGCCTGATTGTCGCTGCGCGCGTCAGCGACTACACCGCCGCCGACGCGGGCGAATTGATCGCGGCGCTCAACCGCCACTTCGGCGCCGACGGCATCGAATTCAGCGCGCCGACGCCGGCGCGCTGGTACGTGCGCACGCAACGCGCACCCGTGTTGACTTCAACGCCATTGATGGAGGCACTAAACCGCAGCGTCAAACACCATTTGCCGCAGGGCGCCGATGCGCTCACCTGGCACCGCGTCATGAATGAAGCGCAAATGATCCTGCACGAGCATCACGTCAACACCGCGCGCGAAGCGCTAGGCGCAACGACCGCCAACAGCATCTGGTTATGGGGCGGCGGCACGCTGCCGGAAATTTCACGCCCGTCCTACACGGCGGCATGGGGTGGCGGCCAGGTAACGCGCGCGCTCGCCGTCGCCGCCGGCATCGCACATCACGAACTGCCCGCCAACGGCGCAGCGTGGCTCGCCGCCGCGTCCGCCGGCGATCATCTGGTCGTGATGGACGGACCGGCCCAAGCCCTGCGCGACGGCGATGTGGCGGCGTGGCAGGACCGGCTCATCGAGATCGATTCGCAGTGGATGCAGCCGTTGCTGAACGCGTTGCGCGAGAAAGCGGTCGCCAGGATTACGATCATCGCGTGCAATCGCGAAAACCTGCTCGAAACGACGGTTACGCGAGCCAACTTGCGAAAGTTCTGGCGACGCGTGCGGCCGCTCGCATCCTATGCAGACAACGCCTGAACACTCGATGCAACTCAATCTGAGCCGGCGCGTTGCCCCGCCCGCGACCGCCGCGGCGCTTGCCGCCGCCGGCTTTCATCCGCTGCTCGCGCAAATTTTTGCGGCGCGCGGCATCACGTCGGCGCAGCAACTGACCGCCGACACGACGGGACTTTCGCCGGTTGCGCAATTGCGCAACGTCGAACGCATGGCGCAGCTGCTCGCCGACGCGATTGCGGCAAAACAAAAACTGTTGATCATCGCCGATTACGATTCGGACGGCGCGACCGCGTGCGCGGTCGGCAT
>Ga0265314_10000788_pt1 | contig 37644 bp, 40 predicted proteins | sample 4126metaG_FD_203106 | JGI IMG/M metagenome (GOLD analysis project Ga0265314, IMG submission 203106) | Rhizosphere microbial communities from Carex aquatilis grown in University of Washington, Seatle, WA, United States - 4-1-26 metaG | ecosystem: Host-associated > Plants > Roots > Rhizosphere >...
CGTCCAGGTCCAGGTACGTCACCATGACCGTCCACTTGCCGGCCGTCATGGTCGACCAGTTGGCCCCGGGCGTAGCCGCGACGTACACGTTGCCGGCCGAGGTGGAGATCGCGCCGAAGGGAGCGCCCGCGGCCGCCCCGCTGACGGCCGCCCCGGCCGCGTAGATCGTCGCGGAGCTGGCGTACTCGTTGCCGCTGGAGCTGGACCCAAGCTCTGCCGCCAGAGTGGTCGCGCCGCCAGAGAACACGGCCGCGTCTGTGTTGATGATCGTGACGTCAAGGACGCGGGCCCTGGCCGGCACTATCGCGCCGCAGTTGATGACCTGCTCGGTCGTGTTGGCCGCCGTGGTGAAGGCGAAGTCCTGCCCGGTGACGCCCACGCCGCCGATCGTCACCCGCTTGGTCTTCACCGCGCCGTAGAGTTGGTAGCCCTTGCGGTCGACCGTTGTCATCTGCTTTGGGATCGTCAGCGTGTGGTTGCTGATGTTCTGACTGAGCCGGGTCACTACCTGGCCGGTGACGTTGTTCTTGACCGAGATGTTGAACGCGGACGAGTAGGCGTAGAACTTGAAGACGCCGTCGGTCCGGGCGGTGATGGTCGAGCCTATAGCCGTGCCGTTCGACGTGGAGTAAACGGTCGCCGCGGCGTCGGCCGTGGTTGTCACCGTCATGGTACAGGAGTCGGTCACGACGTTGCCGGTCTCGTCGACGACGTTGAACTGCCACTGATTAAGGCCGATGTCGGCGTAGGAGACGGTCCACAGGGCCGCCACTACCACGCAGACGACGAGGGACAAGAGGGAGAGACGCTTAAAGCTCATGATCTTTTCCTTTGGAAGGAGGAGATTCTTTTAGGATTGCCCGGCCAGGTACACGCACCTGGCCGGGCTCCGGGAAACAACATGCTGCTGGGGGACCATATTGCTGGTGTCAACAAAATGGTCCCGAGACGTTACTAATCGGCCTGGACGCAGGTGTCGACGACGATGACGCCGTAGTCCTCGGAATTGAACACGGGCTTGCCGACGGCCATGATGACGCCCAGGGCAATGCCCCATTCGTCCCCGTAGTCGAATTCCTTGGTCTTGGAATACGGCAGCTTGCCGTAGCCGTGTACGCAGGCCTGAGCGCCGCAGAACAGGGCGCGGGCCGCGGTCGTGCCGTTGGGCAGTGCGTCGGCCGCGTCGAACAGCTCGGCCGCTGTCGCCCCGCCTGCACCCGTGCGGACGTGGATCCGCTCGACCTCGTGAAGGATCACGTTGTCGTAGATGCCCAGTGCCCCGGTGAAGATCGGGTTAGTGGGCCCGCGGGTGGCCGCCAGCTGCGCGGCGTCCTTGAACTCGTCGGTCGCCTTGAAGGCCTTGGCCTGCAGGGGATGGATGAACATCACATAGAAGGCCTCGCCGTTGATCATGATCGGGCGGACGATCGGCTCGGTCCGCTTGGCCTTTCGCTTCACGGCCGAGATCACCGCCGGGCCAAACAGGGTCGCGGCGATGTTGGCCTGCAGCATCTCGGCGTCGGTGTTGCCGGCGTAGTGGGTGATCACGCCCGCGGCGGTCTGGCCGCCGGTCCACTTGCGGTTGGTGGTCGGGACGGACGCGGCGATGTTGGCGTCGGCCGATGCCACGCCAGACAGGGCCGCGATCGTGTAGCCGTCGATCTTGGCGGCCAGCCACTCCTCCAGCGCGGGCTGGGCCTGCATCTTGGCTTCGAAGACGACGCGACGGTCCGACAGCTCGCCCTCGGACCGCACGGCGTGGCGGGTCTTGAAGAGGGTCATCGAGTAGTCGTAGAACGTCAGGGCCTCCTCGTTGCCTTCCAGGTCGTTGTCGCCCTGGACGCCCTGGCTGGTCAGGGGCGCACGCATCGGGAAGGTGATGCGGTCGCCCTTGTCCTTGGAGAAGTCGCCGCGGAGCTGGATCACGGCGTCCGGGGACGTCGAGATGTCGACGCCCTTGGGCAGCCGCTCGTTCTTGCCGATGAACTTGCTGAAGTACGTCCCGAATCGGGCGTACTGGAAAAACGCCGCACTCCACAGCTTCTGAGTAAGGGCGTGTCCGGTTGCAAATGCTGTCTTGGCCATTTTTGGCACTCCATTGCTACGTTGTCAGTTTCCATCCTGACGCCTTGCGTCCCACTATGGGCCGCTAGTACAGGCGTCGGGGCGGTGCATCCATGTCCTCGCGCAGTGCGTTCAGCTCTGCCTGCTCCAGTGCCCCCTGCAGTTTGCCGGCGGGCTGGGAGATCAGGCTCAAGATGTCGCTGTAGTCGGAGGAGGACGAAGGCGAGGACTGTCCTCCCACCGCCGGCCGACCAAGCCGGTCGATGAAACTCTCGTTTGCGACCGACGTCGATCGCTGGGCCAGGTCAGGGACCAGCTTGACGGCGGTGTCGTAGATGGCCTGGGCGACGTCTTCCTGCTGGCGAAGGTCCTGCAGGAGCCCGGGGAACTTCTGGGCGAGGTACGCCACGCCGGTAGTGATTACCGTGTCGGCGTCAAGGCCCTGCGGTACGTTGCGGCCGCCCTTGGGGAACTTCTGGCGAAGCCGCTCCATTGAGGCGTTTTCCCGCTGGACCTGCGAGGCCTGCTTCTCGGTCTGCTGCTTCTGCTCGCGCTTCTTCTCGCGCATCTCAAACAGCAGCATGTTCTCCCGGGCGGTCAGGAGGGCGTCCGGATCGTCCTGGATCTTCTTGAGCAGTGCCTGCTCGGCCTCGTTCTCCTGGGGCTTGGCCTGGCCCTGCCCCTGCTGCATCTGCAGGAGCATCTGCTGGGTCTGCTGGTTGTTGGCCCGGAGGGTCCGGACCTCTTCCATCAGCCCGGCGAATGCAGGCGTCTGGGCTACCACGTCGTGCGGGATCTTTGAGGGGTCGACGTTGGACCATTCCCCAGCCTGTCCGTTGCCGGCGGGCTGTCCATCCTGTCCATCGTCTTGTCCCTGATCCTGGCCATCGTTCTGCAGATCGTTCATCACTGTCTCCTGTCCCGATCGTGACGGGCTCGGGCTGCCCGATACTGGCCGATTGACGCCCGGCCAGCGGCGAATCGTCGCAATGCCCGCGACGTGGGCTTGCCTGGCCTTACGCGGGCCCGGCTGGTAACTGTCCCTGTTGCGGCATGGGCTGACCCTGGGGCATGGCCGCCTGGGCCTGCGCCTGCTGGTCCTGCTTCATCTCCGCGATGATCTCGTCCTTGTCCGGAAGGTTCGACGCCCCGATGATCCGCTCGGGTCTGATCGGCAGCCCTTCCTTGGCCGCATCCAATAGCTGCTGGAAGTGTTCCATCCTCATCGTCGGACTGCTTGAACTCTCGGTGACCGTGACGCTGTAGCGGCCATGCTGCCAGGCCCGCATGGGCGTCAGGTCGACGACCGGCTGGCCGTCTGGTCCCTCGACCATGAACGACTGGAGGCTGGCCTCCTCGATCACGGCCTCGATCTCTTCGTCGCTGTAGACGTCGGTGTTGCGGATCATCTCCCAGACGAACCGGCCCAGCGATCTCTTGGTCCTTTTGAAGTTGTCGAAGATCTGCTCGATCACGGTCAGGCCGGCGGACTGCCTGATCATCCGGGCCTTGCCTGATTCGGTCTGCTCTGGCTGGATCCCCATCATGTCGGGATTGACGCCAGAGATCTCCTTCATGTCCTTGCCCGCCTGCATCGACTGGTTGAAGTGGCCGGCGTCCAGCGGGTTCGGCATGATCTTCTCGGCCGTGCCCCCGCACTTGGACAGGTCCAGGACGAACCCAGGCTTTGACCCGTTGCGGCGGATGTAGTCGTCGTAGCTGTTGACGGGCTTCCCGATCTTCCAGCCGCTGTTGGCGGTCTGGTTGATGTTGTGCAGCGACTGCGATCGGTTCTTGTTCAGCTCGCGTTGCGGGTCCTTCAGGTTGTCGACGCAGCCGAAGAGGTAGCCGTCCGCGAAGTACGGGCAGAAGCGGAAATAGGGGAACTCGTTGAAGCCCTTCAGGGGGTCCTCTTCCTCCTCCAGTATCTTGGCCCCGCACGTCACCGACTTGTAGAGGATCTGCCGCGGGATCTCCAGCATGCGGAACTCGTCAGCCCGGCCGCTCTTGTCCAGTTGCTCCCTGACAAGCTGCAGCTCCTGGCGGGTCAGCCGCTTTGATCTGAGGGTCGGCCGGTGGATCAGGTGGACGTCCTTTGACCATCGCTTATACCAGCACTCTTTGAGCCGGTACTGTCGCTTCTTTTTGGTGCCGTCGGCGCGGGTGGATGTTGCATCCTCGCCCCAGACGTCGCCGTCGACCTCGTCCATCGTCTCGCCCTCCCACTCGGGCTCGTCCGTCGCCTCGTCCAGCTCGTCAAGGCGGACCCGATACTGCAGCTCCAGCTGGTCCGTGTTCATCCAGAATGAACGGAAGATGTATTGACCCTTGCCCACGTCGTAATGCTTGTTGGCCTGGTCTTCCAGGATGTCAAAGGGCGAGGCCTTGCGGACGACCAGGTCGCCGTTGAGCATGTCGTCGTCGAATGACCGCTCGACGTAGCCCCAGCCCTTGCCAGAGATGCAGCCGTCAAGGAAGACGTCGGACAACTCGAAGTCGCCGTCGCACATATCCATCGTGTGCTTCAATAGCTGGTTGCCCAGGTCGGCCACGGCGACAGAGCCCCCACGCCGGGGAGCCAGCCTGATCTCGCTGCGGTTCTGACGCTCGTATCCGCTGATCATGTTGACGATGCCCAGGATATGGTTGATCGTCAGCGCGGGTCGGCCGGTCCTTGTCAGCTCTGCCAGGACCTTTGGGTCCCACTGCTGCAGGCCGGTGTAGAAACGATATGCGTCGATCGCACGGATCCGCCACTCGGTATCGACCTCCATCGCCCCGGTGAACCAGTCCTTCTGTTCATCGACGATGGTGGTCTCGGCGCGGTTGCTCTGTCGCTTGGCCATGTGCTTACCTCTTTACAGTGCCTTGGTCTCGGTCCAACGCAGATCCTTGGTGCCCGGGACATGCGTCTGCTGGGGCTTCGCCTCGGGCGAACGCTTCACGGCAGGCTCGGGGAAGTCTTCGTCTTCGTCGGCCTGTGCGGCCGGCTCTTCGTCGGCGGTCTCGGCCGGCAGGGCCTCGATGTCCCGTAGGTCGCTGATCCGCTTCAGCTCGTCGCCGTTGGCGTCGACTCTCGGCGTCCCGTCCTTCTTCAGGTTCCGCTTGACCAGCTTGTCCAGTTCGGTCTTCTGCTCTTCGTTCAACATCGCTTGATCCTTTCCTTTCGCTATGAAGCCATCGCGTCGACGACGTTGTCGGCGCTCTTATCATCCTCGCCCCATCGGTCGCGCCTCTTGCGGGCCCGCTCGGTCTGGGCGTACTCCAGCCCCTCAAGGCCCATGACGTAGCAGTCCGCCCGGTCGGGCGAACGGCCAAGCGTCCCCTTGATCTCCTTCTTGTCCTGGATCAGGTATCGGCCGCCCGGCAGCGTGTACTTTGGTGTGCAGAGCTGGCCTATCAGGATGTTGTCGTCGACGTTGAGGGAGACCTGGCCGTCGGCCAGCTTGTCGGCCGCCTTCACCCAGATCTCGGCCCGGCGGTTGACGTATCGGGCGACGTTCTCGGCGTTCTCGGCCGCGTTGATCCCGATCGCGTTGGCCCCCATCTCCTGCAGGCGGTCCAGCATGGGCCCGCCGATCCCGCAAGAGTCGATGACGATCAGGGGCTTGTCGTTCTGCGTGTACTCGACGAAGAGCAGGTTCACCGTGTGTGCCGTGTCCTTCTGTCCGTAGATCCATTGCTTGACGATGTTGGTCTCTTCCATCAGGTAGATGACCGTCTCGTCGTCGCCAAACCTGGCGGGGTCACAGACCAGAACACGGCGCACGTCGGCATGATGAAAACGCTGCTTCTGGGCGTTGCGGATCCAAGCCTCTTTGATCAGCTGGTCGTTGCCCTCAAAGCTGTCCCAGTTTCCGCCAAGGTAAGCAGACAGAAGCTCGGGCCGGTGCCTGAATGCGAACTGTAGCGTCTTGACGTACTCCTCGCCCAGGTAGGGGTTGTCATTGGGCAGGGCCCGGATGAAGACCTGCTCCTTGGTCGGGGCGGATATGAACTCGTCGCGCAGCCAGCAGCGGGCGGGGTTCGCCGTGTAGAGCGTCATGTAGTGTGGCTTGCGCCGGTCCTCTGGCTTCAGGTCGGCGGGATCGGTGGGGTCGGGGATGATCAGGCGCATCGCGCCGCGAAGGACGTCGACCTCGGCCGGGACGGTCTCCTCGGCCTGGTCGATGAATACGAAGGCGAACTCGGCCGAGTTGAACTTCTCGCGGATCGTCTCGCCCTGGGGGACGTCAAGGCCGCCGAACTGGATCTTGACGGTGTTGTGGACGACGATCTCCTGGACCTGCTCGCGGATGTAGTAGGCGTCCTTGGGGATGAACCGCTTCCAGGTCTCCAGCGTGGTCGCCCGGAAGTCGACGCCCTTCTTGCGGCCCATGAACCCGACCTTGATCGGGTTGTCGGACGGCTTGAGGTGGAACTCCCTGATCAGCTCCAGACACCGGCAGTAGACCCAGACGCAGCCAAGCACCGACTTGCCGCCGCCCTTGCCGCCGCCGTAGCCCACTTCCCGCATCTTTGGATCATGCAAGGCGTCCCACGCCAACGTCTGTTGGTGGGATAGCTCGACAGTGAATTGTGGGCGTCCTTGCCCCATCGTCGCAATCCTTTGCGGCCCGGTTAGAACTTCTTACTTGGCCGGCTTGGCTTGTGCCATAGGTACACGCTTGCCAGGCCGAGGACTATCAGCAGGAGGATCCACTTGAGGACGTACATCAGCAGCAGGTCCAGCAGGTTCAGCATTGTCAGCATTGTCCTTCCCCTTTGGCTTGGGTTCATACTTGGTGACGACGTTGAAGTCAAAGCCGCCGCCGTCTCCTGAGCCCTCGATCGTCTGCTTGTGCTTCCAGCGCTTGCCGTTTCGGTTGGTCAGCCAGATCACCTGGGCCGTCACGTTGGGCGGGAGGTGCTTTGTCGTCACGCTCTTCAGTATCCGCTTGCCGGCCTGCGTGACGTCGAAGGTCTTCTCGTCGAAGTCGTAGCCCATCGCCCGGGCCAGCAGCTTCTGCTCGACGACGCCGGTGTCGAATATCTCCTTGCCGGCCAGCAACTGGGCGCGAAACGTGGGATGCTGCTTCTTCCAGGAGTTGACCGTCGCCCGCGAGACGCCAAGGACAAGGGCCAGCTGGCGATCGTCAGCGCCGAACTGCCGGCAGACCTCATAGGCGATCTCGTCCGTCTTGGGCGAGTAGGCCGTCTTGCGGCCGGGCTTGTCGGGTTGTGCGGGCTTCTTTGCCATTTAGACCGCGGGCTCCTGCATGAGCTGGGCCTGCATCGCATCCTCGGCCGCAAGCGAGGCCTGGGCGTCTGCAACCTGTTGGACGAGAAAGGCGCGATTCCCGGCGACCTGCTCGGGGCTCTGCCGGTCGATCTCGCCGCCGTCCATGTCACGCCACACGCGGCCGCCGTCCTGTGTCCTCTTGATCTCGTATCCGTCGATGAACATTTAGAGGCTCCTTACCGGCTTGACCATCTTCGCCGCGGCCGTCTTGCTGGTCGACGCGCCCGTGCTGTTGGTCGACAGCATGGTCCACGCGCTGGTAGGCGTCGGCTTGTAGGTCGTTGACGTCCAGTAGGTCGTACTGGAGGTGCCAGCGGCCGACCCGTCGCCCGGAACGATCTCGGTAAACCATGACGGGCTTGTCTTCTCGGCCGACATCAGCGTGTCCATCTCCGAGACGTTGGGCATACGCCAGTCGGAGAACCCGCCGTAGACAAGGCCCTCGCAACTGACAAGGCACTGCTGCCACAGCTCGGTATAGACAAACGACCCGCCGATCGCCCCGGTGTCAGCTCCAGTCACCACAACCCACCACGCTGGATCAGTGACGACGTGGTTGATGTTGTGGTCCTGCAGGCTGACGTAGGTGGTCAGGCCGTCCACGCTGTCGACCGTCACGCCGCGGGCGTACTCGGTGGCTGCGGACCAAAGCCCCTCGTTGTCCTGGCTTGGGACGTACTTGCAGCCATTGGCGCAGCCCGGGATGATCGTAGAGATCTCGTCGACCCACATCAGGTTGGTCCCACGATCGACGAAGATGTTGGGATGGGTGAAGACAAAGCGGGGGACGATAAGAGATCCGGCCTGCGTCAGACCGTCGTCTGGGACGCCGCCAGAGGCCCGGGCCGTCGTCTGGCCTGTCTTGGTCAGCTGGTTTGGCAGGTGCAGGAAGTGGCTCATGATGCTCCTTACCACGCCGAGGCGTAGATGCCGCCCAGGTTGGAGCCGTTGGCGACCCGCTTTACCTGCAGCTTGCGGCCGTTGAGGTCGATCCCGTCCAGGATGATGCCCACGGCCGGCAGGCGGTTCCACACGACGCCGTCGTCGGACCAGAAGCCCGCGATCCCGCCTTCGTTGTGAATGACCAGGTGTGTCGTCTGAGTGCCGGCCGGGACGCTCATGACGTCGACGGCCGCGTCGGCCACGGTGGCCTTGGCTGCCTCGCCTGAACTTACACGGCTTGGACCTGCTGCTGCAATCGCTTCTAGACCGCCCATGATCGGCTCCTTAACCAGTGGTAAACTGCCCTTGTAAGACCCAATGAGAACACTCTCGTAATTAAATGCAACTCTTTTCCGGTATTTCCCTTGCATGCCAAAAGGCCGCCCCGTAGAACTTCACACGCGATGGGACAGGTGACACAGAACAAAACAGACCCCGGCCGGTCATGTAGGCGGTTAGGTAGTTCCCCCCCCTCTACTTGAACCATCGCACCCTGCATGACCGGCCACTTTATCACCTTTAGGGAGTCCAGAAATGATCTCTGGCGAACTGGATCTTCAGTATGACCCCAAGCCCGGGACGTGGTCCTTGGTCATCCTTGACGCCCATTACCAGCTGCACATCTTCCGCCACTCGGTCGACCTCGACATCAAAGACCCCGATCTCCTGAATCCGCCTGCCGAGCTGATGGCCATCATGATGAAGGCCAAGACCTTCGTCGACCATGTCCGCCGGCAGTGTGGCGACATCATCGCCGCCTTCTCCGGTCCACGCCTTGCGGTCGCAGTGCCCGGTTATGGCTTGGCCGCTCCCTTGGAAATGATCGCCCCCGATTAACCCACTTCAGAAAGGACGTGCAGCATGCGACGGATCGCAAGAATGTTTGAGGTATCTTGGATACTCCTGACCGCCGGCATAATGGGCTGGGGCGGGATGTACGACGAGATGACGGCCGAGGATGACGGCCTCATCCAGACCAGATAGACCGCGGGCCCGGCAGGTCTTCACGATCGCCGGGCCCTTGGTGTTTCTACTTCTTTACCTGCTTCAATCCGAACCTGCCCCACTGGACCACAAAGCCCATCAGCATCCAGAGGCGATCCCTGATCCTGCCCGTTGCGCACTCGGTGCCGACCTGTATGTCGAAGTTCTCCGGGTCGACGCATGACGACGGCTCATACTGCACAAAGCCCGTCATCGTCTCGGCCCGAACCATCACCGTCTTGTCGTCCACCCGGGCAGACGTCAAGACGCCCAGCCCGCCGTCGCCGCATCCGCCGACAACGCTCCCCCCGCTTGGTTCGGTCCGCCGTTGCTGCCGTCGGTCGCCCTGGGCGTGGCGGATGAGCCGCTGGAACTCTGGCCACAGGTGGCGGGCGTCGGCCTTCCATTCGTGTCCGCAGCTGACGCAAGCAAAGACTCCAGTCTTGCGCGGATGAGGGATAGGCTTGCCCTGGCAGGCTGGACATCGCTTTTTCTTCCCGGCCGAGCTGAAGGGGGGGCAGGGGCAGGATCCGGTCCAGACGCGACGATCGTCTGGCCATCGAGCCAGTCTAAGAGCGGCAGACCATCCGCCGATCCCCGCGAAGAGATGCACTTGGGTGTATTGACGCAGTTCACTGGCCTGGACATCGCAGATACTCCTTTCGTCGACGTCGCCGTCGGCTATCTTCTTGTGCTTGATCAGCTCCCTGAGCCATTCGGCCGCGTCGTGTTCGCAGTCGTTGTAATAGGCGCGTGGTTTCATACGCCACACATCCCCAGGCACTCCTCGCGCCAGAACCCCACCTGATCGACGACGGCCCTGGGCTTGAGGATGACCTCGTCCAGGGGGACAAGCGAGTCATGCAGGTAACGCCTGCCCAGTAGTGCGTTGGTCTCTCCAATTCGACGGTCGTCAGCCTCTCGGGCCTTGTGATCAAAGTCGACGGCGTCCGCCCACTGTTCGGGCTTGGCCTTGATCGCCAGCCACTCATTATCGTCATGGAAGGGGCAGCCGATACAGGCGGACCTTGGAACGACTCGGCCGGGGTAATACTTGCCAAGCCAAGCAAGGCAATCGTGGCGACTCATCGGCGCGGGCAATGTCTCGTCTCCGATCCTGCAAAGCGGGTACTGGGTCTGTCGCCAGTAGTCACCTCGACCCCTTGCCCGTCTGACTTCATCGCTGGATATGCCCATCGCTTGAATGACCTGGACGCCCTCGGGTACACGATGCCCGGGCTTGACGCCCAGGATCTGCCGGCGGATCGTCTGCTCGATGATCTCGACTTTGTAGTCGCTTGTGCATTGGCGGTTGGCCTTGCCTCGACTGCCGTCTGGGTTCTTGATAAAGAAGGGCAGCATTGCGGCCCGACGTCCCTGGCTCTTGTGGTCATACAGAAAGGCCAGCGAGTCCTCGCGTAGATTGCCGGCGGTCACCTGCAGCACGGGGATGCCGGCAGCGCCCGAGACGCCGGCCAGCCAGGCCAGATGTTCGTAGACCTCCTTGGGTTCCCATTGAGTATCTGCGAAGATCGCCGCGTCGAACTTGGGCAGGATCCCCTTGCATGCCATCAACAAGACCGTCGTCGACTGCACGCCGGCTCCGAGGTTCAATATCCGTAACGTTTTCATTCCAAAGCTCCATTGATCTCCGAAGCGTCCAGCTCGACGCTGACGCCGTCGGTCGTGATCACTAAGGTCGTGTCGTTGTATTTCGCCCGGGCCCCGGGCTCCAGAGTCTGCCCGTGGATCCGCTCGATCAAACCGTCGTTGATCAGCCCGGCCGCCTGCCTGGGCGTCAACCCCTTGGGCAGCCCAGTGTCTCCGTGCATCAGGAGGCTGACCAGTTGCCCGGCGGGGTTCTTCGCCGTCGACGCCTTGGGCAACAGCCGGCGGATCCGGGCGGCCGTGACGGTCTTGTCCTTTGCCAGCTTGCCGAGGACCGGCTGGCCGACTCCTGCCTCTTTCAGAAGGGCGAGGACCACAGCATCAGCAGCTGCTGCTGTTGTTGTTTTGTCCTGTTGGTTTGTTACGGGTCCCATTTTGGGTTGGGTCCGGTCCCATTTTGGGTTGGGTCCGGTCCCATTTTGGGTTGGGTGCAGTACCAAAATGGGTTGGGTCGCCCCGTCATCACCGGTCCCATTTTGGGTTGGGTCCGGTCCCATTTTGGGTTGGGTCGCCAGGGGCTGGAAGACGTACCGGCCCTGCTGCCCGCCGTGTGAGACGTCTTGGATCAGGCCAGCGGCCTGCAGGTCGGCCAGGGCCCTTAGCACGGTGTTGCGGGATGTCCCGGTCATGTCGGCCAGTGCGTTGGCCGAGATGCAGACCTCCAGCTCATGCCGTCGCATGTAGCCCAAGAGGACGCCATAGACCAGCTTGGCCGCGGCGGTCAGGTCCTTGCGGCAGCTGACCACGCGGGGAAGCGGGTCGTAGGTTAGAGATTGTAGAAGGTCGTCTCGTCGCATGGGGCTATTCGCAGATCATGGACGTGAACTCGTAGAGACTGACCTTGCCCTTGTCGCGGCGTGTGATCAGGTAGCCCATCTTCTCCAGCTGCCTTATCGCGCTCCTGAAGGTCCTCACGTTGATGCCCAGAAAGTCCGCCACTATCTCGCCGCGGATGCGGACGACGACGCCGGGCTTCCCGCACTTCCAGAAGAGGGCTCCAGCGACAAGCTTGGACGTGTGATGCAGCAGTCCATCCTGGACCACCGGCAGGGGTATGACAAATGGCATTCCGTTGCTCCTTTTCACTGACTGGGTAAGAACCATCGCGGCGTTTAACATATTCACTAATCTGCATGAGTCAAGAGGTTTTCCTCTGCAGCCTTCTTTTGCTGGTCCATCTGCCACCACAGGCCTAGGGCGATCGCGTCGGACATGTCCAGCGCGGCGGTGTCCCTGGCGGGATCGTACTGGCCGGGGTAGGCCATCTGCACCCACGCCTGGCGGGCTCCCTTGTCGTGCAGCCGGCCCTTGGTCCAGTGGGTGTTGCCGACGGCCTGCATCAGCGTGTTCTCAAACTTGGCCGACCGGGCCGCCATCCAGATCGCCCCGGCCGCCACGCCCCAGATCGCAAGCCCGGAGCTGTGGCCGCTGCGGCTGTACTGCTTGCCGATCGGCATCTCGACGACGATGACGTGGGGGGCCTGCTCAAAGACCAGTTCCCTGACGTCGCCGGCCATCGCCTCGATCCGCGTCAGTGCGTCGGCCTTGGAGGATCCGCGGCCGGTCAGCCTCATCACGCCATGCTCGATCAGCCGGTCGCGGCAGCCGGTGATGAACTCCTGCACGCTGTAGCCTGTGCAGGTGGATGAGGGGTCTAGGGTGAGGATCTTCATTCCGGTTCTCCCGTGCACTCGCCATAGCATCCGACGATTCCACAGTCAGGACATTCATCATCGAACTGAACGCCTACCTTGGTATCCAGAAGCGCGCCGAAGCACGTCTGCAGATGTTCCCGAACGGTTTGACGTTCTTGCTTCGTGTCGATGATGTCAGGCATATCCTCAATGACGATCTGAAACGAGTTGATGCCTGCCGCCTTCTCGCCGGGTACGTGAATGTACACAGTCATTGCTACCACTCCCAGTTGGAGCTCCAAATCTCGCCGTAGTAACAATGCGAGAATAATGAGGCTCGTGAATGATCCTGTCCGCCACACGCCTGGGCCAAGTCTTCAAGCTCATCGCTCATGTCCCTGATCATCTGGCAAGTCCAAACTCTGCCTTCCAACTCGATCACAAGTCCGCTATGGCCGCTATAGATATTGAAGTCGAGATCGTTGTCGAAAAGGTTAGGGCACATATTCTTAACCTGCCCAGCCCATTGACTACACAATTTCTTGCCGACGATGCAGCCGCTGACCGAGTGCGACCACAGCGACCCGGTCATGTGGCTGGCCGCGCCTGCAGCGTCGGCCGTCTCGTCCAGTGCATCACGCAGGTCGTTGATCATCTGGGCCGTCCAGACCATCACGTCGCAGTAGAAGGTGAACTCCAGGAGTACCGGGTACATTACAACGCCTCCTTGTACCGGACGACCACCTTGAACTGGATGCGGGTGACCACCTGATCGCGTGGGACCCTCATGCTCTTGGCGAAGAACTCAACGAAGTCATAGGGGCACATCTCGGGGAAGCCCTCTCTGGCGCAGTCCGCCACGGTGATGGCGTTAAGGGGCTCACGCCTGACGTCGACGATCTCGATGACCCCGAACCTCACCACCTTCTCGCCGGGCTTGAGGCCCATCCCCTTTCGTATGGCGCACAACCGATCTCCTGGCTTCAGGAAACCCCATCCGATGCGGCGTGTAACGTCCTTGGTGCCGTCCTTGAGCTGTCGCTCCGTCAGGCTGAAGGAGATGTTCTTCATTGCAGGGCCTCCCGGATCTTCCGACGCTCCAGCATGGCGACGTCGCCGCGGCCGATCACGGCGATCCAGACGTTGAAGCCGTCGGCGTCCATGCTGGTCAGGCATGCCCCGCCCGCACCCTTGGCCAGGTCCGCCAGCTCCTCGGAGATCCACTTATGCGACAGGTAGGCCTGCGCCATCTCCATCGCCTGCAGCCACTCCATGTTGAAGGAGAACTCCAGCAGGATCTCGTTCAGCTCGTCAATCTGTAGTTTCACGTTCATGGTTACACCCCAACCGGCATGAAGAGGACCGGTCCCAGCAGGACGCTATTGACGAAGTTGGTCTCTGCCTCGGCATTGTCCAACTGGACGCAGGCCCGTAGCAGGTCCTCACCATGCGTGGCGGCCTTGGAGTAGAACTTCCATCGGCCATCACGCCGACAGTCGACCATCTGGGCCTTCTCCAGGACGCCGAGGGCCTTGGAGACCATCGGCTGGGAAAGGCCGGTCGCCTCGACCAGGTCGGTCACCGTCGCCTCTGCCCGCTCCTGCAGGACATACATGACCTCGATCCGCTTGGGATCGGACAAGGCTGCGGCCGCGTGGGCCAGCGCCTCGAAATGCTTCCTTGCCGTTCTCAGTGTCGTATTCACTTGCCTTGCTCCTTGCCCTTGTCGGGCTCTTGGTTATCCAGTTCCTGCAGCATGTTCAGGTACAGATCCAGCGTGGCCTCTTTCACGTTCTGGGCCTCCAGCCGCTCAAGCGTCCGGTGCCCGCGGTAGGCCATCTGCGCCATTCGGCATTCGGCGGCCGTCTTTACGATCAGGCCCTGCAGTCCGATACGCTTCAGGATCTTGCTCTCGTTCAGCATCGGTTGCTCCCATCGCCCCGCGGCCGCCGGTCATGCACGGCCGCGGGGGTTGTTGGCCAGGGTCCTACTTGTCCAGTCCGCCCTTGAGCTTCTTCGGGGCTGGCTGGGGCTTCTCGGTTTTGGGCTTGCCCGCCTTCTTGGGCGCGTCCATGTAGCCGGTCTTGATCATCCACGCCTCATGGGCGTCCTCGATCAGGCCCTGCTTCTCCGGGCCCACGCCCTTGAGACGTTCGCAGTCCTTGACCCACCACTCGCCCTTCTGCATCGCCTTGACCAGGTGGCCGATCGTCTTGATCCCGGCGTCCTCCAGCTTGGTCTGCAGGTTCTCCGACAGCTCCAGCGCCGAGATGGGCGTCTTGTTGGCCAAGAGGTCGGCCGCCAGATCGTCCGACGTCGTCGGCAGCGTCCACTTGTGCAGGCAGCCGGCGGCCTGACAGTCGAAGGCGGTCGTCTTGCCGGCGGGCGTCTTCTGCACGTTCACGCTCTTGCACTTTGGGCAGGTCAGAGCGGGCGCGGCCGCCTTGGTCTGCCCGTCCTTCTGGGGGTCAAACAGCGGCATGGATCCGGGCGGGCCGAACAGCCGCAGGATGATCCTGCCCTCCTCCTCGATCGCCGCAGCGAGGATGTTCTGCTGCTCCAGACGCTTCTTGACGGCCAGGTCAAAGGCCGACTGGGCCTTCACCCGCTTGCTGACGGCGTCCTGAATCAGGGATACGTCGGCCGCCGAGACCGTCACAGACGCACAGGCAGGGCCGCCAGTGGGCTTTGGCTCCTGCAGTGGCATGTTGAGGCCTCCCTGGGGCTTGGTGGTCTCTGGCGGGCTGCCAGACCCGTCCTTGGGTGCTTGTCCTACTTCCTTGCTCATCTTCCGATCCTTTCTGCCGGTCATTGCCGGCGGTTAATGCTTCCTGTAGGCCCTGGCCTGCCGCCTCTTCCTGACCTCTGGCGGGTCCTCGGCCGGCGTTTCAGGCGTCACGGGGATATAGACCGGCTCGGTCTTGATCGTCGGGACGTCGTCGGGCGGTACGTCCTGGGGGAAGTCCTCGTCGGTCGGCGTCACCTGGCTGCCGTTGAGACGGTCCTGCAGGTCCTGCCATCGCTCCTCGGGTCCATGCGGGCCCTGCCCGTCGTCGGGCAGTGCGACGGTCTTGAGCCATGCCCGATCGTAGAGGCAAGCGCCCAGTGCGTTGCCGATCGTCCGGGCGCATCGCTTCAGCGCGTCCGTCACCGCCTCCTTGGCGGCCGACTCGATCGCGTGGCCCAGCAGGACGCAGGGCCCGCCGTGTCCGACGCCGACGTCCTCGGCAGACATGCCCGACACAGCCATTGATCCACAGATTGCCAGCCGGTACTCGCAGGTCATCGACGCGGACCAGCGTCCCTGATCGTCCTGGGCCTTGTCGACCAGCTGCAGGCCCTGGCCGGCGAACTGACGGGACCAGCCATCAGGCCCGAAGATCTCGTTCATCGTCGCGGCGATATACATCCCCTCGACATAGGTCAGGCTGTGGCCGTCGTCGCCGCGTCGGCTCCTCATGGCCGTGGCCGGCGGGCACTGCTGAAGCAGTTGTTTCTGTTCTGGCGTCACGTCTAGACCTCCATCGCCAGCAGCTCGCGGCCGGCGTGTTCTGGCAGCATGAGGGACAGAAGGCCGGTGTCGTAGCCGGGCCATCGTCCGGTCTCGGTGCATCGCTTGACGCCTGACAGCACCTCCTTGTACTGGGCCCGGCCAAGGGCAAGGTCAGACTCCGACAGCTGGTAACAGGCGACCTCGAAGGGCTTGGCCGACTCTACCGCGATCAGGACCGGGGCGGCCGGCTTGTGCTTCTTGCCGGCCTGCTTGGCCAGGAGGGCCAGTCCGTCGTAGTAGAGCGACATCTGGAAGTGGTAGCCCCTCTTATACGCCTCGCGTCCGAAGGCGAAGGGGTGTGCGTCGGTGCAGCTCTTCAGGTCGCCAAGGACAAGGGCCTGCTCCTCAAGCCCGTCCAGCCTCGCCTTGATCAGGAGCCCGGTCTCCGGATCGACCCACTGCATGGAGACCTCGGGCTTGAAGGCCTTGATCAGGGCCGAGGCCTGGGGGTGTGCATGGAGCTTGTCGCGCATGAAGCGGGCGCGGTCGTACTGCTCCTGCTCCAGGATCTCCTGCCCGGCCAGTGCCGCGTTGTTGACCACCTCGGCCCACGCCGCTTTGTGTTCCTTGAAGACGCGGTTCCACCTGCCGCCGTGGCGATCGTCCGGGGGCGGCGGGGCGACCATGTAGCGCTTCTCAAACTCCGACGGCTCCCAGACGATGCAGTGGGTTGCCGACCCCAGCTTCATCGGCTTGGTCTCTTCGTGGGGCTCGGTCAGGTCCGCCTTGTAATGGGCGGCGGTCTTCCTGAAGAAGGTCCAGAGATTGGATTTCCGCAGGCCCGCCAGCCGTTCGTACTCGGCGTAGCCAAGGCCGTACATGATCCCCGTCCGCCTCATCATCTCGTCCGCGATCTCTTCGGTACTCTTGCTCATCGTTTCTTCCTTTTCGTTTACCTGATAGGTAAAGGGTTTTACTGGACGGGCAGCCCCAGCATCGCGCGGTAGCTGTCCTTCCACCTGATCTTGGGGTTGTCCTTCAGTGCGCCGTACACGGCCCGGGCGGCCTCTGGCGTCTGCATCTCCTGCAGGGCCAGCATGGTCTCGGTGACCTTCTCCGACATGCACCAGGCGGTTCGCTCTTTCAGGTTGTTGGCGTGGCCGATCCACATCGTTTCGCTGACCAGATGCTCTAAGGCATTGACCAGTTCAACCAGGTCGTCCTTGGAGTCGAGCCACGGCTCGCAGGAGACCGACGTCCTAAGCCCGCGGCAATACGCGAAGGTCATGCCGTCGATCCGGTCTGATACCGGCGGGGCGTGTGGTTCCCAGAAGTCGCCGGTTGCCCGCCGGCTGTGCGACAGCGTGAAGCGTACCTCTGACTGGCTGGCGGGAAACAGCTCCAGCACCTGGGCGACCCGCTTGGCCGTCTCCAGCCCGGCCTTGGTGACGACCAGCACGTTGTTGCCGGCGATCATCAGTTGCGACAGGACGGCCAGACAATGCTCGATCGTCCTGGGCGTGAAGTCGTGGCGGGTCGGGAACATGACGACGCCGTCATGCTTCTGGATCTTGGGGACGTACATCTCCTCATCGAGCCACGCAAGCCCCCGCTTTGGGTTGAAGCGGAAGGCCCTGGCGTAGCAGTACAGGCAGCCGTGGGCGCATCCCTTGACGCAGTTGACCGAGTGGTCGGACCATTCGCGTGTCCCTGTCTTCTTCATTGGTTCTGCTCCGTGTGATAGGTTGACTCGATCTCAAACAGGTCTTCCGCCTGCCACTGCCAATCAGGCCTGACGTCCTCATGCACGTCGGGGCTTACAGCCTGGCGGTGGGCGTACTCGCTGCGGCGGCGGATCTCCGGGCCAGATCGGGCGTACTCTCTTTGCGACCACACGCCATCACGAAAGACCTCGATGTCAAGACGCCGGCCGATCCAGCGATAGCGATAGCACCGGCGAGGATTCATCCATGACTGCGAGTAATACCAGTCCACTATGCGACCTCCGCGAAGTCGTCCACGAAGGAGACCTCCATCAGGCCGTCGCGGATGAAGCCGTCGGCGTCCGTCTCGATGATGTTGCCGTCAGCGTCCTGCCGGGCGACCAGCTCCGCGATCACGTCCACCTTGCGGCGTCTGGCCTCATTGGCGATGTGCGCCATCGTCGCGTTGTCCAGCAGGCTGGCGTTGCGGACCAGCATCATCCCCAGCTTTGGACGGCTGGCGAACCATATCGCGGTAGAGACCTCGATCTTCTCGCCGTCAGACGCAGACTCAAGCGGCAAGCCGTTGAGGTAGACGCCGGCGTCGTCGAATGACAGCCCCTCGACCGGCAGGTCCACCTTTGCCAGCGCGTCCACCTTGGCCTTGCGGGCCGCGTCGACCTTCTCCGACAGGCTGGTGTACTGGGACTTCTTGGCGGCCAGGTCCGACATGACCTTGGTCCGCTGCCGGTTGGCGTTGACCTTGGCGTTGATCTGGTCGACCTGCCCGATCCGGATCCGGATGGGCTCGACGTCGACGCGGGGGGCCTCCAGTGCGTGGTTAAGCTTTCCCTGCAGGGCCTGAGACTTCGCCTTGGCCTGCTCGATGCTCTTGACGTTGGCGTCACGCGAGGCCTTGATCCGCGCCAGCTTATGCTCCAGCTCCGCGATCTCCTCGGTCTCGCGGGCGACGATCGCGGTGACGTCCTTGATGTACTCCTTGTTGTCCTGCACGGCTTGGCGGGCCTTGGCCGCCATCGCGTCGGCCGCACTGTTCAGCTCCTGCGCCTCCTGCAGCTCGTCCATCAGCTGGGTCGCGCTGACCGGCTCGGCCGGGGCGTCCTTGTGGTAGACGCAGGCGGCGGCCTGTCCCTCCAGCGCCGTCACCTCGCGGCCGACCAGCGTCCTCTCGTCCTCGACCGCCTTGATCTTGGCGTCGAAGGTCGACAGGTCCAGCCCGACCAACAGGCGCAGGGCCTCGGCCTGCTTCTTCGACTCCATCTTCGTGAAGGCGAAGGGGTCAAACGACAGCGAGTTGTAGAACTGGTCCAGGAACTCCTGCTTCAGGGGCGGGCGCTTGCCGTCGGCGGTGATGACGTCGACCTTGTAGGTCCCGGCCTCGGTGATCGACGACTCGATCCGGAAGTCTCCGCAGTCGACGAAGAATGAGGCCGACTTCGCCCCGCGGCGGACCGGCTCCTTGGGCATGGCCCGCTTGCCGCAGAAGGCGACCATCAGCCCCCGCATGAACGACGTCTTGCCTGCCTTGTTCAGGCCGCCCAGCCTGTGGAAACCGCCCTTGGCGTCGAACGTCGCCTGGGCCAGACGGATCCGCTGGAAGTTTTCGATCCTGACCTGATGCACCATTACATGATTGTCCTGAACCATCGCTGTCTTCCTCTTGGGTTAGTCGACCCGCACCTGCAGGCCGATCGTTGTCAAATGGTCCCCCACCGCAGGCGATCACGCCCGAACGAGTGGGGGAGGGTTGCCGGTCTAACGAACCGGCACGTTCAACATCTCGGTGACCCTTGCGTACTGCTGGACCAGACGGCCCGCCGGGTTCAGAGACGGGACCGGCATGATGTCGATCTCGTAGAGGGCGGCCGTCTCGTCCCCGCCGTCGGCGTCCAGCCTCTTGATCAGGCTGATCGACTGCAGAGTGAACCGGATCCGCCAGCCCCGCCAGTCCATATCGACCAGCAGGGGGACGCTGCAGCCGTCGCCAAAAAGCTCGTCTATGCAGACGCTGGCGTGGCCATACTTCAGATCTTGGCCGTCGGCCGTCTCCTCCAGCTGCTCGCGGAGATCGTCCAGCCAATACGCTTCGGCGGTGTTGATCTTGGGGTTGAAGGGCTTGGACTTCAGACGCTTGGATGCGGTGACCATCATTATCTGCCTTTCCTCTAAGAGACTGGGGGAGAACCATCGCTATAAACACCATATGCCATATTCGACATATGTGTCAATCTCTTAATGGGAAAAATAAATAAAAAACCGCCGGGGCCTTTTCGGGGCCGCCGGCGGTCTTCGTTACGCACTGATCTTTTAGGCCTTGGTCTTGGCCTGTCTCTTTTCGTGCAGGTCCAGATGACTGAAGACACGACTGGCAATGTGCCGAGCCCTCTTGGTCGGGCCCTCGCATACCTGCCTGGCTGCCTCCATCCTCATGCCCTTGGTCATGCCGGCGTTGTGCAGCAGGCCGGTCAGGCCCTCGGCCAGCTGGCCCGATCGCCTCGCCTTGATCAGCAGGAGGACGATCGCCACGCATGCGGCCACGAAGCCGATGCCGTCGACCTGCAGGTTGCCGATGTTGACGCCGTGGTCGCCGGCAGACTGGGGCCCGGCCGACTGCGTCGTCTTCTTGTGCAGGTCGTTGCCGCTGGCGACGGGCGGGGAGAGGACCGGCGCGTCGACCGTGGCGTCGATCGGCATGGGCCCGCACCCGGCCAGCATGGCCAGCATCACGATCAGGACGAACCTCACGCCAACACCGACAGCAGGATCGTCACCGCAGCGGCCTTGCCGAATGCGATAAGCTCCTGTTCATTGTTCCAGCGGGCGTTCTGCAGGGCCCCCACGTTTGCCGCCAGCTGCAGCTCGATCCTTGCCCACTCCTCGGGCGTCGACCGGATCCGCAGCTCCTTGAGGCCTGGCGTGGGGTCGGACGAATAGATCGAGTCAATGACGGAGACGGCCGCCTGCATCGACTCCTCGACGACGATCCTGGACAGGACCGGCAGGGCGGACTCGAAATCCGCGGCCAGCGTCTTGCCCAGGGGTGTATCCAGCAGTTGCTTGATGTCTGCCACTTGGTGGCTCCTTAAAAAAGGGGATGACATTATGCATGAAATTATGCACGGGGATTATGCACGGAGCTTACGGGCGCTGGACCGTCCCGGGCTTGACGTTCTGGGCCCACTCCTGGGCGGGCCGCAGGATCTGCTCGTTTCGGTTCATGCAGCCGATCGCGTCCGCGACGTCCGCCGGCATGGTCGCGGGGTCGGGGTAGTGGCCCTGCATCTGGTCGGCCGTGACGGCCAGGTCCACCCGGGCCGCGGCGATCGACGTCGTGACGTCCTTGGGCGCTGCGCAGGCGGTACACAGGACGACGATCATCATGCAGGCCAGACACAGCATCAATCCAATCGTTCGCTTTTGCATCTCTGACTCCTTTGGAGTTGGCCGCCGACGTCCTGCCGGCGGTGTTGGGTTACTCGTTCTGCTTGCACTTTCGGACGACGTCCAGGGTCTCCTTCTGGAGCGTGATGAACTCCTTCAGAAGCCGCTCGATGAACTCATCCTTGCGGTCCAAGATCTTCTGCATCACCTTGAAGATGCCCCAGACGATCCCCAGCAGGATCGCCGCGAAGGCTCCAAAACCGCCCTGCTGAACCAGACCATTGACGCCCTCCGTGACTTCAGCCAGCATTGTCGACTGCCTTTCTGGGCGTGCATCCTTGCCCGCCTTAGTTGCCGAACATCCCACCGGACGACTTGCTGCTTTTTCCCGTGGAAGACCTGGACGTACTGAACATACCACCGCCGGCCGGTTTCTTCGACGAAGAAGTCTGGCCGGGAACCTTGTCGACGTTCTCGGGCTTGCCGCCGAACATCCACTTCTGGACGTGCTGCTGCCATGTGCGATCGACGTGGGGGTCCTTGGGGTTGTAACTGGCGTCAAACAGGGCCCGGACCTTCCGCAGGGCGTAGACGTCGATGTTCTGCGTCGACGTCGCGGCCTCGATCAGGTTGACGATCTGGGCATACAGGGGGATGAAGAGCTTGTCCACCCGGCTGATCGCCGTCGGCAGCATGCTGAGCGCCTGCCGGTCGCCGCGGATCGCCTTGACTATGTCGTCTGACATGCCCAGGGCCTCGTTGATCGAGCCGGTCGAAAGACCGCCCACCTGCCAGCCCAGAAGCTCCAGAGGGTCGTAGGCGTTTGACTGCGTCCCCAGTATGTGCCGCAGGATCCACCCGGACGCATAAGCGCCGGCGGACATCTGCAGCAGGACCTTTAGCCCCGTCGCCCGCTCGGCCATCGTCCTGCCCGTGGCCACCTTCTTGCCGGCCTGCAGGAGCCTGACGGCCGCCGACCTGGGGAAGGTCAGGAGGTTGGTGAGGACTCGGCCGCGGTTGCCCATCTCAAGCGGTGCCCGCTGCGCCCGGTCCATGACGAAATGGACCTGGTTGGTATGCTCCCTGGCGATCTCGTAGGCGAATGCGTCTTTGCCCTTCTGGGCCAGGATCTCCAGCATCCTTGACTGCTCCAGGGGCTGGAAGGCAAGGACGCCCGACTGCTTGAGCAGTCGCTCGACGTTGCCGGTCTTGTCGTACTCTGCCAGGGCCCGGCCGACCCGGTCGACCTTGGATGTGAACGCCCGGTGTCTGTTCAGCTCGTCGGTCCAGCCGTAGAGGTTGGTCTTGTCGACGAATCGGTTGACCGCCTTCAAAAGCCTGGGCCCGACGTCCTCCTCGCCGGCCTGCATCATGTGGTAGCGGATCCCGTACTCCTGCGAGATGTAGGTGTCGAAGTAACCACGCTCCCGCGGCGACATCCGGCGGAAGGAGCTGATGAAGTCGCGGAGCCCCTTGTCCTGGTTGTAGGCGATGTTCTGCCAGGGCATGTTCCTGAACCACTTGCGGGGGTCCCAGAACGTCGCCCTTGCGGCCATGCCGTAGATCAGCTTCTGCCAGTATCCTCGCTCCCACCTCTCGCCCTTGGCCTCCTTGATGGCGGTCTCCAGGATCTGGGCGACGGTCTGGCGGTCGGCCCCGAATGCGTGGGGGTTGTCGTTGAAGAGGCCATGCAGGGCCCGGACCTCTGGCTGCAGGACCGACAGGTTGAGCATCTGATGCATGTAGGCGCTGACCCGCTGGACGATGTTCCTTTCCTGCTCCCAGGGATAGGTCTCCTCGCGGCTTCCCGTGTGGCCCTTGGCGAAGCTGGCCGTCCCGGGCGTCGGCTGGCCGACCATGTGGCGGACGATCTCATGCGGCTCGTAGCCGTCGCGGATAACGCCCCACGTCCTGCCGGCCAGGTACTCCTGCAGGGCCGCCGGCCCCTGCGTCTCGTAGATCTGCTTGGCCCTTTCAAGGTCGCTCTTTGGCGCGTTGCCGATCGGCTTGTTCTCGTAGTACCACTGCATGAACCGGACCTGGCGGACCTGCTTCTCGAATGGCTTCAGGACCGAGCTGATCGCGTCGGCCATCTTGATCTCATCGGGCGTGATGTCGGCCGGCACTCCGGGCTTATTGTCGTAGAAGTCTGGCAGCCTCGACGCGATGTAGTCGCTGACACGCTGCAGGGCCTTGTCGTCGTCAAGGATCTTCTGATACCTGGGCGTCGACTGCTCGATCACGCGGAGATTGTCCTCGACCATCCGCAGGACCTGCAGATGGGCGTCGTTCATGGCCGACCACGCGGAATAAAACGGCAGGCCGCTGTGGGCCTCCATCTGCTGGGCGACATACCGCATATCTACCGTCCGCATCACCCTGGCCTTGCCGCGTGACTTCTCGACCTGCTGGCGGATCAGGCCGACCACCTTGGCCAGCGCGGGGTTTTGCTCCAGCGCCTTGGACCTCTCCAGCTCGCGCCTGATCATCGGGGCCTCGGTCAGCATCTTCCTGATCAGCTGGTTGCCCTGCGTCTCCGTGGCGAACCGCCTGGCGTTCTCGTAGTCGGTCGCCTGCAGGCCCAGCTCATGCTTTTGCCTGGCGAACTCGGCGGCGGTCGACTGGCCGGTCTGGGCGAGGTTCTGCTGCAGCGTGACGATCTTCCTGGCGGTCTGCCGCGTGATCACCCGCTTGCCCTCGACCCTCATCGGCCGGCTGCGCAGGAGCTGGTAGAGGACGACCTGCAGCTCCTTGGCCTGGAGGCGCGAGGGGTTCAGGTCGACCTCGCCGGTGACGTCCTTGACCACCTGACGCCAGAGAGACTGCGCGAGGCCCCGCTCCTTGATCGTCCGCTTGATCTGGTCGACTAAGAGGGCCTTGTCCGTGACGCCGGGCATCATGCGATCGTCGATCATGAACGTCCGCTGTGTGCGGGCGGTCCAGGGCTTGAGGTTGCCTTCCGTCTTGACGCCGACCGGCTCCAGCCCAAGGTCGCCCTGCAGGCCGGTCCTCATCTCCCCGACGTCTGCGGTCTCCTTGACCGGCTGGATCTCCAGGTCCCTCTGCAGGCCGCCGGCCCCGTACTGTGGGTTGGTGGGCCGGTTCTCAAAGACCGGGCCGCTGTCATGCTCGGCAAGTGGCGGAAGGTCCTCGCCGGCAAAGAACCGTTTGATCTCGTTGATGATCCTGTCGGGCTTGGTGCCGTTCTGATAGTAGCGGCCCATGTCCGACCGTTCGGCGTTGTAGTAATACTCGGTATGGGCCTTGCCCCCCTCTTCGGTAAGGCGTGGTTCACCAAGACCGTCCTGCAGGTCGACGGTAATGTGTCCATGCAGTTGCTGCAGCATGTGCCTGATGATCCTGTACTGTTCTGGCGTGGGTTCCTTTCTAACGTCGATCAGGCCAGCCGTCGCGTCGATGCGGACATATCCAGACGCGATCATCTCCTGCATGCCGACAGTTCCACCGACCTCTCGATGGTCCAGTCCCCTCTCGCCAATGCCCTTCTTACCAGACAGGTCGACCAGTGATCCGGTCGGAGTGATGTAGCCGGCCTCTCTCCAGTTGGACGTTGTCCCCAGCTCTCGGACCCTGGCCCAGTCCACGTTCTTGTACTCGGCCTTAGTCTTAGCCTTTTGTTCAGCATTCACGACACGCTTGGCCTTGGACTCTTTCACCGACATGATGGCGTCGATCCAGTCTGGATGCGTGATGTGCTGGCCGTTGCCACGGTCCAGCATTCGCTCCAATGCCTGCCTGGCATCATCTGCCCCACGGGAGTCGTAGCCCTTGGCCTTCATCTTGCGACTGATGGCAGCAAGATCGGCGTCCCTCATCTGCAGGAGATCTATCTTGATCTCCTTGGGCCGCAGCCGCTCCTCAAACAGTGGGCCGCCGTTTGTCGCCCTTGTCAGCGCCTCGGTGACCTCTGGCATGGGGTTCTTGGCGTCCCTGAAGAACGACGCGGCCGAGGCCTTGTACTTCGACAGGATGGCCATGTACAGGTCGCCGGGCGTGTGGATGGACGAGTCGGCCAGGATCAACCGGTTGGCCTCCTTGGCCAGCGTATCCTTGATCTCGACCGATCCGACGGCCGGGCCCTTGACCTTGCCGGCGTCGACGCCCAGGTCCTGCTGCTTGCCGGTGATGGCCGTCCTGATCGGCTGGCCGAACATGTCGACCGGGCCCTGCTCCGGGTCCGCGATCGGCTGGCCCTTTGGCGGGCTGGCCTCCTTGGATACCTCGAGCGCCGTCTGGGCGTCGACGGGTCTACCGTCTGGCAGCCGGCCGGCGGGGTTGTCCGCCTGCAGGGTCTCGATAGACCGCTGGATCTCCTGATTCTGCGAGACGCCCGTCTCTCCGATCGGGTCGACCTGCCACCATGAGAACCTGCTGTGCATCGTTCCGTGTTCGCCCTCAATGGAGACGACGATCTCGTTGTCACTCAAGCCCCGGCCTGCAGGAGAATCGTTAGGCCCGAATAGCTCCACCGTGCCGACGTCGCCGTTGGGCGTCTTGACCTTCACGCCTTCCTTGATCTTCGCCCGGGCGGCCTTCTCTTCCGCTATCAGTCGCATGTCGGACATGATGCTCGACAACTCCGTCCGTGCATCTGGCGAGACCTTGGACGCAATGCCGGCCGCGACGTCCGCCGTAGCCCCTAGTTCCTGCAGGCCCTTGGCCGTCTCAAACACCGTAGGAGCTTCAGTCCACCTAAGCCGCCAACGTCCTTCTTGGTATGGCGACGGCTCGATGATCGGCGTAGATCCAGGGTTGTTCTTCTTGGCCCGCGTGTTCCAAAAGATCCTTGCAGCCTTCTCGCTGGCGAAGTCACGGTCGGCGGACACGAGATTTTGCTCTGGCGCGGGCGCTTCGGTCTCCGGGTTAAGCGACTGGTTGGGCTCGACGCCGACCCGCTTGGCCGACTCCTCCATCGTCCAGTCACGCAGCAGGTTGGCCACGTCTCCGGCCTCTTCCGACAGGATCGCCCCCATGTCGCCCAGCTCGTCCAGGCTCAGATCTCTTAGGCGGGCCTTGATGGCCTGCTCGTTGTTCAGGAGCTGCCCCCGCGTCATCTCCATCAGGACCTCGTTGACGATCCCAATGACAGGCGACGGCTGGATCGGCTGGTCTCCGTCCGGAGCGAAGCCCATCGGCTCGACGTCCGAGACGTCAGGCTGCATGGTCAACCCTTCGACTCCCTGCTGCTGCAGGATCTTCCACCGCCTGGCCTTGGCCAGCATCTCGACGTCTGGCATCGCCCTGGCCGCCTTCTCGACCCGGTCGACGATCTCCGCGACGATCTTCTCTGTTCCGTCGTGCAGGGCCTCCAGCCGGCGAAAGTATTCGTCATAGCCGCCGATCGAGCTGGCGAAGTCCTCGGCCGTCGTGCCACCGCCCACCCGTCCCTTGTTCTGCTGCAGCCCGTAACGCTCGGCCTCCTTGTCGATCTTCCATGGCGCGACCTTAACGTTACGCAGCTGCGGGTTTTTGGCGTACTCCCTTGCCTTGACCTTCTGGGCAAGCCAGGTCTTGACCTCGCCGGGGAAGGCCTTGGCGAACGTGGAGACCATGCCCTCATGCTCGTCCGTGCCGGCGGTCAGGCGCTCCAGCTCGTCGGCCACGTCCTCGCCAAATACGCTCTTGTGCCATTGTCGGATCTCGCCCTCCAGCTGCTTCGTCTCTTGCCTGACTCTCTGGGTGTCGATCTGCCGCTGCTTCTCCTCGGTCGCCTGCTCCATCGTCCGCTTTGAACCAAGGGCCCGGGCGAAGACGTTCTCGACCTCTGCGCTGATCCTGATCCTGGAGGGGTTGCCCTTCAGGCCCTTGTAGATGTCGACGATCATCGCCTTCAGTGTCTGGAAGATCCGCCGCAGCTGTGGCATGTCCTTGGGGACCCGGCCCTTCGTGAAGTAGCCGACGAATGCGTTGGCGACCTTGTCCTTCTGGGGCTTGGTCCACTTGCCATCTTTGACGCCGGCGAACTTCTCCAGGACCGCCATGTCGGCCGCGTTGAAGACGCCCGGGGTCTCGCTCATCATGTGGTACAACTCATGCAGGAACGTCCCGCCGTCGGCGTTCTCAAACAGCCTTAGCAGCTTCACGCCGTCTTTCAGCACGTCGTAATAGCCCCGCGCGGTGCCCTTGCGGACCTCGGGGTACTTCATCTCGTCGGCCGTTGCCGGCCCTTCCTTAACCCGGCTGACCTTCTCGCTGTAGAACTCGCTGGCCGGCCTGCCGGTCCTCTCGCCCCAGGTCTTGGCCACCGCGTCGTAGATCGAGACGATAGCCTCGCCCTGCCTTGTCCCCTTGACGTATCGGTCCAATAGCTTGATGAACTCGTCGCGGCCGAAGGTGACCGGCTGGGCCGGCTTGGCATCCGGGTGCCTGATCTTCGCCTTGGCCTGCTCGGCCTTCCAGTTGGCCCTCGATCGCTGCAGCTTGGCGGCCGGGTCCTCGCCCGGCTTGACGATGAAGCTGGAGTCAGTCGTCGGGTCGGTGAAGGTGTGGCCGTAGAACTTCCCGCCCTGTTTGAGCTGCGGCCCGTCATACCTCACGCCCAGCTGCTTGGCGACCTGACTGGGATCAAACGACACACTATCTGTGTTACTGTGATTTGCCGGCGCGACGGGCTCCGCGGGCTTGACGCCCTGCCAGAACTTCGCCAGCTCGGCCGGATCCGCACCCAGGGCCTTCAGCTCGGCCTCCATCGTCTGGCGGTAGGTCCAGCCGTCCATGTACTCGTCGTCCGGGCTCTTGACCCCGTCTTCCCACCATATCGGCAGACGGCCGCCGTTGGCCTCCTTCACCCTCTGCTCGACCCGCTGGACGAACCGGGCGGGCTCCTCTGGCGTCGTCGTCTCGATCGGCCTGGCGGGTTCTGCCGGCGCTTCCGCGGGCCTGGCTGCCGCGTCAGGCACAACCTCTAGGGGTTTTTGGGTAGGCGATTCCACTGGGGCCACTACGGGTTGTGGCGCTTTGGCAGGCTCCTGCATCGACTGATGGGCCACGCCGTCGTTGGCCATCTGGGCCGCTATCAGCGACTCGTTGACCTGCAGGAGCGCCTGCAGCTGCTGATGGTCCGCCGGCTGGGTCGGATCCAGCTGGTTCATCGCCTCTTCGTTGGCCTGGAACTGGGGCGACTGGTCGGCCAGGACCTCGATCGCGTCGGTCCGTGCCTGGTCGTAGGCGTCCCCGGTCAGCTTCTGCAGCCCCGTCTTGGCCCCTGGCGTCGCTTTTGGCGCTGTTTGGGCGTCTCCTTGACCTGTTGGGTCACTTTTCTGCCCGACGGGCTCCTGGGGGCCGCCGGCTGCGTTTTGGGTCTGGTCCTGTCGAATCAGGGCCTGCAGTTCGGCCAGCGGGCCCTTTGGTTCGGCCGCCGGCTGGGCGGTCTGGGCCTTGCCCCGCTCCTGCGCGTCGGCCGCTATCCTGACGGCCTGGGCGACCTTGCGGTCGTCCCTGGCCGCCTTGGCGAGGCTAGGGCCGCCGAAGACGATCGCCGCGGCCAGGCCCGTCCCGGCCGACGTCACCAGACGAGTCTCGAACTCCTTCCATCCGCCGACCGGCTCCTTGCCCGTGATCAGGGCGGCCGGCATCTCCTGCACAAGGCTGCCTGCTGGCATGGCGACCATGTTGGTGATCGCGGCGTCGACGAGATGGGCGGCGGCGGTGGGAGTCTGCTGGATGATCTTCGGGACGATCCCCTTCGTGATCGCGGCCATCGCCTCGTCGATCGACGCCGTCCCGGTCGACTTCATCATCCCGGCCATCTTGGACAGCGGGACCTTTGCGATCGCGGCCTGGACAAGGCCGTTGGCCCGTCCGTACCACGCGGAGTTGTCGTCTGACATGCCCATCGACTTCGCGGTCTCCTCGCCGCTTCGACGGCCCTGCATGTACATCATGCCGGCCCCCAGCCAGGGGTCGACCGTCGCCGCGGCGATCAGGGGGACCATCTCCGTCACGCCAGACGCGACCTCTTCGCCCGTGCCGTGGGGCTGGTAGTCGGGATGATCCTGTATCCACTGGTCGACCTTCTCGACGAGTGACTGGACCTTCTCGGGCTTGGGGATCGTGGCCAGGACCTTGCCGTCCTTGGTCAATTGGCTGCCGGGCTCAAAGCCGGCGTTCGGCTGCCAGTCCATCGCGTCGATCGGACGATGCGGGTCCTGCCCCATCAGCTTGCCGGCGTCGTCGATCGCGGTCTTGATGTCCGCGACCAGGGAGACGCCCGCCTTGACGATCGACGCCCCGGTCCTCCTGGCCTGATGTGCGAACCAGTTGGGCGCGGTCTTAAACCCGGCCGGCAGGTCCTTGCGCTTGTCGGCGTCAAGGTTGCCCTGCCCAAGGTACTGCTGCCACGTCCCGTTGGCGTCGGCGGTCAGGGCCTCTGACAGGCCGGTCAGCATCAGCCAACGCTGCTGGTTGACGATGTCGTTGTAGTGGGAGACCTCGCCGCCGGCGGTGTCCGCCTGACCCCTGAGCTGGGCGGCCATCGCCAGCTTGTCGGCCGGGGCGACGTCGGCGTTGCCCAGCATGTCATGGATCTTCTGGGCGGTCGCCTTGTCCTGGCCGTTCTTGACCTGCACGTCGACGTCGGCCAGCGTGGAGATCCGTTGCAAATCATCCTGCTGGTCCAATGTATGGGCGGCCTTGGCCTCTTCGTCCTTGACCTGCGGGCGCAGCTCGTCGGCCAGCCGGTACTGCTTGGCGAGGATCAGCAGGTCCTGACTGGGCTCTTCGCCAGGTCCGACCGGCTTCTTCAGGTGTGACCGTGCAACCCGCTGAGACAGGGCCAGGTCCGCCAGTCGCTCCTTGGCCGTCGCCGTCGCCGGCAACTGGCTGGCGTAGGGGTCCTGGACGCCAGACAGGTCGACCTGGGAGTTGGCCAGCTGCTGCGCCTGCTGATGGATGGCGTTGTCGATGTCCTCGGTGGGGTACTGTGACGACGGATTGGCCACCCACGGCTTGACGACTTTGGCCGGCGTCAGGGACGCGGCCATGTTCGCCAGGTCCGCCAGCCCGCCCGACGGCCCCGTCGCCGGCTGCGTCTCCGGTGCTTGTGCCTGTGGGTTCTGCTGCGCCATCGCCGCCAGCTCTTCAAGGCCCTTGGCCATGTTGTCACCTTTCGATTTGCTTACTTCTTGGCAAACATCCCACGCTGTTGAGCCCAGTTGGCAAGGTCCTGCTGGAATGGCTCGGGCAGTCCGTCCCTCCAGTTATCGGGGAACTTGGAGGGGTCCTTCAACAGGATCGCCTTCAGCTCGTCCGATCTCTTCTGGCCGCCGGCGATCTCGTCCTGGACGCTGGTGTATGTGACGGTCTTGGGCAACTGCTTTTCCTCTGCCCCGGTCCCCGCCTGGACCAGACCCTCGCGGAAGTCGACGACGGCCTGATCGTTGGGGTTCCATCGGTACATCGGGTTACTGGCCATCTTTGTATCCCAGATGCCGTTAAGCGCCTCGATGTCGCCGGGCGATCGGTCCTTGCCCCATGTCTTCATGAAGTTCTTGTACCGAGTCAGCAGTTCGCCGTGTTCGACGTGGTCGCCGGTGAACCAGCCGGGGTTGTCGACCTTCGTGATACCGCCCAGGGGCCCGCTGTCGGAGTCCAGGGAGTTGCCGATCATCTTCATCTGCGGATCGGTGATCGGCTTGTACTGCGGCGCGGCCTTTGGCTTGGCCTCGATCCCGGCCTGTATGGCCAGCGCCTGCTTTGCCTGCTCCTCTGTCAGGCCCTTGGTCTTCATCATGTAGGCGACGGGGTCCTTCTGGTCGACCTTCGCCTGGTTGGCCAGCTCCTGCGCCTGAGTGTCCGCCCGCTTGCCGGCGATGTTCAGCTCGTTCATCGTCTGGGTATTGGCCCGCTCAAGCGCCAGCTGCTCGGGCGTCTTCATCTGCTGGTTCTGCAGGGCGATGTTGCCGATCATGGATTGCTCCTGCAGGCCCCGCATCCGCTTGACGGCCGGGTCCTCCAGCTGCTGGCCAAGGACCTGGCTCAGGATCGTGCTGCCCAGCTTGGTCTGCGCCAGCTTTGGGTTGGCCGCGATGGAGGAGATCAGCGACTGGCCGACGTTTCCGCCCTGGCTCATGGCCTGGCCGGCTATCTGCCCCATCTCCAGCTCCGTCTGATGCTGCCGCTGCTGCTCAAGGTAACCCATCAGCATGCTTAGAGGCTGCTGAAGGTCGATCTGTACGTTGCTGGCCGCCGGGGCCGGCATGACTCCGAGGAATGGCATAGTCTTGCTCCTGTGGTTAATGGCTTACCAGCCCTGTTGTGCTGCCTTCATGGGATCCAGCATCTGCGAACGGTCAAACCCGCCCAACGCGCTTGACGCCGCATTGCCAGCGCCTGCAGTCGCCCCCAGGTAGCCAAGCCCGCCCATCATGGCCAGCATCGGCAGCTGCGAGACCATGCCGCCCAGGATCCCCTGCTGGCCCTGCTGCATGTACTGGGCCGGCTGGCGGTTCATCAGCGACTGCGCGATCGGGGCCTGGTTCTGGTAGGGGAACAGCAGGGACTGCATCTGCTGCTGGTAGTTGGCGTCCATGCCCTGCTGCTGCAGCATCCGGGGGAGGCTGCCCAGTTGCATCCCCACCTGGGCACGGTTGGCGGCCGAGTTGTATTGGCGCTCGTTCTGGTAGAGCTGGCCCAGCTGCTGATTGGCGTTGGCCGCCGACTGAGCCCGGTAGTCGCCCTCTGCCCGGTACGACGGCGAGGAGTTGAACATCCCGGCCGCCTGCGACCGCTGGCGCAGCGCCGCGACGTTGCTGTCGTCCTGCAGCTTGATGTTGGCCCTTAGCCCCTTCCAGAACTGGGAGGTGCTTGGATCCTGCATGTCGCCGCCGTTGACGAACTGCATGAGGGCCGACTGGGCCGCCTGCTCGGCCGGCGACATCCCGGCGACCTGCTGGGTCGGCATATCCGGGGTGATCCGCAGGAGGTTCTGCAGGAAGCCGATGCCCTGCTTCTGATACTTTGTATCTGGAACCGTCACAACCTTCGATTCGCTTCCGCCAAAGAGTCCCATAGTTCACCGTCTTTCTGGGCCGTGTGCCGCTGGCCCGGCTTGCATGTCTATCTTGCCTTGCCCCTAAGCACTACGTCCACTTGTTTCCCGACGGACACCGTCGCCCGGGTCGATGGACCCTTGATCTGAAGGGTGTATTTGCCCGCATTGGCGACCTTGAAGAAGAAGGGGGCGGTATTGGTCAGGACGCCCGAGAAGGTCCACGCCAGCTCTGGCGTTGCGTCAAGATCGTCCATAGAGATCTGCCCGCCGCTGGTATAGGTCGAGAACGCCCGGCTGTCCACGTCGATGATGATCCGGTCAGGCAGGTCCGAGGGGACCGACGAGATCCGCCAGGTCCCGTTCATCTGCGTCATGCCCAAAACGCCCGAGATCGTGATCCAGTCGCCAGGATTGAACAGCCCGCTGCCGGTGATCGTCCCGCCCAGCAGTACCGTCGCCGCAGCTGCCTTGGTGATCCCGGTGATGTTCTGGGTCGTGGCCGTCCCAAGGTGCTTCATCAGCTGGACGTTGGCGGTGTCGCCGCTGGAGGACCTGTAGATCTCCATCTTGATCTCGTCGGACGTGGCGATCTGCTCAAGCGACAGACGCCTGGCGAGTACCCTGCACCATCCGGTAGAGGCGAAGACGCCGTCGCCGTCGGAGTCGAACGTCACGCCGGCGTAGTTCTTGCCGGTCTTGAGCGTCAGCTGCGTCAGCGTCAGGCCCTGGACGATGGGACCGCTCTCGGCCGAACTGCTGAGATACTGCAGGCCGGTCGACGCGTTGGCCAGGTCCGGGGCCCCTGCAGAGTCCGGGGCAAACCAGACGGTAGTCTCGAGCGCGGTAGATCCAAGGTTGTGAGTCAGAGGGTAATTGCTGGCCGCGGCGACGGCAAACCAGCCGCTATCGTAGACGTCGGCAGCGACGGCCGCGTCCGCAACGATCGTGATCGGAGTCTTGCAGCTCCACCATGTGGCCGAGTCGGTGTAGATGTTCTTGGTCTCTTTGTCGATCAGCGTGGTCGATGACACTTCATAGCTCCCGATGATGGTTGATATGGTCTGGCCGTCGTCGTATGCGTCGAAGGCCGCCGAGACCTTCCCGTCGATCAGCCCGATGATCCTCTTCCACGTCGCGCCCGAGTCGATGCTGGAGTAGATCCCGCTGGAGTCGATCCTCATCCGGTTGACGCTGGATCCCAGGTTGAGCGTGATCGAGCCGCTGGTGATCGTGCCAAGGTCCGCCGCGATCGCGGAGAGGCTGGCGACGTTGATCTTCCCGGCCGTCACGGCCCCGGCAAGGATCTGGGTCGCGGTGATGGCGTTGGCCGCGATCTTGTCCGAGGTGATGCAGCCGGCCAGGATCTTGACCGCGGTCACGGCGTCGGCCGCTATCTTGTCGGCGGTCACCGCCCCGGCCAGGATCTTGACGGCCGTCACGGCGTCGGTCGCAATGGCCGCGGCGGTAACAGCGCCGGCGAGGATCTTCGTCGCGGTCACCGCGTCGGCCGCTATCGCCCCGGCCGTGATGGCGTTGGCCTGTATCAGCCCGGCGTGGACCAGCGCGGAGACGGCCGCCACGTTCAGCTTGCCGGCGGCCTCCTTCACGCACAACAGCCACACGTCGGCCGTCGCGGTCTTTCCGATCGCGGGCGCGGCAGCCGAGTGGGAAAGGGTGTTGGGGTGCGCTCCGTAGAAGTCGTAGTAGACATACGAGTCGGTCGTCGACCCCGCATTGATCGTGATCTGCTGGGTCCCGTAGTGCAGCTTGCCGCCGGTCCATGAGACCGTCGCCCCAGCGACCGAGAAGGTGATGCCGTCGGCCATCGGGATCGTCAGGACGTCGTCCTCGATCGCCGTCAGCCTGCCGCCCAGTAGCCCGTTGGCCGTCGCCAGGTCAGAGGCAACGCCTGCAATCGCGGTATTGGCCGCGGCCACGTCGCCCACGACGTCAGCAATCGCCGCGTCGGCGTCAGCCAGGTCGCCCTGCAGCGCGGCCACCGCAGCTGAGGCGGTCGCCAGGTCGCCCTGCAGCGTCGTGATCTGTCCGCCGGCAGTGGCCACGTCGCCGGCAACCGTTGCGATGTCCGCAGCGACGGCCGGGATCTTGACCTTGACGACGTCCCGCATGTCCCCGAAGGTCGCCCGACCCATCTCGTCCAGGACGGCCCTCATGTCCTCAATGGCCGAGCGTATGGCCTCTGGCGTCATCGTCGCCGGCAGTGGCTTGAGGAATAGCGTCTTTGCTCCGGTCGCGCTCATTACCATCCTCCATCGGGCGTAAACTCAAACATCACGCCAAGGAATCTGAACGGGCTGCTGCAGGAGATCTTGAGCAGCAGATGCTTGGCCCTCAGATCGGTCGGGATAACCAGCCGGTGGATGTCAGCCTGGCCGTCGATCACGGCGGCAGCTCCCACCTGCTGCCAGATGCCGGTCTGGTCCTCCTGCGCCTCGACGGTGTAGAGGGTGCCCGGGTCGTTGCCGACCAGCAGCTCGATCAGGAGGACCCGCTTGAAGAGCCCCATGTCCTGCGTCCCCAGCGTCGTCGTCAGCGTGAAGTAGCTCCCGACGTCCTGGCCCTTGTCCTGATTGGAGGCATGGGACTGGTAGATCACGCCGGCAGAGTCCGCGACGATGTCCATCGGGAAACGGGCGTTTGCCTCCACCGAGTCGATCGAGTCCCACGCCCAGCCGTCGACCGTCGTAAACGGCAGGCTGTCGATCGTGTAGCTGGTCTGGGACCTGAACCGGCAGAATGCCGCGGCGTCCATCTGCCTTGGCAGCCACAGGGGCCCGGCCTTCAGCGTCATGACCGTCGTGTTGGCCGTCGCGTCTGAGCCCTTGGGGATCGCAAACCACAGCTCCTGATATGCGTCGACCTTGCAGGCCCGGACCTTGTCCATCATGTTGTCAGGGATCTGCCGCAGCGTCTCGTTGATCGACTGCGAGACCTCGACGCCCTGGGCGGACCTGATGGTCTTGTCGGTCGCCAGCATGTACAGCTCCCCGTCCATCCCGGTCACCATCGAATGGGGCGAGATGCAGCCGAACTCCTCGGAGACCGAGCTGATGGCGAAGAGCAGGTCCCCGCCTGTCATCCACAGCCGCTTGACCGACGCCTCCTTGACGACGATCAGGAAGTCCTTGTAGACCTGGGCAGCGACGACGAAGTCGGAGCCCGCCACGTCGGCAGCGCCAGCGCCAAGGGAGTCCCACGTCTCTTCGTCACCGATGGAGGACCAGCGGATCCGCTGATTGCACTGGACGCCGTCCTCTGTCGTCCTGATCAGGAAGACGCAATTCTCGAAGACCGCCACCCAGTGGGCGGCCGTGCAGTATTTCCCGGCGTACATCTCGACGCCGTTGGCCCCGCCCAGCCACGCGGCCGGCGTTGCGTCGTCGAAGACGATGACCTTGTCGATCCCGTTGGTCGCTATCACTCGGTTGTTGAACGTGACGGCCGACCAGTGCGTCGTCGCTGACAGCTCGAGCGCCGACTCGCCAGCGCCCAGCCAGGTCACCCAGTCGGTCGTCGCCGTGTCCCACCGCCAGATGCCGGTCTCCGTGAAGGCGAAGAGGTAGCCCTCGCCTGACGTCTTCTCCAGCCAGTGCATCTGTATGGCCGGGGCCGGCAGCGCCGCCAGCAGGGCCGCCCGCATCTTCGCCCGCCTGATCTCGCCGTTGACGATCTGGATGTTGGAGCAGTCGGGGGTGTAGGCCTCCTGCAGCAGCATGACCGCAAAGTCCTGTTTCAGGCCAAGCGTCGGGCTGAAGATGCCGTATCGGTTCATCGTTAGATCCTCTTGCCGATGGCGAAGATCGCGTAGGGGGTCGCCGCCTTGTTGGTGTAGTAGCCGCCCTCAGACTTTAGCGTGATCGTGTGGGCGTCCTTCATGGCGGCCGGGACGGTCAGGATCGAGCCGGTCCCCGAGTTGAACCAGACGAATGCCCCGCCGGCATTGATGCCGAGGACCGGGTCGGTCGCCGCGTCCACCCGCTTGATCAGGACCAGGTAGGGCTCGATTCCAAGGTCGATGTCCTGACCGGGCGCGGCCGATCCGTTGCCCTGGTAGTGGCCCCGGATCATGACAGGGACACAAAGCTCGTCCATCGCCGCGGTCTTGTCGGGCGTCTTGATCCGGATGGTCTTGCCGACGTCCTCATACTCCAGCGTCACGCCGTCAAGCGGGATGGCCAGCCGTGTCACCTCGGCGTCGTCCGGGTCGACGATCGCCTGGATCGTCTCGCCGTCGAAGAGCGCGTTCATGGCCGCCAGCGTCAGGCACAACTGCCCGGCCTTGGTCACCTGAACCGGGTCGCCGTCCACGCCGTCGCAGGCCGCGAAGACCTCGGCCACGTCGTCGACCGACTTGGTGTAGAGCAGGGCCTCGCCGTCAAGGGGAACGGGGTCTTCGTCCAGCGGTGCCTGAAACGTCACCTGCCGATGCTTGCCAGCGCCTGCAGCGATCTCGTCCAGCAGGCTGCCGGTCAGGTGGAAGAAGTGATCGACGTCCAGCCGCTCCTGAAAGGCCAGCCGCGTCTGCCGCTCGTAGTCATCAAGAAGCCTGGGCGACTCGCTGCCGGCGGGCTTGGTTGTGTCCAGTGTCGTCATGGTCTATTGCTCCCGCCTTCTAGGCGTTGTTGATTTGCGTGGTTGGCTCGGGCAGCTCGACCATCGACGCGGCCGGCCCGGAGATCTCCTGCTGGAACTTCTGCAGGCACTGCGCATATTTCGGATCCGCCAGCAGGCCCTTGCCCTCCAGGTAGTTGGCCTGCACAAGGCTGTAGATGGCCTCCTGGAATGGATCGGAGAACAGGATCTGGTCGCCCAGCGGGTGCCACTGCCAGTAATGGACCGTCAGCGTGACGTTGCGGTCGCAGACCGGGTACAGGTCGATCAGGTTGCCGCGCCGGCAGAAATCGCGGGGGATGCCGCGGGCAGAGACGCGGACCTGATGCTGTCGGATCCACTCCAGCGTCTGGGGCGTCAGGGGCTTGTCCAGCCTGCCGTCGACCGTGGGGACGATCGCGTCCAGCTCCCTCATGCCCGAAGGCGCGAGGATGTACGACGTGCCGGCGACGATGGCGACGTCGGACGATGTCCTCATGTCGCTCCACCTGGCCATGCCGCTGATCGCCTTCAGTGCCCCGTCGATGTACTCCTCCAGCGTGGCCATCGTCTCGGCCCGCTTGAGCCTGACGTTAAGCGCCGCAACGATCTTCTGTCTGGTAATCGCCATGTTCATGCTCCAGGAAACTCCATCGGACGCTGGTCAGGTAAAGGAGGAAGAGGAAACCCTGACCAGCGCCGACGGGAGATAGCTACTTGATCGCGTCCAGGTCCAGGTACGTCACCATGACCGTCCACTTGCCGGCCGTCATGGTCGACCAGTTGGCCCCGGGCGTAGCCGCGACGTACACGTTGCCGGCCGAGGTGGAGATCGCGCCGAAGGGAGCGCC
>Ga0265314_10000791_pt1 | contig 37565 bp, 35 predicted proteins | sample 4126metaG_FD_203106 | JGI IMG/M metagenome (GOLD analysis project Ga0265314, IMG submission 203106) | Rhizosphere microbial communities from Carex aquatilis grown in University of Washington, Seatle, WA, United States - 4-1-26 metaG | ecosystem: Host-associated > Plants > Roots > Rhizosphere >...
CCAAAACCGTCGAACTTAAGCCCGTCATAGCCGACCGGAAAATATCCGAACCAAGCCGCGACGGCGCAAAGCGCCAAAACAAAGGTCGCCAAAGCGCCCGCCATGGCAGCGATGGAAACGGCGCGATACGAGCGCAGCAAGATGCACGCGAGAGCGGTAATGGCGGCAACGAATACAAGCAAAATGATGTACATATCAGTCGATAAGCGTTTCCAGGTATTCAGTGTCGGCGCGGCGGCTTTCGCCGTGGACCTGGTAAGTGAGCAAGGCCATGAGAATGGCGCCGATCGTCACGTCGAAGAACACCCCGACCTCGACCAAGAGCGGCATGCCGCCGGTTAGCGCCAGCCCGAGCGTGAAAATGCCGTTCTCCAAAATAAGGAAGCCGACAATTTGGCCATAAAGCCCTTTGCGCGTCATGAGCATGAGCAGGCCGAGGAGCGCGAGGGAAACGGAAACGGCGGCAACAAAGAAATTGTCGCCCAAGGTGGGGATGAGCGAGGTGGTGAGATAGAAACCCAGGACGACGATGGCGAGCGCGGTGAACATGGAAAGCGCCGGACGCATGGTAAACGACAGGCGTTCGCCGACGCGGCCGCGCGCCATGACGGTCACCATGAAGACCGGCAGGAAAACGACCTTGATCAGGAACACCAAGCCGGCGGTGATGAGCAAATGCCAGCGGCCCTCGAAAATGGCGCCGGCGGCGGCAATGAGGACGAGCGCGAACGATTGGGCGGCAAAAAGGCGCAACAATGAGCGCACGCGAACGCGGCCCAACATCAAGACGCCGGCCACCAACATGAGCCCGGAGAGAACGTCAACGATGGGACGATAGAGTTGAGGGTTCATAACTTAGAAGATAAGCGACAGCAGGAGTCCGAAAAATGCCAGCAGGTAGGCGGTCGTGAAATATTCTTGCAGACGGTAGAAGCGCATTTTCGCCACCACCGATTCAAGCAGGGCGGTTAAGAACGCGACTGCGACGAACTTGGCCGCAAAAATAACGACCCCCGGGAGGAGCGAAGCGCCGGCGCCCAAAATTCCATAAGGAATAACGAGGTTGGCAAGCCACAGCGCGAGCACGGCAAACTTCAGCATTGAAGCGTATTCCAGCATCGCCAAGTACGGGCCGGAGTATTCAAGCACCATGGCTTCGTGGACCATCGTGAGCTCCAAGTGCGTGGTCGGATTGTCGACCGGATAGCGCGCGCCTTCGGCCAAGACGATCATGGCGAACGCGGCGAAGGTGAAGACGAGGAACGGATGAATGAGCCACCACGGCGCGGTCGCGAGCGTTTGCACGGCGCCGCCGGCGCTCCACGAACCGGTGAGCGACCCCAAGGTGACAACGACCAAAATGAGCGCCGGCTCGGTCAGCATGGCAATGGTCATTTCGCGGCTCGAACCCATGCCGCCGAAAGCCGAGGCGGCGTCCAAACCGCCAAGGACCAGCGCGCAAGCGCCGATCATGAGGAGCGCGGCGATGAGGAAGAGATTGGCGGTTGCGAGGCCGCTGGCAAAAACCGTTGGCACAAAAATGGCGATGAGCACGGCGACGCCGAGGACAACGTAGGGCACGGCGCGGAAGACCCAGCTCGTGTGTTCGCTAATGGTCATTTCTTTGCGCAAGAGGGTCGCGAGCGAGCGGTACGGCGTAAGGAGCGGCGCGCCGCGGCGGTTGCCGAGGAGCGCTTTGAACTTGCGCACGGCGCCGATAAAAAGCGGCGCGAGCGCGAGCATGGCGAGCGTGGAAATGATGGCGGCTAGCGTGTTCATAGGGCAACAATGAGCGTGACGACCAAAGCGACAAAGATGAGCGCCAAATAAAATTGGACGACGCCGTTTTGCAAACGCTTAACGCGGCCGGCGATGGCGTCGATCGCGGAGGCGATCGGGCGATAGATGAACGATTCGGCGATCGTTCGCGACCCGTGCTCCATTTTCTTTTCGACGATCCAGCGATTGTCCGGAGAAACGGGAAGCGAAACGATCTTCTTCAAGGGCAGGGTGAAGAGGCGGAAAAAGAAGCGCGGCGGCGCGGCCAAGGCGGTGGCGGTGTATTCCATCCGCGGCGAAAGCGGCGCGCCGCAATCCCAGGTGTCGGTCACGCGCTGTTTGCGCGAAGCAATGACCGAACGCAGGATCCAAACGCCCAACACAACCGCGACAAGCGACATGGCGACCATGAGCGGCGAAAGAGAAATTCCGCCGACCGTGAGCGACGCGCCGGCAATGAGCTGGCCTTCGGCGCTCGGGAAAATGCCGCGCAAATAATACGGCAGGAAAATTCCCAGCGCGACGCACAGCGCGGCGGCAACGGTCGGCGCGGCATAGAGCGCGAGCGGGAGCCGGCCGGCATGCGCCGCGTGGTCGCTGCGCGGCTTCGCGAGGAACGCGCCCGCGAAAATTTTGACCATGGCGAAGGCGGCCAGCCCGGCGGCCAGCGCAAAAACCGAAATGACGATCGTCAGAATGAGGCCGATGACGGCGCCGGCGCCGATCGACGAGCCGACGGCTGTGAGGAAGATCCATTCGCCGTAAAAAGCGCCGGCCGGCGGCAAAGCCGCGGCGCATAGGCAGAGCGCCAGGAAAATTCCGGAAAACAGCGGCCACTTTTTGGCCAAGCCGCCCATGAGGTCGAGGTCGCGCGTATGGGTTTCGGAAATAAGCGCGCCGGAGGCCATGAACAAGCCGGATTTGAAGAGCATGTGACAGAAGGCGAAAACCAAAAGCGCGATCCAAACCGCGCCGGCGGCCCCCCCGCCGCCCAGCGCGAAAAAGAGCGCGACCAGGCCGGCCATTGAGAACATAAGGCCCATGTTTTCGACCGAGCTCCAGGCGAGCGCGCGCTTGAGGTCGCTTTCGACCGCGGCCATGAGCGCGCCGTAGAAGGCCGTAAAGAGGGTGAACGCGAGAAAGACGAAGATGACCGGGAGCGGCAAAGTAAAATGCGCGACGGTCTCGAAAACGCGCAGCAGCCCGTAGAGCGCCACTTTAAGCATGACGCCGCTCATGAGCGCCGAGGACGAGGACGGCGCTTGCGGGTGCGCCGCCGGCAGCCATTCGTGGAACGGGAAGATGCCGGCCTTGGCGGCAAAGCCGATCAGGAGAAGGATGAGGCCGACGGTGGCGGCCGCGCCAGCGATTGGCGGCAACTGCAAGAAAAGCGCGTTCAGGTTGCCGCCGGAGACAATGGCAAAGCCGGCAATGAGGCAGGCGGCGCCCAGCTGCGTCATGATGACGTAAGAAAAACCCGCTTTGATCGATTCAGCCGTGCGGTCGGCGATGACCAGGAAGTACGCGGCAAACGACATGACCTCCCAGGCAAAAAGGAACAGGAGCGGGGTCGCGGAAACAACCGTGAGCTGCATGCCGAAAACAAAAAGCGCCGTGGCAATGTGGAGCCATGGAAAGCGGTACTTGCCGCTCTCGCGCGGCAGATAGAAAATTGAGAACCACGACGACAAGAAAACGCCGACGTTCACGATGAGCAAGAAATATGCCGAAAGCATGTCAACCGAAAGCGCGTGCGGCGGCAGGAAGGGGAAAAAGCGCGCGAGGTCGAGAAGCGGCGCAACGGACGGCGCGAAGAGCCCGCGATCCTGCAAAAACAGGAAGGCGCCGGCCCCATAGGCGCCGAGCGCGGCGCCGAGCATGTTAATGGCGCCGACCGCAACATTGAACTTCTTTGAATTCTTCCCGAACAAACCGAAAAGTCCGGCGAGGAGCGGCAAGCCGAGGCCCGCGAGCAGCAAATAAGCAATGGCGTTTTGGCTAAGCATGTTTTTTCTCTTTGGCCGTTTTAAGCGCCGCGAGCAAGCCCTTCATGATCGCAAGTGGCGACGGCGGATCGCCGGGAATTTTCGCGTCAACGGGAATGACCGCGGCCACCGGACCGACCACCGCGTATGAGCCGTTCCAAATGCCGCCGGTGATTGCCGCATCCCCTACCGCCACGACGATCTTCGGCTCCGGCGTCATTTCATAAGCCGTCTTAAGCGCATGCTCCATGTTGCGCGTCACCGGTCCGGAAACGGTCAAAATGTCGGCATGGCGCGGCGAAGCCGTGAACGACAAGCCAAAGCGCTCGATGTCGTAATACGGATTCCCGAGCGCCGTGAGTTCCAGCTCTTCGGCATTGGTCGAACCGGCGTCGATGTGCCTGATCCGCAGCGCCCGCCCGCCATAAAGCTCGCCGACCAGCTTCTTGATATTTTCGCCAACAACCTCGAAATTCTCCAAATTAAAATCACGAATCTTTGAGGGAGATTCGGTGATAACACCGGTTCGCAAGGTTTTCCAGAGAAGTCTAAACATCGCAAGATTGCACTATAGCGCAAACCGTTTTCCCGTGCAAAGTGCACGAATTCGCCCGTCTGGCGATCGGTTATTGGGCATTTGAATAGCCGCCGGCAACGCCGACCGAAGCTAGAACCGCTGGCGCGATTTAATTTTAAGCCAAATAGGCCTTAAAAGAATTACCATGGCCGCCGTCGATCATTCGAGGTCGATTGGTTGGTACTTTTCAAATATATTGGCAACGAATTCTTCGGCGCCGCAACCCGGCACAGGCCTTTCGTATTCGCAGTATTTAAGATCTTTCAGATCTTCGGGAGACGCTCCGCGTTTTTTGCTGGCGTAATCAAAATGTTTGTTGGCGACATCCTTGATCAAATCAGGAAGATCAATGTATTCATGAACGCCTTGATGATCGCCGAAGGACTGTTCAAACCAATACCACTTGTCCTTGTTTTTATACGCCAAAAACGTATGCGTAGGCAAATCGTTGTCAGTGTCTTTCTTAAATCCAAGATAAAATGTTTTGAATTCGTAATTATTTTTTGCAAACCAAGCCCTTTCCAATTCCACGCTGTCCCAACAAACGCCATGTTTGCTATTTAACAATTCAACCGGCGTTTGCAAATAATATTCTTGCAAAAACGCTTCGTTCCAGTCGCTATCGCTTGGAGCATGCAGTTTGTGATCGTTCTTGCCGACAAAACCATATTCAAGATTATCCCGCAAATACTCCAATAATTCTCCCGGCATTTTTATGTTTTCTAAAACTTCGTTTTTCGCCAAAGGATCGGTTTCCGCTCGCTCCTTTATCGCCATTCTCGCATCCTCATCCGGACTGTTTAAATCTACTGAAGTTTCTCTAGATTTCATATTAGTAATGAAATATATCGCGACGCGACCCATAAAGCAAATCGCAAGGATCGTAGTCGGAAAATGAAACTTTTTTAATATCGACGCTTCTTTTTTGTCACCCCGTGCCGCGACACGGGGTCCAATCCATATTGGGCGGTATCCGTCGTATCCAACCTTCGGAGCCCGCCCTCTCCCTACCCTCTCCCCGCTGGGGGCGAGGGGAAATATTAAGGATGACCAAGCTAATGCATTGAATTCACTCCTCGGAGTACTGACAACGCACCAGAACGTTGGTGGTTTATCTGGTTAATAAAAAAACGAAGGGCCGGATGCCCCTCGTCAGGTTCGTTCGTGCTGTTTACCGATTGACGGTCGCCGACGGGAAGGCAGCGAGCGCCGGCGGCAAGGATTGTACCCCCGAAAGAAGCGGGATGTCATAATTGCTTGGCACGAGATAAGCGATGACTTGGGAAGCGTCTTCGTCATTACCGCCCGTGGCAATGTAGGCCGACCATGTTCCGTCCGCGTTGATCGTTGTTAGCGGCCATCGCAAATACGGCTTGATCCACCAACCACCGTCCACGAATATGTATACGGCGACCTGATGACAGATCGGGACAATGCCGCTGACTTGACCCGAGACACTGCCCTTCTGACCCATCGGCGACACGCTGGTGATCTGAATACCGGGACTTCCGGTGCCGATCATGCCGTCTGTCAAATTCGTACAATACGTCACGCCCGAATCTCCGATAGGCAAAGAATTCGATAGAGTCGTCACTTCATACTCCAATAGCTGATAGACGCCCAAACTATTGGCTGCACAAATAACCCCACTTGTAACCACACCTTCCGAATATCCCGCATTCAAATCGTCGACCTTGCCAGTGAAAATAAAAGCGTACACGCATGGCGCATTCGCTTCGACAACCGCCTTACAAGTTGTGTTCGCCTGATCCACGACCAGATCGCCTCCTGCGTCGATTGGGACACAATAACTGTCGAATACCGATGCGGACGCAGTGGCCGTAATTGACAGCGAAGTACTTTGACCGATGTATGCCGTTGCGGGAGGCGTTGAAACAGAAAAGGTTATCGTGGCGACCACCGTGTCGATCGCGCCGCCTGCAATATTAGTATCGGCTTCGTCGCTGTCGGCGACATCGGCCGACGCATCGCGAGCCCCGGTAACAACTGAGTTGTTGTTACCGCAACCGGCCGCCAAAAGAGCAAGGACAATTCCCAGCGCTCTGGGGGCGCGCAACCCCAAATTTTCATGTCGATTTTCAATGTGCTGCTGCATCTTGATTCTCCTTATCGCGATGTTGGAACGCAAGACCGTACTTAACCTAACGCGACCCCTAAAGCTACACCCACTCCCCTGGCCAGTCAAGATGTTACAGTTAGACAACCGTGCCTAAAAATACCTCCACCAAGCCGACTTTCGGACGGAAAAATTTGACTTTAAAATCCGTAGCAGTATCTTATATCTTCGCCGAACGCGTTTGGCGAACGAACCTTGGTTCGTTTTTTGTTTCGCCGTTTGACAACCGAATAGCAACGCAACGATCAATGGAGGAAACACATGCTACGATTCAAAGACGCGCATCGCGGCCCGCTGGCGTTTACGCAGCCGCGCGAAAGGCCGGGCGAAACTATTTCGCCGATCATTCGCCGGCTCTTGGAAGCCAACGAAGCGTACTGCGAACAATATGCCGCCGATGCGCCGCAGCGCGAACAATGGTTCCGCACGCACAAATTCCGCGTTTCCTGCCGCGTTTGCAGCGACTGGCGCTGCCAATTTCTAGAACCGGCTTTGGGGCAGCGGCACGGCCGCGGCCCGGGCATTCCCGCGGGCATTCTCAAAGTCGAACGCTCCGCCGGCGCGATTTCGGCCTTTGATTCGCACGCCACTTGCATGCACACGCTGCGACTCGTCAAAAAATGCCGCGCCGCGGGCATGAAGCTCATGGACCTGGAATTTGCGCACGCTTCGTCGCTCGCGCCGGAAACGGCTTCGTGCGCCGCGCTGGGGCACGACACCGCCGCCGCGCAGCGCGTCGTCGCCTACAACGCCGCCGAAGCCAACTACGCTTACCGCGGCACGGTCGTCGCCGTCCCCTGCCTCTATGACACCGACACCGGCTCGATCAAAGTTTTCGGACCGGACGGACGCGCCGTCGACACGCTCGCGGTCGCCAAAGAACGCGCGCTCATGAAATTCGGAGCGATCGCCGCGCGGCTGCGCGGGCTCGCGAACGACGTGCTGCCGGAAACCTGGGAGCCGCTCGCCGCGCTCGACGCTGAAAGCCGCGCCACCTTTGCGCGCGAGCTGGCGCAATACTTGGCGATGAACGTCGTCTGGGTGCGCCGCCGCCGCAAGCACGACCATCAAGCCGACCTGCTGACCCACGAAGAGCGCCTGCTGGTCTTCGGCCGCCGCGTCGCGCCGCTCATCAACATGCCGGCCTTCCTGATCAGCGACCACAGCAGCCATCAGCGTTTGAGCTTTCGCACCGGCTTGAAGTTCGTCTATGGCAACACGCTTGCCGACGCCATTCGCGCCGACGACCGCGCTTGGGCGACGCCGATTCTCATGAACACGGCCTGCGACGAAGTGAGCCGGCGCATCATGCGCCTCAATATCCGCCACTCGCGCGAACGGCTCGAAGCCTATGCCGCCGACGCTTATGAGGAGGTGCGAGATTACATCCTCGACGAACACTTGCGAACAAGGTTCCGCTCGCTCCCCGCTTGGGTAAAAGACGATCTGCAAAAGGACCGCTACATGGCCGGCTTGTCCTGGTGCCTGTCGATTTCCGGAAGCGACTGGCGCCTCAAGCCCTTCATCTGAAGAAAGCAAAAATGCAAACGCGCCCCGCCATCACTCGGATGACGGGGCTTTTAATTTTCTAAAAACATTAGACCGGCAACTTATTCGTAATGCAGCGCTTCGATCGGGTTCTTTTTGGCGGCTTTGCTCGCGGGATAAATTCCAAAGACCAAGCCGATGAAAGACGAAACAAAGACGGCGAGGAGAACGGCATTGAGCGGCAACGCGAACGACCAGACGATCCCGCCGAATTTATTGACGACGATGTAGGCCAAATAGCTTAAGCCGGCGCCGAGCGCAATGCCGATGGCGCCGCCCGCGAAGGTCAAGATTACCGACTCGCAGAGGAACTGCAGACGGATGTCGCTGTTGGTCGCGCCGACGGCTTTGCGCAAGCCGATCTCCTTGGTCCGCTCGATGACCGAAACCAGCATGATGTTCATGATCCCGATCCCGCCGACGACCAGCGAAATGGCGGCGATCGAGGTGAGGAAAATGGAAAGGATCGAGGTGATGTTGCCGAGGATCGACAGCAGGTCGTCCTGGGTGCTGATCTGGAAATCGGCCTTGTTCGGATCGGTGATCCCGTGATCGGTCATAAGCACGTTGGTGATCCGGCTTTTGACGAAATTAAGGTCGTAGCGGTCGTTGAATTTGACGATGAAAACGGAATAGTAGTCGATGCCTTGGAGCTGCTTTTGCGCGACCGACGACGGCATGATGACAAAGTCGCTCAAATCGCCGGAAAAGAGCGAGCCTTTGTCCGACGACAGCAAACCGATGACCTGAAACGGCAAATTCTTGATGCGGATGCTTTTGCCGATCGGGTCGGCCGAACCGAACAGATTTTTCGCGACGTTCTTGCCGATCAGCGCCACGTGGTTCAGCGAATCGATGTCGTTCTGGTCGAACCAAACGCCGCGCGAGGTCGTAATGTTGACGGCGGTGATAAAATCCGTATTGACGCCGACGTAAGTGACGGCCGTGTCGTTGTTGCCGTAGATCGCGCGCGAGATGCCGCGCACTTCGGCCGCGACCGCGGAAATTGCCGGCTCGCGCTTAAGCGCGGCAATGTCGTTGTCGCGCAACGTCTTGATGATGACGCCCAAGACCGCCGACGGCGGCTGGAACTTGGAGCTCGACGAGCTGGCGGTCGGATTGATGATGATCAGGTTGCTGCCGATGCCCTGAACTTGGGCCAAAATATAATCTTGCGCCGATTGCCCGAGCGACATGAGCAGAATGACGGAGGTGATGCCGATGATGATGCCGAGCATCGTCAAGAACGTCCGCATGCGCGAACGGGTCAAACCTCTCCATGATATTTTCAGAGCGTCGGTGATGCGCATATTATTTGAAAAATTGGCCGGCCCCGTCGCGCTGTTTGGCGACAACGGAATCCGACTCAAGGCGCCCGTCCCGCAGGCGAAGAATGCGATTGGAGAATTCGGCGGTATAGGTTTCGTGCGTGACCAAGATGACCGTGTGCCCTTCGCGGTGCAGGTCGGAAAGAATTTGCATGACCTGCGCGCCGGAGGCCGAATCGAGGTTGCCGGTCGGTTCGTCGGCAAAAATAACGGCCGGCGAATTGACGAGCGCCCGGGCGATCGCAACGCGCTGTTTTTGCCCGCCGGAAAGCGAACCAGCTTCCGAAGCGGTCTTTTCCGCCAAGCCGACGGAGGCGATGGCCTTTTCGACCAGCCCTTTTCTTTTGGAAACGGGAATGCCGGCTTCGTACAGGAGCGGCATTTCCACATTGTCGTAGACGGTCGCGCGGCTCAACAGGTTGAACGACTGGAAAACGAAGCCCATCTGCTTGTTGCGCACGCGGGCCAGGTCCTGGTCGCTCAACTCGTCGATCTTTTTTCCGTTGAAGGAATATTCGCCGGAGGTCGGACGGTCGAGAAAACTCAAAACGTTCAAGAGCGTTGATTTGCCGGAGCCGGACGGCCCCATGATGGCGACGAACTCGCCGTCATTGATCGTAAAGCTTACGCCGGAAAGCGCCGCCGTCACCGTGCCGTCGTCAACGTAATTCTTGACCAGGTCTTTTACGATGATCATCTTATTGCGGGTTAAGTCCGATATTCTGCACTGCTTGCCCTTCGGTCACGCCCGAAATTATCTCGACATTCCCGTCTTGGCCGCGAATGCCCAGCTTGACCGGCACGTCTTGCGACGTGTTGCCGTTGATGACGCGGACGAACGGCCCTTGGTTGTTCTGCTGGATCGCATACTGCGGCAACAGCACGACGTTCGAGCGCACGGCCGTCTGAATGGAGAGGTTGGCGGTGAGTCCGCTCTTGATCCGCGGGTCGGTCGAGGCCAGCGCCACCTTGATCTTGTAATTGACCACGCCGCCGATGATCGTTTCCGCCGGATCGATCTCCATGACCGATCCCTTGAAGGTTTCGCCTTGCAAGGCGTCGAAGGTGATCGAAACCGTTTGCCCGAGCGCGAGGCGGCCGATATCCACTTCCGGAATGTCGGCATCGATCTCAAGCTGTTTCAGCGATATGATCGAAATGAGCGACGAATTGGCAATGGCCGCGGTCGTGACGGTCACGATCTGCCCGAGCTTGGCGCCTTGAACGGTGATGACGCCGTCGATCGGCGAACGCAGCACCGTTTTCCCCAGCAGGACCTGAATGCCCTGAATATTGGCTTTGGCTTGATCGACGAGCGCTTGCTGGGACGCGATTTGCTGCGGCGTGCTGCCGGCTTGTTGCAGCGTCAAATTGTTGTTTTCGAGCGACAGGTTGGCTTGCGCCGACGACAAGCCGGTTTCGGACGAACCGACGCCGGAAATGGCCAAGCCCAATTCGGAGCGGGCGGCCGCCGCGTCAATCTTGTATGCGGCAACGCTCGCCTGCGACGCCGCCGAGGCGGGAATGGCGCTGTTGAGGGCGCCGGCGAGCAAGTCGAGGAATGACTTGATGGTGTTCAAATACGTTTTAGCATCGGCGCCGGCGGCCGCCAAGTCGGAATCAACGGTCAAACCGCCGAGCGACGCGTTCCATTTGGCCAGCATTCTTTCGGAGGCGACCTTGTCATTCACCAAGTCGATATTGTCTTGGGGGTTGGTGGAGGAAAAATTAAGCGTCGGATTGCCGGTCTGCGGATTGGAAAAATCCTCATCCGTCTTGTTGCGCAACGCGTCGGTCGCCTTGGCGTTGGCGTCGATGAGCGCGTCGAGCATGGTTTTTTGCGCTTGGCTTAACGCGACCTGGGCGTTCGCCACCCGCACTTCCTGAATGGCGATCTGCTCCGGCCGCGTGCCGCTTTTGACCCCGTCGAGCTGGGCTTGCGCGCTCGCAACGGCGGCATTGGCTTGCGCCAGCTGGGCCAAAAGGCCGCTTTTGTCCAACTCGACCAGCGGCTGTCCGGCCTTGACCTTGTCGCCGACGCTCACATACACCGCGCTGACCTTGCCGGTTTGTTCGAACGAGAGATCGACGCTTTGCATGGGCGTGGTCGTGCCGGTGACCAGCACGGTCTCGGTAATGTTGCCGCGCGTCGCTTTAACGGTCGCCACCTGCGGTTTTTTGGACGCTGCGACATACCACCAAACGGCGAGCGCCGCGACGGCCAAAATGATAACCCCGATGATAATGCGCTTTTTCATACAAAAAAATGCTAGGTGTCTAGTCGCCTACTTTATCAGCCGCGAACGTTTTTGTCCAGCTGTCTCTTGTTTCTGCTATACTGTTCTTCTATGCGCAAAAAGATCTTAGTTGCCGGAATGATCCTGTTCCTCTTCGGAACCGGCTGCAACAACGCGCCGGCCTCAAAAAAATCCGTCACTCTGCAAACGGCGCCGACGGCAAGCTGGAAAAGCGTTGCCTCTGGGATCGACCGCTATGAGTGCCCCGCGCCAAATTGCGGCGTCGATCTTATTTTGTTCCGCTTCGCCAAAGACGCTTTTGTCTGGCGCTTTGCGAACCGAAGCGAACCGTCGACGGTCGAAGCCTGGGTCGCCTCGCTCCCCCAAGCCGTCTTTGTCGCGAACGGCGTTTACTTCGATGAAAAATTTCAGCCGACCGGCCTGCTCAAGACCATCGGCGCCGTTGTTAACGCCCGCCAATACGACCTCGACAAATCGGGCTTGCTCGAACTCTCCCCCGCCCCCGAGGTTATCGACACCGCGTCGCAAAAATTCGATCTGGAAAAAATGACCGAGGCCGCACAAAATTTCCCGCTGCTTATTAAAAATGGAAAACCTGTCGCCACTTTCAAAGACGAACACGCTTCGCGCCGCACGGCGATCGGCACCGACCAGAGCGGCAACGTCTACGTCGGCGCCGTCGCCGAGGACAACATCTCGTTTCGCGATCTCGCCAAACTTCTGGCGAAAACCGACGTGAAGTGGAATAATGTGCTTAACCTCGACGGCGGCACGTCCACCGGTTTTTCTTTGCACGCCGGCGACTACGAAGAAACGATGAACAGCATCGTCCAAGTGCCGAACGTCATTGTCGCGGAGAGGAAATAAATTTATGAAAGAAAAAAAGATCACTATTTTAGGCCTGTTCGGACAGCAGGTGGCCCGCTACCGCTTACATGCGCTGGCGATCGTCGTCTTGATCGCCATTTTCAACGTTTGCGACGTCCTGATCCCCTGGATCTACCGGGGCTTTTTCAACGACCTGACGCTCCCCGGCCCCAAAACGGCCATCGCGGCCAAACTCATTGCCACGCTCATGGTCGTCTTGGGCGTTTACATAACGCGGATCTTGTCGCGGCACTTTGGCGACCTGCTGAACGACCGCCTCCACCCGAAGATCATGAACGACCTGACGGAAACGGCTTACAAAAAATTAATGGGTCATTCGGACCAATTCTTCGCCAACAACTTTTCCGGTTCGCTGGTCCGGAAGATCCAGCGCCTGGCCTTTGCTTTTGAAAGCGTCGGCGACATCTTCATCTACAACATCGTCAATCTGACGATCACCGTGCTCGGTTCGGCGCTCCTCCTTGGTTTGCGCAACATTAATCTCGCGCTCATCATCCTCGGCTGGTTTGCGCTCATGATCGTGATCAACTACTGGTATTCGCTCCTCATCACCGCCCGTCGCAAAGAACGCGCCGCCAAAGATTCGGAAGCGACCGCCGCGCTCTCCGATTCGGTGACGAACGCGGTCAGCATCAAGCAGTTTTCCGGCTATAAATTCGAGGAAGGCTTGATCAAGAAAGTGCTGAACGAACTCGGCCGCTTGCGCACCCTCACCTGGGACCTCCAGGTTTGGATGAATTTGTTCCAGACCTCGTTTTTGGTCGTGATCGAAATGAGCACGATGTATTTCGCGATCCGGCTTTGGATCGGCGGCAAGCTGAACCTGGGCGACTTTGTCCTCATCCAGCTCATCATCATGCAACTATGGTCGCTGGTTTGGGGCTTGCAGCAAGTGTTTCGCGGCTTGTTCGAAGCCACCGCCGACGCGCAAGAGATGGTCGACATCATGAACTTGCCGTATGAAATCAAGGACGCGCCGAACGCCAAGAAACTCAAAGTGAGCGCGGGGGCGATCGCGTTCAACAAAGTGCAGTTCAACTATAACGAAACGCGCGTCGTGCTCAAGGATTTCCAGCTCGACATCAAGCCCGGGGAAAAAGTCGCGCTCGTCGGCTCATCCGGCGCCGGCAAATCAACGATCGTCAAATTACTGTTCCGCTTTTATGACCTCACCAAAGGCGCGATCGCGATCGACGGCCAGGACATTTCCAAAGTGACGCAAGAAAGCCTGCGCGACGCCATTTCCATGGTTCCGCAAGACCCCCAGCTCTTCCACCGCTCGCTTCTCGACAACATCAGCTACGGGCGGCGCGACGCCACCGAAAAAGAAGTGATCGCGGCGGCGAAGAAGGCGCACTGCCACGAATTCATCAGCGCGCTTCCCGAAGGCTATAAGACCTTTGTCGGCGAACGCGGCATCAAGCTTTCCGGCGGCGAACGCCAGCGTGTGGCCATCGCCCGCGCCATTCTAAAGGACTCCCCCATCCTCGTTCTTGACGAAGCCACCTCGTCGCTCGATTCGGAGTCCGAAGCGCTCATTCATGACGCTTTGAAGATCCTCATGAAAGGCAAAACCGTCATCGTGATCGCCCACCGCCTCTCGACGATCATGGAAATGGACCGCATTGTCGTTGTCGAGAACGGCCGGGTGATGGACACCGGCACGCACCGAGAGCTGATCGAACGCGCCGGAACCTACAAAAAACTTTGGGAGATCCAGGCCGGGGGTTTTATGGCGGAGGAGAATGAGGTACAATAACCTTCGGGTAAGCGCCAAGAATCAAGAACCAAATTCCAAACAAGTATGCCGAAAAAGAAAAGCGTTCACAGTCTGCTAAAGAAACGACTCCACCCCTTCTTGAGCTACGCGGCGCTCCTCGGCGTCGGCGCGATTGCCGTTTCCACGACCGGCTCGCTCGCCGGCGCCAATACCGAATCCGCCGCGCCGGCGATCGTCGCCTCGGTGCGCCATGCCGCCAAACCCGTTGCGGCGGCCGATCTCGACAAGCTCAAGACGGCGGCCGCCGAATTCGCCGCCCAGCTCTCGGTCATTAAATCGCAAGTGGCGGAATTGGAAAAATACGGACGCGTCCCGCCGCCCGCGCTCATGAGCGCGATCGAGCAGGGCGACCGGCTGGTCGCATCGATCGCCGCCGCGCAAACGTTCAACGAGATCAATGACCCGAACGCCGCCGCCACGCTTCAGTCGATCGGCTCAACCATAGCCGCCAATTCGAAGTTTTAAACACGTACCATGAACCATGGACCACGTACCATTCCGTCTCGAGCCGCGTCGAGAGGCAAGAGTGGTTCATGGTCCATGGTTCATGTTTTATTTTACGCGATCATGCGGATTTCGCGATCGCCCACAAAGTCTCGTAGATCGCTTTCATCATTTCGTAGTGTTCGGCCGATTTTACGACCAGCACGTACCCGTTGTCTTTCGAGGAAATGTACATGACCGTATCGTCATAAAGGAAAACCGTGCTGCGGAACTTGCCGATCATTTCCTTGGGCAGGATCTTGACCTGCGAGATCCCCTCATAGGAGCGCGTCATGATCCGCGGCTCAAGCGGCTTCTCCCATAAGTTGCGCGTGGTGATCTTGCGTGCGACGCGCTCGGCAATGTAGCCGGCGGAGAACGCTTGGCCGACCTGCCAGAAAAAATTATCCGACGGCGCGATCGAGTCGATGTGCCGGCCGCGGCAATAAACCGTTTCCATGATCGCCTGCTTCATCGCTTCTTCGCCTTCGTAGAACGAAACCGCCGGCAAGCCGGAATCAATGGCCTTGTGCTTCAAGAGCTCGGGAATGATGCCGCGCACCTCTTCGGCCAGCGCCGACAATTCTTTTTCGCGCACCGCGACCATCGCTTCAAGATGCTGCGGCGGCTCGGCCTGAAAGCGCTCGACGCCCGCCGCATTGCCGGCTTTGATAAGCCCGTGCTCCCTAAGCGAACGCAATGCGTAGTATGCAGTCGGCCGCTTGAGGTGCGCCGCTTTCGTGAGCTCGCTCGCCGTGAGCGCCCCGCGCGCGGTGAGCGCCAAATATATCTTGATCTCGGCCTCCGAAAGCCCCAGTTGTTTAAGAATGTTTTTTGGTGTTTCCATATGTAATTCTCGACTTCGCTTCGGCTTCGCTCGAATAATATTGTTTGCTTTTAGATAACGGGGCCGGCGCCGCTATTTATTTGTCTAATGGTTATTAACACTGGTTGTACAATATCATGGGCCGTTATATCTTGGCAATAGATCCCTGACAACTGGAAAAAGGAGCCGGCCATGACGCAAAATCGAATGACGGTGAAGTTCTGGGGCGTTCGCGGTTCGATCCCTGCGCCGCTCTCGCCTGCCTTGGTCGAGCAAAAAATGCATCGACTCATGCGTGCAGCCTTTGACGCGGGCGTCACCGCGGAAACCCTTGACGCATGGCTTGCGGCCCAGCCGCGGCACGCCGCTTCCACCTACGGCGGCAACACCAGCTGCGTGGAAGTGCGTGCCGGCGGCCAGCTCGTCATCCTCGACATGGGTTCGGGCCTGCGCGAGCTGGGTAATTCGCTCATGCCGGAGATCATCCGAACCGGCGCCTTCGACGCGACCTTCCTAGTCTCGCACGTCCACTGGGACCATGTGCAAGGCCACCCGTTCTTCGCCCCCATCTATCTCTCGCGCACCAAGGTGCGCGGGCAGATGAACTTTTGGGGCGGCGTCAATTGGAAGCGCCCGCTCAAGAACGTTCTTGGCGATCAGATGGAAGCGCCGGTGTTCCCGATGGAATTCAAAAAGATCGAGCAAGAAGGCTTGATCATGAAATTCCACACAGTGAGCGACCGCCAAACGATCATCATTCCGACCCCCGAGGGCGAAATCAAGATCGTGAGCCGCCGCCTCAACCACCCGCAGGAGACCTACGGCTACCGTCTGGAATTCCGCGGCGCCAAGCTCGCCTATGCGACCGACAATGAGGACTTCCCGGTCCCCGACCCCGCGCTCGTCGAACTTGTTTCCGGCGCCAACGTCTGGATCCAAGACTGCCAATATGACAAGCGGGAATACGAAGGAATGAACGGCATCGCCAAACTTAACTGGGGACATTCGGAGCCCAACTATGTCGCCGCCGTCGGAAAACGAGCCACGCCCGAGCGGATCGTCACCTTCCACCACGACCCCGGCGCCACCGACGCCCACATCGCCTCGATCGCCCGCGAAGTGCAGATCCTTTCCGGAATACGCACCGAAGCCGCCTACGAAGGACTGACGATCGTTCTTTAGCAAACGCGAAACGAAAAACGCTCCGATGTCCATCGGAGCGTCTTTTTTTATTTTAGTCTTCTTCGGCGTAAGCGCCGTGCAGGTCTTCGGGGAGCAATTCGGCGAGCTCGCGCATGATCCGTTCGGTGCCGGAAAGCGCCTTGTCGCCGCGCTCAAGTGTGATCGCTTCGCCGACTTCAATCCTCTTCCCCTCCGCATTGCTCCAGACCGAGACCGGGACGATCGGCAAGTCTTTGCCGGTCAGGCGCTTGTATTCGCGGGCGATCAGTTCGACGCCGCCGTACGCTTGGCGCAATCCTTTGTTGTCGTCGTATAAGAACAAGCCTTCCGGGAACATCGCGACCACATCGCCACGCGAGAGCAACGCCACCGTCGCTTTGATGAATTCTTTATTCGCCGCGGCGCCGCCATCTTTTTCGCGTTCAACGATCTGGCGATACGCTGCTTTGCGTTTTTCGCCGGGAACGCGCTCCAGCAGTTCTGCCTTTTCTTTGTCATTCAAGTTGGCCAGCGATTCGCGCACCGGGAGCATGCGCATTTTCTCGAGCAGCCATTTTCTGAAACCCGAACGGTTAAAATTCAATTCTTCGCCGGCGGCAATATGCGCATCGTATTCTTTTAAAAGCGAGAGAATGACCGGCGACTCGCCGCCGGAATGGTTGGCCACGACCAAAAACGGCCCGTCCTTCGGCAACGCTTCGCGCGCCTCTTTCATGCCCTCGGCGCTCGCAAACATCCCGTAAAGCCGCACGGCTAACGGTTCGCGATCCTGTTTATTTTTCAAATATGGCGGGATCGATCGCTCTTGATAAGCATTGATCTTGGCCTGGTCGGGCGCCGCTTCAGCCGGAATTTTATAACGCGCCGTAATGTCGTCGAGAATTTCTTCGGCCGCGCGCTCGTCCGTCGCTGTCTGCTCTTCCTTCGCCTCGCGCAGGCGTTCGCGGCCCGACTGCATTTCGGCAGTGGGCATTTCATCGAATTCGCGTTCCGGCAAGGCGCCACCCCTTTCAAAAGCGGGCGCGCGTTCGGCGTTGGTTCGGGCCATAGATTGATTATATCGCGAAGCCGTCCGGCTGTCTTTAGACCTGTTTCGTCAGATCATGGCCCGTCATCGAGGGCGGGATCGGCAGGCCCATGACCGACAAGCAGGTCGGCGCAACGTCGGCGAGCGTGCCGTTCGCGAGCTTGGCGCCGGCGATCGTCAAAATTGCGGGAACCAAGTTGAGCGTGTGCGACGTGATCATCTCATTCTTCGCCGCATCGAAATAATGTTCGGCATTGCCATGATCGGAGGTGACAAAGGCCGCTCCGCCGCGCGAGAGCGCCGCATCAAGCACCCGCCCCAGTTCGCGATCAACCGTTTCCACGGCGATATGAATGGCGTCTTTCACGCCGGTATGCCCGACCATGTCGGCATTGGCGAAGTTGATGAAAATAAAATCCGTTCCCGCCTCGATCCTGTCGATCGCCTTGTCGGCGATCTCCTTGGCCTTCATTTCCGGCGCCAAGTCGTACGTCTGGACGTCTTTGCGGCTTTCCACCAGCACGAACTCTTCGCCGGCGTGCGGCGTTTCCGATCCGCCGTTCAAAAAATACGTCGCGTGAGCGTACTTTTCCGTTTCCGCGATATGCGCCTGGGTGAGGCCGTTATTCGCGATCTCGGCGGCGAGCGTCGTTTCGACCTTGTTCGGCGGAAAGGCGACGCGGCAGTCGATGGTTTTGTCGTACTCGGTCATCGTGACGAGGCAGATATTTTCCTTCTTGGACATTTCGGCCAAACGCGAAGCGATCATCCGCACGCGATCGGCACGGTAATTGTAGATGAACACGCCGTCGTTTGCCATGATCGGAGAGCCCTTGCCGTTCTCGTCCAAAAAGACGAGCGGCTCCAAATGTTCGTCAAAGACCCCCTCCTTATGCAAACGCGCGACCGCGGCCGACGGCGTTTCCCTGACGCAAACGTTGCCGGTGCAGAAGAAGATCGCGTCCTCGGCGCGCTTCAGACGGTCCCAGTTCTTGTCGCGATCCATGGCGTAAAAGCGCCCCGAGCAAGTGGCGATGAACCCGATCCCGATCTCTTTTATCACCGCTTCCAAGTCGTCAAGATAGCCGGCCGCGCTTTGCGGGGCCACATCGCGCCCGTCGGTGATCACGTGAATGGCGACGCGCGAAAGACCGGCTGCTTTGGCCGCCTTCAAAAAAGCATAAAGATGCTGGGCGTGGCTATGCACGCCGCCCGGCGAAAGCAAGCCGATCGTATGCAGGGTGCTGTTATTCTTTTTGACATGATCGAAGAGTGCGGCGAATTGCGGGTTATTCGAAAATTCTCCGGAGCGGATGGCTTTCGTGATCTTGACGAGATCGGTATCGATCACGCGGCCCGCGCCGATCGTCATGTGGCCGATCTCCGAGTTGCCCATCTGCCCGGCCGGCAAACCGACGCTCTCCTGGCTCGCATCAAGCGTCGCGTGGGGATAGGCCGCGCGAAGGCGGTCCATGACCGGCGTCGAGGCTTCAAGAATGCCGTTGAATTCTTTGTCTAATCGCTCGCCCCAGCCGTCGAGGACGATGAGGACGAATGGTTTGATCTTGGGTTTCATACGTTTACTAAAATATCTAATATCTAATGTCTAATCCGACAATATTTCCCCTCGCCCGAGCGCGGGAGAGGGTAGGGTGAGGGTTGTCACGATCGCAATAAGCCGCGCCGTTGAACAATCGCCGCAAGACAGCTATGATACATGCATGAAGAAATTTCATCAACACAAACCGCACCGAACCTCGAATTTTTCCAAGCCGCAGGCGGCGAAAACGGGGTGGGAGCAGGTTTCGGACTGGTACGGCGGGCACATGAGCGAAAGCGATTCGCTCTTGAATACCGTGGTCAATCCCGGCGTTTTAAAGTTGCTTGCGCCGGTTAAAGGCAAGCAATATTTGGACATCGCCTGCGGCGAAGGCGCTTTCTCGCGGCTGCTCGTCAAAAGCGGCGTTCAGGTTTTCGGTTTTGACGCTTCGCCCTCTTTGATCGAACGGGCGCAGCGGCTGGCGCCGACGAACACCAAATACGTTGTCGGCGACGCCACGCATTTTGCCAAACTTTGCCAAGGGATGAAATTCGACGGCGCCGTTTGCCTCCTTGCCATTCAAAACATCGATCCGATTGCCCCGGTCTTCCATGATGCCGCGGCCGTACTCGCGCCGGGCGCCGCGCTGGTCATTGTGATGAACCACCCGTCATTCCGCATTCCGCGCCAAAGCGCTTGGGGCTGGGAAGACGCGCGGCAAATTCAATACCGCCGCCTCGACATGTACATGTCGCCGCTGAAGATCCCGATCCTCGCCCACCCCGGCGCCGACCGCTCGATCAAAACCGTTTCCTACCACCGCCCGCTTTCGGCATACATGAACGCGCTCGGCGCGAACGGCTTTGCCGTTGACGCGCTCGAGGAGTGGACCTCGAACCGCGTCTCTGATTCCGGCCCCAAAGCCAAAGCCGAGAACCGCGCTCGAGCCGAGTTCCCGATGTTCCTCGCGCTCCGCGCGATCAAGATAAAATAAATTTTCCGTTCATAAAAACAGAGGCGTCCATCCGCGATGGGCGCCTCTGTTATATTTCTAAGACGACATTAAATATCATTTATTCAATCGTCCTTTTAGCCGTAAAAGATACCAGAGATCGGATAAAACCTCATGAGTTTTGACGCGGCTGGTGGCGCCGTTCGTCCAAGTCACCGGCAGCTCCCCCACCCGGTAGCCGGCGGCGTAGGCGCGCAGCAGGAGCTCGGCGTCAAAGGTCCAGCGCGCCGGACCGGCGTTCTTGAAAATGTCTTGAGCGACCTCGAGCCGGAACATCTTAAAGCCGCACTGCGTGTCGTGATGAGGCAAGCCGAGAAAGTGGCGGACGAAAAAATTGATGGCGCGTCCCGAGAACGAACGGTACCACGGTTGCGGCTTGGCAATGACGGCGCCGGGAACCCGGCGCGAGCCGATCACAATGTCGCGCTCCCCCATTTTGGCGATGAAGGCGGGCGCTTCGCGCGGATGGGTGGCCAGGTCGCAGTCCAAAAACAATAAAAGGCCGCCTTGCGCGTTCATGACGCCGGTGCGCACGGCTGTGCCTTTGCCGGAGTTGGCGGCATGCCGCAGCAAGCGAACGGCGGGAAGCTCGGAAGCAAGGGCGGTAGCGATGGCGGCGGTCGCATCCGACGAGCCGTCGTCAACGACGATGATCTCGTATTCTTTTTTGAGCGGATCAAAAACCGCCGCCGTCTCGCGGACCGCGCGTTCGATCGTCGTTTCTTCGTTATACGCCGGAAGAATGACGGAATAATCCATATTCGTTCTTTCATCCTAGCGCAACAGTTGGCAGATACCAAATGTAAGAACCGAGAACCAATTTCCAAACAAGAACCAAGAACCAGTTTCCAAGGCACCTAAATACAAGAACCAAGAACCAATTTCCAAACAAGAACCAAGAATTAAAAATCAAGAACCAAAAAGCGAGACTTGCCATCTCGCTTTTAAAATTTGGTTTTTGAACTTATTTGGAAATTGGTTCTTGGTCCTTGGTTCTTACCCGCTGGTCCTTGGTTCTTAACCAAATACTTATTCGACCATGACGTGCACTCCGACCTTTTCCTTGACCTTGATGAGGAGCGAAGTGGCGGCGCCGAAAAGCAGGACAAAGCCGGCGGTCATAAAGACGATGTGGTAGGCGGCGATCTGCGCCTTGAGTGTAACGAGCGTCGTGAAGATGGCGTAATTGGCCGGCGTAAAGACGTTCAGGTTGCTTAACGATGAGGTCGCGATCACTTTGGCGTTGGTCGCGTTATTGAGGATCGTGCCGAAAACGGCGATGCCGAAAGCGCCAGCGATGTTCCGGGCAAGCGCCAGCACCGACGAGGCAATGCCGACCTCGTGGTCGGGCACGGCGGAGGCGATGATGTTGGTGCGCTGCGCCATGCCAAAACCCATGCCGAGGGCCATGACAAAGAGCGGCAGCATGATGTCAAGCGAACTCGAGCGCGGATCAAGACCCAAGAAAAGAAAAAGCCCCGCCGAGGCCACGAGCGTGCTGGCAAAAATGACGAAACGCGGCTGGACCCTGCCGGTCAGCTGGCCGCCCAAGGGCGCGGCGATCATCATCCCGGCGGCCATTGGCATGAACAGCAGTCCGGTCTCGGTCGCATTCAATCCCAAATAAGTCGCCGCAAAGATCGGGATCAAGAAGACGCAACCCATCATGCCCATGAAGACGACGAAATTGTTAGCAAGGACGTTGACGAAAATGGGGATGCGGAAAAATTTAAGATCGACGATCGGGTCGGGATGGTTGTCCTCGATGCGCACAAAAAGCACCGTGGCAGTGACAACGACCGCATAAGCGATCAGGCTTTTGCCGGAGACCCAGCCCCAGTCCAAACCCTTTTCCAAAACCAGCACCAGCGCGGAAAGCGCGACGCCCAACACCATGGCACCCCAAACGTCGAACTTCTTAGCTTTGTCGCCGGAGGTCGATTCTTTGATGATCGTTAAGGCCATTGCCAGGCCGACGATGCCGACCGGCAAATTGATAAGGAAGACCGAACGCCAGCCGAAACCGTCGATCAGCGGACCGCCGATCAACGGACCGAACACCACGGCGGCGGCAAAGGAGGCCGACCAAATGCCCAGCGCTTGGGCGCGCGGTTTGCCTTTGGGGAAAGTCGCGGCGAGGATCGCCATGGCCGTCGGATAATCGGCCGAACCGGCGATCGCTTGAAGAACGCGGAAAGCGATGATCGAAGGAAAATTCCAAGCCAGGCCCGAAAGCACCGAACCGATGATAAAAACGATGAAGCCCAAAACGTAGACCTTTTTGCGGCCCCAGGTGTCGCCCAACTTGCCCCAAATAGGCACGAACACGGCGTTCGCGATGATGTAGGCGGTGCTGATCCAGCCGGCGGTGGCGACAGTGATCCCGAAATCAATGATGATCTTGGGGGTGGCGAGGCTGACGACCGTTTGGTCAAGGCGGCCCAAAAACGTGCCGATGATGACGGTCGCGAGCACCCACCACTTGGTCGAGCTTTTTTCTTCCTTCGCGTTCTGTTGCATTTTAGTTGTGGTAGATCGTCAGCTTGGCCGACATGCCGTTCTTCAACTCGGGATAAGCGCTCACGTCGTAGCGCACTTTGACGTTGAATTCATTTTCCTGGCGCTTGTCGGAGATGCTGAAGACGACATCCGACGAGCGCGAGGTGGGGCTGACTTCGTCGACGATGCCGTTGAACACGCGGCCGCCGAAAGCGTCGACCGTAAAAGTCGCCGCGTCCCCGACGCTGACGCTTTTGAGCCCCTTGTCCTCCGCCAAGCGGCCGACGACGCGCAGATCGGCCGGATTGATCATCGACACCACGGTTTCGCCGGGCGCGATCGTCTTCCCGATGTCTTCGCGGGCCATGATAACGAGGCCGCCGAGCTTTGATTTAACCAGCTCGTTCCCGACCAGCGCCACCACGGCATTGGCGTCGATCATATCGCCTTCGTTCACGTAGACCTCGGCGAGCCGGCCGCCGGCGCTCGGCGCCAAATTGATCGAGGTCGCGGCAATGCTTGAATTTTCGATCTTGACCTCGTGGCTCGCCGCGACAAAATACCAGACCGCGCCGGCAATGCCGACGGCCAGAACCAAGCCGATCACAATAAGCGCACGAACGTCTTTAAGCAGTTTGGCGATCATTTTTTCCTCTTTTTTCACTTCCGCGATCAGCTCTTTTTCTTCCTTCACGATCTCTTTCTCGATTTGCGTATTCATAGTCATGGAAATTAATTGTTTCCGAAGGTGACGACCTTGTCGCCGGCCTTCAATCCCGAAGTTATTTCGACCAGACCGTTCGCGCCGGCAATCCCCTCCGTAACCGGCGTCTCGACCGGCTTAGCGGAACCGTTGTCGATCAAGACGAACTTGCTTGCGCCGCGCGTGATGATCGCGCTTTCCGGAACGGTGAGCACGTTCTTGCGCAAACCGGTCTCGATCAAAACGTTCGCGGTCATGCCGGATTTGATCCGGGCATCGTCGGCGGCGAATTGCAGCTTGATCCCGTACGCGCCGACGCCGTTTGCGATCGTTGCGGCCGGATCGACGGCGGTGACGACGGCGTCAAAATTCTCATTCCCGAAAGTATCCAGCGTAACGGCGGCTTTGGCGCCGACCGAAATTTTGGCAATGTCGGCTTCGGAAACCAACGCATCGATCTCATAGCGGGCGCTCGAAACCATGGCCACCGCCGAAACGCCCGGAACCGCCATCTCGCCGGCGCTGACATCGACTCGGGAAATCGTGCCGTCAAAAGGCGCGAGGAGCGTCATTTTCGCAACCTCGCCGCGCGCGGCGTCATAGGCCGCTTGCGCCTGGTCGACGCGCGTCTGTTGCGCGCGAAGGTCGATATCCTCGGCGCCGGCTTCAAGCTTGGCCAAGGCTTCGGTTTTTTCGTTGAGCGCGCGAGCGGTTGCCGCAACCGCATCGCCGCCCGCCTGGATCGCCGTTTGCTCGGCGGCGAGCGCGGTAAAGTGGCCGTTGGCCAAGGCCGCGAAGCCCGATAGCGCGGCGCGCGCCGCCGTCGCCGCCGCCGGGATCGGGGCGGGATTTGATTTCTTTTCCTTTGTCAGATCGGCCGTATAAAGGTCGATCAGATCGCCGGCATTCTTCACCGCATCCCCCGCAAGCTTGTCGGTCGCGTATGTTTCGGCCACGAGTTTTTCGACCGTGGCGTTGTCGGGCGTCGGACCGGCCGCTTTAAAATCGGCGAGCGACGCATTCACCGACGCAATCGCCGCTTGGTAGGCCGTTTCGGTCGAAGCGCGGTACGCATCGGCGCTCGGATCGGTCGCTTTCGCGGAATCGGCGTAAAAATCGATATTGTCCTGGCCCGGATTAAGATCGTTGCCGTGCAGAACGTCCCTTAGGCCGGAGGCTATTTTTTGCAGATCAAAAAAAGTGTCGGAAACGGCGTTATAAGAATTGTCGTATGCCTGATCAAGATCGCTCGCGGCCTTGGTCTTGGCATCACCGGCGGCCGAAACCGCATTCTGCGCCTGAAGCAGATCGAGCGCCTCCGGCGGCCGCTTCATTTTTTCGAGCGCGATCTGCGCCGCGCTTAACGCGGCGCTCGCCTGTTCGCTCGCGGCGGAAGCGGCGCTGCCGTCGAGCACGGCGAGCACCGCGCCGCGCTTCACCGCGTCGCCGGCAGCGACCGGCACGCGAACGACCCGTCCGCTCCGTTCAAACGCCATGTCCACCTCCTGCGCCGCTTTGACCTTTCCGCTCAAACTGACATCTTGGATGAGATCGGTCGGCGCAATAACGACGCTCATGAGGGCCGATCCGTTTTTGGCGCCCAAGAACGAATAGCCGAGAATGAAAAGGCCGGCCGCAACCGCGACCGCTCCGATCATGATGAAGATCTTGTTGTTGGATTTTTTCATAGCGTTGAATTCTTCAGAAGATTCTTAAGGATGGCGGACAATTGCTTTGCTTCGTCGGCGGAAATGCAGGACAGGATCGAACTCATTCTTCCGACGAGCGCCTTGCGGTCGCGTTCGACGATCCGCCGTCCGAGCGGCGTCAGTTTAACGCTTACCGAACGCCGGTCGCCCGAGCTCTTCACCCTCACGAGTTCGCCCGACTTGGCCAAACGGTTAATGAGCACGGTGGCCGACGGGGCGGTCACCCCCAGAAAAACAGCGACGTCCTTCATGGTGGTCGGCCCCCTTTCGCCGACAAAACTCATGATCTTGAAATGCAGCATCGAGACCGATCCGCTGCCGCCGCTCTCATGCAATTTTTGATGCAGCAGCCGGCCCGCGTTCATGATCAAAAGCGCCAGCTCCGCCGACTTGTTCTTAGGCATAACGGAAAAGATACTTAGATAGTCTAATAAAGTAAATAGTAACAAAAACCGCCTCGACTGTCAAGCCGGGTCGATTCGGAAAAAACACGGGTATTTTCCCGCTAATTTGGGAAAAATCCAAATAAGATACGGCACCGATTCCGGTCTAAGCGGTCAAGGTGATATAATTCATTGCTATGGCAAACGCTCGGCCTAAAATTCCCCGAAACATCGTCATTGTCGCCTTGGTGGCGCTCGCCTCCGGGTTCGGGCAGGACATGATCACGCCGGTGCTCCCCGCTTATCTTGCGCTCCTCGGCGTGAGCGGCGCCGGCATCGGGCTGATCGACGGCCTGCTCCAAGGCTCGACCAGCATCTTCCGTTTCGTTTCCGGATACCTAAGCGACCGCTTTAAAAACCGCAAAGCCTTTGTCCTCGCCGGCTACACGCTCTCGTCGATCTCCCGTCCCCTGCTTTCCGTTGCCGGAAGTTTTTTTCCGATCGCAACGCTGCGTCTCATTGACGGCATCGGTAAAGGCGGCAAGGACGCGCCGCGCGACGCCCTGGTCGGCGATTCGGCCGTGCCCGGCGCCAGCGGCCGCGCTTTCGGCTTTCACCGGATGATCGACACGGCCGGCTCGGTCTTCGGTCCGCTCGCCGCCGCCGCCATTCTTTTCGCGCTCACCCCGTCGCTGCATGCCTACCGGACTGTCTTTCTCTTGACCGCCATTCCCGGCGCGGTCGCACTCGGCCTCATTATTTTCGGGATCAAAGAGTCCCACTCCGTAGTAACAACCAAGAACCAAGAACCAATTTCCAAGCCCGGACTGTCGTGGAAATTCTGGATCTTCACGATCGGCATGACGGTGGCCATGCTCACCAAAGTAAACGATTCGCTGTTCCTCTTGCGTTCGCACAGCGTCGGGATCCCGTTAGCCTGGACGCCGGTGCTGTTCGCCGGCTTCACCTTGGTCTATGCGCTCGTCTCCTACCCGATCGGAGTCTGGAGCGACCGCTTCGGCAAATTGCCGTTCATCGCTTCGGGCTGGCTCATCCTCGCGATCGTCGAATACGGCTTCAGCCGCGATCCGTCGCTTGCCGGCGCGCTCGTCCTCTTCGCCTGCTACGGACTGTTCTACGCGCTGACCGAAGGCTCGGGCCGCGCCTTCATTTCCGATCTGGTCCAACCCGGCGCGCGCGGCACGGCTTTCGGGATCTTCTATACTCTGACCGGCGTCGCCGTCATCGCCGGCGGATACGGACTCGGAAAAATTTGGGACAAAGCCGCGCCGGAAACCGCTTTTGCCGTGGCCGCGGTCGGCTCGCTTCTCGGTTTCATTCTTTTCGCTTCGCTCGCTTTTAACAAACGGACCAGATCGGCCAACGGCTAAAAGTTATCCTTTGACGCCGCGCGCGGGCTTGATAATCTCGGCCTAGGAGGAGCCATGAAAAATCACGCAGTTTGCGCGCGCCGAGCCGCGCGCCCAACGTACGCCACCGCCGAAGCGATCAAGGCCTTTGAACAAAACCCGCCCCCGGGCCGCTCGCTCTTGAGCCGGCCCGCGATCCTGTACCATCTCGAACAAGGAAATATTTTGATCGCCCCGTTCAACGCCCAAAACGTCGGAGCCAACAGCGTTGACGTCACCTTGGGCGAACACATCTACCACGAAGCGCCGGCGTGCGACACCGGCCGGCGGCTCCTTAACCCGTTCGACTATCAAGAGGTCAAAGCGAATTGGCAACCGGAAGAACCCATCAACGCCGGCGAATACGTAGCCAAGCACGGAGCGCTCAAGGGCGTCAGCAAGAGCGACCGCCTCTTCATCGTCAAGCCCGGCGTCATGTACTTGGCCCATACCAACGAATTCATCGGCGGACGCAACTGCATTTCCACCAACATGCATGCCCGCTCGTCGGTCGGAAGGAACGGGATCGCCGTTTGCAAATGCGCCGACCAAGGCGGCGTCGGTTTCTTCAACCGCTGGACAATGGAGATAACGTTTCACCTGAACCGCCCGCTCCTGTTGGTTGTCGGCATGCGCATTGCGCAGATCAGCTTCAACTTGGTCGACCCGGTCGGCGACGACAATTATGCGTCGTCCGGCGGCAAATACCAGTCGAGCAGCGACTACCGCGAAGTGATGCGATCCTGGACACCACTCATGATGCTGCCGCGCCTGGATCGCGACCGGGAAACCGGAAACGGATTCCATCCGCGCAAACCGCTGCTGGTCACCGGCTGACCGCCAAAAATCGATACTTCGCACCCGTCGGAATCTCGACGGGTGTTTTTAATTGCAAAAGCCGCTCCCGTCCGGGAGCGGCTTTTTCCAAAAAACTAAATCTTGAGCCAGTTGCCAATGGGGCCGATCACCGGGAGCGGCTGTTTCTTGTCGCTGGCCGCATTAACAAGTCCGATGATGAAAAGCACGAACGTGCACAAATTCAGCAATGAGATGAAGGGCATCCAGCCGATGAGCGGCAAGCGGCTCACGATATAAATTGCCACGCAGACGATGAACAGGGCAAACCCCTGCTTGGTGTGATACTTGACGAACTCGTCATGCTTTGAATCGCCCGTGATCATCGGGATGAAGAAAAGCACGTAAGCGAGACAGGCCATGAGCGTGCGGTTCTTGCCGACGGCCGGCGTACCGGTCGGCTTAGCTTCGACTTTCGGTTCCTCCGGCTGTTTGTGAACTTGCTCGTCCATATGTTTGAATTTTAATATTTATTGGCGCTTAAATAGTAACAGGGTTGCCGTACAAGCACAATCAGGCCCGGGCGGCGATTTTTCCGATCAAGCGCAATTTTTCGAGGCGCGTCAATCCTTTGATCGACGCTTCGCGACGGCGCGCGGCGCGCTCGGACGATTTTTTCTCGCTCCAAACGAGCGCAACGGGGCGGCGCGCGCGGGTATACTTAGCGCCGGTCCCGGCATTGTGCTTTTTTAGGCGCGCCGCAAGGTCATTCGTGATCCCGGTATACAAGCTGCCGTCGGCGCAACGGACGATATAGACGAGCCAAGGCGACATAGTAAGAAATGATAGCATTTTTGTGGTATAATCATAGGTGCTATGCCAACGAAGCGGCGGCCGCATTTAAAACGCATCCGCGAAGTGGTCAAGGTCTTTTACGACCTCGGCTTTGCCGTCTGGATCAGCCGCTTGCGGCTGCAGTTCGCCGTGCCGTTTCACCGGCGCTTGGCGCGGATCGGAACAAAAAACAAGGACCTGCCGCTCGCGCTCGACGCCGCCGCGCCGGAGGCGAACGACCTGCCGAAAAAATTACGTTTGGCGTTGGAGCGCCTGGGCGGCACTTATGTTAAATTCGGACAAATGCTTTCGCTGCGCGCCGACCTGGTGACGCCGGCGATCGCCGACGAACTGCGCAAACTGCAAGACCAAGTTCCGCCTTTCTCTTTTGACGAAGTCAGGGCGACGGTGGAAAAGGAACTCGGCCGGCCGCTGGAAAAGATCTTCAAAAAATTCGACCGTGAGCCGGTCGGCGCGGCCTCGCTCGCCCAAGTTCACAAAGCCGTGTTGCTCGACGGTCGCACGGTCGCGGTCAAGGTCCTGCGGCCGGGCATTGAAAGGCTGGTGCGCGAGGACATTCACATTCTGCATTGGCTCGCCAAGCTTTTGGAAGACCACGTAAGCGCCGCCCGCGCGTACCGGCCGCGCGAGTTCGTCGAAGAATTTGAACGCTGGACCTTGCTTGAACTCGACATGCGCAACGAAGCGGTCAACATCAGCCACTTCCGCAGCCTCTACGCCGACGACGAACAAATTTTCATTCCCGCCGTCCATTGGCCGCAAACGACGCGCCGCGTGCTGACCACCGATTTCACCGTCGGCATCCATTTGGACGATTTTGCCTCGTACAAGCGCCTGAAGTGCACCCGTCGCGCCATTGCCACGATCGGCACCAAGCTTTTCTACAAGCAATTCTTCGAATACGGTTTTTTCCACGGCGACCCCCACCCCGGCAACTTTTTCGTCATGCCGGGCAACGTCCTTTGCCTGCACGATTTCGGGATCGTCGGACGCCTCGATGACAAGACGCGCCGCGAGGTGATCGCCGTGCTCGTCGATTTTCTCGAACACGACGCCGACGGCGCGATCGAGCACATGTTGCACATGGGCCGCACCAACGCCGATGCCGATCTCGAAGGTTTCAGGAACGACGCGACCGCCATGCTCGAAAGCTGGTTCTACTCCCCCATCGGCACCGAACGCCTTAGCTCGGCGCTCTACCGGATCGTCTCGAGCGGCGTGGTTCGCGGCATCAAATTCCCGGCCAACGTCATTCTTTTTGCCAAGGCCATCGTTACGATGGAAGGCATGGCTTTGCTCCTCGAACCGAAATTCGACATCACCAAAGAAATGCGGCCGTATCTGCAGCGGCTCATCACGATCGACCTCGAGCCGAAGCGGCTCGCCAAACGCGGCCGCGAATTCGCGTTGGACGCCGTCAACATGCTCGAGAGCGTGCCCGAAGCCGCGCGGCGGCTCATCAAATTGTCGGAGCGCGAAGAGGTCGGCATCAAGATTGACACCGGCGATCTCTCATCAATCAAGAATGAGATCGACCGCCAAGCCGACGCCCGTTTCCTCATTCTCTTCCTGGTCGCCGACTTGATCGCGACCGCGATCCTGTTGAGCATTGAAGGCGTCAACAGCATCTTTGGCGTGCCGTTCGGCGTCATGGGCGCCGCCGTCGGCGCCGTGCTCGGGGTCATCGTTCTCTTAAAGATAAAAGACAAACCGCAATAATATAAAAACGCGCCGGTCTGAGTCGACCGGCGCGCGAATGTTTTTTCAAGTTACTTCTTCAGTTTTTCAAGTTCCCGGTCCAGCCGCGGCAAAACCACCTCGTGCGTGTAGCCGAACAGATGGTGATAGTAGATGGCCACGGCGATCGCGCGGGCGATTTTTCCCGTGCCGCGGAACTGGCGAAGGAACCGCCAATACTCGCGGCGATACGAAGCCACCACGCCTTGGTGGAACATCGAGCGAAAGGCCGCCAGATACTCGCGGAGCCTGGTGCTGCGCCTCACCCCTTGTTTCCATTCAGCCATCTCGCGCGTCGCCCGGGCGAAAAAAATGCGCGGGTCGTAGAGTTCGGCGATCAGCGCGCGGTAACCGGCGAGCAATTCGGGAAAACCCATCGTCGGGATGAAATTGGGCATTTCCGCCGAATCGCCGGTTGTTTCGTCGAGCAAGCGACTGTCCGTTCGCAACTGCTTGTAGAGCACCGTTCCCGGAAGCGCGATCAGCATGTTCACCATGGCCATGCTGATATTGCATGTTTCAATGAAACGCAGCATCAGCTCGAAGCTGCCGGGGTCGTCGGTGTCGAAACCGACAATGAAACCGGCATAGACGATCATGCCGAGCGCGCGCAAATGCGCGACGGCCGCCTTCACATCGACGCCGACATTCTGCTTTTTCCCGACGCTCTCGAGCGCCTCATTTGAGACGGTCTCGATGCCGATGAAGACGGCGAAGAAACCGACCTCGACCATGAGTTCCGCGAGTGCGGTATTGTTGGCGTTCGCGATCTTGATGTCGGCTTGCGTGTAGAAAAGGAACGGATGTCCGTGTTCGGATTGCCAATGGAGCATCGCGTCCAAGATCCCGCGCGCCCGCGTCGGGCTGTTGATGAAGTTATCATCGACAACGAAGACGTTGCCGCGATAACCGGTCTTCCAAATGGCTTCGAGCTCGGCGGCCACCTGTTGCGGCTCCTTGTAGCGCGGAGTGAGTCCGAAGAGCCGCCAAACATCGCAAAAGCCGCACCGATGCTGGCAGCCGCGCGAGGTCTGGATCGACAGCGCCACATAGGCGCCCTTCTTCAAGAGATCAAAACGCGGCACCGGACTTTGGCGCAAGTCAGGCTTGCCCGAGGCGTCAGCGGCGTAACGGTTCTTGAGACGGCTCGGTGACTTGAGACCTTCGATCAAGGCGCGGATCGCCTGCCGATCCTCAGCCTCGCCGACAAAGACGGACGTGGCCAAGCGAAGCTCCGGCGCGTGCGGCGCGGAACTGGCGAACGGCCCGCCGACGATCGTCGGACACCGGCCGTGAACGCGGTGCAGGATCTCGGCGATCGATTGCTTGTGCACGATCATGCCGGTCACCATGACCGCATCGGCCCACTTGATGTCATGTTCGCGCAAACGCTGAAAGCCCATGTCCACGAGCCGGAACTCGAAGATATCTTCCTCGCGCGAAAGGATCGCCGCGAGCGTGATCAACCCGAGCGGCGCATGTGCCGTCTCGGCGATGAGACGCGCCGCGTCCTCCAAACCCCAATATGATCGCTTGATCGGCGGCTGAACGAGCAGTATCCGGATCTTTTTCTTCTTCTGGAACAACGCAATGAACCAAATCCAAATCTTTTTAAAGAACATTTAGTCCTCCATTTGCTCGATTGATTTTTGTTTCTGCCCCAAGTATGCCAGCAAACCGTTTATTTCTCAAGACTCGGGCGCTATTCGCGAAAATTTAACCCTTTATTCCCCTATTTGCGAATAAACTAAGGCAAAAAACCAGCAGGGCGATGACGACGATCGTGCCGCCGCTCGCCAAATTGAAATAATACGAAGCAAACAGGCCGGAAATTACCGAAAACAGCGAAAAACCGATGCCTAGGGCCATGGTTTGCTTAAAGCCCATTTTGAATTGGATCGCGCTCACGGTCGGGATGATCATGAGGGCGCCGATCAAGAGCGCGCCGACGATCCGCATGGAAAGCGAAACGGTGACGGCGGCGAGGACAATGAGCGCAATGTTGTAGGCGCGGACATTCATGCCGCTCGCGGCGGAGAGCTCTTCATTAAAAGCGACGCAAAAGAATTCTTTATAGAAGACCGCCAAGGCGAGCAAAATGACGATGCCGGCGGAAGCGATGATGGAAATGTCGGTCGCCGAGACAGTGGTGATGCTGCCAAAAAGATAACTCATCAGGTTGACGCTGAAACCGTGGCCAAGGCTCACAATGACGACCGCGAGCGCCAGCCCGCCCGAGAGAAACAGCGCCAGAATGCTTTCGCCGAAGATCTTTTTGCTCTCGCGCAAGCCTTCGATCGCGACCGAAGCGATAACGGCGACAATGAGCGAGCCCACGACCGGGTTGGTGTTCGTGAGGATCCCGATCGCGACACCCACGAGCGAAACATGGGCGAGGGTGTCGGCCATGAGCGAGTAGCGGCGGACGACGAGGAACATGCCGATCGCGGGGGCGACGATCGCCGTGATGGCGCCGGCGGCAAAAGCGCGAACAATGAAATCGTATTGAAAAAGGCTGAACATGCTAGTGGTGGTGATGGGGATGGAAAGTAAAATCGATCTTGCCGCCATAGAGATCGTCAAGATAATGCTTGTTGATCATGTCCTTGGCCGGTCCGTAGCTCACGACCTTCCGGTTCAAAAGAAGAAGCGAATGGACTTCGTTCGCGACAATGTCGATGTCATGCGAGACGAAGACGATCGTCAATCCGTGCTCGTGATTAAGCTCCGCGAGAAAATGATAAAACTGCTCTTGCGAGGCAATGTCGACGCCGGTGGTCGGCTCGTCCAAGATAAGCACCTTTGGTTCGCCGGCGAGCGAACGCGCGATCATGACCCGCTGTCTTTCGCCGCCCGAGAGTTCGCCGATCAATTTGTGGCGCAATTCGCCGACCTTGCTGATCGCGAGGGCCCGCTCGACCGCCGCTTTGTCGTCTTGAGAAAAGAAATGGAACGGACCGTTTCCCGCCGTGCGGCCGCTCGCGACTATTTCATAGACCGTCGCCGGAAAATTGGCGTCCAGCTGGCTCAACCGCTGCGGCACGTAGCCGATGTGCGAACGCTCGCCCTTGAGCTCGCTTATCTTTTTTCCAAAAACAAGAACTTGGCCGGAGCTGGGCTTAAGCAGGCCGAGCATGATCGAAAGCAAGGTGGTCTTCCCGCCGCCGTTCGGACCGATGACCCCGACGTAATCGCCGGCCGTCACGGAAAAACTAACATCCTCAAGCACGGCGTTCTCGCCGTAATTGAAATGGACATTTTTGAGTTCGATCAATTTTTCCTGGGCGAGATTTTTCTTCACCATATGCGAAAGGACCGTTATTTGCAGTCGAGCGCGAGGCGGAGCTTATCCAAATTATCACGCATCACCGTCAAGTATGTCTCCCCCGAAGCGATCTGTCCGTCGGTCAGTCCTTCAAGCGGATTAAAGGCGATGGTTTGCGCGCCAACTGCCGTGGCGATGGTTTGCGAAAGCTTGGGGCTGACCAGCGACTCGAAAAAAATATATTTCACGTTGTCTTTCTTGGCCAGCTGCGCGATGTCGGCCATCTGCTGCGCCGACGGTTCGGCGTCCGGCGACAATCCGGCGATGGAAATTTGCGTCAAGCCGTATTGTTTGGCGAGGTAGCCGAAGGCCGCGTGTGAAGTAACTATATCTTTAATCCGGCAAGAAGCCAAACCGGTTCGATACTCTTCATCAAGCGTTTGCAGTCGGGCAAGGTATAAAGCGGCGTTATTCGTATAGGCGGCCGCGTTGGCCGGGTCGGCCTTGGCAAATGCATCGCGGATCAAACCGACTTCTCGCTCGGAAAGGATCGGATCAAGCCAAATATGCGGATCAAGCGCCGTTTCCGCGCCGGCCGGCGCCGTGGCGAGCGCGATCGTGTCGTGCATATCAACGACCGTCACGCCCTTGGCCTTGAGTTCCGGCGCGATCCGTTCCGCCCAAGTATCGACCCCGCCCCCGTTCATGACAAAAACCTTGGCGTTATAGGCTTTTTCAATATCTTGCGGCGTCGGTTCGTAATCATGCGGCTCGGAACCCGCCGGCGTGATGTTGGCAACCGTCACCAGGTTGCCGCCGACCTGCGCGGCGAAATGCGCCAACGGATAAAAAGTTGCCGCCACTTCCATTTTTCCGGATGCGGCCTGATTCGCGCCCGCCCCGTTGCGCAGCAACGCAAAGCGGAGCGCCGAGATAATGGCGACGATCGCAATGAGGCCGATCGCCAAAACAAAGAACCGATTTTTCATATTTATTTGCAATTAACGCAAAGCCCGAAGAACTCCAGCGTGTGATCGATGATGGTGAATTTCTTATGCTTGCTGATCGTCTTTTCAAGATCGGCGAATTCGCCAGGCAGGCTCACTTCATCAACGCGCTTGCATTTGGTGCACACCAAATGATGGTGATGCTCCCCCGCGTTTGATTCAAATCGCTTTTTCCCGTCCCCAAAGTCGATCTCCTTGACCGCGCCGCGCTCTTTGAGTCCCGCCAGCTGACGATAGACGGTCGTCTTATTGACTTTGACGCCCCGCTTCAACAGCCTCGAGCGCAATTCCGTTTCCGCAAGCGGCGCACGACCCTCTTCCAAAACCCTAAGAATGGCGCGGTGCGCCTTGGTTTCTTTGGGTTCGGTGATCGGTCTGTTTGCGAGCGCCGTCATACCCCTCTATCATAATGCAACTTAGTTGCATTGTCAAAAAAGAAAAAACCGCGCAAAGGGCGCAGTTTTTTACATGCTCGAGGTTTCAGTATCAAATCCCTACCTCCAATTCCGTCCGTCCCAGCGGTGGCCGTTGCGGTATTCGCCATAGCGCGGAATGAGGGAAGCGGTGGTCATGGTGGTGTCGGACGAAACGTTCACGATCGTAATGTTCGAGGTCGAAGAGGTCGCGACCGTGCCGTTCACGTCAGTCGCTTTGGCGTAGAGCGAGACGGTCGAGCCGACGGCGTAGTTGCTGCCGGCGAGGTTGTAGGTGCAAGAGGCGTTCGTGATGCCGTTTCCGAACGGGCAAGTTTGGACCAAGGCTCCGTTCACGTAGATGCCGATCGAGCTAACGCCGTTATTATCGCTGCCAGCGGCGGTCACAGTCGTGCTCTGCGATGTTCCCAGCGTGGAAACGTACGGGTAGAGCGAGAGCGTGGCGTATTCGGTCGCGGTTTGGGAAACGACGTTGTTCACGATCAGAGACGAAGCCGACGAAGTAAAGGTGTTACCGTAAACATCGGTCGCCTGCGCGTAAACGGAAACGGTCGATCCGTTCGCGTAATTACTGCCGTAAACGGTCGTCGTGCAATAGTTGGTATTCGGCGCGGTCGTTATCGGGCATGAGCGGACCAGCGACCCGTTCACATAAATGTTCGTGGCCGTCACGCCGTTCGGGTCGTAAGCGGCGGCGGTGACGGTCGTGGACTGGCCGCTCGCGAGCGTCGAAGAATATGGCGAGAGCGAAAGCGAAACCGTACCGTTATTCGAATTTGCGTTCGTGTTTGCGTACTGATTGTTTTGAATATAAATGGTCGCGGTCGAAGAAGTGGCGGTATAACCGTTGGTGTCCGTCAGGCGCGCGTAAACGGAAACGTTCGACCCGTTCGAATAATTGCTGCCGTAAATGGTCGTCGTGCAATTAAAGCTGGCGGTGAACGAGGCGAACGAGCAGGTCTGCGCCGCCGCACCGTTCACGTAAATAACGACATTCGAGAGGCCGATCCCGTCGTAAGCGCTGGCATTCACCGTTGTTGACTGGCCGTTCGCAAGCGTCGAGGCGTACGGCGACATAGAAACCGTGATCGTCCCGTTCGCAGTATTGTTGACGGTGTTGCTGTAGTTGGAATAACCGTTGTAGTTATTGTATCCGTTATAGTTATTCGACGACTGGGCGCTGACGCGGACATCGGTGGTCCACAGAACCTTGTTGGCTTGGTCCCAGGTGCCGGTCGCGTTGGCATACTCCCCCACCGCCGGATAGGCGTAATTGTATGAACTGTTGTTCCGCGAGACGCGCGCGCCGCCGGCGATATTCACCGTTACCGTCCCGCGATCGGCGGTTTGCAAGGAGAAACTTGTTCCTGAAACCGATACGACCGTCCCGCTCACGCGCTCAAAGCGCCACAGCGAGCTGTCGGTAATTTGGCTGGCGTTAATCGTATTTCCCGAGAGCGCGCCAAGAACCGTAACCGCGTCATTGATCTCGATATTCGTTGCCGGCAATGAACTGCCGTCCTTCATCGCGATCGCGGCGTTCCCTGCATTCACCGAATACGACTGCCCGGTCGTGGCGTTCAACACGAACGAAGAACCGTTAACCGAACCCACCGTACCGGTCGCGGTAATAGAAGCGGATTGCGCCACGCGAGAACGATTGCTGCGAGCAAGACGCGCGTTGCGCGGCGAGGCGGCAAAAGCCGGCATAACAATGACAAGAGACAAGCCCATGACCAGGCTTGCAACAAACAAACTTTTCTTATTAATTATGGCTTTCATATGGAAAAAAATGATAATTTCACTAATAATACGAATACCGGTGCGCATTTGGTGCGCTACCGATGTTTGACAGGCTGGACCAACACTACTCCAATCTAACGAAAAAAGCTAGGGTCTCGCAAAAACCGGCGATTCTATGCGCGCAAATCCTCAAGATCGTATCCCGCGCTTTCAAGGCGCCGCAAAGCATGATCCGGGTCGCCGTTAAGCAACTCATCGACTATTCCCTCGATAAAATCCTCATGTTCGTTTTTAATTTTTTCGTAGCGTGCTTTTTGTTTAACGGTCATGTTGTTCGTGAGAAAAAATTTTGGCATGTCATTACCATCAACAATTGTAGATGGATGACCGTCCAAAATCTTGTGTCTTGCTTGATAGCCTTAAGGAAAAGTTGTAGCCACAGAGCCTTGCCGTCCGATAACTCATCCATATCCTTCCCTTATAATAAGGGAAGGAGCGAGAAGCCCCTCAAAAAACACGCGGCTGCTTATTCATATTGAAGCATCTTCACCCCTCTCTTATTATAGGGGAAGATATATTATCTGCCACCAATTATCGTTAGAAGATTAATGATACGATCAATCTTTTCTTTACGGGTTAGGTGTCGGAAGTTATACCTCCACAAATACTCTCCAAC
>Ga0265314_10000792_pt1 | contig 37540 bp, 27 predicted proteins | sample 4126metaG_FD_203106 | JGI IMG/M metagenome (GOLD analysis project Ga0265314, IMG submission 203106) | Rhizosphere microbial communities from Carex aquatilis grown in University of Washington, Seatle, WA, United States - 4-1-26 metaG | ecosystem: Host-associated > Plants > Roots > Rhizosphere >...
ACGGCTGCGCAATGACTACGAGGTCCGCACGGATCATAGCGAGGCGATGATCCTACTTTGTATGATCCGAATCATGGTCAAACGCTTGGCATCACGGTGAGTTCCCCATTTTTAAAACATGCTCTAAGAGATCGGAGCAGACTGGCCGTGAGCGGATCACATCTGGATATCCGTCCACGGCTTCGCCTCGCAATGACAATAGGTATCGGGGCGTGGCAAACTTGCCGTCGGCTTGCTGGATGCCGATTTACGGAGATCCGGAAACAGTTGTTGGTAGCCTCGGACCTTCGGGTTATACTTCATCCATGGATTCCAAAGCCAAGCCGATGGAATTGAAAGACGCTCGTGCCGAGTACCAAAGCCGCTGGGAAGCCGTTGAGACGGTCAAAGCGCATGAGCTTGCGGCCATGACGGAGGAGCAGGCACTCCAGATAATTCAGTCCTTGGGTGCGGTCGAAGGCTGGCGCGAGCGCGAAGATTGGTCCGGTCTGGTCGAGCAGCAGGCGATCTTCCTCAAGGGACGTCAAGCGTGATCCACTTGCCAGGCGTGCTATGAAATCCTTGGCGCTGGTGGTTTTGCTGATGAGCTTAGGCATTGTTAGCTGCCTTGGGTCCGAGGCGCGGGGGGCCGATCCCACAAACGGCTTTGCATTCACCGACAAAGTGGTGCTGGCGTATTACTACATCTGGTTTCACGAAGACAATTGGCTGAAGACTGCCGCAGAAGGTGGCCGTCAAGAAGGGCTGGAAGGCCTGCATCCGCTGGTGGGAGCCTATAATTCATGGGACCCGGTCATCATCGAGAAGCACATGCAGCAGATGAACCGGGCGTTGATCGACGCGCTGGCGGTGTCCTGGTGGTATGACACGAAGACCAATGGGCCAAATCATATTCTGGACCGCGTATTTGATCAGGCGGTGGGCCACCATCTGAAGATCACCATTGATTACGAGCACGGCAAAGATTCCCTGGAGACCGTTTATCACGATCTGTTCTATTTTCTCGACCGCTACAAGAACCATCCGGCCATGCTCAAGGTGGAGGGTCATCCAGTGGTCATGGTTTGGACCGCATGGGGACATACGCCGAAGGAATGGGAAGGCGTGTTCGATCGGCTCGAGAAAGCGGGCATCAGCGCCTTTCCGATTATGTCGGGCAGCTATCAGGGTGGCAAAGGCAAGGAGTACTTGGGGCCGTTCCGCTCGCTAGAGGAATACACGCTTGTCGACATCGAGGACAACCAGTTATCCGACTTCATGAAAACGATGCGTGGGTGTATCGATGATTACAATCGGACGGCAGGCGCCACGAACGGCAAGCCGGCGCAGCATCACGCAACTATTTCCCCGGGCTATGACGAGCGCCGCAATCCTGGACGGAAGACGAAGAACGGGGGTTTTAAGGGGGCGGGCTGGAAGGATCGAACCAAGTTTGGCATAAATTATCCGGATGATGCCGATGGCGCTTACTATCGAGGGACATTCGAGGCCGCGATGGCGTCAAATCCAAACTGGCTGCATGTGTCGACCTTCAACGAGCTGGCGGAATTCAGCCATATTGAGGCGACGTTTGAGCATGGATACAAGTACATCGACCTGACGGCCGAGTTTGTCCGGACGTTCAAGGGGTTGAACGCGAGTGGGAATGACCCCAAGACGCCGTAGGGAATTAGGAAGCAGCGTTCACTGGTATCTTAGCGCAACCATCGGCTCGACCCGCGCGCCGCGGATCGCCGGTATAAGGACCGCGACCAAGCTGATCGCCCCAAGGAACAGGACTGCCGCAAGGAATACCAGAGCGAGGTACTGGATCGTGGGATAACCTTGAATGGTATGCGAAAGTATCTGATTGAGAGTAAAGGCGAAGAGTGATCCGACCGCGAGACCGGTGGCAATTTGCCAGAGGGACTGCTTCAGAAGGGTGAGGATTATCTTTCTTCGGGATGCGCCAAGCGCCAAGCGAACGCCAATCTCACGAGTGCGTTGATTGATGGAGAACGTGATCAGTCCAAAGATGCCGAGGGTTGCCAGGAAGAGGGATGCGGTGCCGCAGATTCCCAGGAGCCAGCCGGCCATGTAGTAACCGATGATCTGATGATTCACGAGCGTCTGCATGTTGGCTACGTGGTAAACGGCCAGGTCGGGCTGGAGTCGGCTGACTTCCGCGCTCAAGGTTTTTGTCCAATCCGCGGTGTGCCCCCGGCCGCGAAGCATCACGACCATAGATGTGGGGGGACGTTGCGAAATCGGCAGAAAGTAAACTGCTTTGGGATTGCTGGTGAGGGGCTCATAATTGAGGTCCTGCACACATCCAATGATGGTCAACCAATCGTTTGTTCCTTCCCGAAAGCGGTGGCCGAGCAAGTCTCCAGACGGGAAAAATTCTTTGGCAAAAGTCGAGTTTACGACGGCGACCGGCAACGAGCCGTCGACGTCATCAGGATTAAACCCCCGCCCTTGAAGGAGGGGCAAATTGAGCGTCTGGAAGTAACGGTCGGAGACGACTTCATTAGGAACGAAGGGACGATACTCGGGCCGAGGATAATCGATTCCTTCGATAGCCAACTGCGCCAGTCCCTTACCCGATGTAGGATCGCTGGTGGACAAGGCTACGGATTCGACACCGGAGAGCCCGGCGAGATTTTGTTCGAACTGGTGGAAGAACCAGACGGCGTTTGTGGAGGAAGGAAGGCTCACGCGGGCGGCCATAGTAGCAGACGCATCGAAAGGAAGATGGACTTGTTTCAACTGCCGGCTGAACCCGAGCAGCGCGAACGACTGGGTTAGAACGACAACCGAGAAAGCGATTTGAACGGTAACGAGCAGCCAACGAAACCGACCCGAGTGAATTGTGGATATTCCACCACGGCCCGCCTCGAGAAACTCATTCATGTTGCGTTTTGTTGCCTGGAGGGCAGGCCAAAGCCCGGCGAGGAGGTTGGTGAGGAGGACCAGAACGATCAAGGCAAGCAGTATTCGGCCGTCTATTTGGAAGCGCATCCAGAATGGGAGCTGGCCGAAGCCGGCGTCATGCGAAACCAGATATGATGAGAACCATTTGCCCAAAGCGGCGATGATCAGGCTACTCCCCACCGCGCCACACAACGCGAGGATGAGGCTTTCAATTAACATTTGAGCCACCAATCCGGTACGTGTTGCGCCCAAAGCACCGCGGACGGCAAGCTCGGTTCCGCGCTTGGCAGCGCTGGCCAGGCTCAGTCCGGCCACATTGGCGCAGGCGATAAACAGCACGAGTGAGGTGACTGCCAGCAAGGCGAACAGACTCGCCTTGGGACCAAACGACCCTTTGGTATCGGGCATGTAGCGGGTGAAGGGACCGACGAGAATTGGGGGCCGCGCAGGGGACTGCGATTGTCCTGCAGAGACCGATAGGCTGTCGGCGATGAGATTCAGTTCAGCTCGGGCTTCGGCCACAGTCGCTGAGGTTTTGAGGCGGCCAAAGACAAATCCCCATCCGGGCATCGTGGCGGCGCTCTCATCCATCGGGATCCAAATCTCATCGGCAATTGGGAATTTGAATCCCTCGGGCATAATCCCAACGATGGTCCGAGGCTGGCCGTCGAGTCGGCAAACCGCTCCGATGGCCGAGGCGTTACCGTGAAACTCCCGCTGCCAAAGGTCATAACCGATGAGAGCGACGGGTTCACTGCCTGGCCTGCCTTCACCAGGCAAGAAAGCGCGTCCGAACAGGGGCGTAACGTGAACCACCTCCAGAAAATTAGGGCTGACGGAGCAGATGTCGCGCCGTACCGGGGCGTCAATTGCCTTGAAATTCACGGAACTGGATCGAAAAACAGAAAGCGCTTCAAAGGTGGATTGTCTTTCCTGGAATGAGCGCAAATCTGGAGCATGGATGGTCGTGTAGACGATGCGGTCGGAATCAGGAAATGGGAGTTTCCCGAAGAAAATGCAGTCGATCGCGCATAGGGAAAACGTGACGAGTCCGATACCGAGAGTCAGGGCAGCCACGCCGGAAAGGAACATCAAGGGTTGCTTGCGCCACAACCGGAGAGCGAACCGGAGGTCTCGAATAAACTTATCCATGGCTAATTCGACATATCAGCCCGTCTTGCGTCACGCGGCAAGGCCGGATTGCGTGCAGCCACACCATTCGGCTGAACCCACGGAGGAAACTCACTGGCCACGTGTTCGGCAGGCGCTACAAGGCGCAGTTAGTGGAAGGAAGCGGTAGCGTCTATTTACGGACGGCATGCGAACATGTGTGTCTTAATCCGGTGCGCCCGCGGATGCTCAAGGCGTATGACCCGCTTTGGTCTCATCCGTGGAGCAGCTTAAGCGCGTCTAAAGAGATCGCCGCCCGGATGCACTTGGGCGCCTCTAAGGGAGCAAACTCCAAACTGCGCGAGCACATGCGACGCTCTTCTCCCCTTGATCTCGACACCACGCCGAGCGGATCTGCACGGAGAAAAGGTGGAAAGATATGAACCACACTATGGGTTGACCCCTTTACAGGAGCAATATTGTTAGAGGCCCAATCGACCCCGTCGGTGGAGGAGATGGCAACCCCGTCCGACGAATTGTATCCGACGGCTATGAATGTGCCGTCGCCGTAAGTGACTCCGTAGAACTGCGTTCCGGTTCCGGAGTTGGCACGAGTCCAATTCGTGGCATCCAATGAATTCAGGATTTGTCCATTGATGCCGACCGCGACGAATCGATCATGGCCGACTGCGACTCCAGTCAAGCCGTCGGACGCATCTCTCAAAGTCCAGTGTACGCCGTCGGTGGAAGACCGCACTCCCGAGCCGACTGCGACGTAAGTACCACCCGCCGCAGCAATACCGTCGAAATCATCGGCGGGGCCCCAATCACGGCTGGCGGCCCAGGTTAGGACATCGCGCGAACTGACGATGGCGCCGGCTCCGACGGCGACGAAGACACCATTGCCGTAAGCTACGCCGTAGAGCGTGGCTAGGGTTGGCGAGCGCACGGCGGCCCAATCTAGGCCGTCATTTGAAACGACGACCGTTCCCGAACGACCCACCGCCACGAAAGTATCGTTCAGGCAGGCGGCGTTCTGGAGGGTACCTGCCACCCCCGCGGCCCTGACGGTCCAGTTGGTGCCTTCATAGGATGTCAAGATGCGATCGCCGCTCACTCCAATGAACACCTCCTTGCCGTAGGCGACCGTTGTCACGTCCTGGACGTTCCCGGAGACCTGAGTCCACACTCGGCCATCGATGGACGTGAGGAACCCACGACTGCTGCCAGCGGTGTAGCCCATGGCAAGAAAGATGCCGTCGCCATAGGTTACGCCATAGAGCTGTATCGCTGACGAAACGGAGCCCGAAACGCCGCGCCAGCTTAATCCGTCAGGCGAAACATAAAAGCCGGGTTGGAGGCTGGGGAATGTACCAGGCTCAACCGCAACAAACATTCCATTGCCAAATGCGACGGCGGCGAAGGCTCCGAAGGGCGCGATTGAGAGTCGTGTGGTCCACGTCGCTCCATCTGGCGACGAAAGGATGTTGCCGTGACCGGCCGCCACGAACAGACCGTTTCCGAAAACAACGGCATTCAGGCCCGCTGTGGTGCCGCTGCTTTGGGCGGCCCATTCGCTTCCGTCCGCCGACGTCAGGATCACGCCCTTCTCGCCCACGGCAACGAAAGTGCCGTTACCGTAGGCCACGCCGCGCAGGATGGGCGCCATTGGAGCTGGGTTGCGTTGGGCCCATTGTGCCGTAGCGCCATCACCCCAAATGACGATTCGTGCAGTGCTGGCCGGCCCAACCTGATAGTTCGGATCGTTGGAGAGGATAAGTTCCACGGTCCTCACGTCCGCTGGTGATTGGGTGCCAAGAAGTTCGATTGTGATCGTCGCCGCGCAAGCGCCGGTGGGAATGGTAACGCTCCCGTCGAGGTTTCGGTAATCGACTCCGGCTGCTGCCGTGCCACCGACCGAATATCCAACGATGAGCGGTTGTTCCGCGTCGCCATTTCGGGTCACGACGAAGGAACCGGGTATCGACGGACTTTGGGACGAATCGGGATCAGACGCCGAGACCGACACAACCGGCAAGGCGGGCGGTATGACCACGAGCGCGGCTGAATCGCTTGGCGACCCGCCCCCGATGTCCGTCACGATGACCGAGTAAGAGCCCGCTTGGTCCACTCGAACCGCGTCGAGTTCGAGGAAGTCGTTTGTGGCCCCAGCGATCGGTTGGCCGTCCCGCAACCACTGATAGGCCAGGGGGGCTTGCCCACTCGCCTCGACGTCGAATCTGACATTGTCCCCTGCATTGACAGTCTGCTCGACTGGTTGGCGCACGATCGCCGGCGTGTCAGGAATGAGGTCAGATTGGATAATGTACGCCCCCTTGCCAACCGCAACAAATGTATGGTTGCCGAACGCGACGCCCGTGATTTGGACTGGGTTAAGCGGGTCAGGCCCGAACCACACCAAGGCCCACTGGACAGCATTGGTGCTGAACACTACAGTGTTGAAAGCGGTCGCGATAAAGGTGCCTTCGTGAAAAGCGACGCCGTAAATTGGGCCGCCCGAACCGACGACGTTCGGCAACCACCCCACCCCTCCCGCGGATCTCAACAGGGTGCGCCCTGGCCCGCCAACGGCCACAAATTCACCTGCGCCATAACCAACGCCGTAGAGAGTTTCCCCACTTGACGTACGTTCGAGAGTCCATTGATCTCCGTGAGGAGACGTCAGGATGACTCCGTCGCCGCCTACGGTCACGAACTGGCCGTCGCCATAAACCACCGCGTTAAGGGCATTAGCAATGCCGAGCGGTTGAGCTGTCCAATTAGATGCATCGGCCGAGGTCAGAGCCGTGCCCGCCGACCCTACCGCTACAAACTTGCCATCGCCATAGGTGACTGCGTTGAGGTTATTGGTGGTTGGTACCGACTGAATGGCCCAGCTTTGGCCGTCAGCAGAGGTGAGGAGAGTTCCCGAAGCACCAACTGCCACGTAAATTCCGTCGCCAGCAGCCACGCCCAGTAGGGAGTTGGTGGTTCCGGAGGATTGGGGCGCCCAGGCCGCTCCGTCAGCCGAGATCACGATGCTGCCACGGGATCCCACCGCAACGAACTTGTCTTCGCCGTGAATCACGGCGGCAAAATCGGTTCGCAGGCCGTTGGCGCCCAGCTCGGTCCAATTGAGCGTGTCGGCGGAGACGAGGATCGTGTTCGGAGATTCGGCAGCCACGAACACCCCCGCGCCGTAGGCGACGCCACGGAGATCAACGCCCGTTCCCGAGGTTTGGCTGGTCCAATTGGTGCCGTCAGGCGAGGTTAGCACGGTGCCGTTGGCACCTGCAGCGACCCAGAGCCCATTTCCGTAAGCGACGCCCAAGAGGTGGCTGGATGACCCTGACTTTTGATAAGCCCAACTCGTTCCGTCGACCGAGGTTTGGACGATGCCGGGCGAACCGACCCCTACAAATTGTCCGTTGGAGTAAGCGATCGCGACCAGGGAAGCTGAGGCTTTGGCGCTCTGGGTGGTCCACGTGACGGCGTCCGGAGAAGTTAGCACGATGCCTTTGGCGCCGACGGCCACGAATGTTCCTGCACCGTATGCGACAAGGTTGAGCTCGGCCGTTGTCCCTGAGACTTGGGGAGCCCAGTTGGTGCCATCGGGCGAGGTCACCACCACGCCGGCGTTCCCGATTGCCACAAACGCATTGTTGCCATACGCAACAGACCTAAGACTAACGCCGGTACCCGAAGTTTGCTTGGTCCAGTGGTTTCCATCCGGGGAGGTGAGGATGGCACCGTACTGCCCTATAGCGACAAATCCGCCATTTCCGTAGGCAACCCCGGCCAGATGCGGCGCGGTCAGGTAAGGACCAAGCCCGTTATTGGCATGTCCCCATGCCCGTCCGTCCGGTGAGTAGATGGCCGGCCCGTAATAACCGACTCCCGCGAATTTCCCGCCGCCGGACGTGAACGCAGTGAGGGTGTCGGGAAATACCTCCTTCGCGGCGGGATTCCGTTGGGTCCATTGGTCTAGGCCGCCGGCAAAGAGGTTACCCGCCAGGCAGGAACCGACGATCACCCACCGCCACCGATTGGGAAGTCTGATCATAACCGCTCTCCATGCGAATGATTTGCATTACACAACTCGTCTAATACACTAAAACTCCTTCTAGCTTTTGGGTCAAGCTCCATGTTCAGCGGTTTCGAAAGGGCTGGCGAATTCCTCGATACCGCAGTGAAAGGGTCATCAAAGGGTCCTAGAAAGTTGGCCGCCCGCCGCATCTTCGCCGCCCATCGATCGCAATTCCGCCGTCGTCGGCGGGTTGCTCACGAGCTCGAATGTGGTAAGATTAGCGAATCATGCCAGTAAGCGGACATGGCTTGGGGCGCACGAGCGCGCTCCCACTCATTGAGCTGGTGGTTGACCCGGACTTTATGAAACGACTTTCATTCCTCGCGATTGTTTTGTTCTTCACACTGGCCTCCCTGGTTGAGGCGCAAGTGCCCGCGGAGTTCACCGATCTTTATGCCGAACTGGAGGGCAATCTTACCAATTTTGAAGCGACGCTGGACGCCAATTGGGACGGGCTGCAGACGGATTGCCTGATGGGCGCCGTGCTGCTGCCGGCAACAAGCGAGGGCCGGGGCTGGGGCTCTTCGGGCGATGCATCCAAGGACACGAATTTCCTGAATAGCATCGTCGTTCCTTATTTGGACGGGCTGCAGGCGCTGGGCATCAGAAGCGTCAAGTTTGCGATCCAGTTCCCGGTTCTTTACAAGCCTTACTACGAGGCCGCGAATGGGGCCAACGATCCGGCTGGTTATACCAACACCTTCAACTTTTACGTGAACCTCTGTGCTCTGCTGCGAGAGCGAGGGATCAAGATTATCATCCCGATTGGAGACCTGGTGAGTCCCGACCCCACGGTGGCGAATTATGAGACGAATCTGACCTTCGCCCAGTTTGTTGCGGGCCGCAGCGTTATCAATCAGACTGTCGCCAAACATCTGAAACCGGACTACCTGCTCCTGCAATCGGAGCCGGATACCGAAGCCAACAACCTGCCGCCCACTTTAGGAAACCAGTTCACGAATGCGGTGGCTGATATGAATATGCTCTCCACGTTTCTGAGCGACCTTCAGGCAGCCGGGCTGCGGTCAACCAACATGATTATCGGAGCGGGCTGCGGCACCTGGCAACAAGATTTCACCAACTTCGTTACAGGATTCACCACTCTGGCCGGACTGGACCTGTTGAGCATCCATGTTTATCAGATTACGGTTCACACCAACGCCGCTCACTTTGTCAACCACCTGGAACGAGTCCTCCAAATGGCCGATGCCGCGCACCAGACCAATACCATCCATCCGCGCGGGATGCGTATCGGCATTAGCGAATGCTGGCTTAAGAAAGTGTCCGCGGAGGAAGAAACCTTGAACACCACGACGGGCCAAATCCTCAATGGCCGGAACGTCTATAGTTGTTTTGCGCCGCTGGACCGGGAATTCCATCTGTGCATGGTCAAGGCTGCCTACGATGAACGGATGGATTTCATTGAGCCCTTTTGGTCCCAATATTACTTCAGCTACCTGGATTACGATCAGATGCAGCCTTATGTCCAGTTTCTCGCCAGCCAGGGCGACAGCCAGGACCAGATCGGCGCCGCGCTGCAAAACACCAACCAGGCCTTGGTGCTGCCCGCTCTCGCGGCCGGTCAACAAACTGCCGCTGCCCGAGGTTACTCCGAATACATTGAAGGCGGTTCGCCGACACTGCGGATCACTAACCAGGGCGCTGGGTTGGTCAGCCTCGGTTGGTCGCCCGTGGCGGTGCAGTTCCGACTGGAGCACAAAACTCACCTGGCAAGTTCAAGCTCCAACTGGACTTCCATTCCGATACCGTCCCGAGCCGTTGGGAATGATTTTAGCGCGTCGATGACTACCACTAACGCGAGAGAGTTTTATCGGCTGCACCAGCCATAAGTTGACCCTCTGGGCGTTCCACCTAAGCTCACGGATGTATGCTTATTACCCGACGCCGTCTTACCCTCTGCCTTGGAACGCGCCCATAAAAAAAACGATGAGGCATATCAATAGAACCAGGCCGTATCATTTTTGCCGGCGAGACCCCTAACATTATACCGATGAAATAGGATGTAGGCAGCGGGAGGAATCCTCGAAACCACAGGAACATCCTCTCTTCTTGATCTCCGTCACTCGGCATTATAGGGCAGCTATGTGTGATCGTGCCTGAGCGGTGGGCACGTCCAGCCGTGGCGCGAGCCAGCGCAGGACGCGGCCCGGCAAGCCCGGCATTAAGAGGGCAACGGCTGTGCCGATATGACCATGGGGCAATCGCCAGATCTCGGGCCGGCCCCACGACTGCCAGAATGGTGGTTGCCACCTGCAAGTAATCCCGGCTGATCAGACCATACTGACAAAGGATTTCCAAACGACCATACTGGCGTGGACGGCGTCGAAAGTGGTACGGCATTTCAAAGGTCGCGGCATTGAATCCCGCCCGGCGGCAACGGCGGGCGAACAAGTGAAATCCGAACTGATTACCGGGCAAGTCACCGCCACCGTGAAGCAAGACGATCACCGGCCTTTCCTGCCAGGCGCGCGCGCAACGGTATAACCGGCCATGAACAACCTTGTTCTCTGCGAACTCGCAGGGTCGCGGCGAGGGAAAACGGAACCGCCCGCCCGGGGCGTCGGAACCGAAATCGAGTTGCGCCGGGTGGCTTTCGGCGGGAATGAAGTCCGGCCCGTTCAGAAATCGGACCGCCTGCTAACCCTTTCGTCCATTTTCCTCTGGCAGTCGAAGGGATTCGTTCAATAATGAGGCAATGGCAACAGGCGAAAGCGGCGTTCATGCGGAAGATCGGCCGGAGCCGCTGTTTGTCACTACCCATTGGTCGGTCGTGCTGGCGGCCGGGCGCGGCGATACCACCCACGCCTTCGATGCCTTGGCCCGTCTGTGCAAGACCTACTGGTATCCGCTTTATGCCTATGCCCGCCGATGTGGTTGCCCGCCGCACGACGCGGAAGACATGACGCAAGAGTTCTTTGCCCGACTGCTGGCGGGGAACTGGGTGGCCCAGGCCGACCAACAGCGCGGGCGGTTCCGTTCCTTCTTACTCTCGGCCATGAAACATTTTATGGCGAACGAATGGAACAAGAGCCAGACGCAAAAACGAGGTGGCGGAAAATGCATGCTCCCGCTTAATGAGGATTCTGCGGAACAGCGTTACCAGCTTGAGCGGGCGGCAAAGGCAACGCCGGAAAGCCGTTTTGAACAGGAATGGGCGGTAGCCTTGCTGGAGAGCGCGCTATCACGATTGGAGGAGGAGTATAGCCGAGCAAAGAAGCAGGGGTGGATGGAGGCGATGCGTCCGGCGCTGACAACTGACCGGGGCGCCTTAGACTATGCCGATCTGGCACACAAGCTGGGGGTGACGGAAACCGCCGCCCGGATGGCCGTACACCGGTTAAGGCGGCGGTATCGGCAGCTCATCCGGGCGGAAGTAGCCAGCACGGTTGCTTCGCCCGAGGAAGTGGATGGGGAAATGCGCCACCTTTTCGAAGTGCTGACCGCCGGTTGAGCGGAGGGGAAATGAAGTTTCGGCGACGCTCTCTAAAGAAAGTTCGTTACAGACGCCGCAGATTCTTTCAGTAAGGGGTTGAAAGAAGAGAATGTGGACGCGCAAACGTTTTGTCAGAATTGCCAGACTCCGCTAGCCCCCAACGCGCCAGGGGGCCTGTGCGCAGCTTGTTTGATGAAAGTGGCGATGGCTACGGGCACGGCAGACGGGCAGGAGAAACCCGGCTTCACGCCGCCCAGCATCGAAGAATTGGCCCGGAAGTTTCCTCAACTCGAAATCCTTGAACTCATAGGCCGTGGCGGCATGGGGGTGGTCTATAAAGCCCGGCAGAGGGAGCTGGACCGGATTGTGGCGCTCAAGATCCTGCCTCCGGGGATTGGCGACGAGGTCGCGTTTGCCGGACGGTTCGCGCGCGAAGCCAAAGCGCTGGCCAAGCTCAACCACCCCGGCATCGTTACCATCCATGAATTTGGCCGGGCGGATGGATTGTATTTCTTCGTGATGGAATTCGTGGATGGGGTGAACCTGCGACAACTGCTCGCCGGCGGTCGCGTGAGTCCGCGCGAGGCGCTGGCGATTGTGCCGCAGATTTGCGATGCGCTCCAATTTGCGCACGACCAGGGGATCGTCCACCGCGACATCAAGCCGGAGAACATCCTGCTGGACCGCCGCGGCCGGGTGAAGGTGGCGGATTTTGGCTTGGCGAAACTGGCAGGTACGGAAAACGAGCCGGCTGGCACAGAGGATGCCGCCGATTTTTCCGCGTTCACAGACGCGGGCAGGGCGATGGGCACGCCGCAGTATATGGCGCCCGAGCAGAAGGAACATCCAGGTGAAGCGGACCATCGCGCCGACATTTACGCGCTCGGGGTGGTGTTTTACCAAATGCTCGCCGGCGAGCTGCCCGGTAAAAGCCTTGAGCCCCCGTCGAAAAAGGTGCGGCTGGACGTGCGGCTGGACGAGGTGGTGTTGCGGGCCCTGGAGAGAGAGCCGGAGCGGCGCTACCAGCAGGTTAGCGAAGTGAAAACGATAGTGGAAACCATCGCGGCAACACCGGACAAAACCGCGCCGTCGATCCCCGCCACCACACCACGGACGGCCAGAATGTCCCGGGCCTGGAAAAGAGCCGTAGTCGGCGGTCTTGGGCTGGTTGCTCTGTTCATGGTTCTTTGGCTCATGGCAACAATGATCGGCGCGAAGGGGAAACCGACTCCAGCAATTGCAGGGACAGACCTTGCCGGATCGGATGTTCAAACGGGTCCGGCTTGGAAACTGCGCAACGAGACACTCCCGAAGCTGTTTGAGCAAAGGCCGGGGCAGCGAATTCCAGAGATGCGGTTACTGAGCGACGCGCAATGGCTGGATATCGCCAAAGATCAGGATTTCAAATCGGATCTTGGGATTCGCCAGGCAATGAGCCAGCTCCGAAAAACCGCGAAGGGCAACTTTGCATCGATCGCCGCGGAAGCGGTCGTGAATTATAGGAATGACCACGTCGGACAGGTTCCAACCAACCTTTCCCAATTGCGACCCTATTTCAAGACGCCGGTGGATGATGCCATTCTGCAACGTTACGCCATCTTGCCTGCCGAGGCTGTAGCTATGAACTTTTCGCCGGCGGTGACGTGGGTGATTGCCGAGAAAGCTCCTATTGATCCTGTCTGCGATGAACGCTTGACCATCGGGGGTGGTGGCTGGGGTTATGGTCCCTATACGTTGCGAGCCCAGCCCACGACAAGTCGTTCGACCAATTACCCGGCCACGCGCGCGGGCCGATGGCAGGAAGACCTCGACTATTTCGCCCGGGAATTTCCCGTCAGGCAAATCGACTTCGCGCTGCTCAAGCCTCGAGAGCAGTTTGAGAGCGAAGTCACTAATTTAAAGCGCCAGGTTCCGAACCTGTCAGATCAGGAAATCGTTTTCCAGCTCATGCGCATTGTGTCCAGCCTGGGTGTGGCGCACACAAGCATCGCCTTCGGCTCGATTCGGGAAACGGTGGCGCCTCACGTGTACCCGATTGAAATGGAGTGGTTTTCCGACGGGTTGGCGGTGGTGGCAGCCGCCCCGGAGTACCAGCAAGCGCTGGGCTGCCGGGTGTTGCGGATTGGGTCGAAAACTCCCGAACAGGTCGAGGCGGCGCTGGCTCCTTACATCGCAAGCGAAAATCTCGCACATCTCCACGCCGAGAGCCCACGGTTCATGACGCTGATGGAACTTGTGCAGCACGAAAACATCGCTGAACCATCCGGCAGGTTGCGTTTGACTTGCGCGAAACAAGGCGGGGGGGAAGCGAGCGTGGAAATTGCGCCGGTGGATTCATTCCGCTCCGCACCGAAGCTGTTCAGTGTTGCGGACGTCTTGCATATTCCGAGAAGACTTTGCGACCAGCACCCCAAAGCTTTCTACTGGTATGAATATCTGGATGAAACGCACACCCTTTATATTGCATACAACCAATGCATGAACGACCCGAGTAACCCCTTCGAGAATCTTGCCAGAGACCTGTTCGCCGTTGCGGACTCGCGTCCCGTCGAACGCGTGATTGTGGACCTTCGCTTCAACGGCGGCGGCAGTTCTGGAGTCATCAAGCCTCTCCTGGACGGCTTAAGGTCACGAACCAACCTCACGGCGCGGGGACATCTTTACACCCTCATTGGGAACCGGACATTCTCTTCAGGGCTGATGGCAGCGATGGATTTGAGCTCCGACCTCCACGCCATCCTCATTGGTGAACCTACCGGCAACAAGCCCAACCATTGTGGCCAACAGGAGGACTTTTCCCTGCCGAACTCAACGCTGCTGGTGCATTACGCGACAAAACATTTCCACTTCATGCCGAACGCCGATCCGTCAACGCTGGCACCGGATATCACCGTAACGTCGACGCTGGATGATTTCATAGCTGGACGCGATCCGGTTCTGGGAGCAGCGATTCACCACAGCTCCCGTTGACGATCGTGCTGCCCTGGCGAGCGGTTTCTCTTTTGCTTTGGCCTTGACCCCTGCAGCTGCGGTGAACTCCTTGATCTGAAGAGAATGGCATTATGCCGAGTAACCGGGGCCGCTCCTCGAAATCGTTGAAAGATCGCCTCTCGGTTCGGTTTTCAACTCGACATGATTCGAGGGCCTGGAACGGTTGGCTTGGGCGCGAGCCCGGTCGCACCAACTCTATAGAACCGGCTTCCTAATCCGGGATCATTCCGACCGTCCTGAGCCAGGTTTTCATCAACTGAGGCCATGCGGTGATCGGAAACTTGGTGGGACGCAGCCCGAAACCGTGCCTGCCCTGCGCAAACAAATGCATTTCCACGGGAACGCCGGCCTTCCGCAGCGCAATGTAGTAGGCCAAAGAGTTGTTGACGGTGTCCACTGGATCGTCCTCCGCCTGCACGATAAAGGTGGGTGGCGTCTTGCTGGTGACCGGAATAGTCGGATTCAAGTCAAAACCTTTCTCGTTCCACAGATGCCCGGGATAGAGAGCGACAGCAAAATCTGGACGGCAGTTCTCGTTGTCAGCCGCATCCACGGGCGGATACAAACGCTTTTCAAAGTGAGTGCTGATCGCGGCAACCAAATGCCCGCCGGCAGAAAAGCCAAGCACTCCAATCTTGTGCGGCTGAATATGCCATTCGGCGGCGTGAAAACGGACCAGTCCCACCGTTCGTTGAGCATCTTCCAAAGCCGTCGGTGCTTTGGGTTCGCGGAGGCCATGGGGCCCCGAATTCGGCACGCGATACTTTAATAGCACGCCGGTGATCCCCTTGGACGTTAGCCAGTCGCAGACCTCCGTGCCTTCAAGGTCGATGGCTAGCTCATAGTAGCCGCCACCAGGAAAGATGATCACCGCAACACCGGTATTCGTTCCCTTTGGCGAATAAACCGTCATCGTGGGTAGCGAGACGTTGCCCACGCTCATCCATGGCTTGCCAGCAACCCGCAGGGACGGAGGAACGTTGGTAACGAATTCCGAGCCATCGACCGGCTGAGCATCGGGCACCGTCCCAGGCCATATCGGAAGCTGCGTATGCTCCCGCGACGGTTGCCAAGTCGCCGTCTGCGCGCTCAAAATGCCACACGCAAGAAGCGTCCAGAGAACAAAGGTAAAACGGTTCATCAAAATCGTGATGATGATGGGCTGGTATGAGCTGTCAACTAAACCAGCGAAAATCCGTCGCGCGCACATAGGGAGGTAAAGGGCTGGAATTCGCTGTTCCCAGTTGAGACATTGGCCAGGACACAGACTGAATCGTCCCGTAACAATTGATTGAGCACTCCACCGATTGACCAGGCTCTGCAGGAAGCGCGCGCAACGCTGCTCGAGCTTCGTTCCGGGAAGACCTGGTGGAGCGGCAGGCTGTCCGCCAGCGCGCTTTCAACGGCCACGGCCGTTGTGGCGCTGGCATTGGCAAGACGGGAGACCAAGCGGCCCGACACGCGGCTTGACCGGCTTATCGAACAAGGTCTGGCTTGGCTCGCCACCCATGCCAACGCAGATGGCGGCTGGGGCGACACTTTGCGCAACCGGAGCAATCTGAGCACGACAATCCTCGTCTGGGCGGCGTTTGGGATCTGGCCAAATGCAGCTAAAACTCATCAACCAACTGTTGCCGCGGCCGAAAACTGGCTGACCCAACGCGTTGGCAAACTTGAACCGAAAGCTCTGTCCGCAAAGATTCTGGAGCGCTACGCGGAGGATCGCACGTTTTCAGTTCCCATTTTGACGCATTGCGCGCTTGCCGGGCGACTGGGTTCCGGCGCGAAGGCGTGGCAGGAAATAATTCCATTGCCGTTCGAGCTCGCGATCTTTCCTCCGACGTGGTTTGCCACGCTGCGGTTGCCGGTGGTGAGCTATGCGTTGCCTGCGTTGATTGCGGTTGGTTACACGCGGCATATTCACGCGCCTTCAGCAAACCCCTTGGCGCGCGTGGTTCGCTCGTTGGCTGCGGAGCGCGCCCTGCGCGTGCTGGATTCGGTGCAACCGCCCAACGGGGGATTTCTCGAAGCCATCCCGCTGACGAGTTTCGTGGTGATGAGCCTGGTCGCAAGCGGCCGGGCGGAAGAGCGCGTCGCCAAACGGGGATTGGAGTTCATCGTGAATTCAGCGCAGCCAGACGGAAGCTGGCAGATCGACACCAACCTGGCGACTTGGCTGACAACGCTCGCCATCCATAGCCTCACAGCACCCGACGCCGTGCCTATGAGCGAACCGGAGAAGGTTGCGGTGTGCGACTGGCTGCTAAATCAGCAATACCGCCAGCGCCATCTCTACACCAACGCAGCGCCTGGCGGTTGGGCTTGGACGGATCTTCCGGGCGGCGTGCCCGACGCGGACGACACGGCGGGCGGGTTGCTCGCGTTAAAATCGCTGGGCGTGCGAGCGGCGGAAACTGTGGCCGCCGCCACGGCCGGAGTGAAATGGTTATTGGATTTGCAGAATCGCGACGGTGGGATTCCCACATTCTGTCGCGGTTGGGGAAAACTGCCGTTCGACCGCAGCAGCGCCGATCTCACGGCACACGCTCTGCGGGCGTGGACGGCGTGGCAGGATGACATGCCGGCGGCGCTCCAACGCAGAATTCATAAAGCCGCAGAGCGCGCGATGGAGTTTTTGGGACGAACACAGGATCCCGAAGGAGCGTGGTGTCCGCTGTGGTTCGGCAACGAACACGAGCCGGACGAGTCAAACCGGGTTTATGGCACCTCACGCGTGCTGCTCGCGCTGGCGGAAGCCGATCTCCGCACGGAAGGGGCGACCAAGGCAGTAGGCTGGCTGGTCCGCGCGCAAAAGGACGACGGTGGCTGGAGCGGCGGAACCGCCGTCGCGCCTTCGAGCGTGGAGGAGACGGCGCTGGCGGTGGAGGCTCTCTGCGCCGCCCTGGAAGGCCGCTCCGAACTTCAGCGCGAACTTGAACCGGTGATCCGGCGGGGCGTGGCGTGGCTGATTCGCCAGATTGAGGCCGGCACCTGGCGCCAGCCTGCGCCGATCGGGTTTTACTTTGCGAAGCTGTGGTATTTCGAGGAACTGTATCCCGTGGTCTTCACCGTTGCCGCACTGGGCCGAGCTGCGCGCGTTTTGAGAAATCAGGCGGCGACCGACGGCTGAAGCTCCCGTGCGGCTTGTTTGATGGTAACGAGCAGCGCTTCCCAATCCGTTTCAGTTGTCTCCCAACCGCTGCTGAACCGCAACACCCGTCCCGCGTGTCCCGGAGCATAACCCATCGCCAATAAGACGGGCGAGGGCTCTTCCTTGCCGCTAGAACAGGCCGAACCGGTTGAAACGACAGCTCCAAGTTTGTCGAGCTTAACCACCCAGCGCTGGCGGCAATCGACCTCGGGCATCATGGCGGCGACGGTGTTCCAAAGCCGGCGCGCCGACGCGCCGATGATTTCGATATCGGGCAGTTCTGCGGTGAGGCGCTGGATAAAACGATCACGCAATTGGCGGCGGGCTTCGCACTCGCTCAGCAAACTTTCTCGCGCTTCCAAGGTGGCGACCAAGGCCAGCGCGCCGGCCACGTTCTCGGTCCCCGCCCGACGATTTTCCTCCTGCGGTCCACCAAACATCAGCGGTTTGAAAGGGCCATTTGGCGGACACTTTAGAAAACCAATCCCGCGTGGTCCGCCGACCTTGTGCGCGCAGCCGGTGACATAGTCACAGTTGCCGACGCCGCTCGAGGATTCCTTGCCCAGCCACTGTACAGCATCGCAAAAGTACGGCACCTCCGCGCGGCGGCAGAGCTGGGCCAGTTGCTCCCAAGGTTGAATCACTCCTGTTACATTGTTCGCGGCCATCACCGCGACCAGGCCAGGGCGACGCTTCACCAGTTCTTCGTCCAGCCAATTCAGATCCACCAGGCCCGCACGGTCCACGGGGATTAGCCGCACCCGATCCCCGAAATAATGTGCGGCCGATTCCGTGACGCTGGGATGCTCAACTGCCGAAACGCAGATGGGCGCGTCCGACGGCAATGTGTTAGCGAAGTGATGCAGCACCTGGTTATTCGCCTCGGTGGCGCCAGATGTCCAAACGACTTCGTGCGGTTGGCAGCTCAACATTCCCGCCAGCCGCGCCCGGGCCGCCTCCAGGGCGGCGTCCGCACGATTGCCGACGCGATGCGGACTGGAGGGATTGCCAATAAACTCTTCGGCCGCCGCCAGCCAGGCGCGCCGCGCGGCGGGATGCAACGGAGCCGTAGCGTTGTGGTCAAAGTAGGTCACGTCGTTTTCAACCTGGAAAATATCCCACGCCATTTGCCTGACGAGTTTTTAATGAACGAACTTGCCAAGTCGCCCCCGGGCATTGTTACTTGCACCCCAGCAAGAATGAACGAGAGCGCCAAGCCAAAAACGCTGCACTACAAACGGTCGCATTTCGCGACGCAGTTGCCGGTGGACCATCTCTACAGCCCGTCCCATTTCTGGCTGGCGCGGCAGGCAGGGGATTTGTGGCGTGTCGGCCTGACGAAGTTCGCCACGCGGATGCTGGGCGAAATGGTGGAGTGCGGCTTCGAGCGGAAGCCCGAAGAGCCGGTCGCCAGCGGACAAATCATCGGCTGGGTTGAAGGCTTCAAGGCCATCTCGGACATCTATTGCGTTCTCGAAGGAACTTTTTCCGGCACGAATCCTGAGTTGAAGAGTAACATTTCCGTGATCACCGAGGACCCGTATTTCGACGGCTGGCTTTACGAAGTGCGCGGCCAGCCGGACGCCAACTGCGTAGACGTTCGCGCTTACCAGACCCTGCTCGATCAGACGATTGACCGGATCCTGGAAAAACAGAAAAACGACGAGAATAAATGAATCAACCAAGCCGGGCTCGTTATGTCAGGATCGGCGGTTTCCTCGGTGCAGGCAGAACGACTTGGCGGCCAGCCGATCATCGACTGTCGCGCCGGAGCCACGCCGGAAACCCTGTTGATCCAGGTCCCTCGCGCGCCGGCCGACACCGCGACGCGGTTCTCCGCGCTGAGGCTGAAGCGGGAGCACTCCGAACACTTCCGCCCCGGCAAACCGCAGCCGACTACCGGGCCGGCAACCTGACTGACGGAACAATTTTGCGCCGAGAAAGAAAAAGCAGTCGTTGTCAATCTGGCAAGTCGTGTATTAGTTTCACGGAGTCATGACGGGAACGCCGCGCATCATCTACTGCCATTGTCAATACGCTCAGGTCGTCCCGGCCGAGGTGAAGGAGGCTGTGCTGCGCAAGCTGGCAGAGTCCCGCGTGGCCTTCGATGCGGTGGCGGACTTGTGCGAGATGAGCGCGCGGCAGGACCCGTCCCTAAAGCGCCTGGCTGACGGCGGCTCGGTGAAAATCGCCGCGTGTTTCCCGCGCGCCGTGAAGTGGCTGTTCCATACCGCCAAGGCTGACCTGCCGCTTGATGCGGCCGAAGTTCTCAATATGCGCACGTTGAATGCGGAGACAGTCTGCGACGGGTTGTTCAACGGCGCAGTGAACCCGAATTTGCCGAGAGGAAAAGTCGCCGCGAGCGATGCGCCGAAAACCGATCCATTGCCGGAAACGGCGTAATTGACATGTCTCTCACCGCCGCCACCACCCTCCGCGTCGTGTTGTACGAAGGGGCCGATGCGGAACCACTCGACAACGCCGATCGTTTTTCCGCACTGACCGCGCTGCTTGAGAAAGGTTATTCCGTCACACGGGCCGTAGCGGACGGGCGGGTTGCGCCGCACGAGCGCGGCTCGTTGCTCGTCCTCGGCAAGTTTGTCGGGGGAGGCAGGCTCGCGGCGGAAGGCGTTTCCGCCGGGACGACGGTCCGCTTTCAGGACATCACGGGTTTTAACACGAACCGGATTTCGGAGGTCGTCGAAAGCACGCGCGCCGAGCTGGGCGCCGTGAAGCACGGGGAATGGAAGCCGTGGTTCCCGGTCATTGACTACGACCGCTGCACGAACTGCATGCAATGCCTGAGCTTCTGCCTCTTCGGCGTCTATGGCGTGGACGAGCAAAACAAGATCCAGGCCCAGAGCCACGACAACTGCAAGACCAACTGCCCAGCCTGCTCGCGCGTGTGTCCCGAGGCAGCGATCATGTTTCCGAAATACAAGGCCGGGCCGATCAACGGCGACGTGGTGCAGGCCTCGGATCTCGGCAAAGAGAAAATGAAGGTGGACATCTCCGCGCTGCTCGGCGGGGACGTGTATTCGGCCTTGCGTGCGCGCAGCTCGCAGGCCAAGGAGCGTTTCAGCAAAGAGCGGGACGACAAAAAGGCGCTGGCCGAACGCCAGAAATGCCTTACCAAACTCGCCCAGAGCGGAGACATTCCGATGGAAGTTCTGATGAGCTTGCCATCGCCGGAGGAAATCCAACGCCGGGCGGAGGAGGCCAAGGCGAAAGCGCAAGCGGCCCGTGCCCTTCAACCAAACTGATTCATGCTTCCCGAACTCATCTTCCGCACCCTGCGATCCGCGAACAAGAGGTGCCTCGCGAAGTTCTGCTGGAATTTCGGGGTGAAGGGCCTGCTCTCGGTCGAGAAGTTCAAGCGGCGCATCAAGCGAGGCGAGTATTTTCCGCCGTTCCTCTACCTTTCCATCATCAACTCGTGCAACCTCCGCTGCCAGGGGTGTTGGGTGGACGTGGAGGAGAAGGACGCTATTGACCTGGAGACCCTCAATCGCACCATCATCGATTCTAAGCGGCACGGGAACGCGTTCTTCGGCATCCTTGGCGGCGAGCCGTTTATGCACCCGCAGTTGCTTGATTTGCTTGCGGCGCATCCGGATTGTTACTTTCAGGTCTTCACCAACGGCCAGTTCATCACGGAGAAGATCGCGACGCGCCTTCGGGAAATCGGCAACACCACCCCACTCATCAGTATCGAAGGGCGCGAACTCACCAGCGACACGCGCCGCGGCAAGAAAGAAGTCTTCACTCGTACTTTGCGCGGTCTTGACCACTGCGTCCGCGAGGGATTGCTTACCGGCGTCGCGACGAGTGTTTGCCAGTCGAACATTGACGAATTGCTTACCGAGGAATGGCTGGGCGAACTCATCAAGCGCGGCGTGCATTACACGTGGTATCACACCTACCGCCCCGTCGGCCCGAAGCCGAACTTTGACCTTGCGCTGCGCCCCGATCAGCTCGTGCGAGTGCGGAAGTTTGTTACCGAGATGCGGGCGAAGATGCCCATCGCGATCATCGATGCCTATTACGACGGCGAAGGTCAGGCGCTCTGCCCCATGAGCACCGGTGTCTCGCACCACATAGGCCCAAAGGGCGACATCGAGCCGTGCCCGATCATCCAGTTCGCCACGGAGAACATCCGCGACCCGCGGGGCATCTACGAAACCATGCGCGACAGCGCGTTCCTGAAAGACTTCCGCGAACTCAGCGCTCACCACACGCGGGGCTGCGTGGTGCTAGAGCGTCCCGACATCGTGAAGCAGCTCGTGGTAAAGCACGCCGCCCGCGACACCACCGTCCGCGGCACCGCGATGGCGGAATTGGAGGCAATGACGCCGCGGTTCAGCCAATGGCTGCCGGGTGAAGAAGTGCCGGAGAAGCATTGGATGTATCGGCTCTCGAAGAAGTATTGGTTTTACGATTTCGGCGCGTATCGGCGGGTTGCCCATGACGCCGAGGCGAAGGCGCGGGAGTTGAACGTAAGACTCGACCAGTCGCCCTCGATCAAACAAGATCAACGTCCAGCCGAGCCGGTTTTGAAATAAGTAACGCTCGTAAACGTCAAAAGCCCGACTATGCAGCCTGAGATTTTAAAGCCCGCTCCTGGATCCACCCCCGGCAGCGTCAGCATTCCCAAGCATATCGTCCAGCAACGGGTCCGCGCGCCGAAGAAGAATATTCCGCAGACGACGGTCGAGCGGAATCATTTCCTGCAAGTCGTCCGGAATTACATCGCGGAGTTCAACCCGGTGCCTCCGCTGCCGAGCGAGGAACTCAAAGTCCACGCCGATCGCGTGGTGGCCATTCTCAACGCCGAGCCGATATATCGCGATTACATCGGGGTGCTCCTGAACAACGAGATGTGGCGGGAACAGCTTGCCGCCGTGCCGTTCGAACGCCGGCTGTTGCTGCTGCCCAAGTGCCTGCGCGTAGAGAGCAAGTGCCCAGCCCCCTTCGATGAGTTCGGGCTGTTGTGCAAACAATGCGGCCTCTGCACGATTCAAGATTTGCAGGCCGAGGCGGAGAAACTTGGCTATGCGACGCTGGTCGCCGAAGGTTCCGCCATCGTGATGTCGCTCATCCAAACCGGCAAGATCGAGGCCATCGTCGGGGTGAGCTGCCTGAGTGTGCTCGAACGCGCCTTTCCCTACATGGAAGCGGCGGCCATTCCCGGCGTCGCGATCCCGCTGTTGCAGGACGATTGCATTGACACGACCGTGGACCTCGACTGGGTCTGGGAGTACATTCATCTTACCAGCGACGACCAGACGCGCCGCCTAGATCTTGGCGCGCTGCGGGATGAAGTGGATTTCTGGTTCAGCCCCGCCTCGCTGGACACGATTATGGGACGTGGCGAAGGCGAGACCGAACGAATCGCGCGGGAATGGCTCGGGCGAGACGGCAAACGCTGGCGGCCGTTTCTGACCGTCTCCGCGTTTCAGGCTCTGCGCGAGGACAAAGGCGCAGCGCTGCCCAATGACCTCAAGAAGATTGCCGTGGCCGTCGAGTGTTTCCACAAAGCGTCGCTCATCCACGACGATATAGAGGACAACGATGCCCTGCGTTATGGCGAAAAGACGCTGCACGAGGAATACGGCACAGCGGTCGCGCTGAACGTGGGCGATTTACTTATCGGCGAAGGCTACCGGCTCATCGGCGCGACAGGACTCTCCGCGGAGCAAAAGGCGCGGATGCTCCTGGTCGCAGCGCGAGGTCAGCGCGAGCTCTGCCGTGGGCAAGGCGCGGAGCTTTGCTGGGCCCGAGCGCCGATGCCGCTCACGCAGCATCAGGTGCTCGATATTTTCCGCAAGAAGACCGCGCCGGCCTTCGAGGTTGCGCTGCAGTTCGGTTCACTCTGCGCCGGCCTGGAGGAATACGAGGAGGTCGAAGATGTTCTCAAGGCTTACAGCGAGGCGCTGGGCATCGCTTATCAAATCCGCGACGACCTGAGCGACATCGGCGCGAACGGAGAAACCAATGACCTCGCCGGCCTGCGGCCGAGCCTGTTGCTCGCCGCCGCGCATGACAAGGCCAGGGACGCGCAGAAGGAACTGCTCAGTTCCGTTTGGCGGCGCACGCTGCCTCCCGGCACGACCTTTGACCAGGTTGAACTGCTCTACACCGAACTGGGTGCCGACGCGCGCTCGCACACGTTGTTGGAGACCTACAAGGAAGAGGCGATTCGTTGTCTCGCCCGGTTGGAAAACCCGAACCTAAAGGGTTTGCTCCGGCGCGTCATCGGCAAGATTTTCAACGATGTTGAAATCAAGGGCTGGTGCAAGGAGCAGGAAATCAAGAATCGCGTGCGCGACGGCGTGCCGTTGGAAGTGTCGGCCGAACCTGAAATGGCCGGGGCGAGGTGAGCCTTCGGCTGCAACTCTTACAGGTCGCACGCCTTTCTCCCCGCTTGCTCGGTGATTCGACCGACCTCGTCCGCGATTTTTTTCGCCACCAGATTACTCCTGAAGGGTCGGGGTTTGATCGCGACGGCCGGCCGGACCTTTATTACACCATCTTTGCCCTGGCCGGTCTGCAAGCGTTGGACGCCGAAGTGCCAGGTAAAGCAGTGGAAGCCTTTCTCCACTCGCACGGCGATGGCGCCGCGCTGGACTTTGTTCACCTGTCCGCGCTTGCGCGGTGCTGGTCCGCGGTGGGGAGGGAAAGAATGCCGGGCGGGCTTGACCGGCAGTTGCTTGAACGCATCGAAACCTTCCGCAAGCCCGACGGCGGCTACGAAGGCGACGGGAAGCTGGCACATGGCACGGCTTACGGCGCGTTCGTCGCGCTGGGCGCGTACCAAGACTTGGGTTATACACCGCCGCATCCGCTCAAACTCATTCAGAGCCTCAAGGGCCTCGAAACTCCGGACGGAGCGTGGAGCAACATGCCGGGAGCGCGCGTCGGTGCCACAAACGCCACTGCCGGTGCTGTCACACTCATCCGGCATCTTGGCTTTCCCGTGAACGAGCGTGTTGGCGATTGGCTGCTCGCCCAAGCGCATCCCCAGGGCGGCTTCCTCGCCGTCCCAGGGGCACCGATGCCCGACCTGCTGTCGACCGCCACCACGCTCCATGCCGCTGCGGCGATGGAGCGCCGCCTGGCGAGCGACGTTCACGAGCGCTGCGTTGATTTTCTGGATTCGCTCTGGGACGCGCGTGGCGGGTTCCATGGCCACTGGGCTGATGACCATCTTGACGCCGAATACACGTTTTACGGCCTGCTGGCATTGGGGCATCTGAGCCTGTAACGCGCGGCTCGCTCAGCCCCCGAGTTCAGAGCGCGGGGGAATCATCGCGCTTCTCCAACTTGAGCCGTTGCTTTTTGACAACCTCGACATTTTTCGTCAGCTCATAAAGCGCTTTCAGCAGCGCGAGAACCAGTCATTTCAACGTGGCCTCGAGTTGAATCCAGTTAACGTTCCCATTGTCTCCAGAAAGGCCGCCACTGAAACCGGTATGCAGTTTCACAGCTTTGACGTCGCGCCCGGTGACACGACCTCCCAGCACCGTGGAAGAAAATGTCACCGTGTGTTTTGTCCAGCCGCGCCACGGGTGACCTCCGTTGACGTTGCGAATCGTTTTTGTGCCACCGACCAGCTCGATCGAGACATCGCAATTATCACCGGGTCGAGATCCGCCGCGAAGGTCGTCGTTGCCCGTCGAAATGATGACATCGAGACTGGCAATCTCCTTCGCTTGGTCAGCAGAAGGAACAGAAACGGTCTCTGCATGTTCGCTTGTTGAGCTGGTGAATCGCACCAATGGCGCTTCAGAAGCGCTCAGCCACTCGTGAACGACTGGTTGCGGCGGCGGATGAATCACGGAGCCTGAAGGAACGGCCATCAGCAGGGCGACCCGGTCAACATCCCAGTTGTCACCGCTTATTCCACCGCCGAAATGGGTTGTGATCGTGACGTTGGTGATGTCACGGACACGGGGAATAGGGGGGGGGAACTTGAAGAGCAGGGCGTGCGTTTCACCGTTCCTCCATTCGCGACCTTGATTGATGTTAACGTTTGTCCGGACTCCGCCCACGTACTCCAACAGCGCATTGGCGTTGTCGTGCCCGCCGCGAAGGTTGTCGCCACCGGTCTGAACGACGAGCAACGCCTGGGTAAACGCAGCATCGGAGGTGGGAAACGTCGGTGCAACCAGGAGGGGGAGCTTGTGCTGATCCCCAGTGAAACGGAACAGGCGGCCTGGCCTGCTCCAAACCCAGGTAATGTTCGTGGAACCAGCCGGCGGATCCAGGCGCGGGAGGCAGTTGTTGTCAAAGTCAGACCAATAGCGCGCAACCGAATACCCATTCCATTGAGTGGTGGCGTCGGCTCTGTTGCCGCATTTATCCCCAAGCTCAGCCGTGCCGGCGGGCCCGCCGTGGCCTGTACCCGCAGGGTTGGAAAGCATTTCAACAATTTCGTGGGACAGGGTCTGAGTGAAATTCTGGAAGGTAGGTTCGCTGTTGGTGTCGAGAGGCATCGCCGCATGGTTTGGCGTGTTGAGGCCCGAATCGTGCCAGGCGTTGAACGGTAGTGGGGTATCCACAATATGGAATTCCGGGCCGAAAATGAGAATTTCCTGTGGCGAGGGATCCATGCCGTCATCGTGACAGTTTGAAAGTGTACGAACTGTGCTCCGGGCCATGACCCCGCCAACTCCTCCGCGGTTTTCACGTATCGCACTCTGGACGCAGCGGGCTTTCGCGATGGAGCTCCCGAAGAACTCCGGCCGATGGCATCCATACTGGTACAAGGCATCAAAGTAGGAAGGCCAAACCGGGGCCATAAGATCCGCGACAAACTTGTCGATGGCGGCGCGGGAAAACTGGGCGCCATCGGGACGACGCCGGGCCATGTGGGTGTCCCATGATTCGCCCGGCGAATCAGGAACGTAAACGTAGACGATGGTGAATTTGCCTTCGCTGACAAAGCTCTCCCCGTGTGCCACCGCTGGAGCACAGGCCGCCAACGCCATAGCACCAGTAGCCCCAAACTTTCTCAACCAATTCGGCAGGGTCATCGGTCGACCCATTCTTTCATTCGTTCCAGAGCAGGCCCCACGAAAATCCGACCCGGTTGCAAATGCTTCGGATTTCTTTGCGCGGGACGTCGTAATGAGGGCCTGCCGCAGTAGCAATGATTCAAGACACAGCAATCCAATCGATTCGTAGGTCGAAAGGATTGGTGCCGGGGAGGCAGCAGCGGCGACGCACCGCTTGGCGAATTCGAGAAGAGACCGCAGTTGTGAGGTTGCTGGGATTTTCATATTTGATTCCTTTTGTGCTTTTGAGTCCTTTTCCGGTTCATTGTTGTACGTCGGCGGAGATGGGGAGAACCCCGCAGCGCCCATAAGGTTCATTTGCATCGCGCCCAGGTTAAGGTGATTCGTTTGCGAACCCGGTTCGGCGCCTCGCTGCGGAGCAGTCGCTCCGGTGTTCACTCTCTTAAACAGGAAAGAGCCTCAGCGATTACACGCCAAGCCCAACGACGCATTTGTAGCTGGGCGAGCGCAGGGTTCGCACCGATTCGCCAAGCAGAGTCATCGATGGCGCGCCTGACGGTTTCCCGGGGCTGTTCCAGGCCCATGCGCTTCTCTGGAACGTAATGCGTCGGATGAAGACCGGAAGGGGCTCTTAGTTGGTCCGTCACGCCAAGGGTGCCCGACAGGACGATTGCGGACAGCTGGGCTGCCGCACCCTTGAGCCGTGGCCAAACCTCTCGTCCCAGGGGCACCGATGCCCGACCTGCTTTCGACCGCCACCACGCTCCCTTCGGCTGCGGCGATGGAGCGCCGCCTGGGGAGCGACGTTCACGAGCGGTGCGTTGATTTTCTGGATTCGCTCTGGGACGCGCGTGGCGGGTTCCACAGCCACTGGGCTGATGACCATCTTGACGCGGAATTCACGTTTTATGGCCTGCTTGCATTGGGGCACCAGAGCCTGTAACGGGCGGCTCGCTCAGCCCCCGGGTTCAGAGCGCGGGGGAATCATCGCGCTTCTCCAACTTGAGCAGTTGCTTTTTGAAAACCTCGACATTCTTTGTCAGCTCATAAAGCGCTTTCAGCAACTCCGCTTGCGTCGGCGGGTCGGCGAGTCCCGGCACCAGGGGATGAACGGCGGTGACATTGGCGGCGATCTGATTCACCCGCTCACGGATTTTTTGAATGACTACGTTTCGTTCCATGCGGATAAACTGCAATATTCGAGGCCATCTCCGCAATCCAATCGCCGCGCGAGTTTGAAACGATAGCGCGGCTCACACCGTCAAGAACGCCAGGGCCGGCCGAGATTCCAGAGCTTGGGGCCTCACGGCCAAGGCGAGCCCAGCACCGGAGGGAAAGGGTTCAAACGGTTTTCGAGAAGCGTGCCTTCGGGAGGCGATTGATTGTCTGGGGCATCTCATGATGCCACTCACGGCTGACCTGGGGCCAGGACAACCCGGAAACCGACGTTCTGGAGTGTGACGGTTGGGAGGTTGGCGAGTCGCTGCGCCGACCGGCCGCCGAACGCGGGGCCAACCCAGCTGCCGCCACGGAACACGCGATTCACTCCCGTTTTCGGCCCTTGCGGGTCGAGTGCGATCCCACCGGGATACGGAGCATACCAGTCCTGGCACCACTCCCACACGTTGCCAGAAGTGTCATACAAACCCCGAGGATTAGGCAACTTCTGGCCCACCGGATGTGTCGTAGCACCGCTGTTCACGGCGAACCACGCGTATTGGGTCAAATTGGTGTAGCCCGGGTCATCGCCATAACTAAACCGTGTCGAGGTCCATGCCCGGCACGCATATTCCCACTCCGCTTCCGTCGGCAACCGATACACACTGTTGGTCGCGATGCGTCCCGCCGCTCGCTCGAGCTGGGTGAGCTTGCCACAGTAATTCGTGGCGGCGTGCCAACTGACGCTATCCACCGGTCGATTCGCGTTGCCACCGAACTGGCTAGGATTGCTCCCCGTCACCGCTAAATATTCCCCTTGAGTAACCTCAAATTTCCCCATCCAAAACCCTTTGCTGATCGTCACCGCCGTCTGCGGACCCTCTACGAATGCTGGGAGGGCCTCCCGGTCCACTTCGTTCGTCGGGCTGCCCATCATGAAGGTGCCAGGCGGGATGAACGCGAGGTTGGTGGGCGCGGCGAAAACCACCGCCCGGTAAAACCGTTGTCCCGTCGCCGGGGTGGATTTGTCCGTCCAGAGATACGGGCTGGTCGGCGGCTGCAGGAACTCCAGGCAACGCCAAGAGTTCGTCTGTGCCAAGTCCGTGACATATTCTAGTGAGTAGACAGTGCCAACAGCACCGGTGATGCTCAGCCCCCCATACAGTTGAAGATCCAGTCCGGGTGGTGTCTGGGCCTGCGCCCGCTGACCCGAACTAAGGAACGCTAGGGCCAGCGCCCCGACGCTTAATGATGCGAGGACAACGCCTTTAAGTTTTTTGCGGCTGGCCCGCTCGCTCGATGTGTTCTGCAGAGTGATCATACGATTTGTTCGTTCCACGTTCATCTTTATTTGGTCTTGTGAAGGATTGTCTCCCTTCAGATCGTTTCTGAGGCGTTCCCGGCAAAAGGTGACAGGGAAAGTAAAGGAATGTTTCGGCGAGGTGTTGGAACGATCCTAAAAGAGGCCACCCCGCCTGGGGGCTCCCATTCTCCTCACGTCGGTGGCGACGACGGGGTCTTGAGAATGCCTCACTCTGCTTTTCGGGAAGGAGGACTGTCCGGATTCGGTGCCTCCCAGGAGCGCATCGTGCCATTCTCGCAGACGCTTACCAAGGTTTGGCCGTCAAACGAGAACACGACATAGAGCACCGGGAATTTGCCGTGCTTGAGGACCGTGACCTCGCGCCGGGTAGAAAGGTTCCAGAGTCGGACGGTGCCATCCTCGCAGGCCACCGCCAGCGTCCGGCCATCCGGAGAGAACGCGACCCCAGAGCATCCTTCTTTGATGCTGGTGAGAGAAGCCTCCGCTTTGCCGGTGGCGACGCGCAAGAATCCCACCGTTCCGTCATAACTGGCCGATGCTAAAAGCGAGCCGTCAGGAGAAAAGGCCAGGCCTTCGACCGAGTCTTTGTGAACCGAGACCGCGGCCAGTAATTTCTGAGTCGCCGCGTCCCATAGCTTGACTGTGCGGCGGTCTCCCTCAACCGTGGCCAGCAGTCGGGCGTTCTTAGAAAATGTCAGAGCATGATTATCTCTAACGTGCCCCTTGAACTTTCGGATCAGCCCGCCGGTGGTGGCATCGAACAACATTACGAAACCGTCGTCATCGGTTGCGGCCAGGTAGTGGTCGCGCAGGGCAAAATAAAGTCGCTGGATCGAGCCGGTAATGCCCGGCAGCACCAGCGTGCGGCGCACGGTTTGCGTGGCCACATCCCAGAACCGGAGGATGCGGTTGGTACTGAGGGTGACGAGTGTCACGCCTTCGGCGAGGAATTGTGCGAGCTCCTCGCTGTTCAACACCCAGACCGGCTGCCGCCCGGCAACGTCCCAGACCGTGACTGGCCCGCCGAACTTGGCGGTGGCCAGCAGCTTGTTGTCCGGAGAAAACGAGGGCAAGAAATTGACGTTTGTCAGCACGAATTCCGCTCGTTTCGGTGCGGTGCTCCAGAGCATCACCATTTCATCTTTGCCGCCGGTCGCCAGCGTCTGGCCATCGGGCGCGAATGCGACAGCCCAAACTTCGCTGCCATGCCCGAGGAGTTTCGATTCTTCTTTCCCGGTGCTGACGTTCCAGAGGCGCACCGTTTGGTCGGTACTGCCGGTGGCCAACCTTCGGCCGTCGGGCGAGAAGGCGAGGCCCCACACCCATCCCGTGTGGCCTTTGAGGACCAACCGCTCTCCAGTGGTGACCTTCCAAAGTTGCACTTCGCCCGCCAAGTTGCCAGCCGCCAAGGTTCGGCCATCGGATGAGAAAGACAGACAGCTAACCTCTCCGGCGCCGTCCAGCTTGGCCATTTCCCGGCCGGTCTCGACGTTCCAAAGTTTCACTGAGTTATTGCCGCTCCGGGTAGCTAACATGTTTCCATCGGGGGAGAGCGCGAGCCGAGGGCCTGGCTCTGAAAAGGTCTTCACGACCTGATGGGTAGTGTAGTCCCACAATTTTACTGAGCCACCAATGACGTCGCCGTAAATGGAGTGCCCGTAACCGATGGCGATCAGCGTGCCAACAGGAGAAAAAGCGAAGCGCGCCACCATTCGTTCTTTCAAGGTGAAAACGTGTTGATGGGTTTTGCTGTTCCACAGCTTTAGACCATCTTCGTCTGCCGTCGCCAGCGTCCGGCCGTCGTTTGAGAAGGCAAGCCAGGTGACATGCCCCGCATGGGCCGGCAGCGTGGCGACCAGTCGGCGGGTGGCGACATCCCAAAGCTTTACGGATGCATCCTGACTTCCTGAGGCCAGCGTCGTGCCGTCCGGGGAATAGGCCACACAGGACACGACATTGGAATGGCCGACAAATGTGTAGAAGTTGTCGCCCTGGCACGAATTCCATAGGTAGCGCCACTCGAAGCCGCGCAAATCGGATTCGCCCCTCTTGGGCCAGTGCGCTTCCAACAAATCGCGGGCTCGACCGAGGTTGCCAATCTCCAACGCTTGTTGGGCGAGGTTCATGTCTGCGGCGTAAAGGCTCTGACGGCTCAGGGATTCGCTCACCGTCGCGCGTCGCCACTGCCAGAGGACTCCGGTCAGGCCGAGAGCGAGCACCAGATGCAACGCCAGGATGAGGCCAGCAAGCGCGGGTTTGCGTCGGCACCAGCGCCACAACCTTGCGGTTGGGCCAAGGCGCCGGGCGAGGATCGGTTCGGAGCGGAGGAACCGGTCGAGGTCTTCGGCCAGCGCCTGAGCCGTTTGGTAACGGCGAGCCGGCTCTTTCTCGAGGCATTTGAGGCAGAGGGTTTCCAGGTCGCGCGGCACGCTGGGATTGAGCAGGCGGGGCGAAACCGGTTCCTGGTTCACCACTTCCTGCAGCGTGTCGGTGAGCGTCTCGCCCACCAGTGGCGGACGACCGGTGAGGAGGTGATAGAGAATTGCCCCGAGCGAATAGACATCGCTGCGCCGGCCAACCAGCCCGCGTTTGCCCGCGGCCTGCTCCGGGGGCATGTAGTTCGGCGAGCCGAGCACCTGGCCGCTCAAGGTCAGTTCGCTGTCACGATGCAAGGTCTTGGCCAGGCCGAAGTCGGTCACGCGCGGCTGGTCGAACGGGTCAATGAGCACGTTGGCCGGCTTGAGGTCGCGGTGTAAGATGCCGCGTTCGTGCGCGTAGTGGATGGCCTCGGCGACGATCTTGAGGTAGCGGGCGGCACGGGCGGCAGGCAACGGCTGGCCGGCGGCGAGCTGGGAGAGACTCTGGCCTTCGATGAAATCCATCACGAAGAACGGCTGCCCTTCGTGCGCGTTCACTTCGTGGATGGCGACGATGTTGGGGTGCTGCAAACTGGCCGCTGCCGCCGCTTCCGCGCGAAACCGCTGCGCCTGCTCTTTGCCCGACTGGTCACCGTAAAGGAGCATCTTGACCGCAACAATGCGGCCCAGGCTCTTCTGCCGCGCGCGGTAGATAATGCCCATGCCGCCACGGGCGATCTCTTCGAGAAGTTCGTAGTCGCCGAACGAGCGGAGGGCAGGAGCGGCGCTGTGGGGTTGACCTTCACCCCCACCCGGACCCCACGGGGACGGGGAAACCGACTTGGCCAGCGATTCAAGCTCGGTGGTACCAAGGACGAAGAGACACTTCAGGCAATAGCCATGTGGCGCGTCAGGCGGAATTTCCGCGCCGCACTTTGGGCAAATTCGCTTCGGTGTTGCTTGGCTAATCATGACGTCCACTCTGTTCTGAGGCAAACCGGGCAGAAGGTGACAGAAATCTGCTGCCAGTGCCGCACTGGGTTCCGATCTGTCCTAGAGCCGATTTTCAATCGGCCGACCCCACGATGCGGATGCCCCTGCGGCGGCAAGTTAAACTTCCGCGGCACAGCCCGCTGGAAGTTAACGTTGCCAGCTCAAAACGGCGAAGATGTGCTTCAGTTCATCTTCCACTTCGTCCGGTCCGACCACCGTGTGCGCAATTTCCTCGCGGAACAATTCTCGATAACGGCGGCGCATCCGATGCACGGCCTGCTTTACCGCGTCCTCGGTCAGGCCAAGCTGCTTGCCCAATTCGGCATAGGTCGGGCCGAGTTCCTCAGCGAGCAGTGAGCCTTTCAATTGATCGAACGATCTGCCTTTGCCCACTTCGCGAAACTCCTGTTCCAGCCGCGCCAGCACTTGATCGAAAAGCGTCGTGACCCAGCGCCGCTCGTAGAGTTTGGCCGCGTCGAGCTCGTCCATGGGTTCCAATCGGTAGCGTTGCTCAGCCGAGGCGGCGTCAAACGAGATCGTTTCGCAGCCGCCGCCGCGCTTCAGCCGCTGGGTCCTGTCCCACTGATCGGCGAGGAAGTGATTGAGTGCCGCCAGCAGGAATGTGCGGAAGCGCCCCCGCTCGCGGTCGGCCTGCGCTACATAATGCTTCTCCAGCAGCCGGGTGAAGAAGGCCTGCGTCAGATCCTGCGCGTCGGAGGGGCTGTTTCCCTTGCGGCGGATGAACGCGTACAGGGGATACCAGTAGATCCGGCACAGTTCGGCCAGCGCGGCCGCGGCCGGCGGCGTATCCGGCGTGCGCGCCGCCAGAACCACGCTCCAGTGCGTGGTGGGAAAAACGGCCCGAGCTATTTGCGGCTGGCTGACCGAGGATTCGTCCGGCACAGGTGGCACAGAGCCAATCTAGCCCCACAATCCACCCCGGAAAAGGCTTTCCACCTTCACGTCCACGCAGGTCCGCTGCCGAGCGATGCACGCAGAGAGATGGCGAGCGATAAAGTTCGGATCGACACTTGAAAAGGCATTCTACATTCGCTAACCTCAGAAGCGGCGACCAACTTATGGGCTTTCTAACCGTTAGTGCCAGGGCACTCGCTCGACGCAAGCCGCTGATTCCAGACTGGCAAGTGCCTTGGCCGCCCGAAGAAGACGGTGGAGGCGAAGCACTCACGCTGCGCGAGTTGATCACACACATCGTTCACCAGGAGGTGCGGGCATTCGCGACGCGGCAGCAAGAGCGCAAGCTGGTTCGCATCCTCACAGAAAAAGAAATTGAGTCCGGTTTAGAAAAAGGCCGAGTGGATTCCGGGGGGCGCGATTTGCGTCAGGAGGTGAACCCCGAGGAGGCCGTTGGGACGGCATTGCAGGCTTTTGAGGACGGCATTTACCTCGTATTCCTGGACGAGGAAGAACAGCGCGAGCTGGACAAGCAGGTATTTTTGCGGCCCGACAGCAAGCTCACGTTTGTGCGCCTAGTCCTGCTGGCGGGCGCTTGAACTCAACCAGAGATTATTATGTTCACAGGCGAACAGGCTCAGAAGGAATTGGAGAAAATCAAAGTCGCTACCTGGCGGGCGGATTGCCTCGCGGCGATTAAGAAACTACCGAAGCACCTGAACAAGGTGGCGCGTCCTCTCGTTGGCGTGGATGAGGACGGTGAGAGCTTTGACTATCAAAAGCGCGGCCAAGTGCGGGACGAAGCGGCTCCGCTCGCTGCGGAGATGACACAGGAACAGCGTTTAGAGTTATTCGAGGTTCTATTTCCAGGATTGGGAGCCGCGGTGGAAAATGGCTGGCGCTTACACAACGAATTGCCTCATTCGGCGGGCGGTTGGAACGTGCAGACGAAGTCGTTCCGCGTCCCCGGGAACGACGCGTGGTTGCTAAAGCGCCGGCTTGCGTGGGTCGACTCGTTGCTAAATTGCATCGGCGAGTATCCCGGCAAAGACCTGATCTGGCACGCGGCCTGGGCCGGCCACACGGCGCGATGGAACTCGGAGGCAATTGCCATCCTGCTGGCCGCGGCGATTGATGCGGGCGGGAAGACGGGCGACGAGGTATTTGAGGTCCTTTGCGCCACGGCCCGGGGCGAACACGAGATCGGCGTGATGGGGCAGCACGTACTGCGAGCGCTCCTGTGCGCCTCGCGGCCGGAGGGTTGGGAACTCGTGGAGAAGCTGCTGCTTGCCGCACAGCGGGAGGAAGGTTTGCGCCAGGCGATCCTCGAATCCGCTGACGCGGCCCGACCGGAGGCATTTCGGCGCATCCTGCGCGTGATCCTGGATAACAACCTTGTCCGTTTCAGCGCCACGGTCCGCGCGCTCGACGTTTGGCTTGGTTATATGTGGGATGCTGTCAGCACAGGAGTCGCCAATGCCGTAATTGAAAAGCTGCTGCTCTACTTGGAAGATGCCGTCGCGCGGTCAACGGCTCTCGAGGGGAAGGATGCGGAGCAAGCTTATCTGGCGTTGTGGACGGTCGCGTTCGACAACGCGGCAGCCGCAATTCAGCCGGCCGGTGCTTTGCTCAAGCATCCGAAAGCAGAGTTCCGCTTTGTCGCCGCAACGTTGCTGGGGCAAATGGATCTGCCGCCCGCCAAGGAGAAGCTTCATTCGGTCCTGGAAGACGGCGATTTGCATTTGCCGTATTGCGCGTTGGTAGCGCACCAGTACGGCGAACTGGATCAGCGTCTCTGCGACTCGGATTTCTTCGAACGGCTGGAGAAGCTCCTGAAGCGATTCCCGGAAAAGGCCACCAAACTCAAAGCGCTGGTCTGGCCGTGGACGGAATACTCCGTGGACCGCTCACTCGTCGCCCGCGTCATGCTCAATGCGATTGGGAAACGTCCGGCCACCCGGTTGATTCCGCACCTCGCCGACTTCACCTCTTGCGAGCGCGGTAGAGCGCTTAGGCTGCTCGGGCAGACCGAAAAGATCGGAGGGCAGGCGCGCGACGCCTTCCTGTCCTGGATTGGCGATGGGAGCCGGGGCGTTCGGGATGCGGCGTTGGCCGGACTGCAAAAGTGCGAAGTGGCGCCCAGCGACGCGCCCAGGCTGGAAAGCCTGCTCACGCGCAGCGCCGGTGATTTGCGCCGCGGTGTTTTGAGTTTGCTGCTCAAACAATCGGACACCGCCGCGGTGGCCAGCGCTGATCGTTTGCTCGCCTCAGGCAGCGCTCCACAACGGCTGGCGGGTCTGGAATTGCTTCGTCAGCTCATCGATGCTCAGCGATGTCTCGCCGAGGCCCGTGAACGCGCGGCGGCCTATCGCCAGGCGCGACCGAAATTGGCCGAGGCCGAACAGCAACAGATCGAGGGCATCGAAACTGCCCGCACCGAAACGCTGACGCTCGACAATGCACTGGGATTGGTTCGACACGAGGATCGCACCTGGCCGGCAAAACCGGTGAACCGGCGAGTCGCGCTGCACTCTGCGGCCGCGGTTAGATTGATCAAAGCGCTGGATGACCTCGTTCACGAGCATCGGGAGAAAACTATTACAGTCGAGCGCTGGAACGACGAGGAAAACAAGGATCAGAAGCTTCTCGGCGAAGCTCACTACGGCTTTGATCTGCCAAAGGAAGAAAAAACGCTGGAGCAGGACAAAGCCCGCCTTCCCTTGCTGGAGATCTGGGAGAATTGGTGGCAGAAGCGTGGGCCGGAACTTCGCGATCCCGACGGCTTCGAGATCTTGCGCGCGTTTGCCTGGTTCGAGTGCGGAGTTAAAGATCAACGCGTTGACGATGACATAAAACTGCTGCGCAAGCGCTGCCCCGACATCATGCGGACAGTGTATGGAGACTACGCGCATCTGAACCTCAAGCACGGGGCCGTGGTTATGGGTTTGCTCCGCTGGTTTCATCGGCTGCATCCACCCGCTAGCACCCAGGATTTTATTCTCGATGCAATCGAAACCATCTTCTCGCTCGTCCCGGAGTCCGAGCTGCGCCACGCGCCCGAACGACAGAATTACAGCAGCGAGGATCTCAACTGGCGAGACCATGGGTCGCCCTTGGGCTACTGGCGTGAGCTCGTCGATTGGGATCGCCGTTTCGCCGCCGCAGCGTGGTCCGCGGAACATCACGGGCGGCTGTTCCGGCTGCTGCGCTGGGCGGACGAGCCGTTCGGGCGAGAGAATAACCTCTCCGACAAAGGCAAACCCCTCTCGCGCGATCGAGTCGGACTTAATGTGCTAGCCAGCGCCCATGCCGCGGGCGCCGCAACGGATGCGGATGTTTTTGACCAATTGCTCGGGGTACGCGAGGAGGTCCGCTTTGGCTCCGGAAGCTTTGATGACCTCGTGCGATTGACCCGGCGCAGCGGAAAGGAACTTTTGGATAAATACCCGGGGCTGCGGCCGCTGACGGAGCGCTGCCGCGCGCGCGTCCTGGAAGTCGAACTGACCCGCGGCGACACCCCGACTCCGGCTTCGAAGCCCGCCAGGTCGCTCGAAACCGTGTTCGGCATCGGCAATCTCGTGAACATCCTTCGCGCCCTCGGCAAGGGACATTTCAAGCGCGGGTGGGCGTGCGACGATGAAGACAAGGAATCCGTGCTGAGTCATTTGACGCGGGTTTGTTTCCCCGCGGAAGGTGAAGTGCCGGCGGACTTCGCGAAGCAAGTGAAAGCGGCGCAGATTTCCGAGGAGCGGCTCGTTGAGCTTGCCCTCTATGCACCACAGTGGGTTACGCACGTGGAGGAGGCGCTGGGCTGGAAAAGCTTTACCGAGGCTGTCTGGTGGATTCACGCGCACACCAAGGGCGCGGATTGGAGCGTGGAAGAGGAAATCCGCGAAGCCTGGAAGGCCGACCTCAGCCGTCGCACCGCTCTCGCTTCAGAAGAACTGCTCGAAGGCGCCGTGGATGTGGGATGGTTCCACCGGGTGTACAGCGACCTCGGCGACAAACGCTGGGCCATGCTTGACGATGCGGCGAAATACGCCTCGACGGGAACCGGTCACGCTCGGGCG
>Ga0265314_10000794_pt1 | contig 37489 bp, 38 predicted proteins | sample 4126metaG_FD_203106 | JGI IMG/M metagenome (GOLD analysis project Ga0265314, IMG submission 203106) | Rhizosphere microbial communities from Carex aquatilis grown in University of Washington, Seatle, WA, United States - 4-1-26 metaG | ecosystem: Host-associated > Plants > Roots > Rhizosphere >...
CGCATCGACGTTCAGGCGCGCCGCGGCCGTGATCGGGCTCAAGCCGGCGTAGAGGATGACGCCGAGCAGTAGCTGGGTGTCGACGAGTCCCACGCAAAGGCGCAGGCGGCGCTGGTCGGCTGGCGTGAAGGGTCGTCGCTGTCGCCAGCCGCGCCAGGACGTCGCCGCGCACAGCGTGGTGGTGGCCAGCACGCCCCAGCGCAGCCAGGAGTGCGCGAACAACACCGCCGCATATGCGAACGCCATGACGCCGGTGATGCGGTGCGGTTGTCCGCTACGCAACCCGCGCCGCGTGGAAAGTCCGAAATTGACGCGTCGAAGGCAGCAGATACCGGACAGATCGACGCGCCAACGCCGCAATGGATCCGGTAGCCTGCGGATCCGTCTGCGGCTGTCCGGATCCGTCTGCGATGTCCTATCGACTCAGAATTACCACCGATGCGTTGGCGCCGCGGCCGACGGTGTGGCCGAGCGCGACTTTAGCGCCCTCGACCTGGCGCCGCCCCGCCTCGCCGCGCAGTTGCCAGTAGAGCTCGACGACTTGGCCGAGCGCCGAGGCGCCGAGCGGCTCGCCTTTCGCCAGCAAGCCGCCGCTGGCGTTGACCGGCAAGGCGCCGCCGAGATCGCTGCGCCGCTCGTCGAGCATCTTGCCGGCGCCGCCCTTGGCGCACAGGCCGAGCTCTTCACAGGAAATCAGCTCGCGCGCCGAGTCGGTGTCCTGCACTTCGGCGAGATCGAGATCTTCGGGACCAAGGCCTGCCTCTTCATATGCGGCGCGAGCCGCCAGCTGGCTCGGCGGCGGCAGGTCTTCGTCGAGCAGACCGCTCATCGGCGTGTGCTCGCCGAGCACGCTGCCGGGTAGATGCGAGCGCAGTGCGGCAGCGCGCACCAGCACGCGACCCGGCGCGTCACCACGCGCGCGCCGCAAGACGATCGCCGCCGCACCTTCGTTCGGCGAGCACAGCATGAACAGCGTCAGCGGCTCGCAGACGACCGCGGAGCCCAGCACCTGTTCGAGCGTGAACGGCTTGCGAAACATGGCGTGCGGGTTGTGCACGCCGTTGGCGTGGTTCTTCACCGAGACGTAGGCGAGATGCTCGCGCGTCACGCCCGAGTCGCGCATCAGGCGTTGCGCGCGCAGCGCGAAGTAGGCGGGCGTCACCGCCAGCCCCGCCTGCTCGCGCCACGGCTCGAAGAACGACGAGCGGATGATGCCCTTCGGCATCTTCTCGATGCCGAACACCAGCACCGTGTCGCAGCGCCCGGAGCGGATCGCCTCGACGCCGAGCCCGAGCGCCGCACCACCGCTGGCGCAGCCGGCCTCGACGTTGACGATGGGGATGCCGGTCTGCCCGAGCGCCGTGAGCACCTTGTGACCGGCGGCGACGCCACTATAGACCGTGCCGCAATACGCGGCCTGGAAGCCGCCGCGCGCGACACCGGCGGCGGCGAGCGCTTGCTTCACCGCCTCGACCCCCATGGCGGTGACGCTCTTGTCGGCGAAGCGGCCGAACGGATGGATGCCGACGCCGGCGATCTCGACCGCATCGCTCATCTGGTCGCCTCGTCGGGCGCGAAGGCGTAGCTCATGATCTCGCGGCCCGCATCGTCGACGTGTAGGGGCACGATCTCCAGCCGCACCTGCATGCCGCAGCGCAGCTTGGTAGGATCGGCCTCGGTGAGACGACTGATGAGCTGCACGCCCTCCGGCAGCTCGACGACGCCGAAGCCGAAGGGCACCTCGCCGAGATAGCCGGGCGGGCGGTTCAGCACGCCGGTGAACAGGCACAACGTACCGCGCGGACTGAGCGGGCGCGTCTCGCAACCGTCGGCCGAGCAGTAGGGACAGTCCGGCCCGGCCGGGAATTGCCAGCGCTCACACGCCGCGCAACGCGCTCCCAACAGACGTCCGCCGCCGTCGCTGGTGAACAAGCCCTCGTGTACCGGTACCTGCTCCATGCGGCCGGTTCTTACGACAAAAGCGCGAGGATTCACCACAGAGGCACAGAGTCACGGAGCTGGGATCGCAAACGGAAATCCAGGAAGGGCCTTGCTGCAGCGCAAATGATCCGTGGCGACGGCTCGGGATCGCTGTACAGTGTGTGGGCGACAAGGAGGTTGCAGACGATGCGGAGACAATGGGTGTCGAGGATGATGGTTGTGGCCGCGGTGTGCATGGCGGCTCCGGTGTGGTCGCAGGACCCGGCGCAGATCGCCCAGCTGACGCCGAGCGTGCGGGCCGCACTGCAAACCGAGGTGATGGTGCGGAAGCTGAGCCTTTCCCCTGAGCAGCGGACACAAGTCGAGGCAATCAATCTCAAGTACGCCAATCAGATGCAGCCGCTGCTGGAGGGGTCGAAGTGGACCCTCATGCGCCAGGCGAAGACAGTCGACGAGGCCAAGGACGGCGAGCTGCGCGCGGTCCTCAATCCCCAGCAGTTCGACGGCTACCTGGCTGCGAAGGACGAGATCCGCGACAAAATGAAGCAGAAGGCGCTGGCCAACGCCGCCGCCAATCCCTCGTAGCGCGCCCGCGCTCGCGCTCGCCGCCGGCGGCTGCGCAGCGAGCGCGTCTCGAGGCGCGCCGCACGCGGCGGAAGCGCTGCTTGCAGAGCGCGGCGCCGGCGGGCACATGACCGCTTCGAACTGCGGCGGCGTTGGAGGCGCGACATGAAGACGATCCTGACCTTTGTCGGCGGCGGCGAGCGGGACGCCGTCATCCTGCAGACGGCGCTGGCTGCTGCCAGTCCCCTGGCGGCGCATCTGGACTGTCTGCACGCGCACGTGCCGGCGATGCAGGCGGCGCGCTACGCCCGCACCGAGTTCGCCAGCGGCGCAGCGCTGGGCAAGGCGCTCGACCGTCTGAAGATCGACAGCGATTCCTGCTCAGGTCTGGCGGCCGACAATGTGCGCGCGTTCTGCGCCGCCGCCGGGATCGAGCTGTGCGAAGCGCCAGGTGACCCGTGCGGCGTCACCGCCAGTTTTCGCGAAGAGGAAAGCAATGAGCTGGATCGGCTCACGCTGCACGCCAGCCAGCGCGACCTCGTTGTCATGGGACGCGCGCGACAGAAGCAGGGGCTGGCGCCGGACACCCTGGAGCACCTCGTGCGCCACAGCGGGCGGCCGATCCTGGTGGCGGCCAGCACGGCGCCGCCGCAACTCACCGAGACCGTCATGGTGTGCTGGAAAGACCCGAGCAGCAGCGCCGCTGCCGTCGCCGCGGCAACGCCGTTCCTTGCCCGCGCCCGTCGCGTCGTGTTCGTCAGCATCGCCAAACACGACAACGGTCTGACCGATGCCATGGGCGCGATCGCCCGAGAGGCCGGCGTGGTCGAGCCGGAGATCAGCATCGTCGCGCCGAGCCGCGGCGGTATTCCAGCAACGCTCGCGACCGCCGCCGAACAGTGCGCCGCCGACTTGGTGGTGCTCGGCGCTTATGGCCGCTCGCGCGCCCGTGAGATCTTCTTCGGCAGCTGCACCGACTTGCTGCTCGAAGGCACCGACCGGCCCATCCTGCTCATGCACTAGGGCGAGCGTGCACAGGTGCGCGAGTCTGCGTGTGCCTTCGTGTTGCACGTCCAGATCCGTTTGTTGGCGCGCAGTTATTTCTTGCCGAACAGATCGGCGAGCTTCGCCTTGGCCGCGGCCGCCGAGCCTCCCGCCTGCGCGGCCGCGCCGCCTGGACTGAACCAGTCGCAGAAGTTGCCGCGCTCCTTGTCGACTTGCCGCTCGGCTTGCGGCTCGCGACACTCATTGTTCGCCGCCGGCAAGTAGAACGCGCAGTTGCGGCAGCAGCGCAGGTCGGCGCCGCATGACAGACAGGTATCGCGCCGGCCGATGCGCTCGAACGCGGCACAGGCGGCGCCGCAGCGCCAGCAATGGGGCTTGCCGTCGGCCATTGGTTTCTTGTCCGGTTGCGCGGCGATTTGTTAGCATGCGCGGCGCAGCGGCCGAAGCGTTGGACGGTCGGCGTGGCAGAGGCGGTGGTGATGGCGACGATGGGTCTGCAGGCGGCAATCAACGATTTCATGCGCCGGCTGCGCGTCGAGGAGAACGTCTCGCCGAACACGCTGCGCGCCTACGCCGCCGACTTGAACCAGCTCCTCCAGTCGATCGCGGCGCGCCGTCACACCGACGCAAGCGTCCTGCCCTGCGACGGGCTCGATCGCGACGCCGTGCGCGCGTTCCTGGTCGAGCGGCTGCGCGCCAGCAAACGCAGCTCGGCGGCGCGCAAGCTGTCGGCGGTGAAACGGCTCGCCGCGCATCTCCTGGAACGCGATTGGCTCGCGATCGACCCGTGCGCCGGCATTCAAGCGCCGCGCGCCGACAAGACGCTGCCGGCGCATCTATCGGTCGACGACATGTTCCGCCTGCTCGCCGCGCCCGATGCGGACACGCCGGCCGGGCGGCGCGACCGCGCCATCCTCGAAGTGACCTACTCGTGCGGGCTGCGCGTCAGCGAGCTGGTCGGGCTCGATTGGCGCGACGTCGACGAGTCGCTCGGCGTCGCGCGCGTGCTCGGCAAGGGCGGCAAGGAGCGCATCGTGCCGATCGGCGACACCGCGCTGACCGCGCTGCGCGACTATCGCGAGCGCCTCGGCGCGCTGTGCCCGCGCGGCATCCGCGACGCCGACGCGGTGTTCCTCAACCAGCGCGGCGGACGGCTGACCGTGCGCTCGGTGGCGCGGCTGGTCGACACTTGGATGCTGCGCGGCGCGGTCGCCGGCAAGATCAGCCCGCACGCCTTGCGCCACAGCTTCGCCACCCACTTGCTCGGCGCCGGCGCCGACCTGCGCGCCATCCAGGAGATGCTCGGCCACGCCAGCCTGTCGACGACGCAGAAATACACGCACGTCGATCTGCAGCAGCTGATGGCAGCCTACGACAAGGCGCATCCGCGCGCCTGACAGGCGTGTCCGGCTAGGCCTGAAAGGGGTGTGCGGCGGCGCGGGGGCACGCCCGCAGTCGGATCGTGCGCGTGCACTTGCGCACCTGCGCCCGGCGCTTGCGGCACCGATTCTCAACATTCTTCGCCGAAATGGCCTGCCCCCCTTTTTCGCAGCGGCAATTTGCGTGAAAGAGACGGAACGCATGCGCATTCGAAGCACGACGATCCTCGCCCTGCGGCATCAGGGATGCGTGGTCATGGCCGGCGACGGTCAGGTGACGCTGGGCAACGCGGTGATGAAGCACGGCGCGCGCAAAGTGCGGCGGCTGCACGGCGGCAAGGTGCTGGCCGGATTCGCCGGCGCCAGTGCCGATGCTTTCACGCTGTTCGACAAGTTCGAGGGCAAGCTCGAACAGCACCAGGGCAACCTGCAGCGCGCCGCGGTCGAGCTGGCCAAGGAGTGGCGCACCGACCGCATGCTGCGCCGCCTCGAAGCGCTGCTGCTGACCGCCAACAGCGACTCGCTGCTGATCATCTCCGGCAGCGGCGACGTCATCGAGCCCGACGAGCCGGTAACGGCGATCGGCTCCGGCGGCCCGTTCGCGCTCGCCGCGGCGCGCGCTTTGATCGCGCACAGCCAGCTCGATGCGCGCGCCGTCGCCAGTGAGGCGATGAAGATTGCCGCGTCGCTGTGCATCTACACCAACGACCATGTGATCCTCGAGTCGCTGCCATGAGCCACATGACGCCGCGCGAAATCGTCTCCGAGCTCGACCGCTTCATCGTCGGACAGCGCAACGCCAAGCGCGCCGTCGCCATCGCGCTGCGCAACCGCTGGCGCCGCCAGCAGGTGCCGGAGGACCTGCGCGAAGAGATCGCCCCGAAGAACATCATCATGATCGGCCCCACCGGTGTCGGCAAGACGGAGATCTCGCGCCGACTCGCCAAGCTCGCGCAAGCGCCGTTCCTCAAAGTCGAGGCGTCGAAGTTCACCGAGGTCGGCTACGTCGGCCGCGACGTAGAATCGATGATCCGCGACCTCACCGAGCTGGCGATCAGCATGGTGCGCGAGGAAGAAAAGGAAAAGGTGCAGGCGCGGGCGCGCGAGCGCGCCGAGGAGCGCGTGCTCGACTTGCTGCTGCCGTCGACCAGCGCCGATCGCCGCATGCAACCGATGGGCGGCGAGAACGCCGCAATCGACAGCGGCACGCGAGACAAGCTGCGCCGCATGCTGCGCGACGGCGCGCTCGACGAGCGCACCGTCGAGCTCGAGGTCAGCAAACCGCCGTCGATCCCAATGGTCGAGGTGATGACGCCACAGGGCATGGACGACATGGCGTCGCAGCTGAAGGACGCCTTCGCCAACCTGTTCCCCGGCAAGTCCAAGTCGCAGCAGATGACGGTGCGCGAGGCGCTCGATCATCTGAGTCAGGACGAGGCGACCAAGCTGCTCGACGCCGACGCGGTCAACAAGGAAGCCATCCGCCGCGTTGAACAGTCGGGCATCGTGTTCATCGACGAGATCGACAAGATCGCCGGCCGCCAAGGCGTCGGCGGCCCGGATGTGTCGCGCGAGGGCGTGCAACGCGACCTGCTGCCGATCGTCGAGGGCAGCACCGTCAGCACCAAGCACGGCATGGTGCGCACCGATCACATTCTGTTCATCGCCTCCGGCGCCTTTCACATGAGCAAGCCGTCGGACCTCTTGCCGGAATTCCAGGGCCGCTTTCCGATTCGCGTCGAGCTCGACGCGCTGACGCGCGACGACTTCGTGCGCATCCTGAGCGAGCCGGCCAACGCGCTGCTCAAGCAATACGTCGCGCTGATGCGCACCGAGGGCATCACGTTGCACTTCACCGACGACGCGATCGCCGCGATTGCCGACGTCGCGGCGAAGGTGAACGAGCGCACCGAGAACATCGGCGCGCGCCGACTTCACACGGTCATGGAACGGTTACTTGACCAGATCTCGTTCGACGCGCCAGAGATGTCGGGTTCGGAAGTGACGATCGACGCGCAACAGGTACAGGCCAAGCTCGATGCGGTGGTGCAGGATGACGATCTCTCACGCTACATTCTCTGACGCGCTCTCGGCCGGCTGATGGCGGCGCGCTCGCCCCAGCAGGTGCAGGACTTGATCGCCAAGGCGGAGGTCCTGCTCGACGCCCTGCCCTACATCAAGCGCTTCGCCGGCAAGACCGTGGTGGTCAAATACGGCGGCCACGCCATGGTCGACGAGACGCTCAAGGACAGCTTCGCGCAGGACATCGTGCTGCTGAAGTTCGTCGGCATCAACCCGGTGGTGGTGCACGGCGGCGGCCCGCAGATCGCGCAGATGCTGAAGCAGCTCGGCATCGAGTCGACCTTCGTGCGCGGCATGCGCGTCACCGATCAGGCGACCATGGACGTGGTCGAGATGGTCTTGGTCGGCAAGACCAACAAAGAGATCGTCAGTTTGATCAATCGCCATGGCGGCCACGCCGTCGGCTTGTCGGGCAAGGACGGCGAGCTGATCCGCGCGCGCAAAATGAAGATGACCGCGCCCAACTCGGCCGGCGGCGTCGACGAGCTCGACATCGGCATGGTCGGCGAAGTCGCGGCGGTGAATCCGATGGTGCTCGAGGCGCTCGACCGCAGCGACATCATTCCGGTGATCGCGCCGGTCGGCTTCGGCGACAACAGCGAGACGTACAACATCAATGCCGATCTGGTCGCCGGCAAGGTCGCCGAGGCGCTGCGCGCCGAAAAGCTCATCCTGCTCACCGACGTCGAGGGCATCAAAGACGCCAGCGGCGCGGTGGTGCCGACGCTCGACGACGACCACGCGCATCGCATGATCCGCGACGGCACCATCGGCGAAGGCATGATCCCCAAGGTCGAGTGTTGCCTCGAAGCGCTGAAGAACGGCGTCAAGAAGACGCACATCGTCGACGGTCGTATGCGTCACGCCGTGCTGCTCGAAATCTTCACGCACGAAGGCGTCGGCACCGAGGTCGTGCGCCACGTGCGCGCCGGCGAGCGCGGTCGCGAGGCGCGGCGCGTCGGAGCGCGCTGAGATGACCAGCGACGAGATCATCGCCCTCGCCGACCGCTACCTGTGCCCGACGTACGCGCGCGCGCCGCTGGCGCTGGTGCGCGGCGCAGGCACGCGCGTGTGGGACGCCGACGGCAAGGCGTACCTCGACTTCTTCTCCAGCACGGTGGTGGCGAATCTCGGCCATCAACATCCCGCCGTCGTGCGGGCGATCGAGGCGCAGGCGCACAAGATCCTGCACGTCTCCAACCTGCACTATTGCGAACCGCAGGCACAGCTGGCCGAGAAGCTGGTGCAGGGCTCGTTCGCCGACCGCGTCTTCCTGTGCAACAGCGGCGCCGAAGCCAACGAGGCGGCGATCAAGCTGGCGCGCAAGTACGGTCACGCTCAGGGCGACGGCCGCTACGAAGTGATCACCGCTTTCAACTCGTTCCACGGCCGCACGCTGGCGACCATTGCGGCCACCGGTCAGGAGAAAGTGCGCGTCGGTTTCGAGCCGGTGCAGCAGGGCTTTCGCTACGCCGCCTACGACAACGTCGACGCCATCGAGCAGGCGATCACGGCGCGCACCATCGCGGTGCTGGTCGAACCGGTACAGGGCGAGGGCGGCATCGTGGCGCCGGCGCCGGACTACTTCCGCGCCCTGCGCGACCTCTGCGACCGGCACGCGCTGCTGCTGATGTTCGACGAGATCCAGACCGGCATGGGTCGCACCGGCACGCTGTTCGCCTATGAGCAGCTCGGCGTCGCACCCGACGTGATGACCTTGGCCAAGGGTCTCGGCGCCGGCGTGCCGATCGGCGCCATGCTGGCGGCCGAGTCCGTCGCCAACGTGCTCGACAAAGGGTCGCACGGCTCGACGTTCGGCGGCAACGCGCTCACCTGCGCGGTCGGTGTGGCGGTGATGGAGGTGTTGGAGAACGAAGGCGTGCTGGCCAACTGTGTCGCCATGGGCGAGCGCTTGATGGCCGGCCTGACCGCGCTGGCGGGCAAGCACCGCATGATCAAGGCGGTGCGCGGCCGCGGCTTGCTCATCGGCGTCGAGCTCACCCAGCCGGGCGCGCCGCTCGTCGAGCGCTGCCAAGCGGCCGGCCTCATCATCAATTGCACAGCCAACACGGTGCTGCGGCTGACGCCGCCGCTGACCGTCAGCGCGGCGGAAGTCGATGAGGCGCTCGCCGTTTTGGACAAGGTCCTGACATGAAACGCGACTTCCTGGCGCTCGATGCGCTGAGCCGCGCCGAGCTCGACGAAATCCTGCACATCTCCGCCAAGCTCAAGCGCGAGCTGAAGGCCGGCCGCCGCGAGCCGCTGCTGGCCGGCAAGACGCTGGCGATGGTGTTCGAGAAGCCCAGCCTGCGCACGCGCGTCACCTTCGAGGTCGGCATGACGCAGCTCGGCGGCTACGCCGTCTATCTGACGCCGGCCGACATCCGGCTCGGCGAGCGCGAATCGGTGGGCGACATCGCCCGCAATCTCGACCGCTGGGTCGACTTCGTTATGGCGCGCGTCAACAGCCACGCGACGCTCGACGAGCTGGCGCGCTACGCCAAGGTGCCGGTAATCAACGGCCTGTCCGACATGCGCCACCCGTGCCAGGTGCTGAGCGACTGCTTCACCCTGCTCGAACATCGCGGCCGTCTGGAAGGCCTGCGCGTCGCCTGGCTGGGCGACGGCAACAACGTCGCCAACTCCTGGATCGCCGTGGCGCCGCGCTTCGCCTTCACCTTCGCCCTTGCCTGCCCCAAAGGCTACGAGCCCGATGCGGCGGTGGTCGCCAAAGCCCGCGCCGACGGCGCCGATATCGTCATCACCACCGACGTCGGCGAAGCGGTGCGCGGCGCCGACGTCCTCTACACAGACGTATGGACCAGCATGGGCCAGGAAGCCGAATCGGCGAAGCGCCTGCGCGATTTCGCCGGCTACGCCATCGACGCCGCCGCGCTCAAGCAGGCCAAGCCCGATGCGGTGGTCATGCACTGCCTCCCCGCCCACCGCGGCGAAGAGATCACCGGCGAGGTCATCGACGGCCCGCAGTCGATCGTCTTCGATCAAGCCGAGAACCGCCTGCACGTGCAGAAGGGCATTCTCGTCTGGCTGAACAATCAGACTGCGAAACACTGACAACTGACCAACTGCGTGACCGGTGACCGGTGACCAGTGACCGGTGGGATTGGAACGCATCCCGCTGGTCACTGGTGACGGGTCACCGGTCACGCCTCCTCTTAGAGGCGACAGCCCACATCTGATTTCAACCGCGTAATCGGCATCCGTGACTGCTGACCGTCCGACGAAAGCGTCCAACCGGTCACTGGTTCACCGGTCACCGGTCACGCCTTTCTCCGAGGCTCCAATGGAAATCAAACCGAAGAAAATCGTCCTCGCCTACTCCGGCGGTCTCGACACCTCGATCATGCTCAAGTGGCTGATCGACCGATACCAGGTGCCGGTGATCGCCTTTTGCGCCGACCTCGGCCAAGGCGACGAGCTGGAGCCGGCGCGCGCCAAGGCGATCAAGGGCGGCGCAGCGAAGATCTACATCGACGATCTGCGCGAAGAGTTCGTGCGCGATTTCTGCTTCCCGATGTTCCGCGCCGCGACGGTGTACGAGGGCGTCTACCTGCTCGGCACCTCGATCGCGCGGCCGCTGATCGCCAAGCGGCAGGTCGAGATCGCGCGCGCCGAAGGTGCCGATTCGATCGCACACGGCGCCACCGGCAAGGGCAACGACCAAGTGCGCTTCGAGCTCACCGCCTATGCGCTGGAGCCGAATATCAAGATCATCGCGCCGTGGCGCTTCTGGGATCTCACCTCGCGCACCAAGCTGATCGCCTACGCCGAGCAGCACGGCATTCCCGTGCCGGTGACGCGCGAGAAGCCGTACAGCACCGACCGCAACCTGCTGCACATCAGCTACGAGGGCGGCATCCTCGAAGATCCGTGGATGGAACCGTACGACGACATGTTCACGCTGTCCGTGTCGGTCGAGAAAGCGCCGGACAAGGCCGAGTACGTCGAGGTCGATTACGAGCAAGGCAATCCGGTGCGCATCAACGGCGAAGCGCTGTCGCCGGCGGCGCTGCTCGCCAAGGCCAACGAGATCGGCGGCCGCCACGGCATCGGCCGCGTCGACCTGGTCGAGAACCGCTACGTCGGCATGAAGTCGCGCGGCGTCTACGAGACGCCCGGCGGCACCTTGCTGCACGTCGCGCACCGCGCCGTCGAGTCGATCACGCTCGACCGCGAGGTCATGCATCTGCGCGACGGCCTCATCCCGCGCTACGCCGAGATGGTCTACTACGGTTACTGGTTCGCCCCCGAGCGCCGCATGCTGCAGGCCGCCATCGACGAATCGCAACGCGACGTCAGCGGCACCACCCGCCTCAAGCTCTACAAAGGCAACGTCATCGTCGCCGGCCGCAAGTCGACCCGCTCGCTCTACAACCCCGAGGTCGCGACCTTCGAAGACGACCAGGTGTATCGCCAAGCCGACGCCGAGGGCTTCATCCGCCTGAACGCGTTGCGGCTGCGCATCAGGGCGATGGTGGAGAAGCACACCCCATAGAGGACGCAGTGAACCTGGCCGGTGGCGGCGGAGACTCGACGGTGCCCACCGGATAGTCGGCGTGGCAATGGAACTCGAGCGCGTCTATCCGAGCGCGGGCACGATGGTCGGAATATCGATGCAGAAGCGGATCTGTGTGACGCGGCCGTCCTGCATGCGCCAGAAATGCGCGATCGGCACGTCGAAGGCGCGGCCGGTGGCGATGATCGTGCCGTGCGAGCGGCCGAGCACCACGACGTCGTCGCCGGCGTCGATGTAGCGATCGAAGACGACGTGCGACGACACCCGGCTGGTCAGCGCCGCGAAGAATTGCAGGGCCTGGTCATGACCGCGATAGCGGCCGCCCCACGGCACTTGCGGCGATTGCTCGAGCTCGACGTCGTCGGCGAAGCGATCGAGCATCGCCTGGTTGTCGCGCTGGGCAAATGCCTCGTAGACGCGCTGCACCAACAGCACATTCGGACGCGGAGTCGATTCGGTCATCTGCCACCTCGCGGTTGTCTGGCGCATTGAAGCCGATGCGAAGTCGCGACGCGAGCCCGTCATTGGCAAGCGCGGCGGTCGCGCGCTATGCGGCCGACTCCACCAGCGCCGTCTGGCGCATCCGCACATGCCGGCTTCGCTTCCCGACACCGCTGCGTTGCGCGCCTTTTCGCGGGCCGCGCACCGCTTGAGCTTCAAAGGCGCGGCGGCCGAGCTGCATCTCTCGCCGTCCGCCCTGAGCCGCCAGGTGCAAAAGCTCGAAGCCCATCTCGGTGTGGCGCTGTTCCGGCGGCTCAATCCCGGCCTGGAGCTGACCGAAGCCGGGACGCGCTATCTGCTCGAGGTCGACGCGGTACTGGAGCGGCTCGAGGCGGCGCAGCGGCAGTTCGCCTCGACAGCGCCGTTGCGCGTCAGCGCGCTGCAGTCGTTCAGCGAGAATTGGCTGATTCCCAACCTGCCCGACTTCGAGCGCGCCCATCCGGGTATCGAGCTGCAGATCGAGGCGACCTTGCGTTACGCCGACTTCGCGCGCGATGCGGTCGACGTGGCGATCCGCTTCGGGCGCGGGCCGTGGGACGGCGTGCACAGCGAGCCGATCGTCGATCTCGACTACTTTCCGGTGTGCAGCGCGGCGCTGGCGCAGGGCGAGCCGCCGCTGCGCGCGGCGGCCGACTTGATGCGACACACGTTAATCCATGTCGCGCAGACGCCTGACGCGTGGTCGGTGTGGCTGCGCGAAGCCGGCGTCGTCGATTTGACGCCGCAACGCCACGTCACCTACGACCATGTCGGGATCGCGCTCAGCGCCGCGGCGTCGGGCCAAGGCGTGGCGCTGTCGACCGAGATCCTCTGCCAGCGCTGGCTCGACGATGGCCGCTTGTGCGTGCCGCTGCCGCAACGCGCGCGCTCCGAGCTGACCTATCACTTCGTCTGCCGGCCGCCAGATCTCGACAATCCGCGCATCACCGCACTGCGCGACTGGCTGGTCGAGCGCCTTTCAAACTCGGCCTAGCAGCAGCCACTTCCTCTGGTCCCGTGTGGCCGCGGGCGTCCCTGCCCGCATAGCCGCGCGCCGCGCGCGGCTGGTCAACACCAAGGCTTGCGTTTCCACTTACTCGCAGCTGACGCTCCATGAGGAATCCGATTCCCACCTCGGCTCAGTCCTACTTCAGCCGCGCTGTGCGCGGCTATGCGGGCAGGGACGCCCGCGGCCACAGAAGATCTGAAGAAGTGGCTGCTGAAGCCTTCTGCCTCGGAAGCTCTCGAGGCCCGCGCTGCGGCGAGAGTGCGGTTCCAATTGCACCCGACGCAACCGCGCTTGCGAAATCATCGTTTGAGCCACCGCCGCGCCATCGCGAAGATCGCGGCATGCGACAGCTGACGTGTATCGAGGCGGGTCGAGTCGAATGGCAGGAGGTTCCCGAGCCGCAGCTCGGCGGCGACGGCGAGGCGCTGGTGCGGCCGATTGCGGTGGCGCGCTGCGACATCGACCGCTTTCTCACCGCCGGGCTGTTTCCGCTGCGCGGCCCGTTCGCGCTCGGGCACGAGTGCGTCGCCGAGATCACGGCGCTCGGCGATGCCGTGCGCGGCCTGGAAGTCGGCCAGCGCGTGCTGGTCTCGTTTCAAGTCAGCTGCGGGCGTTGCGCGCGCTGTCGCAGCGGGCGCACGGCGCTGTGCGAGGCGATGCCGACGCTGTCGGACTACGGCATGCAGCCGCTATCAGGCGTCGAGTACGGCGGCATGCTGTCCGACGTCGTGCGCGTGCCGTACGCCGCGGCGATGCTGCAGCCGCTGCCGGCAGGGCTCGATCCGGTGGCGCTGGCGAGCGTGCCCGACAACGTCGCCGACGGCTACCGCGCCGTCGCGCCGCATCTCGCCGCGCAGCCCGGCGCGGACGTGCTGATCGTCAGCCACGGCGTCGCCAGCATCCCGCTCTACGCCGCACAAACGGCGCTGGCGCTCGGTGCCGGGCGCGTCGACTTCGCCTGCAGCGACGCCGACTCGCTGGCGCTGGCGGCGCGCCTCGGCGCGCAGCCTCTCGAGACGGACTACAGCCGACCGTCGCGCTGCTGGCCGATCGTCGTCGATGCCGGCGTCTCACCGGAGGGCTTGCAGTACGCCGTTCGCGCCACCGAGCCGGACGGCGTCTGCCAGAGCGTCTCGTTCTACGACGGCCCGGCGACGCCGCTGCCGCTCGGCCGCATGTACACGCTCGGCGTGCGCTTCTTCGTCGGCCGCTGTCACTCGGCGGCGCTGTTGCCCGAGGTGCTCGATCTGATCGCGAACCGGCGCCTGCATCCCGAAGCGGTGACGACCCACGTCGCCGACTGGGAGGACGCGCCGCGCGCCTTCGTCGAGCCAGGTATCAAGTTGGTCGTCGTGCGCGCGTGAAGCTTAGGCTGCAACTTCGGGGTTGGGGGTTACGGGGTTGGGGGTTGGGGGTTGGGGAGGATCATTCAACCGCCGAGCCAATCTTAGGATGTCGCAACTCTCCTCCCCGACCCCCAACCTCGTAACCCCCAACCCCATTCTTTTCCGCCATTATGCGGGTTACAAATCGCCGCCATGCGATGGATCGCGGCGATTGCGCTGGTGCTCGCCGGGGGGGCGCTCGCAGCGGACAGCGCAGCGGCGGCCGATGCGCCCAACCCGTTCGCCGCCGCCGGGGTGACTGCGGAAGATGCGCGGCACGCATTCAACGATTTGCAGAACGCGGTGCGCGCCAACGACGCCAGCGCGGTGGCGGATCTGGTCGCCTTTCCGCTGCGCGTCAATCTGCCGGACGGGCGCACTCGGACGATCGCCGATCGCAAGGTATTCCTGGTCGAGTACCCACTGCTGTTCGATGACAAGTTGCGCGCGGTGGTGCTCGAGGCAACGATCGATCGGCTGTCCGCCAGCGCCTACGGCATCATGTTCGGGCGCGGCGAGCTGTGGATGCGCAGCGTCTGCGAGCACAGCGGCTGCAGCGACCCGCAACTGCGGATCATCGCGCTCAACGAATCGTAAACGCTCGGCGATGCGTGAGTCGGGCGCAGGCCCGGCGCGTCTTTCGGAGCGGCCGGACGCGTGATAGCTCCCGCGCTTGCGATGGCAGGGAAAAAGGCGCGTACGCACAAGGCGTGGTCCGGCCGCATGGCGGAGGCCACGCATCCGTTGGTCGAGGCATTTACCACGTCGTATCCGGTCGACTGCCGGCTGTTTCCCTACGACATCGCCGGCAGCGTCGCGCACTGCCGCATGCTGGCCAAGCAGCGCATCATCCCACTGCGCGACGCGTCGCGCATCGTCAGCGGGCTGGGCAAGATCCGCCGCGAGATGGAGCGCGGCGCCTTCAAACCGAAGCCGTCGGATGAAGACGTGCACATGGCGATCGAGCGCCGCTTGATCGAGCTCGTCGGGCCGGTCGGCGGCAAGCTGCATACGGCGCGCAGCCGCAACGATCAGGTGGCGCTCGATCTCCGCCTGTACGCGCGCGATGCCATCGCCGCGCTGCGCCGTCAGATCGGCGAGCTGCGCCGCGCCCTCGGCCGGCTGGGGCGCAAGCATGTGACCGTCATCATGCCCGGCTTCACGCATCTCCAACCGGCGCAGCCGGTGTTGTTCGCGCACCACTTGCTCGCCTATGTCGAGATGCTGGAGCGCGACGATGGGCGGCTGGCGGACTGCGCCGTGCGCACCAACGTGCTGCCGCTCGGCTCCGGCGCGCTGGCCGGCACGACGTTTCCCATCGACCGCGCCTACGTAGCGCGCGAGCTGGGATTCGCGGCGCTGAGCGAGAACAGTCTCGACGCGGTCAGCGACCGCGACTTCGCCGTCGAGTTGCTGTCGGCGTTGGCGCTGCTCGGCATGCATCTGAGCCGTTTCGCCGACGAGCTGGTGTTGTGGAGCACGCAGCAGTTCGGCTTCATCGAGCTGCCTGACGCGTTCGCGACCGGCAGCTCGATGATGCCGCAGAAAAAAAATCCGGACGTCGCCGAGCTGATCCGCGGCAAGACCGGACGCCTATACGGCAATCTGATCAACCTGCTGACCGTGCTCAAAGGCTTGCCGCTGGCCTACAACCGCGATCTGCAAGAAGACAAGCCGCCGCTGTTCGACAGCGTCGACACGGTGCGTGCCGCGCTCGATCTGCTGATCGCGATGGTGCCGCGCCTGCAGATTCGCGCCGCTCGCATGCGCGCGGCGGCGGGCGCCGGCTACACGCTGGCGACGGAGCTGGCCGACTATCTGGCGAGCAAGGGCGTGCCGTTTCGCGACGCGCACGGCGTCGTCGGCGCCATCGTGCAGGCGGCGATCGCGCAGGGACGGCGGTTGGAAGACTTCAGCCTCGCCGAGCTGCGTGCTTTCTCGCCGGCCTTTCAGCGCGACGTGCATCGCTGGCTGAGCGACGAGGCCGCGGTCAAGCGGCGCAAAGCCATCGGTGGCACGGCGCCGCTCAACGTCGAGCGGCGCCTCAAGGCGCTCGGCGTCTGAACATGCGCGGCGCCGTCGTCGCCGTCGCCGCGCTGAGCGGTCTCGCCGCCGCGGCGGCCCTGCTGCCGGCTTGCGGACGCAAAACTCCGGTGCGGCCACCGGAGGCGGTGGCGCCGGCGACGATCGACGGCTTGACGGCGACCAACAGCGTCGGCGGGGTGACGCTCAGCTGGCACCGTCCGACCGAGGATGCGGACGGCGCGCGCTTGTTCGACCTCGACAATTTCGTCGTCGAACGCGCCAATCCCGGCGCCGACTTCGAGTTCCTGGTGTCCGTTCCGGTGCTCGACCGCAACAAGCTGCGCCAGCAACGCGTCTTCAAATACACCGACCCGACGGCCGACGTCGGCGAAAACTATCACTATCGCGTCCGCTCGGTGACCACCGACGGCTTCAGCAGCCTGTCGTCGAACATCGTGGAGGTGGTGCGCGCCGTTCCGACGATGACGCCGACGCCCGTCGCGACCGCGACGCCGACGCGCGTCGAGCTGTAGCGCTGCCCGAGTGTTTGATCTGTGGATTCCAAAGCCTCTCGCGGGCGTGACCGAGATCGCGGCTGATCGCTCAAAGATGATGGCGATCGCTGGCGCAGCCGGCGGTTCGCACACGATCGCCGAATCGGCCGACCTTCCGGTTTGGCAGTGGGCGTGCTACCTCAGCCGAATCGCATGGCCACGCTGCCCTTCGTCAAGATGCACGGCATCGGCAACGACTACGTCTACGTCGACTGCTTCAGTCATGCCGTGCCCGATCCGGCGGCGCTGGCGCGCCGCGTCAGCCCGCGTCACACCGGCATCGGCTCGGACGGTTTGATCCTCATCCGCCCGTCGGCAGTCGCCGATGCGCGCATGGAGATGTACAACGCCGACGGCAGCCGCGGCGCCATGTGCGGCAACGGCATCCGCTGCGTCGGCAAGTTTGTCGCCGAGCGCGGTCTGTCGCGCAACAACCCGCTGCGCATCGACACCGACTCGGGCATCAAGACGCTGCAGCTCGAGTCGCGCGGCGGCGTGATAACGCGCGTCATGGTCGACATGGGCGAGCCGATTCTCGACGGGCCGCGCATTCCGGTAGCCGCCGAGGGACGCGTGATCGATGCGCCGCTCGAGGTGGCGGGCGTCGGCTATCGCGTCACCTGCGTATCGATGGGCAATCCGCACTGCGTCTTGTTCGTCGAGGACGTCGAGTCGCTCGACCTCGAGCACCTCGGCCCGCCGTTCGAGACGCATCCGTTTTTCCCAGCGCGCGTCAACACCGAGTTCATCCGCGTCGAATCGCCGACCCGCTTGCGCATGCGCGTCTGGGAGCGCGGCTCGGGCGAAACGGCCGCCTGCGGCACCGGTGCCTGCGCGGCGTTGGTGGCGGCTGTGCTGACCGAGCGCGCCGAGCGGCGCGCAACGCTGCTGCTGAACGGCGGCGATCTGGATATCGAATGGCGTGCCACTGACGGGCACGTCTTCATGACTGGCGACGCCGCCGAAGTGTTCCGCGGCGAGATTGAGATCTGAGATGACGACACGCTTCCCCGGCACGCTGACCGCGCTCATCACGCCGTTCGCCGACGGCAAGATCGACGCGGCGGCCGTCGAGCGCATCGTCGACGATCAGATCGCCAACGGCTCGAACGGCTTGGTGCCGTGCGGCAGCACCGGCGAGTCGGCGACGCTGTCGCACGACGAGCACATCGAAGTCATCAAGCTGGTGGTAGCGCGCGCCAAAGGCCGCGTCCCGGTGGTCGCCGGCACCGGCTCCAATTCGACCGCGGAAGCGATCCGTCTGACCGAGGCGGCCAAGCGCGCCGGCGCCGATGCGGCGCTGCTGATCTCGCCCTACTACAACCGGCCGACGCAGGACGGCATCTACCAGCACTACCGCGCCATCGCCGAGGCGACGCGGTTTCCGCTCATCGTCTACAACATCCCGGCGCGCACCGGCTCGAAGATCGAAGCGCCGACGCTGGCGCGCTTGGCGCAGCTCGACGAGGTCGTCGGCTTGAAAGAAGCGACCGGCTCGCTCGACGAGGTGCAGGAAGTCATCCGCCTGTGTGGCGATCGCCTGGCGATCTATTGCGGCGACGACGCGCTGACCTTGCCGGTAGTGGCAGTCGGGGGCATCGGCGTCATCTCGGTGCTCGGCAACTGCGTGCCGAAGTTGTGGTCGCAAGCCGTCGACGCGGCGGTGCGCGGCGAGTGGCAGGAGGCGCGCCGGCGCCACTATGCGCTGTTGCCGCTGATGCGCACGCTGTTCCTGGAGACCAACCCGACGCCGATCAAAGCCGCCATGGCGATGCTCGGCCTCTGCCGCGACGAGCTGCGCTTGCCTCTGCTGCCGATGAGCGAAGCGCCGCGCGCCAAGCTGCGTCAGGCGTTGGTCGACGTCGGCGCGTTGCGCTGAGCCAGCCCATGAGCGTTCCGATTGTCGTCTGTGGCGCCGCCGGGCGCATGGGGCGCGCCATCATCGCGCTGGTGGCCGAGGATTCGGCGGCGCAACTGGCCGCGGCGGTCGAGGTCGCCGGACATCCGGCGCTCGGCCAGGATGCCGGCGTGCTGGCCGGCGGCAAGCCGCTCGGCGTCGCGCTGACCGCCGACTACGCCGCCGCCGCCAAGCCCGGTACGGTGACGCTCGATTTCACCGCCGCGCCGGCTGCCGTTGAGCATCTGCGCACCGCCGCCGCCAACGGCGCCGGCATCGTCATCGGCACCACGGGCTTCAACGACGCCGAGCGCAAAACCATCGACGAGATAGCGCCGCGCACGCGCAGCGTCATCGCCGCCAACATGAGCATCGGCGTCAACGTGCTGCTGAAGCTCGTCGAAGAAGCCGCCGCGGCGCTCGGCGACAGCTTCGACGCCGAGATCGTCGAGATCCACCACCGCCTCAAAGTCGACGCGCCGAGCGGCACCGCGCTGGCGCTCGGTCGCTCCGCCGCCGCCGGGCTCGATCGCAATTTCGATCAGGTGAAGCGGCTGGCGCGCGAAGGCATCGTCGGCAAGCGCAGCGACGCCGAGATCGGCATCGTCGCCTTGCGCGGCGGCGACGTCATCGGCGACCACACAGTGATCTTCGCCGGCCTCGGCGAGCGCCTCGAGCTCAGCCACCGCGCCCAAAGCCGCGACTGCCTGGCGCGCGGCGCCGTGCGCGCCGGCATCTGGCTCGCGAGCCAACCGGTCGGCCGTTACTCGATGCGGGATGTGCTGGGGCTGTGAAGAGTACTGCGTGACCAGTGACCCGGTGACCCGATGGTCACGACGTGCAACGAGCGATCTCCGTTTTCGTTCCAGGTTCGCCTCGCCGGCTGGGCGGAACGCTGGTCGTCGACAGTTGGCAAACGAGAGCAAGCGATGCGAGCGGCTCGCCAACGTTGCCACCCTCCCATGCCAGTCGCCATCCGCGACCCGCATCGATGCAGATCGCGACCGAAGCCACCGGTTCCCCGACAAGGGCAGCGAAAACCTGAAAGCGTCGCTCTTCGGGAAATAGGAAACTACCGTCGCTGTCGGTGGTGACGTCGTCGCCTGCAGACACGCAGATGTCGTCGGAGCTTCCGCCGCGGAGTACACGTCGCACTCGCGCTCCCGCCACCGGTTGGTCGTCGGCCAAGACGACACCGCCGATAGTCGATGCCGTTCGCTCCACGTGCGGGAAGGGTATGCAGCCCGCCAGGAGCGCCGCGCTCAGCACCAAGAGGGATCGCGTCGGAGCGCGCATTGCGAGGGCCGACTTATCCGCGACCGGGCGACCGGGGCATTTGCCCAAGAATGATGTCGGCAATCAGCCTTCGATGTTAGGCGAGAGGTCAGATCTTGCGCCTGTAGGGTTTCCGAAGCGGAAGGCTGATCGCAGACCGCTGAAGACCAATTGCTGAGCAAGGCCCGGCTCCCGGTCACTGGTCACCGGTCACGCAGTTCAACTCTCCAGTGCGGCGCGGATGCGTTCCATCGCTTCTTCGAGGCGGGCGTCGCTGACCGTCAGTGAGATGCGGAAGTAGCCTTCGCCGAACTCTCCGTAGCCGCGGCCGGGAGCGACGACGACGCTGGCCTTCTCCAAGAGGAAGTCGGCGAACTCGAGGCTCGATTTGCCATTTGGAATCGGCACCCACAGGTAGAAGGTGCCTTTCGCCGGGGTGTACTCGATGCCGACCTGGCGCAGCGTCGCCACCGCCAGGTCGCGTCGCCGCTTGTAGATCTGCATCGTCACCGGGATTGTCCCCTCGCAGCGCGTGAAGGCGGCGATGGCAGCGTACTGAATGGCGTTGAATACGCCGGAGTCGGTGTTCTCCTTCACCTTCGAGATGGCAGCGATGATGTCGGGATTGCCCAGCGCCATGCCGATGCGCCAGCCGGTCATGTTGAACGGCTTGGACAGCGAATTGAGCTCGACGCCGACGTCTTTGGCGCCCGGCACCGACAGGAAGCTGAGCGGCGCGGCGCCGTCGAACACGACTTCGATGTACGGATTATCGTAGCAGATGGCGATGTCGTAGCTGCGCGCGAACTCGACCAGCTCCTTGAGAAAGGCCGGCGTCGCGACGGCGCCGGTGGGGTTGTTCGGATAGTTGAGGAACATCGCCGTGGCTTTGCGCGCCGTGTCGGCCGGAATGTCGCGCAGCACCGGCAGGTAGCCGTGCTCGGGCTTGATCGGCACGTTCACCGGCTCGCCGCCGGCGATCAGGATGCTGGCGCGGTACGCCGGGTAACCTGGGTCGGTCATCAGCACCGTGTCGCCTGGGTTCACTTGCGCCAGGGCGAAATGGTGACAGCCCTCTTTCGAGCCGATCAGGCCGAGGATTTCCTTCTGCGGATCGACGCTGACGCCGTAGCGGCGCGCATACCAGCGCGCCACGGCGTCGCGGAACGACAACATGCCCTTCTCTTCGTCGGTCGGGTACTGATGGTTCGCCGGATCGTTGGCAGCGCGGCACAGCTCGTCGATCACCGGGTCGGGCGTCGGCTCGACCGGATCGCCGATCGCCAGGCTGATGACATCCTTGCCGGCGGCTTTGGCGCGGCCGATCTTCTGCCGCAGCTCCATGAACAGGTACGGCGGGATCTTCTTCAGGCGTTCGGCTGACTGCATCGCTCCTCCTCAGAAACCGCCGAGCTCGGCGCGCAAGTCCGGTGGGATTAGCAGCGCACCTCTGGCGCCTCAAGCCGCGCTCGGCGAAACGCTGCTCAGTTGCAAACGCCAGCTCATCTCGCTAGAAGCGCCGCGAATATCAGACCCGCCGCATCCGGGTCTGACGAGCGCGGCGGGCAGATGGCGGACAAGCGGTGCGCAGCTCGATCTCGGCGCAGACCCGGGATTGGCGGCGGCCGATGAGGGTGTGCGGAGGGATCGGCGGAAATGCCCCACCGTGTTTACATCGGGATTGGATCCAACCTCGGCGAGCGGCGCGACAATTGTCGCGAAGCGCGCAAGCGCATCGCCGAGCTGCCGACGACTCGCGTCGTAAAGCAGTCGTCTCTCTACGAAAGCGAGCCCCATGGCGACTCGAAGACCTGGTTCGCCAATAGCGTGCTCGAGCTGGAGACCGACCTGGGCGCTCCCGAGCTCCTCAAGAAACTTCTCGCGATTGAAGAGGATATGGGCCGCAAGCGCGTGAAAGGTAAGAAGTGGGGATCGCGCATCATCGATCTCGACATACTCTTTTACGACATGGAGATCATCAACAAGAAGACCCTCAAGGTGCCGCATCCGCGCCTGCACGAGCGCCGCTTCGTCCTCCTGCCGCTCAGCGAGCTGGCGCCTCATCTGATTCATCCCTCGCTCAATCTGTCCGTGTCGGCCATGCTGGCAAAGGTCAAAGACGCGAAGAAAGTCCACATGATGAGTCTTTCGCAGTGAGGCAAAGCACGAAATCTGCGCCCGAGCCGGCGCGCCGCCTGGTAGAGTACCGCCAGCGATCGGTTTTGAGCGATCAGCCGGAGATCACAGCCTCTCGTCCCTTGGGTTTGCGAAGCTGAAGGCTGATCGCTGACGCCGATTTGTTGACCAGTACAGGGGCTCCTTCGCCGGATTTGTCGATCCGACACTCAGGCGTCGCTCACATCGCGCGCCTACCAACTCGCCGCACGGTGAGAGAGGGTCAGCCGCCAAAGGCGCGAATCCTGCATTACCCATGCGACGTGACTGAGCCTCTTCCGCGCTGGTGGCCGATCTTGATCGGCCTGAGCGGCTTGCTCGCCCTGCTGGTCTCGTTTCCGGCAGTCGGCTGAGCGGTCGCGTCGTTGGTCAGCGCGTGATGGCGAGTCGCCACACGCCGGCCGATTCCCGTGGCGCGTCGACGGCGTAGCCTTCCGCTTCCGCGGCGCGCGGAATGTCGCGGACGCCGCGTGGGTCGTCGAGCAGCAGCACCAGCGTCTGGTCGCGCCCCAGCTCCTCTAGACGCACCTTGGCTTTCGCCCAGCTGAGCGGGCACGGGACGCCGCGCAGGTCGAGCTCGTCCGGCGGCGGCGTCTTCGATGTTTGTTCGCGTCGCATTGGCTCCCTTACCGGCGAAGCTGGTACAGTCCGTAGCGCGTCGCCGCCGCGCGCGCCACGTTCGGCGGCAGCATTCCATCCACAGCCCAATGACTTCACCGAGCGACAGCGAGACCTACGTCCTGCGCCGCCAAGCGCGCGAGGCGCGCTTTCGACTCGACTACGCCGGTTTGCTCAATCCCGCGCAGCTCGACGCCGCGACGACCACCGAAGGACCGGTGCTGGTCATCGCCGGGGCCGGCAGCGGTAAGACGCGCACGCTGGTCTTCCGCGTCGCCCGCCTGGTCGAACAAGGCATCGATCCACAATCGGTGCTGCTGCTCACCTTCACCCGCAAATCGGCGGCCGAGATGTTGCGGCGCGCGGCTGGCTTGATCGACGGACGCTGCGAGCAAGTCGCCGGCGGCACGTTTCATTCGTTCGCCAATCTGGTGTTGCGCCGTCACGGGCGCGGCCTCGGGTTGAGCAGCTCGTTCACGATTCTCGATCGCGGCGACAGCGAAGACGCGATTGGGCTGCTACGCGCGCGACTCGGCTTGGACAAGAAGGACAAGCGCTTCCCGCGCAAGCAGACGATCGGCGAGCTGTTCAGCATGGCGGTGAACAAGTCGCGTCCGATCGCCGCGCTGCTGGACGACAGCTATGCGCACCTCGCCGAGCACGCCGACGACCTGCTGGCGCTGCACGCCGCGTATGGCGAGTACAAGACGGAACGGCAGGTGGTCGACTACGACGATCTGCTGGTCAAGCTCGACGAGCTGTTGCGCGCGCACGACGACGTGCGACGGCAACTGTCGCAGCGTTACCGCTACGTCATGGTCGACGAATATCAGGACACCAACCCGCTGCAGGCGTCGATCGTGCGCGGGCTGGCATCGGAGCACGACAACGTCATGGCGGTCGGCGACGATGCGCAGAGCATCTACGCCTTTCGCGGCGCCGACTTTCGCAACATCATGCAGTTTCCGCAGTTGTTTCCCGGCACGCGCGTCATCGCCTTGGAAGAGAACTACCGCAGCACGCAGCCGGTGCTCGACGTCGCCAACGCGCTGATGGCCGAGGCGCGCGAGCGCTACACCAAGATTCTCTTCACCAAGCAGCCGGAGGGTCCGACGCCGCTGCTGATCGCCGCCGAGAATGAGAACTACCAGTCGCGCTTCATCGCGCAGCGCATTTTGGAGCTGCGCGAGGAAGGGGTGCCGCTGAACGAGATCGCGGTGTTGTTCCGCTCCAGCTTCCACTCCTTCGATTTGGAGCTCGAGCTCAACCGTGCCGACCTGCCGTTCATCAAGCGCGGCGGCTTCAAGTTCATCGAAACAGCGCACGTCAAGGACGCGCTGGCGCATCTGCGCGTGCTGGAGAATCCGCGCGACGCGGTGTCGTGGCATCGCCTGCTGATGCTGCTCGAAGGCGTCGGCCCGCGCACCGCCGACGAGCTCGCCGGCCGTCTGATCGGCGCCGACGACGTGCCGGCGGCGCTGGAAGCGGTCGGCGGGCGCGCGTATTCGACCGATCTGCGCGCCTTGGCCGGCTTGTTCCGCCGCATCGGCACCGGCGGTCGGCGGCCCAACGAGCAGCTCGGCGAAGTGCTGCGCTACTACGAGCCGCACTTGAAGCGCGTGCATCCCGACGATCATCCCAAGCGCCAGCGCGATCTGGAGCATTTCCTCAGCATCGCGGCGCGCTACCGCACGTTGCAGACGCTACTGACCGATATGGCGCTCGAACCGCCGAGCGACAGCGTCAACGACGTCCTCGCCACCGACGAAGACGAAGGCTTGCTGACCCTCTCGACCATCCATTCGGCCAAAGGCTTGGAATGGCACACCGTCTTCGTCTTGTGGCTGGTCGACGGAAAGTTTCCGTCGGCGTACAGCATGCACAGCGACGACGATCTCGAAGAGGAGCGCCGCCTCCTCTACGTCGCGGTGACGCGCGCCAAGCGCCATCTGTACCTGTCGTACCCAATCAACATGTACGACCGCGCCACCGGCATGGTGCTCAGCAAGCCGTCGCGCTTTCTCGACGGCATCCCGCGCCCGGTCCTGCGCCCGGTGCAGTTGATCGAGGAGTTCGACTGATCGAGACAGACGAAGGACTACACGCGAAAGGCTGAGCGGGGCGAACCACGCACGAGCGGATGCCCTCCGGTCTTTGATCTTCGTCTGCTCTATTGCCAGCCGATCGGTTGGTAGCCCTTCTCGCGCAAGCAGGTTTCAACGAAGTTCGCGTAGACCGGGTCGGGCCCGCTGCTGCCGCCGCCGAAGAGGTTGCCGAGGAAGGTACCGACCAACCCCGCGGTTGCGCCGCTGGCGGCGCCGACGGCGGCGCCCTGGCCGACATTGCCGCCGATCGCGCCGCCGACCGCACCGCCTGCCGCGCCGACCACCGCCCCACCGGCGGTGTTGCGCGCCGCGTCCTTGGCCATCTGCTCGTTGTTGCCGCCGGACTTCACGTAGTCCTTGGCCTTGGCTTCGCACGCGGCGATGTCCGCATCGGCCTGCGCCTTGCCGACGCGCGTGTAGGTTTCGTTCGGGTACAGCGTCGGTTGCTTGGCGCCGCAAGCGGCCAATGACGCGAGCGCCAATAAGAGGACGAACGGCTTGAGCGGTCTCTGCATGCACGCAGAGATAGCCCGAAACGCAACGCCCTGGTAGCAGCGCGGTCCAATCGAGGTGCTGTGTCGTTACCAGCGCATGTGCTGCTTCAGCACCGTCTCGGGCGGATGTGAGAGCGGGATCGGCAGCACGCGCTGAAAGGCTTCGACCACTTCGACGCCGGCCGGCGCGCTGCGCTCGGCGGCGAGCAGCAGCAGCGCCACCTGCTCGATGCGCTGGCGCTCGAGGTAGGCAACCCAGTCGCGCACTTCGCGCTGGTACGCCGCGAAGCCGTCGTCGAGCGCGAACAGCGACTGCGCCGCCGCCAGATCGACGGGCGTGCCGGTTTCGAGCACCAGGACGACGACGCGACCGGCGAAGCGCTTCGCCCACGGACGCACCGCGTCGGCGATCGTTTCGCCGCGCCGCACCGCCAAGTGGGAGATGGCGAGGGCGCGCCCGCCATCGCGCAGGTGGGCGTCCCAGCCTTCGACGACGCGGCGCAGCACGCGGTCGCCGCGCGGCCCGCCGGAGTGATAGGCCGGCCCGCGCATGCGCGCCGGGACGAACGGCGGATTGGCGAGAATCAGATCGAAGCGCTCGCCGCGCACTGGCGCGTAGAGATCGCCCTCGCGCACCTCCAGCGCCAGACCGTTCAGCGCCGCGTTGGCGCGCGCCATCGCCGCGGCGCGCGGCCCGATGTCGACCGCCAGCACCGACTGGGCGCGGCCGGCGACGGACAACGCTTGGATGCCGCTGCCGGTGCACAGATCCAGCACGCGCTCGCCGTCGCGTGCGGCGACGGCATCGGCGAGCATGATCGAGTCGCTGCCCGGCGGATACACCATGTCGCCGCGCGGTAGTCCGAGCGCCGCGTCGTCGGTCGGGCGGAAGCGCAGGTCGGCGAGCAGCAGCAGATCGGCGTGCGGATCGAGGCGCAGGCGGGCGCGCAGGCGTGGGCCGCGGCGCGCCAGCCAACGCGCTTGCACGCAGTCGCGCACCAACGCGGCCGGGAGCGCGCGGGCCAGCGCCGACGCATCCTCCTCCTGCTCGAGCGCGCAGAGGCGCAAGGCCGTTGCCAGCGGATCGCGCGCGGCGCGCACCCGTTCGATCGCCGCGGCGCGGTTGAGCAAGCCGATATCGTCGGGATAGCGCGCGCCGAGGCGCTCGCGCAGCGCTACCGGCGCATAGCCGACCTGCCGCAGCGCTGCTGCCGCGGCGCGCAGCGCCGCCGGGCGATCGCGCGGTGCGCGCGCCATTCCGCGATTGACTTTCACCGCCCCGCCCCCTACCGCCCTGCAGAGGGGGTTGCTGCGCACGTGCACTGGATGTTGGTCATTCCGTTCTACGTCTTCACCGCAATCGGTGTCTTTTTGGTTCTGTCGTTGCTCTGCCGCGTGCTGCGCCTGAAGCTCAGCGCGCATTCGCTGGCGGTGACGGCGGTCATCGCCGGCATCTTCGTCGTGCTCTTCCCGCTGTTCGAGCACCTCATCGACCTGCCCGACCTGACCGGCCGTAAGATGATCATCCTGCTCGTCATCACGTTTGGCCTGGCCGCGCTCGACGCCGTGCTCGAGCGGTTCTTGCCGCTGCCTTTCGACGACGAGCTGGCCGACGTCTAAGTGTCCCAAGTCTGCAGGGCACGGTGCGGTCGCGACGGCTCGCTCACTCGCCCAGCAGCTGCGTTGCGACCGCCTCCAGCGCCGGCGCCTCGGGGGCGTAGCGAATGGCGAGGGCCTGCGCGCGCTCGCTGTGCCAATGCAGCGGATGCTCGACGACGAACCCGGCGCCGCCATGCAGATGGTGCGCCGCCAGCGTCAAGCGTTTGAAGGCCGGCGCGACGTAGGCCGCTGCCAGGTCGAGCTCGGTGCCGTCTTCGGTGCCGGCGTCCATGCGCGTGATGGCTTGCCAGGCGAGGTGCTTGGCGGCGGTGAACGACATCGCCATGTCGGCGATCTGATGCTGTACCGCTTGGAAGACGGCGATCTTTTGACCGAATTGCTCGCGCTCTTTCACGTACGCGACCGTCGTATCGAGCGCCGCCTGGGCGCCGCCGACCATTTCGGCGAGCGCCAGCGCCGTCGCCTCGCGCTGCAGGCGGTGCAGCGCGGCGGCGCCGTCGCCAGCCGGCGTAAGGCGCCGTCCGGCGGCGCCCTCGAACGCGATGATTGCTTGTTCCTCGCCGTCGAACGGCCGCAGCGCCCGGCGCTTGGTCGGTGCCGCATCGACCAGGACGACCGACAGGCCATCGCCTTCGCGCCCGGCGACAACGTGCCAGTCGGCGTGCATGCCGTTCGGCACGTACCACTTCTCGCCGCGCACGCGCGCCGCGCCAATTCCTTCGATCGCCGTGCGGTACTGCAGCGGCTGGCGCGCCGACTGTTCATCGAGCGCCAGCGCCACCACCGCATCGCCGGTCGCCAGGCGGCTGAGCTCCGGCGTGTCGGCATCGAGTCGCGCCAGCGCCCAGCTGGCGCGGATGGCATTGATGACGCTGCGCGGCACCAAGCCGCGCGCGCACTCCTGTAGCAGCACGCCGACGTCGGTCAGCCCCAGGCCGCTGCCGCCGCAGGACTCCGGCAGGCCGAGGCCGAACCAGCCAAGGGCACCGATGGCGCGCCACGCGGCCGGGTCGATACCGCGCGCTTGCTGGCCCCACGCGGTGAGCCGTTCCGGCGTGATCTGTTGCTGACAGAAGCGCTCGACGGCGTCGGCCAGCTCCTGTTGTTCTGCGCTGCGTGCGAGCTCCATGGCGGCCTGTTCCTCACTTGCGCGGCAGGCCGTAGCCCAGCATCGCGATGATGTTGCGCTGCACTTCGTTGGTGCCGCCGCCGAAGGCGAGCAGCGGCGAGGTGCGATAGAGCCACTGCAGGCGACCGTGCAGCAGCGCCGCCGGCTCTTCCGGATGCAGCTGGCCGTTGAGCCCGAGGATCTCGCTGCCGGCATCGGCGATGCGCTGCGACAGCTCGCTGACGAACACTTTGGCCATCGACGACTGCGCCGCCGGCACCGCGCCCTGCTCCACCTGCCACGCCGTCTCGAGCCCGATGACGCGCGCCGCTTCGATGTCCACCGCCAAGCGCGCCAAGCGCTCGCGCACCCACGGTTGGCGGCGCAGCGGCTCGCCGTCGACCACCAGCTCGCGCACCAGCGCGACCAACTCGCGGAAGTAGCGCCGCGCCATGGCGATCGAGCCGATCGACAAGCGCTCGAAATTGAGCGCCATGGCGGCGTAGTAGAAGCCCATGCCGCGCTCGCCGACCAGGTAGTCGCGCGGCACGCGCACGTTGTCGAGGAACAGCGCGTTGGTGCGCAGACCCGGCCACACGTAGATCGGCTGCACCGTGACGCCGGGCGCGTCCATCGGCACGATGAGCATCGAGATGCCCTTGTGCTTCGGCGCCTCGGGCTCGGTGCGCACGGCGACCCAATTGTGCGTCGCCATGTGCGCCATGGTGTTCCACATCTTCAGCCCGTTGACGACCCACTCGTCGCCGTCGAGCACGGCGCGCGTACGCAGCGCCGCCATGTCGGTGCCCGCTTCGGGCTCGGAGTAGGCGACGGCGAAGTCGACTTCGGTGGCGGTGATACGCGGCAGCCATTCGCGCTTCTGCGCCTCGCTGCCGATGCGCATGATCGTCGGTGCCACCGAGGTGACGGTCAGCGGCAACATCGGCGCGCCGGCGCTCTCCAGCTCGTCGACGAAGATCCACTGGTCGATTGCCGAGCGCCCCAGGCCGCCGTACTCGGTCGGCCAGGCGATGCCCCACAGCCCCTTGTCGCGCATGGCGAGAATGAATTGCTGCGCGAGCGGCCCTTTCCCTTCGTTGCCGGCCTCGCGCTGCTCATCGAGCAACGCCGGCGTGATGTTCTCGCGCAAGAAGGCGCGCACCTCGTCCCGCCAGGCGAGTTGTTGGGGCGTGAAGTCGTAGCGCATGCCGGCCGTTCTCTCCCGTTTTTTCGGGCCGTGCAAGGCGCGGGCGATCAGCGCCGGCGCGATTGAGCCGGCGCGCCGCGGCCGCCCGCCGCCTCGTTGCTCAACGCGCATGGCTCGACTACCGTCGCGCGACGGCCATGGCGCACGACTCCTTTCGCGTTCACGTCACCAAGGACTATCTGAAGTTCTCCGCCGCCCACTTCATCGCCTACCCCGGTTTTCGCGAGCGGCTGCACGGACACAACTATCGCGTCTCGATCGGGCTGCACGGGCAGCTCGGCCCGCAAGGCTACGTCGTCGACTTCGGCGTCGTGAAGAAGATCGCGCGCCGGCTGTGCGAGCAGCTCGACGAGCATGTGATGATCCCGGCGCTCAGCGATTGCCTGACGATTCGCGAAGAGGAGCAGAGCGTCTACGTACGCTACGAGGACGACGACTTCCGCTTTCCGCGCGGCGACGTGGTGTTGCTGCCGATCGTGCACACGTCGGTCGAAGAGCTGGCGCAGTACCTGGCCGGCGAGTTGCGCCGCGAGCTCGATGCCGAAGGCGTTGGGCCGTTGGCGGCGATTGAAGTCGGCGTCGAAGAGAGCTTCGGCCAGTCGGCCATCTTCCGCCGCGAGTCGTGAGCCCGCGCCGCCTGGTCCCGTTGGCGTTCGCCGTGCTGCTCGCCGCCTGCGACGCCCGCCTGCCGGAGCCTGAGACCTCCGGCGCGCGACTCTACGCGGCGCGTTGCGGCGGCTGCCATCGCCTGTACGCGCCCGGCTCGCTGACGACCGCGATGTGGCAGGTGACGGTGGCGCGCATGCAAGGGGAGATGGCACGCCGCGGCCTCGCACCGCTTACCGCCGACGAGGAGGCGACGCTGCTCGCTTATCTCGATCGCCACAGCACAGGACGAGACACGCCATGAGCCTCACGCTTTCGACCAATCCGCTGCGCCGCATCGCATCCGACCTCATCGTCATCCCGGTATTCGGCGCGCTGGCCGATAGCGCGGTTGTCGACGGGCTCGACGCCGCCTTTCGCCATGCCGCGTTGGCGGAAGCGAAGCGGCGTCGATTCACCGCGGCGCGCGGGCAAGAGCTCTGGCTGCACGCCGACACGCCGGTGCTGTTCCTCGGCGGCGGCACGCGCCCGACGGTTCCCGCCTGGTACGACCTCGCCGATGCGGTGGTGCGGCAGGCGGCGCGTCTGCATACGCCGCGCGTCACGCTCGGGCTTGGCCCGCTCGGCGATCCCGACGCCATCGGCGTCATCGCCGAAGGCATTGCATTGGCGCGCTACAGCTTCAGCAAGTACCGCTCGCGCGCCCCGAAGATCGAGCCGCTGGCGGTGACGCTGGCGGTCGCCGAGCTGAGCGCCCCGCATCGCAACGCCGTGCAGATTGCCGCGGCGCGTGCCGACGGCACCCTGCTGGCGCGCGATTTGGCCAACACGCCGGCCGCAGATCTGGCACCGATGGATCTGGCACGCGCCGCGCGCGCCTTGGCCGGCAAGGGCCTGCGCGTGCGCGTGCACGATCGCGCCGCGCTGCGCCGCTTGCGCATGGGCGCCATCCTCGGCGTCGGCCAGGGGAGCGCGCAGCCGCCGTGCTTCATCGAGCTGGCGTACACGCCGCGGCGGGCGCGCCGGCGCGTGGCATTGGTCGGCAAGGGCATCACCTTCGACAGCGGCGGGCTGTCGTTGAAGAACGCCGACTCGATGCAGGCGCAAAAGCGCGACATGGCTGGCGCCGCGGTGGTGCTCGGCGCCATGTCCGCCCTGCCCGCGCTCGGACTGCCGATCGACGTGCGCGGCTACATCGGCAGCGCCGAGAACATGCCGAGCGGCACCGCCATCCGCCCCGGGGACGTGCTGCGCGCATACAACGGCACGACGATCGAAGTGCTCAACACCGATGCCGAGGGACGCCTGGTGCTGGCCGATGCGCTGTCGTACGCGGCGCGCCAACAGCCGGACTGCATCATCGATTTCGCCACGCTCACCGCCGTCGTGCGCACGGCGCTCGGACCGCGCTGCGCGGCGATCATGGGCAGTGAGCGGCGCCTGGTCGGCGAGCTGATCGCCTCGGCGGCGGACGTCAACGAGATGCTGTGGGAATTCCCGCTGATCGAGGAATACCGGCGCGACATCGACAGCCGCGTCGCCGATTTGAAGAACGTCGGCGAAGGCCATTCCGGCACCATCGTGGCCGCCCTCTTTCTGCGCGAGTTCGTCGGCGGTCTGCCGTGGGCGCACATCGACTTCTCCAGCACCGTCATGTCGGACGGCTTTGCCTGCCATCCGCGCGGCGCCAGCGGCTACGGCGTGCGCACCGTGCTGCGCTGGCTGGAGCGCTTTGCCGCGCAACCGGTGGCGCGCAGCGCGCCGAAATGATCCGGCCGGCTGCGCGGGGCACCGCTTCGTCAGCCGGCGAGTGAGTCGGTACGCGGCGGGACGATGCGCAGGCCGGCACGCCGCGCCTGCGCTTTGTACGCGGTGCGCAACTCGCGCGCCCGCGTGCCGAGCGGGCGGGCGCTGAACACCAGCTCGCCGTCGAGACGCGCGCCGGCGCTGGCGTAGGTCGCTTCATCGACCAAGGTCTCGCCGCCGCGGGCCGCGGCGCACAGTCGTGCGGCGCGACGCACCGGCTCGCCAACCGGCGTGCCGGCATGGCCGCCGCGCGCGCTGAGATCGGCGATCAACACCTCGCCGGCCGAGACGCCGACGGCCAGTCCGAGCGCGGCGGCGCGCGTCTCACCGGCGGCGAGCCAGCGGTTGCGCAGCGCCAGCGCGGCGCGTTGCAGCGACGCCGCGACGCGCACGGCGCGCAGCGGATCGTCGCGCCGCGGCGCCGGCACGCCGTAAATGAGCCGAATGCCGTCGCCGGATACCGTATCGACCGCGGCGCGGTGGGCCACGGCGATGTCGGCCATGGCGCCGACGAACTCCTGCAGCAGGGTGATGACGCGCTTGGGCTCGAGATGCGCCGCCAGCTCGTCGAAGCCGCGCAGGTTGGCGAGCACGATACAGGCGCGCAAGCGCGTGCCGCCGCGCGGGCGCGGCGTGCGGCGCGCGGGAACGCTGCGCCCGGTGACGGCCGCACTGGCCGCCGGCGTGCGCGCTCCGGCGCGCGGTTTGGTGTTCCGCATCAGGCTCTCACTTCGCTTGGATGGATTGCAGGTACTCGGTGATCATCATGATCTTGCCGGTGGTCTGCAGTTGCAGATCGAGCGAGCTGCCCTTGGACAGCTCTTGGCGCGAGAAGACTTCGCCCCACACCGGCATTGCGGCCGTGCCGTGGGCGCTGCCGATGCCCGGCAGCGACGTATCCTGGTTCTGCCCGTCGGGCGAGCGGCCTTCGATCTGCAGCATGGTTTCGTAGAAAGGGAACTTGCCGCCGTTCTGTTTGGCGATCTGCGTCAGATCGCCTGGTTTCGGATTGAGCTTGGCGCCGGCCGGCCCGTCGCCCTTGCCCGCGGCGCCGTGACACGAGGCGCAATACTTGGTGTACAGTTGCTGACCGTGTGTCACGCCCGGATCGTCGGCGCGTGCCGTGCTCGCCAACGTCACCACATTGCTGATCAACACCGCGCTCACCACCAAACCACTCACTCTGCCCATCACGCGATCCCCCTCGTCTCCACGTGGCCGCACGACCGGTCGGCGACACCGGCCCAAATACTCGCGCACGCGCGAGGCGTCAACGCCAGGTTGCGCTTTTCGACGCGTCGCAAACTCGCTACGAGCCGTCACACCGCATCGAGGAGCTCGCATCATGTCGCGTCTTCACACCGCCGTCGTTCTCATTCTCTCACTGCTCGCCAGCAGTGCGCGCGCCGACGATCTCGCCGGCTTGCTGAGCGCCGCGACGGCCGCATCGAAGCCGAGCGTGCCGTTGCGCGCCACCGGCGAGCTGGTCACGACGTCGCCGGACGGCACCGTCAAGCAGCAGATCACCGTCGTGCAGCGGCCGAACGGCGATGCGTACTACGCGCTGCAGCCGTCCGGCCTGCGCGCACTCCTCGCGGCGCAGGGCGCGGCGCTGTTGTCGCCGGCGTCCGGCAAGCCGGCGGCGCCGTTCGCGCTCGACGCGACGCTCGGCGGCAGTGAGCTGAGCCGCGAGGATCTGACGCCGTTCGACAGCGCGCGCTTCGGCTCGCCGACCATCGTCGACCGCAATGGCAGCCAGACGACGGTCTCACTCGATCCGCAAAAGCCAACGCAGTACACGCTGGAGGTGATCACCTTCGACCGCGACAAGGCGGTGCCGGTGAAAGTGATGGTCTACAAGGATACGCTGAGCCATCTGCTGCGCATGCGACGCGACAGCGACTTCGTGCAGGTCGGCGGGCGCTGGCGCCCGACGACGGTGACGATGGAGAATTTCCCGCTGCGCATCACCAGCACGCTGACGCTCAGCTGGGCGGAGACGCCGGACGATGCGGCGCTGTTCGATCCGGCGCAGTGGAAGTGAATCGCCTCAGACGCGGATCTTCTTCCAAGCACCCGACTGCAAGCGCCAGGCTTTGAGCGTCGCGCGCAACAGGTAGTCGCCGAGCAGCGCCGCCCACACCCACGCCAAGCTGAGGCCGAGGATCGTCGACGCGATCCAGGCAAGGCCGAGGCGCATGACGTAGAAGCCGATGATGACGGTGATCAGCGGGAAGCGCGTGTCACCGGCGCCGCGCAACGCGCCGCCAAGTGTGGAGTCAGCCGCCATCAACGGCTGCGCCGCGGCGAGCACGTGAATGAACGTGACCGCGTCGTCGATCACCAGCGGATCGGAGATGAACACCGAGGCGATTTGGCGCGCGAAGATGAAGATCACCAGCGCCGCGACCGACATCATGCTCATCGCCAGGCGATTCGCCTCCCACGCGCTGCGCTCGGCATGCGCTTCCTGGCCGGCGCCAAGTTGCTGCCCGACGATGGTGCTGGCCGCGGCGCTGAAGCCGAAACCGGGCAGGAACGACAGCGCCAGAATGCGCACGCCGATGAAGTACGCCGCCACGGCCGGCGTGCCGTAGCGCGCCGCGATGCCGAGGTAGAGCAGAAAGCCGATCTGCATCAGCAGCTGCTCGATGCCGGTCGGGCTGCCGACGGCGAGAATGCGCCGCGCCAGGGTCAGTGACGGCCGCAGGCGGTCGCGCTCCAGGCGCAGTGAGCCGTTACGTCGCAGTAGCGCCGCGAGGCCGAGGCCTGCGCCGATGGTGAACGCGGTGGCGCTGCCCACCGCCGAGCCGCGCACGCCGAGCGCCGGCATGCCGAAGTGGCCGAAGATCAGCGTGTAGCCGACGCAGACGTTGATGACGTTGACCAGCGCACCGATCGCCAGCGGCGTGCGCATGTCGCCCGAGCCGCGCAAGCCGGCAGCAATGACGGCGCACGTTGCCATGCACGGCACGCCGAGCATGATGATGCGCACGAAGCCGGCGCCGTTCTCCAGCACCTCCGGCTCGACTTTGAAAATCGCCACCAGGTGCGGCGCATAGATCGACATCGGCACGGCGATCGCGAGGCCCATTGCCAACGCCAAGTAAATCGACTGCGTCACCACCGCGCCGGCTTCGTGGCGCTGCGCGGCGCCGACGTGCCGCGCCACCAGCGCCACCGTGCCGGTCGCCAGCGCCATGTTCATCACGCTGACGGCGTTGAGAATCTGCGAGCCGACGCCGACGCCGGCGACGGCGTTGGCGCCGAGACGGCCGACCATCAAGGTGTCGATCAGCCCGACCAACGACTCGAGACCGAAGGTCATGATCGCCGGCCAGGCCAACGCCCAGATGATGCGCATCAGCTCGATGCGCGACGTCGACGCCGAAATGGTCGACAGCGCGAGAGCCGGTGTGCGGGCGCGGGCGGTCATGTGATCCGGCCGACAGCAATGGAAAGCAGGACCCGAGTCAACTCGGGGCGTTTGGACAGACGTGCGCTGAGGAGAGGGATTGGGTTACGGGGTTACGGGGTTGGGGGTTGGGGAGGAGAAACCAAGGAACTCCTCCTTAACCCCCAACCCCTGTTCCGGATCTCAGGCGCTGAGCTCCAGCATGCGGCGCAGCGATCGCTCCGCGCCTTGCCGCACGGATTCTTCCAGCTCGATGGCGAACTGCATCTTCTGCAGTGCCGCCTCGGTGGCGTCGAGCGTGATCATCTTCATGAACTGGCAGAGCTTGCAGGCCTTGTAGAAGGTCTTCTCGGGCACCTCGAGCAGCAGCTTGTCGGTCAGGCCGCACTCGGTGACGACGAGGAACTCCTGCGCCGGGCTCTCCTTGGCGTAGCGCACCATACCGCTGGTCGAGAGCACCGCGTCGGCGAGCGCGATCACGTCGGTGCGGCACTCGGGGTGCACCAGCACCTTCACGTTCGGCATCTTGTTCTTCACCGCCAGAATGTTCTCCGGCGTGATCTGGTGATGCACGTAACAGTTGCCGTTCCAGCTGATGACGGTCTTCGCCGTCTCGCTCTGCACGTAGTTGGCGAGATGCTCGTCGGGCACGAAGAGAATGTGATCGGTCGGCAAGCGCTGCACGATCTTCACGGCGTTGGCCGAGGTCACGCAGACGTCGACCACTGCCTTTACCGCGGCAGTGGTATTCACGTAGGCGACGACTTGCAGATCCGGATAGAGGACGCGCAGCTCGTCGCGCTTGGCGACCAACTCGTCCGGATCGACGCTGTCGGCCAGCGAGCAGCCGGCGCGCAGATCGGGAATCAGGACCGTTTTCTGCGGCGAGAGGATTTTGGCCGATTCGGCCATGAAGTGGACGCCGCACAGGACGATGACCTCGGCGTCCATCTGCTGTCCCTGGCGCGCCAGCTCGAGCGAGTCGCCGACGAAGTCCGCGACCTCGAAGATCTCCGGCCGTTGATAGTTGTGCGCCAGGATGACGGCGTCGCGCTCGCGCTTCAGCGCCTGGATGCGGCCGATGGTCGCGGCCATCGCCTCGCAGGCGTCCGCCGAGTAGAGATGCGGCTGATCGAGGCGCGCATAGGTCTCCAACAAGTCGCTGCCGCTGCGCTGCTGCTCCGTCGCGTCCATCGCCTCTCGCAATCTGTGGTTGAGCGCGCGGGCGCGAGCGTCGCTGCGCTCGCTTTCCCGCGCGCTCGCGCACGCCTGTTGGTGGCAAACGTACCCGGCTCAGTCGCGCCGCTCAATCGGGTCGACCGGCCGCTCGACCCACAACAGTCGAACGCCGTGCGCTGGAATCGCCGGCAGCTCGACGGCGCCGTCGCGCACCGGCAGATCGATCTCGCTCCACAGCTCGCGCACGCTGGCGACCGGCGCGGGGATGACGACGCGGCGATCGCGCGGCGTATCGCCGAAATTGAAGACGGCGATGGCATCGCCGTCGGCGTAGGCCGCCGACAGTTGTTCGGGTATGGCGCGCTCGAAGCAATCGTCGACGCGCGCCCGCCCGCCCAGCAGCGGCACAACGCGTTCGATCCAACCCAGGCGCTCGGCCGGCAGCGCCTCCAGCCGGTCGCTGAGCACGAACATGCCATCGGTGAGCGCGATGACGGTGGCGAGGCTGCGCACTTCGTCCGCCGTGAGCTGCGTTTCGTCGGCGCGCACCATCAGGCAGTCGGGATCGTTGAGCCACAGCCGCCGGTGCATGAAGGCGCGCGTCAGCGTGTTCTGGATCGCGTGCGCCGTGGCGACGCCGTGGCGGCCGCGATTCGGGCCGCGGCTGATCCAACTGGTCCAATGCGGCGCGACGTCCGGACCGATGCGCATGCCGTCGACCGCGCCGATCGCCGGTCCGAGCGGGCAGCCGCAGCCGAGCAGGAAGGCCTCGGCGCCCGCCCCTTCGCGAATCGCGTCGAGGCCGCGCCGCAGCGCTTGCGCGCGCGTCGCGCTCGCATCGGCGCGCACGCCCGGCAAGGCGGCGGCATAGAGGAAGTCGAGCTTGAGGATGCGATAGCCCCACTGGCCGGCCAGGGTGCGGCCGAGCTCGCGCAGCCAGTCCAGCACTTCGGGATGCGTCGTATCGAGCGCATACGCCGAGCGCCCGAGGCTCCACATCGGATTCCAGCACGCGGCGCGCGG
>Ga0265314_10000796_pt1 | contig 37442 bp, 28 predicted proteins | sample 4126metaG_FD_203106 | JGI IMG/M metagenome (GOLD analysis project Ga0265314, IMG submission 203106) | Rhizosphere microbial communities from Carex aquatilis grown in University of Washington, Seatle, WA, United States - 4-1-26 metaG | ecosystem: Host-associated > Plants > Roots > Rhizosphere >...
TCTCGCCCGCGGCGGCGGTTTCGGGAGAGGCATAATCGATCAGATATTCGAGGAAGGTGCCCACCGCATTGGGTGCGCAGCGGCGCTTGATGTCGCCCGTCTTGGCGAGATCCATGAAATCGCCGCCTGTGCGTCCGACCCGGTAGCAGGCGGTGCAGAACGAAGGGATATAGCCCAGGGACGCGATTTCCTTGACCACTTCCTCGAGCGAGCGGTGATCGCCGAGTTGGAACTGGCTGGCGTCGTTTTGCTGCTCCGCGGCGTAGCCGCCAGGATTGGTACGGCTGCCGGCGGAAATCTGCGACACGCCCAGCGCATAGGTCTCGCGTCTGATTTCCGCAGTTTCGCGCGTGGACATGATCATCCCGGTATAGGGAACCGCAAGGCGCAGGATGGCGACGAGTTTCTTGAAATCCTCGTCTGATACCGGCCTTGGCGGAGACGACGCCATGTCCGAGCCGTTTGCCGGCTCTAGGCGGGGAACGCTGATCGTGTGGCAGCCGACGCCAAAGGCGTCCTCCAGATGGGCGATGTGTTGCATGAGGGCGAGAATCTCGAACCGCCAGTCGGCCAGCCCGAACAGAACGCCCATGCCGACGTCGTCGATTCCGGCCTCCATGGCGCGATCCATCGCCGAGGCGCGCCAGTCGTAGTCCGCTTTTTTCCCGCGCGGATGGACGATGGCATAGACGTCGCGGTCATAGGTTTCCTGGAACAGCTGGAACGTGCCGATGCCGGCGCCTTTGAGCGAGCGGAAGTCTTCCACCGACAACGGCGCCAGATTGGCGTTGACCCTGCGGATTTCGCCGTGGTCCCGCTTGACCGAATAGACGGTGGCGATGGTCTCCAGCACATAGTCGAGACCGTTCGGATAGGACTCCCCGGCCACCACCAGCAGCCGCTTGTGACCCTGGTCGATGAGAATCTCGGTTTCCCGCTTGATCTCTTCCTGGGTCAATGCGTGGCGTTTGAGGCCCTCGTTGCTCTTGCGGAAGGCGCAATACAGGCACTCGTTGCCGCAGTAATTGGAGATGTACAGCGGAGCGAAGAACACCATCCGTCGCCCATAGATCTCCTCTTTGACGAACTTGGCTGTGCTAAAAAGTCGCTCCAGCAGACTGGGGCTTTTCACCGCAGTCAAAACCGCCACATCGTTGTGATCCAGACCCTTCAGTTCGCGCGCTTTGGCGAGAACTTCGTCGATTTTCCCCACATCCTCCGTCTTGAGATTCTCCATAACGGCGGCAATTCGTGCGGAATTCAGCCATGAAACCTTGGACTTAGAAGCACTCAAAACGATTGTCACGCGACCAACTCCTAGAGCTTGACCCGAACATAGCCCTCAGGAGCCCGTGCGGGATGCGGCATTTTCGATTTGGAAAAAGACAAATCGCGCATTCCACGAATTCACCGAAGAAGTATAGAGACGGCACGAAATCCATGTGCTTCGCAGGCCGGCAAGCAATTTGGGCGCGCCGCCGTCTGCGTGAACGGAGGAAATTCATGCTGCTAACAGAACAGGGCAGGGAAGTGGCCCTAATCTCCCGGCTGGCGGAGAAGTACGGGCACCATCGCGCCGGGTTGCTGCCGATCTTGCACGCGGTTCAAGCGGAATACGGCTACGTGTCCGAATTCGCCCAGCAGCAGATCGCCGATCTCTTGGGCATCCAGGCGGCCGAGGTCTATGGCGTCGTAACCTTCTACCATTTCTTCAACACCGAGCCGAAAGGCAAGTTCGTCATCCGGCTCGCGAGCGACATGTCGTCGATCATGAAGGGCGCGCGCGCCATCGCCCGCCAGCTTGAGAACGATCTCGGCATCTCCGTCGGCGAGACCACGCCGGACGGTCTGTTCACGCTGGAATGGACCAGCTGCATCGGGATGAACGACCAGGCGCCGGCCATGATGGTCAACGCCGAAGTGTTCTCGAACCTCACTCCGCAGCGTGCGCACCAGATCGTCGAGACCTGCCGCCAGAGTCTCCGTTCGCATAGTCCCGTTGCCGGAGAAATCAGCGAGACCAAGACCAATACTTTGAGCTATGCCGGCTACAAGGCGGAAACAGCGCTGACCAAGGCGCTGGGAATGGCTGCCGGCGACGTTGTCGCCGAGGTCGCGTCCTCGGGCATTCGCGGGTTAGGCGGCGCCGGGTTCCCAACCGGGATCAAATGGAAGCTCGCGGCCGCCGCGCCGGGCGCAGACAAGGTCATCATCTGTAACGCCGACGAGGGCGAGCCGGGTACCTTCAAGGACCGTGTCATCCTCGGCAAATTCGCCGACATGGTGTTCGAGGGCATGACCGTCGCGGCCCACGCGGTGGGTGCCAAGATCGGCTTCCTCTACCTGCGCTACGAATACACCTTCCTGCGGCCGCATCTCGATGCAGTGCTGGAAGCGCGGCGGAAGGCCAAGCTGCTGGGAGAAAACATCTTGGGCAAGGCCGGCTTCTCGTTCGATATCGAAATCCGTATGGGTGCCGGCGCCTACGTCTGCGGCGAAGAAAGCGCGTTGATCGAATCGCTGGAAGGCAAACGCGGCGAACCGCGCAACCGTCCCCCGTATCCGGTGGAAGCCGGCTACAACGGCCTTCCCACTGTGGTCAACAATGTCGAGACGCTGGCTTCGGTCTGCTGCATCCTCGACAAGGGCGCGGCGTGGTTCGCCAAGCAGGGAACCGAGCGCTCCAAGGGCTTCAAGTTGTTCAGCGTTTCCGGCGACTGCGCCAAGCCCGGCGTCTATGAACTGCCGTGGGGCACGACGCTCGCTCAGCTGCTCGAATTGGCCGGCGGACAGGGCGCCAAGTCGGTTCAGGTCGGCGGCTATTCGGGGCAACTCGTGCCGTCCACGTTGTTCAGTCACAAGCTGGCATTCGAGGACCTCGCCACCGGCGGCTCCATCATCGTCTACGGGCCTCAGCGGGACATGCTCGAAGTCGCCGAGAACTATCTGGAGTTCTTCGTCGAAGAATCCTGCGGCCAGTGCACGCCTTGCCGGGACGGGAATGCCAAATTGCTCGATGGCATCCGTCTGCTGCGGCACGGCGAGTGTTCGAGCCGCAAGCTCGTTGACCTTATCGGCCTGTGCGGGACCATGCAGATCACGTCGAAATGCGGTCTCGGCCAGACCAGTCCCAACGTGCTGATAGCGCTCAACACGCATTTCAAAGACGAGATCATGGCCCGCCCGGTTGCGGCCGAGTGACATTCGAAGGAACACAGCAAATGAACATCAAGCCATCCAATGTCAGCGTCGCGCCTGTGACAATGGTCAACGCGACTATCGACGGCGTCGCCGTGGAAGTCCCCAAGGGAACCACCATTCTCGATGCTGCCCGCCAAGCCGGTGTGCGCATCCCGACCTTGTGCGACCACAAAGACCTCCTCCCAGCCGGTGTCTGCCGCCTCTGCGTTGTGGACGTCGATGGATCGCGCACGCTTCAGGCTTCTTGCGCTACGCCGATCACCCAACCCGTGACCGTGAAAACCAACTCGCCGCGGGTGCGTCAGGCACGTCGCCACATCCTCGATCTTATGCTCGCGAACCACTATGGCGACTGTTACGCCTGCAAGCGCAACGGTAATTGCGAATTGCAGTCTCTGGCCAAGGAATACGGAGTCGATTTTTTCCGCTTCGGCCATCCCGATGCGCCAAAATACGACATCGACAGCAGCAGCCCGTCGATCGTGCGCGACATGAACAAGTGCATCTTGTGCCGTCGCTGCATGCGCACCTGCGACGAAATCCAGGAGGTCAACTGCCTGACTGTCGAAGGCCGCAGCGAAGACACCGTCATCTCGACCTTCGCCGACAAGGATCTGGGTTCGGTGATTTGCATCAATTGCGGCCAGTGCATTAACCGCTGCCCGACCGGCGCTTTGACCGAACTCGACCAGACCGACGAAGTCTGGGCGGCGCTCGAAGATCCCACCAAGCATGTTGTGATACAGACGGCGCCGGCGCCGCGTGCGGCTATCGGCGAGTGCTTCGGCCTGGAGCCGGGCACCTCCGTCACCGGTCAATTGAACACCGCGCTGAAGCAGATGGGCTTCAAAGGCGTGTTCGACACAGTCTACACCGCCGACCTCACGATTATCGAGGAAGGCACCGAACTGATCCTGCGCCTCTACAACGCGCTGGTGAAGAAGGATACCTCCGTCGTCCTGCCGCAGTTCACCAGCTGCTCGCCGGGTTGGGTGAAGTATTTCGAGCACTTCTATCCGGACATGCTGGGGCACCTGTCGTCGGCCAAGAGCCCGCAGCAGATGTTCGGGGCGTTGCTCAAGACCTATTACGCCAAGAAAAACAACATCGATCCCAAGGACATGGTGGTGGTGGCGCTGATGCCGTGCGTTGCCAAGAAGTTCGAGTGCGGCCGTCCGGAGATGGCCGACAGCGGATTCAGGGATGTCGACATCGGCCTCACGTCGCGCGAAGTGGCCAAGATGGCGTCGGAAGCCGGCATCGATCTGCCGAACCTGCCGAAGACCGGCTTTGACGATCCGTTCAACGTCAATTCCGGCGCGGGCCTGATCTTCGGCGCTACCGGCGGCGTGATGGAAGCGGCGCTTCGCACCGTCATCGAACTGGTCACCGGCAAGAAGGTGGAGAACTTCTACGACCACGCCAACATCATCCCGCTGCGCGGCTTTGAGGGCGCGCGCCTGGTTGAAATCGCGATCCCCGAAGTGGGGCCGGTTCCGGGCATCCTCAAAGGTCTGGTTCCGGACTGGAACTGGCTGAAGGGTGCGACCGTCAAGGTCGGCGTCGCCCACGGCACGGCCAACGCCCGCAAGGTGATCGAGGATATCAAGGCTGGCGGTCCGTTCAGCCAATGCCACTTCATCGAGTTCATGGCTTGCCCGGGCGGTTGCCTGGGCGGCGGCGGCCAGCCGATTCCGACCGATGCCGAAATCCGCGCCAAGCGGGCGAAGGCCATCTATGCGGAAGCGGAGGGCTACGAGCTGCGCAAGAGCCACGAAAACCCCGTGGTGCTGAAGCTCTACGGCGAATTCCTGCTGGATGGCCCTTGCGGGCATGAAGCCCATCACCTGCTGCACACGCACTACACGCCGCGCGGCAAGTTCATCGCCTAAAACAGTTCCGGCCTCCACTCGCTCCCCAGGGAAGAGTGGAGGCCGGGCCGTTCTTTGCAAGTCTGGGCAGCTGTCATCAGCTGCCCAGATTTTTTTGTCTCACCAGAAGTAATAGTAGAACGCCACGACCGCGGCGACGACCATGCCGCTCGTGATGACGTCCAGCGCGTTCCAGCTGGCGCGGGTGGCGGCAATTTCGGCCGGTGTTGCGCCGTAGTAGGAATATTTGAGTTTGCCGACATCGGGCGCTCTGGTGATCTTGCTGATGACGTACATCAGCCCGCCGGTGAGCACCAACAGCGACTCACAATAGAACAGCCAATGGACATTCCAGATCTCGAAGATCACGCCATACTGCGCCTTCAAAGGGGCCAGCGCGGCGTAATACTGGTCGGCCGTAATCGTGTGATGGAACAACTGGTCCTTAAGGGCGGTCACTTCGACCTTGTGGCCTTTCATGATGACGTCGGCAGCCAGGCGGGCAAATCCGGCGGCCACCCCGACCAGGAACGACCAGAACGCCGCCGGCGCGGTGGCGCGTTTCCAGAACACGCCGGCTACGAACAGCACGACGATGGCCGGCGACAAATAGCTCTGCACATTCTGTAGGTATTCGTACAGGTTCGAGTGCAGAGACTTGATCACCAGCACCCAGAGGATGCCAAGCGCAACGATCGCCGCGGTTGCGATACGGCCCACCACAACTTCTGTGCGGCCGGAGGCGTTCGGGTGCCACTCACGGAAGAAGTCCATCGTGAAAAGCGTTGCCGAGGCGTTGAACTTGGAGCCGAGCGAGGCCATCAAGGCCACGATCATGCCGCAAGCCACAAAGCCGCGAATGCCGTGCGGCAGGATCTGCGCCACTAGCGAGGTGTAGGCGGCGTCGCCGCTGGGGGTGGTGAAGCCGCTGTGCGGCGCGCTGTTCAGCGCGAACGCGATCATGCCCGGCACCAGGAAGATGAACACCGGGGTGAGCTTCAGGGCGCCGCCGAGGATGGCACCGCGGCGGCCTTCCTTTTGGTTCTTGCCGGCGAGAACGCGCTGAACGATGTACTGGTCGGTGCACCAATACCAGAAGCCGATGATCATCGAACCGGGGATCACGGCTAGCCACGACCATTCCGGATCGTTGGCCGCGCGGATGAGGTGAATGTTATTGCCCGCAGCATGGACCATGTTGTCCCAGCCGGCGACAAGATTGCCGCCGCCAAGCTGTTGCAGGCCGATATAAAGAATAAACACCGAACCCAGGATCAGTACCGGGGTTTGCAGCACGGCCGTGTACATGATGACGCGTAGGCCGCCGAGCACGGTGTAAAGACCGGTGGTGAAGGCCAGACCCAGGGCAATGACCCAGAAGATATCGACCTGGTTGCCGAAGATGTTCACGCTGTCGATGCCGAGCAGGGTGCGCACCACGACGTCGCCGGCATAGATGGTGGCGGCGATCTTGGTCAGCACCAGGCTGGCCATGGTGAGCAGGCTGAGGATATTCCGCGAACCGCGGCTGAAGCGCAGTTCGAGGAATTCCGGCATCGTAAAGACCTTCATGCGATCGTAAAGCGGCACGAAGACCCAACCGAGGATCAGGATGATCCAGCCCTGCATTTCCCAATGCGCCATCGCCATGCCGGTGACGAAGCCGGCGCCGGCGAGGCCGACGAGATGCTCGGACCCGATATTCGACGCGAAGATCGACGTGCCGATCTGCAGCCAGTTGCTGTCCTTGCCGGAGAGGAAATAGTCCTTACCGGATTCATTTTTCTTGCGCATCGAGAAGATCACCACTGCCGTCATGGCGACGGCGAAGGCGGCGACGACCCACCAATCGAGTGAATTGAACACAGAGGTTTGGCTTGCCTGGCTCATGATTTGATGTTTCCCCTCGTATTTTTTGGATTACGTCTTCTGTCCGTAGTACGCTTTCGCTCCGTGCTTACGCAGGAAGTGCTTGTCCAGCAACACGGATTGTATCGGCGTGGTTTCGGTATTGATACGCAACGTCTCGCTGGCAAGCTTTGCCACATATTCGAGGATGGCTGCGTTGTGAACCGCCTCGTGCGGATCCTTTCCCCAGCTGAACGGGCCGTGGCTCGCCACGAGGACACCTGGTTGCTGCATCGGGTCGAGCCCCTTGAACCGCTCGACAATCACGTGGCCGGTGTTCGCTTCGTAGTCTGTTTTGATCTCATCCGGCGTCATCAGCCGCGTGCAGGGCACCTCGCCGTACCAGCTATCGGCCTGCGTCGTTCCGAAGGACGGGATTGCCTTTTGCGCCTGTGCCCAGGCGGTGGCGTACAGACTGTGCGTGTGGGTGATGCCGCCGATCTCCTTAAAGGCGCGATACAGCACCAGGTGCGTCGGTGTGTCGGAACTCGGGCGCAAGTCGCCTTCCACCACTTGGCCGCTGTCCAACGCGACCACGGTCATGTGCTCGGGCTTCATCTTGTCATAGGCCACGCCGGACGGCTTGATGACGACCAGCCCGCGCTCGCGGTCAATGCCGCTGACATTGCCGAACGTCTGGATTACCAGCCCCTCCCGAACCAGATCGAGATTGGCCTCGCAGACGCGCTGTTTCAGCTCAAGCATCAGGCAGCTATTTCCGAGAGCGGTTGCGGATGTCGATCAAGTCCTTCATGACGCGGTAGAGGTTACCCTGCCAGGCCGTGGTGCCGAAAGCATCGTGCAGCGTCTTATAGATCGCATACAATTCGCGGTACACAGCGTGCGCGATCGGGTCCGGTTCGAAAACCATGGACTTCAGGCCCGTCATGGCCTTCTGCGCAGAGTCGAAATCCTTGTGGACTCCGGCTACCACGGCGGCCGCAATTGCCGCGCCCAGAGCCGGGGTTTGCGCCGAACGCGACACCTTCATCGGCCGCCCTGTCACGTCGGCGTAGATCTTCATGGTGAGCGGGCTTTTTTCCGCGATGCCGCCGCAATTGACCACCTGCTCGATCTTCACGCCGTATTCTTCGAAGCGGTTGATAATCGTCAGCGCGCCATAGGCCGTCGCTTCGATCAGCGCCCGATAAATTTCCGCGGGTGTTGTGTACAACGTCTGGCCAACGAGCAGGCCGCTGAGGCGCTGATCCACCAGGATCGTGCGATTGCCGTTGTTCCAGTCGAGCGCCATCAGGCCGGATTCGCCCGCCTGAAGCTGTTCTGCGCCGCGGCTCAGTTCGTCGTGCGAAAGTCCTCCGCCGGGTTTGATGTAACCCACGAACCACTCGAAGATGTCGCCAACCGCCGATTGGCCCGCTTCGAGTCCGAAATAGCCCGGCAGCACGCTGCCATCGACGATGCCACACAAGCCCGGAACGTCCGCCAGCTTCTCGCTGTCCAGCTTCACGGTGATATCGCAGGTACTGGTGCCGATGATCTTGACCAGCGTGCCCGGCTTGATGCCTGCGCCGATGGCGCCGAGGTGCGCATCAAAGGCGCCCACGGCGACGGGGATACCCCACGTCAAGCCGGTTTTCTGCGCCCATTCTTGCGTCAAACCGCCGGCTTTGGAATCGATGGCGTGGACCCGTCTGGTCAGCCGCCCGCGCAAGTCACCGAGTTTGGGGTCGAGCTTTGACAGGAACTCTTTGTCCGGGTAGCCGCCCCACGCTTCGTTGTACATTGCCTTGTGACCTGCGGCGCAGATGTCGGCGGTGAATTGATCCGGCGCCAGAGTGCCGCTCAGCGCGGCGGGAACGAAGTCGGCAAGCTCGATCCAGGAATGGGCGGCGTCGAACACTTCGGGCGCCGTGCGCAGGCAGTGCAGGATCTTGCTGAAGAACCATTCGCTGGAATACACGCCACCGCATTTGGCGAGATAGTGCGGGCGGATTTCGCGCGCCAGCGTAGTGATCTCTTGTGCTTCCGCAGTGCCGGTGTGATCCTTCCATAGCCAGGCGAGCGCGGCAGGGTTTTCGGAAAACCTTTTGTCGAATGCCAACGGCTGGCCATCAGCATCCACCGGCAAGGGCGTCGAGCCCGTCGTGTCGACTCCGATGCCCACCACTTGGTCCGGCGAGAAACCGCGCACGGCATTCTTCGCCGACGCCAGCGCCTCCTTGATCGTGATTTCGGCGCCTTTCAGATAATCGGCGGGATGCTGGCGGGCGAGATTCGGATCGCGGCCCAGCACGACCCCCACATGGCCGTGTTCGTACCCCCAGATGGCGGTGGCGACTTCCTTTCCATCGGCTGTATCGACGATAAGCGCGCGGACGGAGTTTGTCCCGTAATCGAGACCTATGGCATATCGAGCATTCATTGTCGGTGAATCCGAATTAGATGGCCCAACCACGATTCAACGCATAATAGACTTCGTTGAAGCGCAGTTCTTTCTTGAACTCGGACACCGAGGTCGTTTCGTCGATCACCAGGTATTCGATGTCGGCGATCGCTGCGAAGTCTTCGAGCATTTCGCTGGTGACGGCCTGACTGAAGGCCGTATGGTGGGCTCCGCCCGCGTAAATCCACGCGGCGCACGATTCCTCGAGCGACGGGCGCGGCTTCCATACCGCCTGGGCAACCGGCAGTTTCGGCATCGGCTGTTCCGGCGAAATGACATCGAGCTCGCTCACCAGAAGGCGGAAACGGTTGCCCAGATCGATCAGCGTCGAGGCTGTGGCCGGACCCGGCGGCGTATTGAACACCAAGCGGGCGGGATCCATCTTGCCGCCGATCCCCAGGGGATGAACCTCCAGCGACGGTTTGCGGTCGGCGATCGACGGGCAGACTTCCAGCATATGTGCGCCAAGCACGCACTTGCCAACCGGGTTCAGGTGATAGGTGTAATCCTCCATGAACGACGAACCGCCCTTGAGACCGGTCGCCATGACTTTCTCGGCTCTCAGCAAAGCCGCCGTCTTCCAGTCGCCTTCGGCGCCGAAGCCATAGCCGTCTGCCATCAGCCGCTGCACTGCCAGCCCGGGCAACTGCTCCAAGCCGTGCAGGTCTTCAAATGTGGTGGTGAAGCCCTTGAAGCCGCCCTCTTCGAGGAAGCCGCGCATACCAAGCTCGATGCGCGCCTGCTCGCGGACGAATTTGGCGCGATTGCCGCTCTTGCGCAGATCAGACGTCACCTCATAGGTGCTCTCGTAGTCCTCGATAAGCCGGTCGATCTCCTTGTCGGAAACCGCATTGATCCGATCCACCAGATCACCCACGCCATAGCCGTTGACTGAGTAGCCGAATTTGAACTGCGCGGAGACCTTGTCGCCTTCGGTGACCGCCACTTCGCGCATATTGTCGCCAAAACGGGCGAACTTCGCATTCTGCCAGTCGTGCCACGCCGCGGCCGCGCGCGTCCAGGCGCCGATCTTCTGCTGAACCGCATCCTCCTGCCAATAACCGACGACAACCTTTCGGTTCAAACGCAGCCGGCTCCAGATGAACCCGTGTTCGCGGTCGCCATGCGCCGCCTGGTTCAGGTTCATGAAATCCATGTCGATCGTCGACCACGGGATGTCGCGGTTGTATTGCGTATGCAGATGCAGAGCGGGCTTGCGCAGTTGCTTCAGCCCGTTAATCCACATTTTGGACGGTGAGAAGGTGTGGCACCAGGTGATGAGACCGGCACACGCCGGCGCGGCGTTCGCAGCCAGTACCAGTTCCGTCACCGCATCGGGTGATACCAGCACCGGCTTGAACACGACCTGAACCGGAATCGCCGGAGAAGCTCCGAGCGCTGCGGCGATCTTTTGGGAATCCTGGGCGACCTGTTCAAGGGTCTGCGGCCCATAGAGATGCTGGCTTCCTGTAACGAACCAGACTTCAAGTTTTTTCAGGTTGGTCATGGCGGTTGCTGGCTTCTTTGTTTCGGCGGAGTTGATAACACAATCCCAAAGCACCCGCATCTCAAATATCAGACAAATACACCGAGCCACCTGCGACCCTCGCCCGCGGTGCCGTTTGTTGCGGCGCGAAAGCGCGATTTGATGTGGAATTGCGGGCGTCCTCCGTAACGGCGCAGGCCCGATTCGAGATGGTGGTCAGACTGTTCTCCCGTCGCGTGTGTGGGAGGAATGTGGCCACGGTTCCTATTGGGCAGCAGCGGATCATCGCACTGGGAATTGGACCTTTATCCACACTCCGAGAGGGGTATGAAGCCGGTATGACCGAATCTATGCTGGCGCAGGTGTCGCCTGACACGCAGATAGGTAAGGAATTTCGTGATGGGCCGTAAGCTGCTCCTCCTGGCGTTGATCGGCGCGTTTTTCGGCGCATCCGCCGACGCCGCGGACCATCCCTGCATGAAGCATCTGGTCACCCCGGCGAATTTGCCGAAGCCCTATGCGACGCCTGCCGTCGACAACTCCTCTTCGGATATCGCCCGTCCCAAGGGCGCCGTTCCCGAAGTTCCGAAAGGCTTCACCGTGAGCATCTTGGTGACCGGTCTGCCCAACGCGCGCTTCATGGCGCTGGCGCCCAACGGCGACGTCTTTCTGAGCCAGCCGGAGAAAGACCAAATCTCCATTGTTCACGGTGGCAAGGCTTATCCTTTCGCGACGGGCTTCGAAGCCCCTAACGGCTTGGCATTTCACGACGGCGCTCTGTACGTGGGCGATAAGGTCGCTATCTGGCGCGTGGCCTACAAGGACGGTTCGCTTTCGGCCGGCGCACGTATGCGGGTTACAAAAGATAGTTTCGGCGGCACCAGCGGCCACTCGACCCGCGACCCGGCTTTCGGCCCCGATGGATCGCTATACGTCGCCATCGGTAGCGTGAACAATATCGCGGAGGATGCAGCCCCGCGCGCCACCGTGCAGAAAGTATCGGCGGACGGACATATGCATACCTTTGCCAGCGGCCTGCGCAACCCTGTCGGCATTGCCTTCTATCCGGGCACGAACGACCTTTACGTCACGGTCAACGAGCGCGACGGATTGGGCGACGGTCTGGTGCCGGATTACTTCACGCGCATCCGCCAAGGCGACTTCTTCGGCTGGCCTTATGCTTATATCGGGCACCACCCAGATCCGACTTTCGGCGCCAAGCGGCCCGATCTTGTTGCTGCGGCCAAGACCCCGGACGTGTTGTTCCAGTCGCATTCGGCGCCGCTTGGACTGGTGTTCTACGAAGGCGGCCAATTTCCTCCGGATTACAGGGGGGACGCGTTTGTCGCGCTGCACGGTTCGTGGAATTCCGGGACACCCACGGGCTATAAAGTCGTTCGTATCAAATTTGCGAACGGACGTCCTGTAGGCGGCTACGAAGACTTCCTGACCGGCTTCTGGGTCGGCGGTACTTCGCCCGCGCAGGTGTGGGGGCGTCCCGCGGGTCTTCTGGTCGCGAAAGACGGCAGCCTCCTGGTCGCCGACGACGGTGGCCAAACAATCTGGCGCGTCAGCTACGCGAAATCACCCACCCGGTGATTGCGGTAACGAAAAGATGTATGAAACGACTGCAACGAATCCCCGCCAACGCGCGTTACGTGTGCTGAATGTCGGAAACCGATCTCGCCCTTAGCGTACCTGAGCCGACTAAGCAGCCGGAGCGGCCGAAGCTTCTTCAAATTCTTGGTCCTGGCTTGATCACGGGGGCGTCCGACGACGACCCGAGCGGTATCGCGACCTATTCCCAGGCCGGTGCCCAATTTGGCTACGATCTGGGCTGGACGTTGCTTTTCAGCTGGCCTCTGATGTGTGCTATCCAGGAGATCAGCGCGCGCATCGGGCGCGTCACGGGCGCCGGCATCGCAGGAAATCTCAAGAGACACTACCCGGTATCGGTCGTCTATAGCCTCGTTAGCCTGCTTGTTGTTGCCAACACCATCAATCTCGGCGCCGACCTTGGCGCCATGGCCGCCGCGCTGAAGCTGTTGATCGGCGGGCCGATGCTGTTCTACGTGGCGCTCTTCGGCATCGCCTCCGTTCTTCTCGAGGCCTTTGTCAGATATTCCCGCTACGTCTCGGTCCTGAAGTGGCTCACTCTCTCCCTCTTTGCCTATGTCGGCACCGCGTTCGTCGTGGGCTTGCCGTGGAGCACAGTAGCCCGCCACCTTATGGTCCCGCACATCCAATGGAATGGGGCGTACTTCACCGTTGTGGTGGCGATTCTCGGCACCACCATCAGCCCCTACCTATTCTTCTGGCAGGCCGAAGAAGAGGTGGAGGAAGTCGAAGAGCGGGACGGCGCCGAACCACTGGAGCGGGCACCTGAACAAGCGCCGGCCGAGTTCCAACGCATACGCTGGGACACTTATATCGGGATGGCGCTCTCGAACGCGGTGGCATTGTTCATCGTGCTCACGACCGCCGCGACGTTGAATGCCCACGGCATGACGGACATTCAGACATCATCGCAGGCCGCGCAAGCGCTGCGCCCCATCGCCGGACAATTCGTTTTCCTCGTGTTTGGGCTCGGGATCATTGGCACGGGCCTGCTGGCATTGCCGGTGCTGGCGGGTTCGGCGGCGTACGCGCTGGGCGAAGTGTTCGGATGGCGCGTTGGCTTGGCGCACACCGTACCAAGAGCCAAAGCCTTCTATGCCACGATCGCGATCGCCACCTTGGTCGGAGGCATCCTCAACTTTACCCCCATCGATCCCATCAAAGCGCTGTTCTGGAGCGCCGTTATCAACGGAGTCGTTGCCGTGCCGGTCATGGCGTTGATGATGCATCTATCGAGCCACAGGGAAGCGATGGGCACGTTCAAGCTTCACATCGGGCTCAAGGTCGTTGGCTGGGTAGCAACATGCGTCATGGCCGCGGCGGCGATCGGCATGTTCGCGACGATGGCGGCGTAGAAACGGGCAAACCAGCGGACTATTCCGACCCCGCGTTCGCTCTTTTGATGATCGTTTCCGAATAAATTTGCGAACGATGCCACGCTGCGGCGGACTCGATCATGCGGTCAACTCCGTATTCCGGACTCCAGCCCAGCACCGCTTTCGCCTTCGTGCTGTCGGCGATCAAGGTTGCCGGATCGCCCGCGCGTCGCGGCTCTGTGCCGGGGATGAAATCCGGGCGATCCAGGGTTTTTCGCGCCGCATCGACGATCTCCTTTACGGAGAAGCCCGAACCGCTTCCAAGATTGAAGATGTCCGTCGCTCCACCGCCAAGAAGGTACCGAAGTGCGCGGACATGGGCATTCGCAAGATTCATGACATGGATATAGTCGCGCACCGCCGTGCCGTCCCGCGTCGGATAGTCGGTTCCAAAGACCCTGAACCCTGCCGCGAGCCCCAGAGCATCCCGCACGTCTTTGGGTGCATCGATCAAAGGCAGGACGATGCGCGGAATCAGATGGGTTTCCGGAAAATGTGCTTCCCCCAAACCTACGGAAGGCTCGGCGCCCGCAACATTGAAGTAGCGCAAGGCCACGGATTTCACGCTTCCAATCGTGCGGAGATAAGTCTCCGCATCCAGCTTCGATTGGCCGTACGGATTGATCGGGCGCGTTGGGCGGCTTTCACAAATTGGGGTCGGCTCCGTCACTTCGCCATACACGGCAGCCGTACTGGAAAATACGATGTTTTTGACGCCATTTTTCGCAATCGTGTCGAAGAAGACCTTCGCCTTGTCGCGGTTGTTGGTGAAGTATTTCTGGGGGTCTTTCACGGACTCGCCGACTTCGATGAAAGCCGCGAAATGCAAGGCCGCCATCGGTGAAACTTCTTTGCAGACGGCGCGAATAAAATCGGCATCGCCGATATCGCCTTGTCGGAATGCGCTGGCGACGTGCGTCGCCCACAGATTGCCGTTGACGAGATTGTCGACGACGACCGGCGTAAAGCCCGCCTGCTTCAAGACATGGGTAACATGGCTGCCGATGTAGCCGGCTCCGCCCGAAACCAGAACGACGCCCGAATCAGGCTGCATATTCGTTCTTGCTGTTCGACAAGGCGTAGGTTGAGATCAATCGGCTGTTCGTGTTTTCCTTCGCAACGAATGTCCACCAGCCCACCGCTTGTTCGCGCGGCACCAGCGCGATGATGGCGCCGCCGAACCCGCCGCCGACGATGCGCGCGCCGCGGATTCCAAAACGCTTTGACGATTCGACCAACGCATCGATCTCCGGAATCGAGACTTCGAAATCGTCGCGCAAGGAAGCGTGGCTTGCGGCGAGGAGATCCGCCTGCATTTCCAGATCGCCTTTCTCCAAGGCAACGACGAAGTCCAACACGCGCAAATTTTCGGTGATGACGTGGCGCGCGCGCCGCGCAATCTTCTCGGGCAACGCCGAAAGTCGATCCAGATCCTTGGCGCCGAGTTCGCAGAGCGTGCCCACACCGAGAAGGTCTCGCGCCTCGGTGCATTCCGCCACGCGCTGCTTGTAGCCGCCGCCTTTGGCGAGGTCGTGCTTTTTGCCGCAATCGACCAGCATGATGGCGGTATCCGGCGAAAGAGGATAATGGCGATACGCCAGCGTTCTCGTGTTCAGTAACAAGGCTTGTCCTGGGCGTCCGATCGAAGAGACGAATTGATCCATCTTGCCGCAGGGAACGCCGACAAAATCGTGCTCAGCTTCGTGGGCCATCAGGGCGATTTGTTCGTCGCTCAGATCAAGGCTGAGCAGCCCTTTCAGGGCCCGAACCACCGATACGCACAATGCTGCCGAACTCGAAATGCCGCTGCCGATCGGCACGTCGCTTTTGATTTTGATCTCAAGCGAGGGCACGTCCGCCTTTTTCGCCACGGCTTGCAGGCTGCCGACGACATAGTCCGTCCAATGACCACGGGGTTGGCCGTTTGCTTTGAGTTCATGGACCTGGCCGGGGAAATTGTCGCTCGAGACGATTATATTCCCGGCCGGTCCGGCCGCTTCCTGCACGGTCGTCGTCGTGTGGAAGGGCAGCGGTGTAGGGAGGACATGCCCCTGGCTTGTCGCATAATCGGTGTGCTCGCCGATGATGTTTGCTCGCGCCGGAGCTTTGGCAGTGAATGTTCTCACGGGAATTCCCCCGTCTTTAGATCTCGTAACGATTGGGCGGCCGCTTCGGGCAGAAGATCCACCAGGAAGGAACCCGCGCCGAGTTCACAACCTGCCAGATACTTCAGTTTCTGAGGAGTGCGCAAAAACGGATAAAACTGGATGTGGAACGGAAAGTACTTTTCCATGCCGCGCGGCGCAACATACACGATCATCACATAAGGGCAGGCCTGATTGAAGAAGGTGTCGTATTTCCTCGCCACAACCGCCAGGAGATGCGCGAAATCGCTGATCTCGTCAGCCGTCAGTTCGGCGGGCGTGGCACGGAAAATCTTCGGGGCTATCCAAACTTCATAGGGGAAACGGGCAAATGGCGGAACGAAGGCAGCCGCGGTTTTGGCCTGCGCGACTTCATAAGTTGCCGCGGACGTCAGCTGCGTCAAATCGTAGCCATCCTCAAAACTTCGGGCCATTGTCTCAATGACCGGCGGCAAATAGGAGAAGGCATAAATTTGCCCGTGCGGATGATGCAAGGTGACGCCTGCTTCTTCGCCGCGATTCTCAAACGGCATGACAACTTGTACGGCGGGCATTTGCATCAAGGCGCGCACGCGATCACCCCAGACCTTGACCAGAAGTTCCCGTCGATCCTGGGACAAGGTCGACATCGACGCCTTGTGATCGGCGGAATAGACAACGACTTCGCAATTCCCGGCGGCACTCTCGATTGGCAGATCCAGACCCGGCATGGGCGCGGGCTTCGGGCCGTCCTTCTGAAAGGACGAAAACCGATTGTCGAACACCGCAATCGCAAAATCTTCTACGGGAATTTCTCCATCTGGTGCCCCCGGACAGAGCGGGCACGCATTGGTCGCAGGTTTGTATGTCCTGGTCTGGCGATGCGCCGAATAAACGACCCATTCGCGCCGCACCGGATGCCAGCGCCGATGCGAGAAGCCTGGTTCGTGTAATTCTTCTTCGGGAGGCCATACGGGCGTGTCGGAGAAGTCGCCGTAGAGATGCAACAACCGCCGATCCGGCATCGTAAAAGTGGACGGTCTCACGTCGGGTATGGTCCTACCGGTAATCATAAAAAAACGGCCCTATGGGGTTGACTGTTTTGCTGACGCCGCAGCTCGCAATTTTCTTACTAGAGGATAGGTCACGGTCGTCACATCAAACTCCATGGTAACGGTACCATAAAACATCCAACGTCGTTTGCCACGCTCCTGCGGTTGGATGAGGAGAGGAAAGCACAGTCATTCTCGGCAGCTGAGGTCTGCATTGCGCCAGGAAATGGCTGGCTCGTCCGCCGTCGTTGCGACCTCTTAGCCCGCCATGATGGGGCGCTTTTTCGAGTGCGCGGTACGGACGCCATAACACCATTCCCCCTCCGGGCACTGCGCCAGTCACCCAGAGTCCTCACGCGTGCATAATTATAATATTAATCGGTTTATTGCTGTCAAGATGCCGAGTGGGGCTTTTGCGGTCATAGGGAGCTTTCCGCCACAGCCGGTTAACGCAGCCAATATAGATGGCCTAAGGCGGCGCGATCCGGCCGCGTGCGCATTGGCGTTTCGCGGCGGCTTCTAAGCGGCGGCCGCTTCGACCGGAGACGGCTCGCACAATTCGTAGCCGTGTCCCCAAACGGTCCTGATGTAATTGTCACCGTTCAGCGCTGCCGCGAGTTTCTTGCGCAGCTTGCAGATGAACACGTCGATGATCTTTTCCGGCGGTTCATCCATGCCGCTATAAAGATAGGTTAGCAGCGCAAACTTTGTCAGCGTGGTGCCCTTTTTCAGCAAAAGGCACTCCAGCAGTTGATATTCTTTGATTGTCAACGGGACTTTGGAACCGGCTGCCTCGACCGTCTTCATATCGAGGTTCACGACCACCTTCCCCACGGTGATCAGGGACTGCGAATGCACGCGCGACCGGCGCACGATGGCGCACATGCGCGCGGCCAATTCGTCTTTGTTGAATGGCTTTGTCATATAATCGTCCGCGCCAACGTCCAGGGATCTGACGCGCGCCTCGACGGTCGCGTCGCCGGAGAGCATGAGAACGGGCGTATTGACCTTGTCGGCTCGCAGAGTTTTCAGGACGTCCAGCCCATTCATGTCCGGCAACTGAAGATCGAGAATGATGGCGTCGTAATCGTTGCGCCTGCAAAGATCGATGCCCAATTCGCCGAGATCGGAGGTGTGGACGTCAAAGCCCTCGGGCCCCAAAGCCAGCTTTATGCCGCTCGCCAATGCACTGTCGTCGTCTATCAGCAGAATTCGCACGGCGGAGCCTCGCCAATGATCATCGATCCGCCGGATGCGGCCGGTGTGGGGCGGCCAAGGAAATCATAACTCGAGACTTCACGATGACCGTCCCATCGCCGGGCGGGGGCAGGCGATTTCAACGCGATCATGGCGAATAACGACGGAGCGGTATATTCCGCTCTTTCCCCTAGGTGGAGTTACTCACCAGCGCGCCTGATCATGTCATCAAGCGTCAAATCGTCGTCTCTGCATGGGTATTTTTGCTCAGGTTGGCCAACCCGCGACCAGGACGCCGTAAGAGCAATGCGCACGACGTCAGACAGATTGCTCGCATTCATTTTGTCCATGATGTGAGCGCGGTGAATTTCAATCGTCCGAGGCGAAATTCCAAGCTCGTAGGCTGCGACTTTGTTGGAATGTCCCGCGACAAGCTGCTCGAGAACATGGCGTTCGCGGGGCGTGAGCAAAGCAACCAATCGCCTCGCACTCTTCAGTTCCGCAGCGACATTGCGCTCTTGGCGTCGTGTTTCCAGCGCACGCCGGACACTGGCCAGCAGCGTCTCGCCGTTGAACACTTTTTCAATGAAATCTATGGCCCCGGCTTTCATCGCGCGGACGGCGTGCGGCACGTCGCCATGGCCTGTGATGATGATGACCGGCAGATCGATGCCGCGCCTGACGATTTCTTCCTGCAAAGCCAGTCCGTCCATCTCAGGCATGCAAATATCCGCAATCAGGCAACCGCCCTGGAGAATGTGGTCCGCCAGAAACAATTTTGCGGACGCGTAGTCTTGGACGACGAAATTCTCCGACTCCAGCAGGACGCGGATGGAATCGCGAACATAAGCATCGTCGTCGACGACAAATATGGTCGACTCGGTCGTCATGTATGAGCCTCTGCCGTGTCGACAAGCGGCAAGCGGAAACGAAAGTCGGCACCGGGCGCTATGCCTTGTACCGTCCAGATGCTCCCACCATGAGCTTCCACGATCGTCTGGCAAATCGTCAGCCCGATTCCCATCCCATTGTCTTTTGTCGTGACGAAGGGTTGGAACAGACGCCTTCTGACATCTTCGGGTAGTCCAGGGCCCGTGTCGCTGACCGTGACTTGCACAAATCCTGCTTCTTCCGGTCTCGCTGCAACCAGCAGCTCGCGCCTATCTGCAGAGTGCATCGCTTCGATGCTGTTGTGAATCAGATTTATGAGAACCTGTTGGATTTGAATCCGATCGATCAGAACGGGCGGAAGCGCCGGGTCGAGGTTCAGCCGGATCTTTACATCGTCCCGCGCGGCACCGGCAAACGCCAACGCGATTGCCTCCTCGATCACGTTGTTCAGAGATTCACGGGTTCTCCTGCATTCACGTTTCTCGGTAAACTCGCGCAGGCTTCGGATGATGGAATCGGCGCGCAGAATCTGTTTCGATGCCTTGCCGATTATTTCCTGCGCGCGCGTTGCTGCCTCTTGGCCGGCCGAACCAAGCGTGCGCCTGGCGGCTTCGACGTAATTCATGATTGCAGTGAGCGGCTCGTGGAGTTCGTGCGCGATGGCGGAAGACATCTGGACCATCGCGTTTAACCGTGAGACATACAGCAATTCGGCCTGCAGCTTATGAAGGCGTCGTTCGGAGCCCAGCTGGGCGTTCAAAACGCCACTGTCATAGGTCTGCGCGATTGCTTCTTTTGCTTCGTCCTCGGCGATCGTTACCACGGGTTCGGCGGTCCACTTCCCTAGACTTCATCATACTGCAACAAGTTCTTAATTGTGCAAGAAATCTACGGAAGGTTGTACCAGTTTGGCCCTAAATAAGGTATTAAGCGCCTGATTAACCTCTAATCACAGCGTATAAGTTGTAAACCATACAGAATTGCCACGGTATGGCGGGGTACTTTCGATCGGTGGATGGGCATCCGGCACGGCGTCCAAAAAATGCCAATTGGGCCTGGGCGGGATGATATTCGCCGTTCCTTCGGCGCGCTACGCAGAATTGCGTACGAAAAACTCCCAGCTATCGGCGGCCTGATGAACGCGGCATCTTCATCAAGAGATGTCCCGAAACGGGACTGGTGGAACAATACATGCAGCGTACGAGTCACAGCGACTTCGACGGACCATCGGCCGAAGAACCTCGTGGACGCGCCAAGATCGCTGATCTTCCGAAGTACGCAGCGCGACTGTTGGCGGCCGCAACGGCGCTCGATGCCTGCGCCGCGCGCCTCGAAGCCCGTTCATCAGCGCGAACAGAGTTCAACGGAATTTGTCTGATCTCGGCTGGGCTATGCGCTCCCAACGGGATCGGCATGCTTCTTTCGAGATGTGGGCTCACTGTCTGGACGCCCGATTCCGCCACTGCGTCTTCGGACGATTTGAAATACGAACGCGCACTTTGCCTTGTCATCGACATGCCCGGCCGGTCCGGTTTGGAAACGCTGGAGCTGTTCCGCAGATACGGCATCTGGACCCCTGCCATTCTTATCGTCGACAACAAGGACGAAATACCGGTAAGCCGGCTAATGCAGGCTGGCGCCTTGGATGCACTTTCGCGGCCCGCCAGTACGCGCGAGCTGCTTCGCTGGATCCAGTGCATCTGCGCGACACAGATGTTTTTGCGCAACGAGCGAAGCCTGCACAGCGGCACGCGCCAGAGTCAGGCGTCCACCGAGCGGTTCTCGCAGTGGACGGGGAATGCCCCGCAGGCATCCGCCGAACCCTTGGCCCGATGCGGCTAGCGCGACTGCCGTTGCTCCAAATTTCCTCGCGAGGCGTTGACATTTTCCAATGCAGTGCGTTGCCCAACGCGCGAGGCTGCGGCGCAACCACAAAGAAAGTCCGTGCGTGGAAAAGCGGCTTCTCGTCGTCAACGGTCATCCAGACCCTAGACCCGAACGGTTTTGCGCCGCACTGAGCGATGCGTACGAACTTGGTGCGAACACAGGCGGATGGGAAACGCGACGGCTGGATGTCGGCGGTCTAGCGCTTTCCAGTGTGGCATCACCGAAACCATGCAACGAACTACCGCCGGATATGATGGGTGCACTGAGCGACATCCGTTGGTCCAGTCAACTCGCCATCGTTTTTCCGCTTTGGTTCGATCAACCGCCGGCAATTTTGCGCGCATTCTTCGATCAACTGTCGCGTTCGAATTCGCCCCCCCGTTTCAGCGGCGCAAATAACGGGCAGCCGGCGCGGATGGCGCGCATCGTCGTGACGATGGAGATGCCAGCGTTCATCTATCGCGCGCTGTATCGGTTGAACAAAGCCCCGGGGCCCAAAAAACAAGCCCTGTCGTTTCCCGGTATCCATTCGGACGAACCGATCCTGATCGGTAGCGTTCACACCATCTCAAATGAGCAGCGTCAGCACTGGCTGGAAGCCACCCGCTTATACGGGGAGCAGGGCTCGCTCGCTCCTCTGTTCCCTCTCCGCAAGTATGGTTGATTCGGAACTCGACACATTTTTGGGAAGACCGGACCGTCGAGCCCCGTTTTACGCCGCTGTGGACGGCTTCTCGCTAAGTCCGGTTTCGAAGCGCTTAAAATCCGTAAGATCGGCAAAAATCACAAGCGTCGCGCCAAGCGGAAGCCGCGACAGCGAAATCGACAAGATACGGCCGTCTGAGCGGGTGACCTTGCCCCATTCGCTATAGCGCGCCGGTTCGGCGGAGTTTGCAGCCTCCGCCACGATGTTCCAGATGCCGTCGTGTCCGGTGCGCGCCACACAGAGCTCGGCGACTCTCGTCAAAAGCGGTTCACCCGATAGTTCGCTTTCGCTCAATTGCCAGAGACGGGCAAACGCGTCGTTGTGCAGTTTCAGCCGGCCGTCCGGTCCGAATACGGCCATGCCGTCCTCGACGGTGTTGAGCGTGGCCCTCTGCATCTGGGCGAGCATGTTGTAGGAAACCTGCAAACTGAGGCGCTCGCTGATATCTTCGAAAAGACAGGCAACGCCACCGGGGAGATAGGGATATGTCTTCACGCGGACGCTTCCTCCGGCCGGCAAATGCCAGGTTTCTTCTTCGTGCTGGGCTTCCTCTTCGAACAACCGGAGTTGTTCGTGTTTCCAGGCGGCAAAGTCGTGTTGTTCGGGAAGCCGGCGTTGCTCGCGCAGATGATCGAGAATGTCGCCCAGTGTCGGATGCATATCCAACCAATCCTCCGTGAGACCCCACATCCGCGAATAAGCGCTGTTGTGGGCGATCAACCGCTTGTCCGAGCCGAATATGGCGATAGCCGTCTCGATTCGATCCATCACATCGGCCGTGGCATCGGCGTTGAGCCGAAGCCTGGCTTCGGCCTGAGCGGCTTCCGTCACATCGACGGCTATTCCAGCTACGCTCGCATCTGATAGTCGCCGCAGGTCCATCGCCAGCGCTCTGCGCTGACCGTCGATTACGGCGTAGCGTTTGGCGTTGACGACATCGTGACCTTCGCTTGCCGCCCTTGCCAGATCGCGCTCGGAACGATCGAGCGTTGCGTCCGACGTGAGTGCGTCCCTCAGCGTCGCGGTGCCGGTCGCGGCCAGGAAAGCGCCGTTGGCCCAGCTCAATGCGAGATTCCTGTTGCGAAGCCAGACGGGCATGGGAAGCGCGTTCAATATGGCGCGATAATCCGTTTCCGAATCCCGGGCGGCATCTTCGGCCCGCAGAAAAACTGCGGCGCGGCTGCCGATGGCGCAGCCGCGAACGGAAACGGCCGGATGGCTGGAGGTGCGAACTGTGAGCGTGAAGGCGGCGCCGCGCGCCATGAGCACGTCGAGCTTGGTGGCCAGCGTAGCGGAATCGGGTCCGGCAAGGCAGGCCTGGAGCAGCGCGCCGCCGCCGCGATAGCTGAGTGGTGCCGCCAGATCCACGCCCAAGACGGCGATGGCCTCCGGACAGGCGGAAATCATCGCTTCGCGAAAGCGGATTTCCGCCTGAGCGTGGGCCAGTTGCAGGTTCTTAACGCCGTCGGACGCAATCCTGCGCAAGCGCTCCACGATAGCCCAGGCGCAACAGGCAAATCCCACGATCACGGACGACATGACAATTGCCGCCAGCGCGAAGTCGCCCGAGGTCGGTGCGCGATCCGCAACGAATGCCATTGCAGAGGATAGATTCGAGACCACGCCGATGAGCTGAACAAACGCGCCTACGGCGGCGCTGACGATCGCATGCATGTTTGAACCGTTTCGGTTGCCCCCGGCGCGAACGCCCGTCCTGTGGGCGGGAAATCCAGCGTGTAATGGGGCAATTCCTGATACGTGCTTATTGAGGGACGTTTCCCTCCGAGAGTGCTCTCAGTGCGCCGGTGTCCTTCAGTATGAGTTGATGCGAATTTGGAACTGCGATGGTCCCGTCGCTTTTCAGGGCGGCGATCGCGCGGCATATCGTTTCGATTGTGAGACCCAGGTGGTCGGCGATGTCCTGGCGCCCCATGCTCAGATCGAGCCGGCCTCCCGACAGAACGTCGGTCCGGGCGGCCATGCGCAGGATGAACGATGCCAGGCGTTCCTTTGCGTTTTGGCAGCTCAGGACAAACTGGTGCTGCTGTGCGGTCCAGAGGCTCGTCGAAACAAGGGAAAGCAGATTGGCGCGCACTTGGGGGTCGCCTTCGCCCAACCGATCGAATTGGTTTCGCGGATAGGAGGTCAAGGTTACCGTGGTGATCGCCTCAGCGGTGAACGGGTGTTCCGCGCATTCGGCGAAGCCGATGAGATCGCCGGGCAGCATGAAATCTGCGATGTGGCGTCGGCCGTCCGGCATGTGTCGGCAGAGCCGCACCGATCCGCTGATGATCCTGTAAACGTGGATGGCGTCGTCGCCTTCGCTGAATATCGTCTCGTTCCGCGAAAATTGCTGACGCGAGCTGAATTCACGCAGCATGTGCAAATGCTCGCTTATCGTGACGGGTGCGCGAAAAGTCGAAAGCACGGACTTACGGAACTGCCGGGCCTCGTCGCGCGATCCGGTCTCGATGCGGGCAAGGCTGAGTATCGTTGACATGAGATTTCCTTTGAACATTCGGGGCACGGAGTGCCTCGATGTTTTCGATCTTCCTTAATGATTAAACGAATCACTAGCTGGGAATTCCGCGTACGGAGATTTGCTGGGATGAAAGTCAGGAATTTCACTTAGTTCACAAGTTTTTCGGCGATTCTGGACCGTTAGCTACGTAGTTTTTCGTATGTCGAATGCGCGCGGACCGGCTTTGCGGCCATTTGGTTCAGTAACCTTGCTGACCGCATGGTGTTGGTTGATGAAGCTGTTGCCTTCCGGATTTTAATCACTTTTGACTTTTACCAATGCGTCTCGCACGCTTCCGAGGTCTTGTGCTCAGCGAGTCGCAGAGCCGCTGCAATCAAAGGGCTCACAGAATGTCGAATCTATCTCGCACAAGGATCTCTTCGCCGGCTTCGTACCCGCGTGCATTGCGCGCGGGTGTCAGGAGCCCCGGCGTTGGTGCGCAGGCATGCAACAGGTCTGCTTCGGCCACGCGCGGACGCAGAGGATTGCTGACGATCGTCCCGGCGGTATGGCGGCGATGTACGATGGGCGAAAACCGCATCTCCTGCTTCGGCGTCTGGAAACAAGGGACGCGTCGGGAAGCGCTGCGACCAAATCGGACGGGCGACACAAGCTGGCGCCGACCGCGCTGTGCTGAAGCGAGCGAAGTGTTCAACCGGATTGGAACAAAGAAGTAGGCTTGGCGGCTGTTTCCCAAGCGCGCCGGACCGTGTAATCCATGCCGCAACGAAAACGGAATGGACATGGCCGCGCCGCTTCTGACGCTTCAGGATATCCGTCTGACCATCGGCTCCACGCCTTTGCTGGATGGCGCGGAATTGTTTGTCGAAGCGGGCGATCGGCTTTGTATTGTCGGGCGTAACGGATCGGGCAAATCCACGCTCTTGAAGATTGCCGCCGGGCTGGTGGACGTCGATGGGGGCCGCCGCTTTGCTCAGCCGGGCGCGACGATTCAATATCTGCCGCAGGAGCCCGACTTTTCCGGCTTTGTTGACACCCACGCCTATGTCGAGGCGGGGCTTGGTCCCGGCGACGATCCCAATCGCGCCTACTACCTTCTCGGTCAATTGGGTCTGACGGGGACCGAACCGGTCGCGCACCTTTCGGGCGGACAGGCACGCAGGGCCGCGCTCGCCCGCGTGCTCGCGCCAAAGCCGGACATTCTGCTGCTCGACGAGCCGACCAACCATCTCGACCTGCCGGCGATCGTGTGGCTCGAGCAGGAGCTGTCCCAGATGAAGGGCGCGCTGGTACTGGTCAGCCACGACCGCCGCTTCCTGCAAACACTCGCGCGCGCGACCGTCTGGCTCGATCGGGGCCGGACCTTTCGCCTCGACAAGGATTTTTCGGAATATGAGGCATGGCGCGATCAGCTTCTCGAGGAAGAGGAGCGCGAGCGCCACAAGCAGGATCGCAAGATCGCGGCCGAGGAGCATTGGGTCCGTTACGGCGTCACCGCCCGGCGCAAGCGCAATGTCCGTCGCATGGCGGAGCTCGTCGATCTACGCCGCGCCCGCCGCGAGGCGCGCCTGAGAATGGGGCAGGTGAAGCTGACCGTTAGCGAAGCCGGCAATGCCGGCACGCGCGTGATCGAGGCGGCCCATATTTCCAAGGCCTATGGCGAAAAAGCGGTGGTTCGCGATTTCTCGATCCGCATCTTGCGTGGTGACCGGATCGGTGTGGTCGGACCAAACGGCGCGGGCAAGACAACGCTCATCAATCTGCTGACGGGCCGCCTTGAGCCCGATGCAGGCAAGCTTGTTCTCGGTACCAATCTGTCGCTCGCGACCCTCGACCAGACGCGCACGCTGCTCGATCTCGAAACGACGCTGGCAGCCGTTCTGACCGGCGGCAGCGGCGACAAGGTGGAAGTCGGCGGCGAGACCCGCCATGTCGTCAGCTACATGAAGGATTTCCTCTTTTTGCCGGAACAGGCCAAAACGCCGGTACGCGTGCTGTCGGGCGGCGAACGCGCCCGCCTGTTGCTTGCGAAGGCGCTGGCGAAGCCCGCCAACCTTCTGGTGCTCGACGAACCGACCAACGATCTCGATCTGGAGACACTCGATTTGCTGGAGGAGATGATCGCCGACTATCCCGGCACGGTGCTTCTGGTCAGCCACGACCGCGATTTTCTCGACCGAACGGTAAGTGCCGTTTTGATGGCGGAAGGCGATGGAAGTTTCACCGAATATGCGGGCGGCTACAGCGATATGGTTGCGCAGCGCGGCGCCGGCGTTCCGGCGATGGTTCCGACCAAGGACGCCGACAAGTCCGTGTCGCGCGGGCGCAAAAGGGTCGAGACCCCACGGCGTAAATTGTCGTTCTCGGACAAGCATGCGCTTGAGACGTTGCCGGCAAAGATCGAGGTACTCGAGAAGACCATCGCGTCCCTGCAGAAGGAATTGTCGGATGGGAATCTCTATGCGCGCGATGCCGAAAAATTCCGCGATCTGTCCGCCAAACTCGCCGCGTCCGAAAGCGAACGGGCGGCGTGCGAAGATCGCTGGCTCGAACTGGAGATGCTGAAGGAAGAGATCGAGGTGGAACAAGGCTGACGCGGCATTTGTGTCACCGCGAAGCGGTTGGCATCGCGCGCCTGTCGGCCGGCTCACACAAAAAAGCAGAGGCGGGGTTTACCCCGCCTCTGCTTCAGCCATGTTCCTGACTAGTTCTCGGGTGGCGGCACGACAATAACGGTGCTGCCACTGCCTGAACCGGTATTGCCTTTGGTGCCTTTGGCGCCAGGGCCTTTGATCAGGCAGTCGGCGTTCGTCTCCGGAACCCACCTGACAAAAGGCTGAAGACGAACAGAGCGAGGAATGCAAAGAGCAGGATTTTCGCGATGCCGGCCGCCAATCCGGCGAGACCGAAAAATCCGAGAAATCCCGCGAGCAGTGCGAGAATGAAAAACGTCACAGCCCAACTAAGCATGATCTTGTTCCTCTAATGATCACTGAGATTGAGGCGGCAGCCGTCGTTGGCTGCCGCCCGCAATGTCCGTTTAGCGGTGGTCACCGTCGTGATTTTCGTCGAACGTGTGCCAATTGCCGCGGTCGTAGTAGCCACGGTCGTCTTTTTGGTTGTCGCGCCAATGATAGCGACGATCGTTGTGATGACGTCTCTGCCAGCGGTCGCTGTAGAACCGGACACCCAAGACCGTGGGATAGGTGGTGTAGCGCTGGCTTGTTTGCCAGCAATCGCCATGGCGATTACAGGCGGTACGGGCGGATGCATCGGTGGCGGTCACGGCGAGCGCGCCGGCGGCGATAACAACCGCCAGAGCACTAGTCGTCAGAAAGCTCTTGAACCCAATCATGGGAAGTCTCCTTGAGGGAGGCAGGCGTCCTTCAGGTGTCTGATGGGAGGCTTGCGAGGCCCGACCATAACAGCCGCGAGTCTGCCAAGCGCAGCCTCGGCTATTACCCAGACCTTGGTGGCTGCGCCGGTGTTACCGCCGCGAATGTGGCGGCTTTTTTGCGATTGACGGATCGGTGGTCGGAACGAAGCGGCTTCTCGTCACCGCGGATTTTAGGCGAGCGGCCTGCGTAGATTCCGAACCTGCGTTGTTCGGATGGTTACGACTATCTTAACCATCGCTTCGGGCCGATACGCTCGCCTCGGACCGGCTGCGCGCCGTGTTCGACATCAAACCTTCGGAAGGACTCATCATGCCTATGGAAATCACCGCACAGGTCTTAATCATCTGGCTTGTCGTCGGCGCAATTGCAGGCTGGCTTGCCGGGATGCTTGTCAAAGGCGGCGGCTTTGGCCTCATCGGCGACATTGTGGTGGGTATTATCGGTGCCTTCGTCGGCGGCTGGCTGTTGCCTCGTTTGGGCATATGGTTTGGCGTCGGGATCGTTCCCGTCATCATCACGGCGACCATCGGTGCTGTCGTGCTGCTGCTGATCCTGAGATTGATCCGGCGCCTCTAAGGGCCGGTTCGCAATCGCCCTCGTCCGAGCGCCGGATCGCTTCGGCTGGGCACGCCGGTTTCGATATGACCGGCAAAGCGCCAGACCGAAGTGCCTGCGTTTACCTCAAGATCGTACCAATGATCGCTTGAGGCGATATTCCAGCGATCCTCGGCCGATTCGCCCGGCGCGAGATGATGGGCACGGGTAGGCTCGCTGAGATAATCGCGCGCGTGCACAAGAGTGTCCTGCTGGCTTGTGCCAACGTTGCGCAAGGTCAGTACGAGGTTTTGCGACGGTGCATCATAGCGTGCGACCGCCTGCACGCCTGAAGCGGGAAGGGTGCCGCGAAACGCGCGCAGGAAACCGTTCGGTCCGTGCACGCTAAAGGCAAAGCCGCTTTCCGTAACCGGCAGAAGATCGGATATGCTCTTGCCGGCTTCGACCGTATAAAACCACGGACCTGCGTCGGGGCCGTCAGTATAGACGGCAAGGCACGCGCCGGCCGCACCGTGGTTGGAGATTTGCAGCGCAAAGATTTTGCCATCCGCAGCGACCCGGCCCGTGACCTCGAGAGCATAGGGCAGGGACCTCGCGGGACGTTGACCCGTCTCCTGTGCTGGCAAGACATTGTCGCGTGGGCGTACGACCGGCGGGAGAAAATGGGCCGCATCGCCGGCCGCGACATAGCCAGCCGTATCGGGCAGCGCAGAATTCCACCCCGCGTCGGGTGCGGCGAAGTCGAAGGCCGAGGTAAGATCGCCGCACACGGCACGCCGCCAGGCTGTGATGTTGGGCTCGGTAACGCCAAAGCGCGTTTCCAGAAAACGGATTACGGACGTGTGGTCGAAGACCTGAGAATTGACGTAACCGCCTTTTGTCCAGGGCGAGACGATCAACATGGGCACACGCGGACCCAACCCCACCGGCTCGCCCTTGTAGACTTCGCCCGCAACGTCGACCGTGCTCTGGCCCATGTCCGGCGAGATCGCAGGGACCGGCGGCGGCATGTGATCGAAAAATCCGTCGTTCTCGTCGTAATTGAGGATGAACACCGTCTTCGCCCAGATGTCGGGATGTTCGGCAAGCGCCTCAAGCAGACGCGCGACCAGCGACTCTCCATAAGCAGGGCACGCGTCGGGATGCTCGCACATGATGAAGGGCGCCACGATCCACGAGACCTGCGGCAGCTTTCCATTCGCCACGTCGGCGGCAAAGGCCGCGATCAGGTGCTCGCCGCGCGACGATTTCGCATTGACCTCGTTTGAGCCAGGCGGCCAGGCGCGCGCACGCGCGTAAAGCTCGGATGCGGGATCGAGATTTCGGAAGCGCGCGAAATAGGCAAGCTCGTTGTCGCCGTAATTGTCGTATTCCTGATAAACCCGCCAATCGATGCCGGCGGCCTGCAACCGCTCGGCATAGGTTGTCCAGGAATAGGCCGTGAAGTTCTTTGCGTCGTTCTTCTGATCGGCCGTCTCGTTCGGCTCGTCCGCGGGATTGGCGATGGCCTGGATGCCGTCATTGCCGACGGCAAGACCGCTCGTTCCGGTGAACAGATACATGCGATTGGGACTGGTCGGCCCGAATATCGAGCAATAATACGCGTCGCAGATCGTGAAAGCGTCCGCGAGGGCATAATAGAAAGGCAAGTCCTCGCGCGCGAAATATCCCATAGTCATCGCGCTCTTGGTCGCGATCCAGGCATCGTGATGTTTCCAGCGCGCGTGCGAACCCTTCCAGCTATGGTCGAGGCTCGCAAGGCATTGCGCGGCTGTGGTCTGCGTATTCAGCCGGAACGGCGCGACCGTCCTTCGGCCGGCGCCGGGTGCGGGCTGATGCCAGACGGATTTTCCTGACGGTAATGTGATGGCGCGAGGATCGGAAAAGCCGCGCACGCCTCTCAGCATGCCGAAATAATGATCGAACGAACGGTTCTCCTGCATCAATATCACGACGTGTTGGACGTCGTGGATCGTGCCGGTCTGGTGGTTCGGGGGAATCGCCAGGGCTTGGCGGATAGCAGGAGGCAGCGCGCTCAACACGGCTCCCGCGCCGGTAGAGGCGGCGACCAGTTTGAGGAATGCTCTTCGATTTTTATCTGTCATGATTTGAACTATTTCCGCAACGTCGGCCCAAATCTTGAGCAGATAGATCGATAGACGATCATCGCGACGATCTTGTTACAGCGCTGCTGTTGCATCGCTGCGACATGTGTGGGTCCGCATTTCGCCGAATCCGAACTGTCGCGATTTCACAGATAATTCGTCATGGAGCGCTGCTACGCCGCACCCTTCGCCGTTGGCATGCGGCCGCGGCAAGGAATGGGGAAAACAATGCAAAAACGAATATTGCTGCTCGGCGCTGCGATCGCGGCGCTGAACGTCACGGCCGTTGCCTATGCCGCCGATAACGTTTCGTATGCCGCGGATAATAGCGCGGTTGCCATCGAATCCGTCGTGGTTCTCGGCAAGGGCGAGGCGCGTCAGGTCGAATCGATTTCGCAAAATGACATCGAATCCGAGGTTCCCGGTACGAGCCCGATCAAATCGATCGCCAAGCTGCCCGGCGTCAATTATCAGGCCGCCGATCCGTTTGGCGCCTATGAATGGGCGGTACGTATCTCCGTTCGCGGGTTCAACCAGAACCAGCTTGGTTTCACGCTCGACGATGTACCGCTTGGCGATATGTCCTACGGCAACGACAACGGTCTGCACATCAGCCGCGCCATTTCGTCGGAGAATATCGGCGTGGTCGAACTCGCCCAGGGTACCGGCGCATTGGGCACCGCTTCCAGCTCCAACCTCGGCGGTACGCTTGAGTTTCATTCCATCGCACCCAAGGAGCAGTTCGGCGTCTTTGCCGCCTCGACGTACGGCAGCGACACGACGCTTCATGAATTCGTCCGCTTGGACAGCGGCGTACTTCCCGGCGGCGGCAGCGGCTATGTGAGCTATGGCCTGCAATATGGCGACAAGTGGAAGGGCAAAGGGGTCCAGAAACAACAGCAGATCAACTCGAAATTCGTACAGCCGATCGGGCCGGTCACGTTGACGGGCTTCTTCAACTTCTCGGCGCGCCGCGAAAACGACTATCAGGATCTCTCGCTCGATCTAATCAAACGGCTCGGCTACAACTGGGACAACATTTCCAACGATTGGGCGAAGGCGGTCGCGATTGCCAACGTCTATCAGGCCAATCCCGGCGGCGATTGCCCGCAAGTGGGCGGCGGAAACGGTTCCAACGTCTATCCGGCGCCGGTCGAATGCGTGGACGACACCTATTTCAACGCCTCCGGCCTGCGCAACGACGCGCTCGGCGGACTGACGGTGGATTGGTCGATCCTGGATAATCTGGTGCTGCACGTCACCGGTTACGGGCACAACAACAAAGGTATGGGCACCTGGGATACGCCCTATGTGCCGACGCCGGGCGGCGGGCCGATTTCGATGCGCACCACCGAATACGGAATCAATCGCTACGGTCAGGTAGCGACGCTCACCTGGACCCTGGGCGGCCACACGATCGAGGGCGGCTATTGGTACGAGAACAACAATTTCCACCAGGCACGACGTTTTTATGGTCTCGGTCTCGCAGCCCCCGGCCGCAGCAATCTCGAATTCCAAACGGATCCCTTCTTCACCCAGTGGGAATACAAGTTCAACACTGTGACGCACATCTTCCACCTGCAGGATTCATGGCAGATCACCGACGCCTTGAAGCTTGATTTCGGGTTCAAGACGCAGAAGGTGAACAACGCGGCGCACTACATTGCGGGGTCCGCCTTCAGCGGTAAGATCGGCACCGACAACAACTTCCTGCCGCAGGCTGGCGTCAACTACGCGATCAACGACCAGAACGAAGTTTTCGCCGATTTTGCGAAGAACCAACGCGCCTATGTCGCCGCTCACACGGCGGGGCCGTTCTCAACCACACAGGATGGCTTCGACGCCATCGTGGGCAAGCTCAAGCCCGAAACCTCGAATACCTACGAAGGCGGCTATCGCTTCAATGGCGAAACCCTGCAAGGCTTGCTGGCTGTCTATTATGTGACGTTCAAGAACCGCCTGCTGGCCACCACGGTCGGTTCCGGCATTGTCGGCAATCCCTCGGCGTTGTCGAATGTCGGCTCGGTGACGTCCGACGGCGTCGAAGCGGCGGGCACATGGCGCTTCATGCCGAGCATGTGGCTGTTCGGGTCTTATGCCTATGACAATTCGACCTACGACGACAACACACTCGACGGCGACGGCAATATCGTCGCGCTGACAAAGGGCAAGAGCACAGTCGACGCGCCAAAGCACATGCTCAAAGGCCAACTGGGCTATGACGACGGTACGTTCTTCGGTCAGCTCGATGGCTCTTACATGAGCAAGCGTTTTTACACCTATACGAACGACGGTTCGGTACCCTCGCAGACGGTCTTCGATCTGACGTTGGGCTACCGCCTGCAGGCCAACGATTTCTTCAATGGCCTGGAAATCCAGGGCAACATCACCAACCTGTTCGATGCCAAATATCTTTCCACCATTGGCTCGAACGGTTTCGTGAACTCCGATCCGGCGGGTGCTTTCCAGACCATGCTGCCCGGTGCGCCGCGGCAATTCTTCGTGACGGTCCGCAAGCAGTTCTGATCGTTGCTACAACTCGAAGAGCAGGGCGGCATGGCGACATGCCGCCCTTTTTTATGCGAATTCTCCGCCTTGCCCGTTCTTATTCGCAAGCCGGGCTGCCCGTCACATCCGGCATATCGCGGGACTGCGAGGGCAGCGGGTGTTCATCCGTACCGCCGCGACCAATTGTAGGTGGACCCTGTTAGGCGCTCTCTGGCAGGACTATGACGGTATTGTGACGAGATTCGAAGCGAGACCGCCATGCCCAGATGGTTCCAGATACTGATGCCCCACGAAGAGCGGTTCTTCGATCATTTCAACCGGCATGCCCATACCATCGTGGACGGCTCGGAGGCGCTCAGCGCGCTTCTGCACGGCGGCACGGTGGTGCCCGAGTCCTGCGTCAAGGTTATGGAATTCGAGGCCCAGGCCGACGTCATCACCCGGGATGTGTTGCTGCTGACCCGGCGATCCTTCATCACGCCGTTCGACCGCAGCGATATCAAGGAGCTGATTACCGCGCTCGACGATTCGATCGACCAGATGCACAAAACCGCAAAGGTGATCATGCTGTTCGAGGTCGGGTCCTTTGAGCCGCAGATGGCCGCGATGGGCGGCATCATCGTGCAGGCGGCCAAGTTGACGGTCGATGCGGTGGCCCTTCTTGCCTCTCTACGCCAAGAGGCCTCGCGATTGAACACCATCACGGAAGGCATCATCCGGCTCGAAGAAAGCGCGGACGAACTGCACAATCAAGGCATCAAGGCGCTGTATCTCAAGCACCGCAGCGGCAACGCGATGGACTATATCGTCGGAACGGAAATCTATGACCATCTGGAAAAGGTCATGGACCGCTTCGAGGACGTGGCCAATTGCATCAGCGGCATCGTCATTGAACAAGCTTAATGTGGAGCGCAGCTGGTGCTAGAACTGTTATTGATCGGACTGATCGCAGTTGCGCTGCTGTTCGACTTCTTCAATGGAATGAACGACGCGGCGAACTCGATCGCCACCATCGTCTCAACCCGCGTATTGTCGCCCCGTTACGCCGTGATTTGGGCGGCGTTTTTCAATTTCGTGGCATTTCTGGTGTTTGGCCAGCACGTGGCCAGGACTGTGGGCACCGGCATCGTGACTCCCAGCGTCATCACCGACCAGGTGATCTTCGGTGCGCTAGTGGGTGCGATCAGCTGGCAGGCCATCACCTGGCGCGCCGGCATTCCGTCGTCGAGTTCCCACGCCCTGATCGGCGGCCTCGTCGGCTCGGGCGTGGCCCATGCGGGCTGGTATGTCATCGAGTGGAACGGCCTTGGCAGGACCATCAGCGCGATTTTTCTGTCGCCGACCATGGGAATGATGCTTGCGCTGCTGTTGATGATCCTGGTGTCCTGGTGGTGCCGGGGATTGTTGCCCGCGCGGGTCGACGGCATCTTTCGCCGCGTCCAGATCATCTCGGCATCGGCGCTTTCGCTCGGCCACGGCGGCAACGATGCCCAGAAGACCATGGGCATCATCACGGCGCTTCTGTTCGCGCACGGCGAGTTGAAAGGTAGCTTCCTCGTTCCCTTGTGGGTAATTCTCAGCTGTCAGACGGCGATGGCGTTGGGAACCCTGTGCGGCGGTTGGCGGATCGTGCGGACTATGGGGTCGCGGATCACGCGGCTCTCGCCGTTCCAAGGTGTCTGCGCCGAAACCGCCGGGTCCATCACGCTGTTTATAGCCACTTATATGGGCATTCCGGTTTCGACGACGCACACCATCACGGGCGCGATCGTGGGGGTCGGGGCCGCCAAACGGACCTCCGCGGTGCGCTGGAATGTTGCTAAAGACATTGTTATCGCTTGGTTTGTTACGATGCCGGCTGCCGGCGCCATTGGCGCGGTCTCTTACTATCTATTTGGACTGGCAGTGTGAAGACAAACCTGGCATTTCCGCGCAAATCCGCGCCCAAGAAAACGACCGGCATTCAATATGCCGCGCTGCCCTATCGCGTATCCGGAGGGACGATCGAAATCCTGCTCGTCACGTCGCGCCGGACGCGGCGCTGGATACTGCCGAAGGGCTGGCCGATGGAGGGATGCCGGCCGCCGGCCTCCGCCGCCAACGAAGCGTTGGAAGAGGCCGGCGTCAGTGGCGAGATGCAGAAGAACGCGATCGGCCATTATCGCTATCTCAAGTATCACCGGAACGGCACCAGCGTACCGTGCAAAGTCGGCATCTTTGCGCTGAAGGTCACGCGCGAAAAAAACACCTGGGCGGAAAAAGACGAACGCGAGCGGCGTTGGTACACGGTCGCCGAAGCGGCCGCTGCCGTGGCCGAACCGCAGCTTCGGATGATGATCCTGAAGTTCGGCGCGCAAATGGCTGCCGCGGGGCAACGCTAACCGGAAGAATGTCGGTTTCTACTGGACGCTAGGCGGTGCAGTCGATTCACGCACCACCAGTTCGTGATCCAGCCGCCGCTCCGAAGGCCCGCCTTCCGTCGGTTTTTTGATCAGCATGGTCACCGCGGCTTCCGCCATCTGCCGGATCGGTTGACGGCAGGTCGTGAGCCTGGGCCACACGACCTCTGCAACGATCGAATCATCGAAGCCGGCCACGGAAAGCTGCTGCGGAATTTTCAGGTTGAATCGCTGCGCGCAGGCCAGCACGGCGGCGGCCATGTCGTCATTGCCGGCAAATATTGCGGTGGGAGGTTTCTTCAGCGACAGAAGCCGTTCACCGGCCTCCATGCCGGATTGATAGGAGAAGAAGCCCTGCACGCAAAGTTCTTCGACAAATGGCAGGCCGGCATGTGCTAGCGCGGCCCGATAGCCTTCGAAGCGTGCGTTGGCCGCACCGTGCTCGGGCTTTCCTTTGATGAAACCTATCCTGCGATGTCCAAGCCCGATCAGATAGGCGGTCATATCGTAAGCCGCCTTGCGATCGTCGATCCGCACGTCGATCGAACCAACCAGAAGTTTTTCGGGAGCGATCCGCACGAATGGCACATGCGCACGGGTGAGCGCCTCGATCACGACAGCGGCATCGCATAGGGGCGGGGTCAGAATGATACCATGCAGGCTCGACTCCGCGACGAGCGATTGTACCTGACGGCCAAGATTCGGATTCTGCCCATCGAGGGACTCGACGATCAGATGGTAGCCCTCTTCGCGGCAACGCGAGAGCAAGCCCAGCTGGAGCGCCGCGATGTAGCCTGAGCCCGCCGCCGGCGTGTCGCACAAAAGTCCAATCAGGAAAGAGCGCTCGCTCGCCAGACCGCGCGCAAAAATGTTGGGCCGGTACGACAGCGCATCCACAGCCTCTATCACCAGCTTGCGCGTCGCTTCGCTGACATTGGTCTGCCGGTTGACGACGCGCGAAACGGTCTTGATCGATACGCCGGCGCGCTTGGCGACGTCGTAGATGCTGGCGGGCCTCTGCGGGTTGGAGCTTTCGCGGGACGGAGAGCTGGGGCGGTGCTGCTTCACCCCACTGTCTTAGGCCAAATCGATATCCGATAAAAGGCGCAGTTCACCGCACTGCAGGCCGCTTCCGGCTGCGTGTGGGAAGGCGGCAGGAATCCGTCGGACCAGCGTCTTACAGAACTCCTTCATCGCCGTCGTCACCGCTCGTTGAACATGACCGCCAAGACCGGTATTTTTGCTTGTCTCGCTTCTCAATAACATCACGACCCTCGGGACCAACACCACGGTATCGGGCATCCAGAATGTTCATCTGCGAGTGATCGCCGTTCACCGAGTCGGGTGGCCGTTGGACGGAGCAGAGATTCAAATCGATGACGCTCTTGCTGGAAGTCCGTTGAGCGTCCATATCCACGTTTTGTTCTGCCCTGTCAGGCGGTTAGAAAGAACTCTGCTTAGGACCTATTCGCAAAGTGATGAGGCGACGCGGCGCCGGACAGCAACAAGGCCTTGTGATAAACTTGCAGTTGTCGCAGGCGAGCAGCGCCCTGTGGCATTTTCGGAGACAACCACGATGATCAATCAGCGCATCGGGCGCCGTACGTCCGGCTTGCAGAGCTTTTCGCGTCATTTGCTGGCGAGTGCGGCTGTGGTTGGGCTGGTGCTGGGGCAAGCGGCATACGCCAATCCGGTTGGCGGGACGGTTTCGAGCGGCAAGGCGACGATCTCTACCCCGGCCTCCGGCACCTTGCAGATCGACCAGACGACCAAGATCATCATCATCAACTGGAACAGCTTCAATATCGCAGGCGGCGAGACGACCAAGTTCGTTCAGCCGAATGCAAGCTCGATCGCAGTGAACCGTATCGGCGGCAGCGCCCCCTCGACGATCCTGGGCAGCCTGCTGGCCAACGGCAAGGTCGTGCTGATCAACGGCAACGGCATCCTGTTCGGGCCTGGCTCCAAGATTAATGTCGGCTCGCTGCTTGCCACCACGTCCGACGCTTCGGATGCAGATATCGCCTCGGGCAAAGCCAAGTTCGACAAGGCGGGCAATCCCAACGCGCAGATCATCAATCAGGGCAACATCACCGCCGCTTCAGGCGGCATGGTTGGTTTGATCGCACCGGCGGTCTCCAACAGCGGCACGATCACGGCCAAGCTCGGCAGCGTAACGCTGGGTGCCTCCAATGTGTTCACAGTGGACTTCACCGGCGATGGGTTGGTCTCCTTCCCGGTGGACGGCAATGTGGTAGCTGCCGCTATCGGCAAGA
>Ga0265314_10000797_pt1 | contig 37439 bp, 29 predicted proteins | sample 4126metaG_FD_203106 | JGI IMG/M metagenome (GOLD analysis project Ga0265314, IMG submission 203106) | Rhizosphere microbial communities from Carex aquatilis grown in University of Washington, Seatle, WA, United States - 4-1-26 metaG | ecosystem: Host-associated > Plants > Roots > Rhizosphere >...
ATCAATGAAGCGCTTGATCGTGTCGGCCTGGCGCGGGTCGAGCTGGCCGGCTTCGACGAAGATCTGGACCTTTTCCGGCGAAAGCGGTTCGAGGCGCTTGAGCTGGGCGACCTTGGCCGGATCGACCTTCGCGACCTGGATGACTTCCTGGCCATATAGTGCAGCGCTGGACGCCAGCACGAGTACGGCAGCGAAACGGAGAATTCCGGGCATTCGAGAGCTCCTTGAATGGTGCCCCGGCATCTTATGCGGCCCGGGGAGCCGCTGCAATAGAGGCCTTAGCTCTGGACGTTTGATGGGGGACTTTCTTCGAAGCACCCCTGACTGGACATAAGATAAGGAGACAATGTTTGCTCAAGGTGCAATGAAACCTCGCGCGAACCTAACTTGCATGTGGGCAGGATTGCATAAAAAGAGATGCGGGATGCACTTCCGATGAAACAGACCACTCTATTTCTCCGGACTTAGTGCTTGACTCGGTTTAGGGCTAGTGGCATACCCGAAGTCGAATGTTGACCATCTGAGGTTGCTTTCCCAGGTTATCGAGCGCTGGACGAACGGCGCGTACGCTTGCGGAGCGGAATTGAATGAAGACTTCCATTCTCCGCAAAAGCGATCTCCAAAGCGTTCCAACCGATGTCGGCATTGACGCGATCAAGATCAAAGAACCGGTCTCGATTGTGATCTTTGGCGCCTCCGGCGACCTGAACAAACGCAAGCTGATGCCCGCGCTGTACCATCTTTACCAGGATGGCTACCTGCCGGAGCAGATTTCGATCATCGGCGTCTCGCGTTCACCGATGACCGACGAAGCCTTTCGCAACCTGATTCAGACTTCGATGAAGGACGCCAAGATCGACGCGCCGGCGACGCACCCGATCCTGCAGAACATGTTTTATATCGCGGGCAATGTGGACGACGCGGCGGCCTTCAAGAAGATCCTGGCCAAACTCGAAGACCTCGAGAAGCAGCGCAAGCAGGCCTGCGGCAACCGGCTCTTTTATCTTTCGGTCGCGCCGGACTTTTTCTCGGTCATCGTCAAGAACCTGAGCGAAAACAAACTCACCTATCCGCGCAGCCAGACCGAAGCGTGGTCGCGCGTGATCATCGAGAAGCCATTCGGCACCGACCTCGCCAGCGCCTGCAAGCTCAACGACAGCGTGAAGTCCTTCCTGAGCGAGAGCCAGATCTACCGCATCGACCATTACCTGGGCAAGGAAACGGTCCAGAACATCCTGAGCTTCCGCTTCGGCAATTCGATCTTCGATCCGCTTCTGAACAACAAGTATGTCGACTCGGTGCAGGTGACGGTGGCCGAACCGCTGGGCATGGAAGGCAAGCGCGGGGCCTACTACGACACCGCCGGCGCCATGCGCGACATGATGCAGAACCACATGATGCAGGTGGTCGCGCTGACCGCGATGGAGCCGCCCTCGGCGCTCGACGCGCAGTCGATTCGGGACGAAAAAGTCAAAGTGCTGCGCTCGCTGGTGCCTTTCACCGCCGCCGAAGTCGACGCCTATACCGTGCGCGCGCAGTACGCCGCGGGGGAGCTCGACGGCAAGCCGGTCAAAGGCTACTTGCAGGAAGAAGGCGTGAAGCCCGATTCCATGACCGAGAGCTACACCGCAATCAAGCTGCGCATCGACAACTGGCGCTGGGCGGGCGTGCCCTTCTACATGCGCCACGGCAAGCGCCTGAAGAAGAAGGTCACGGAAGTCGCGATCTACTTCAAGGATCCGCCGCTGAACCTCTTTCACCAAGCCGCGGGCAACGCCGACCTGTGTATGATTGCCGACCGGCCCAAGTCCAACGTGCTGGTTTTCCGCATTCAGCCGCACGAAGGCTTGCGGCTCTCGGTGGCCTGTAAGCAGCCGGGCCTGCGCGTGCAGCTCGAAGAAGTCGACATGGACTTCAATTACGAGAAAGGCTTTGCGCAGCGCGTCCCGGAGGCCTATGAACGCCTGATCCTGGATTCGCTCCGCGGCGATCAGTCGCTATATACAAGATCCGATGAAGTGGACTATCAATGGCGCTTCTTCGATGCGATTCTAAAGGGCTGGGCCGCATCGGGTCAGAAGAAGCTTCCGCAGTACACCCCGTTCACGGACGGACCGGAGGACGCGCGCCGGCTGGTTTCGGGTGGACGGCATTCATGGCGTGCGATTAAGGACATGTAGTACGTCCGCGGCGTGGGGCCGCGGATGGTGCGAACGCATTGTGTGCGTGCAGAGAATGGTATTCCCCAAATGGTGGGGAGTGGGCAAGGAGAAGAGTCAATGGCTGCGACGGCGAAGTTCGGCGTAATTGGTTTGGAAGTCATGGGTAAAAACATCGCGCTCAATATCGAGCGCAACGGCTTCCCGATCGCCGTATACAACCGGTCTTACGAAAAGACCGAAGAGTTCCTCAATACCCGCGCGAAGGGATTGAAGGTCGTGGGCGGCAAGACGCTGCAGGAGTTCGTGCAGTCGCTCGAAAAGCCGCGCCGCATCCTGGTCATGGTCAAGGCCGGCGGTCCGGTTGACGCGGTGATCGACCAGCTCCTACCGCTGCTCGAGAAGGGCGACATCATCATCGACGGCGGCAACACGTTCTATCCGGATACCGACCGCCGCGTCGCGAAGTGCGATCCGACGGGTATCAAGTTCTTCGGGATGGGCGTTTCAGGCGGCGAACACGGGGCGCTGTGGGGCCCGAGCCTGATGCCGGGTGGCGACAAGGACACGTTCAAGCACTTGGAACCGATTCTGACCAAGATCTCGGCGAAGGCCGACGGCCAGGACTGCGTGACCTACTGCGGCGCCAAGTCTGCCGGCCACTTCGTCAAGATGGTGCACAACGGCATCGAATACGGCGACATGCAGTTGATCGCGGAAGCGTATGACCTGATGCGCTTCGGTGGTGGTCTGTCCGGCAAGGAAATCGAGGACACCCTGAATGAGTGGAACCAGGGCGAACTCAAGTCCTTCCTCATCGAAGTGACCAGCAAGGTGGTCAACTTCATGGACGATCAGGGCACGGGCAAGCTGCTCGTCGACATGATCATGGACAAGGCCGGCCAGAAGGGCACGGGCAAGTGGACCGCCCAGGTCGCGTTGGACCAGGCTGTGCCAATCCCGACGATGGCCGCGGCCGTCGATGCGCGCTACATCTCCGGCTACAAGAGCATCCGCGAGACGGTCTCCAAGGCGTTCCCGTCGAAGCTGGCTCCGCTGGGTGGCGACAAGAAGGCGTTCCTGCGCCAGATCAAGAACGCGCTGTACTGCTCCAAGATCATGTCCTACGCGCAGGGCTTCCACCTGTTCCAGGTGGCGGATAAGGAGTTCGGCTACGGTTTGAACCTGGGCGAACTGGCGCGCATCTGGAAGGCCGGCTGCATCATCCGCGCGGTCTTCCTGGACAAGATCACACAGGCGTTCAAGTCCAACCCGACGCTGCCGAACCTGATCCTCGACCCGTACTTCCGTGGCGAAATCGCGGAACGTGTCACGGATTGGCGCTCGACGGTCAAGACGTCGATCGACCTGGGCATCACCAGCCCGGCGTTTGTCGCGTCGCTGGCTTACTTCGATTCGCTCCGCCGCGAACGCCTGCCCGCCTATATCGTCCAGGCGCAGCGCGACTTCTTCGGCAGCCACACCTACGAGCGCGTCGACAAGCCGGCCGGCCAGGCGTTCCACACCAAGTGGACCAAGGACCACAACTAAGCACGGGGCCCTTGTCTCATCGACAAAAGGAAGGGGCGGACTCGCAAGAGTCCGCCCCTTTTTGTTTTGCATGAATTGTGGCGCGGGATTTTTTCGCACCCTTCGCCCCCGCGCCACGTTACTAATCTATTGTCTAGGATCGCAAGAGGAGAGCTTCGAGCATGCGCATTTCAATCCATACGCTGATTGCGGCGGTGGTCTTCGCGTCACTGCTTGGCGGAGATAATTTCGCCGGTGAGGCCAAAAAAGTAACCGCCACACCGACGCCCAACAATGGCCTCAATCCCCAGGTCATGGTCGACGCTAAAGGCGTGGTGCACCTGATCTATTCCAAGGGCGATTCGGGCAAGGCGGACCTCTTCTATGTAAAGTCCACCGATGGCGGCGCGACATGGAGCTCCGAGCTTAAGGTGAACAGCGGCGCTGGGAGCGTGATCATCGCAGGCACGATTCGCGGTCCGCGACTGGCGCTGGGCAAGGACAGTCGCGTGCATGTCGCGTGGATGGGCTCCGCCGCCGCCGAACCAAAGGGCCCGAATAACGCGAATCCGATGCTGTACACCCGACTTTCCGACGATGGAAAATCCTTTGAACCGCAGCGTAACTTGATTCAGGAACACTATGGCCTTGATGGCGGCGGCGCGCTGGCCGCGGACTCCGCCGGCAACGTCTACGTTTTCTGGCATGGCATGGGTGACGTGAAGGGCGAAGTCGGACGGCGCGTGTATGTCGCGGTTTCGACCGACGACGGCAAGACCTTCGCGAAGGAAAAACCCGCGATCGCCGAACAGACCGGCGCGTGCGCGTGCTGCGGCATGAACGCGCTCGCCGACGCCAAGGGAAACATCTACGTCCTGTATCGTGGCGCGCAGGACGGCGGCAACGAACGCGACATCTTTATGCTGGTCAGCAAAGACAAGGGCGCAACCTTTCAGGGCGCCGACGTGAGCCAGTGGAAATTGCAGAAGTGTGCGATGAGCACTTCGTATCTCGCCGAGACACCCAAGGGTGTGCTCGCAGCGTGGGAAGTGCGCCAGACGGTGCAGTTTGGCTTTGTGGGCTCGAACTTTGCGATGGGTACGCCGTTCGCGCCGCTGCAGTTGGGCCGCAATCCGAAGAACCCGGCCGCGGCGGCCAACGCGAACGGTGAAACGCTGGCTTCGTGGACCGAAGGCACGAGCTTTAATCAGGGCGGGTCGGTGGGCTGGCAGCTTTATGACAAATCCGGCACGCCCGGCCGTGAAAGCGGCAAAGCCGAAGGTCTGCCGGCCAACAGCCTGGTCGCGGTCTTCGCGAAACCCGACGGCACGTTTGTGATCCTGCATTAAAGAAAACGTTTAGCGGGACTTGGGGCGGTTGGCGGAAGATTTCGCGCCCTTCGGCAGGTGCGGCTTAAGCAGGCGCGCCGCGCGCTTCAAGACCTGGCGGCACTGCTCGAAGGTCAGCCGCGCCAGCGCTTCTTCATATTCCAGCCAAGCGAAATCGCGGATCTCTTCTTCCTGCGGCTTGACCTTCTTCTTGTGGGCTACGGCGACGAAGTAGGTCACGCGCTTGCGCCGCGGGCCCTTCTTCTTCTTGATCAGGTAATGGGTTTCGATGCGCGTCAGCGCAAGCACGTCATACGCGCGCACGCCGGTCTCTTCTTCAAATTCGCGTCGCGCGGCCTGTAGGGCCGTTTCGCCGTCATCGGCCTTGCCCTTGGGAAAACCCCAATGGCCGGCGTGATGCTGGATCAGCAAGAATTTGGATTTGTGTTTACGCGTCAGGACCGGAACGATCCCGTAGGACTGCACGAGGGGATGAAGTTTCTTCGCACCCATGTACGAATTATACTAAACTCAAGTGCCGCGCGCTTCAGCATTAAAAAAGAATCGCCCCGGGAGGATTTGAATTCCATGAGCGACTGGAAAGCCCACATCGGCATTCTGACGATCTCCGACCGGGCGAGCAAAGGCGTCTATGAAGACCGCGGCGGCCCGGCGATCCGGGAAGAACTCACCAAGCTGCTGGCTTCGCCTTGGGAACCGATCTGCCGCATGATCCCTGATGAGCAGACGCTGATCGAGCACGCGCTTAAAGAGCTGTGCGACACGCTGAACTGCTGCCTGGTCGTGACCACCGGCGGGACCGGCCCGTCGCCACGCGATGTGACGCCGGAAGCCACCGCCGCCGTCTGCGATAAAATCCTCGATGGCTTTGGCGAGCAAATGCGCGCGGTTTCCTTAAAAAGCGTGCCCACGGCAATTCTTTCGCGCCAGATCGCCGGGACGCGGGGCAAGTCGCTGATCATCAACCTGCCCGGCAAGCCGGCGGCGATTTCCGAATGCTTGATGGCGGTCTTCGCCGCGGTGCCGTACTGCATCGATTTGATCGGCGGCCCACGCCTTGAGACGAAACCCGAAGTCCTTAAAGCGTTCCGCCCGAAAGGCGCCTAATACCCATGCCCGAACCGGGAGCGTACGAAAATCTCAACCCGCGCGAGTTCAAGTCGCGTCTCGACAAGGGCGAGAAGTACCGCCTGATCGACGTGCGCGAACAGGACGAGTGGGATTATTGCCGGCTTGAAGGCGCGGAGTTCATGCCCATGTCTCAGGCGACGGCATGGGCGGCCAAGCTGGCCAAGGACGGCGGCCCGTATCTGGTGTACTGCCACCACGGCGTGCGCAGCCGCAACGTATGCGCGTTTCTGGCGCAGCAGGGCGTGCTTGGATTGTACAACCTCGCCGGCGGGATCGACCGTTGGTCGAAAGAGATCGACCCCAAGATTCCGCTGTATTAAAGCCGCGGATTCCCGCGCGTTGCGCGCGCACATCACGGGACTAGGATGCCGCCCTTCGATCGGCTCTGAAAAGGAATAGAAAACGAAATGAAGCAGCTTGTTCTGTGCATCGATGGCGCCGCGGACTGGCCATGTTCGGGGCTGGGCGGAAAGACCCCGCTCGAAGCCGCGAAAATGCCGCATCTCAATCGCTTCGCGCGCGAAGGCGTCGTGGGCCGAACCACCCACGCGCCACAGGGCATGGACAACGGTTCCGACGTCTGCTGCATGTCGCTGCTGGGGTTCGACCCGCGCCAGTACCACACCGGGCGCGCGCCGCTCGAAGCGAAATCGCTGGGCCTGAATCTCGCGCCAGACGAAATCGCGGTGCGCTGCAACACGGTGACCGTCGAAAATGAGACCATGATCGACTACTCGGCGGGGCATATCTCCACCGACGAAAGCCGCCAATTGCTCGAAGCTGTGGCGAAGGAACTGGGCAGCGAGAACGCGCGCTTTTACCCGGGCGTGCAGTACCGGCATATTCTGGTGCTCAAGCGCCCTGAAGGCTTGGACGCGCAGTGCACCGCGCCGCACAACATCACCGGCCGCCCGGTCGCCGGATACCTGCCGCAAGGCAAAGACGGTGCGCTGTTGCTCGATCTTATGGAACGCTCGAAGCCGATTCTGGCCGCGCATCCGGTCAACAAGGCTCGCCGCGCGCGCGGAGAAAATCCGGCATCGCAGATCTGGCTCTGGGGTTTCGGACGCCGTCCCAGCCTGCCCACGTTTCAGGCGACTTACGGGATGGGCGGCGCGCTGATCAGCGCGGTCGATCTTTTGAAGAGCCTCGCGCTGTATCTCGAGCTCGAATTGCTGAACGTGCCCGGCATCACCGGCTACATCGACACGGACTACGTGGCCAAGGGCGTGTGGGCCGTCGAAGCGCTCAAGCGTCTGGATTTTGTATTTGTGCATGTCGAAGCGCCGGACGAATGCGGGCATCAGGGTAACGAGAAAGAGAAGACCGAGTCGCTCGAGCGCATCGACGCAGAGATCGCCGCACGCATCGCCGAATGTGAATGGGCAAAGCGCGGCGAACTGCGCATTTTGGTTTGTCCCGATCACGCCACGCCCTGCCAGCTCAAGGCGCACGCGACCGAACCGATCCCGTTCCTGGCCTGGGGTCCGGGCTTCGCTGCCAGTGGCATCGAATATGGGGAGTCCGCCGCGCGGCGTTCCGGGCTTTCCATCGAGCCCGGCCATACGCTGATGGGGCGCTTTCTGCGGGCCGAGATGTAATTCGCAGACCCTCTTAAAGTCCGGTGAAAAAACAGCCGATTCCCTAATCCGAGTCGCTGTCGCCCGGAGGTCTCACGGGGAGCGTTCTGGCGCGTCGGCTCACATCGGGGAGGAATTCGCGCGTGGCCCAGAAAACGCCCGGAGGGGTGATCGCCGCCGTCATGGGGACGATCCAGCAGCGCAAGCGCACCATGCCGGAGAATTCCTACGTCGCGACCCTGCTGCGCCGCGGGGCCGATGCAATCGGTTGCAAAGTCGCCGAAGAGACCGGGGAAGTAATCAAAGCGGTGCGCGAAGAGAACGAGAAGCAGCAGGTGCGCGAATTCTGCGACCTCTTCTTTCACGCGATGGTGCTGATGGCGAGCAAAGACATTTCACTGGCGATGCTGGAAGATGAACTCGACCGTCGCCACGGCATCTCGGGGATTACGGAAAAGAAGTCCCGCAAGAAAAAGAAATAGTCCGCGCCGGATTCCCTTTACCTATCACGCGCGATCCGCAAGACTTTAACGCATGGCCGCGCCCCCTCAAAAAACCGTGCCGCCTGAACGTCTGGCCGAAAATCTGGCCCGCGTGCGCGCGGCACTTCTTGAAGCTACCGCGGAGGCTCGGCGCGATCCACGGACGGTGCGCCTGGTGGCCGTGACGAAATATGTCGGCGCGGCTGAAGTCCGCGAACTCCTCAAGCTCGGCGTGACGGAGTTCGGGGAAAACCGCATCCAGCCTGCCCACGCGAAAATTGTGGAACTTGCCGCCGAGATGAAGGCCGCGAATGCGCGCTGGCGCATGATCGGGCATTTGCAGACCAACAAGGCGCGCAACGCGCTCGAAGACTTCGCCGCGCTCGACGCCATCGATTCGCTGTATCTACTTGAAGCGCTGGCCAAGGAAGCACGCAAGCTGAACCTCAAACGCGTCCCGTGCCTCGCCGAAATCAACGTCAGCGGCGAAGCGCAGAAGTACGGCCTCAAACCGGAGGAACTCGAAGCATTCCTGCGCCGCGCATCGGGAATTCCCGAATTGGCTCTTGAAGGCTTGATGTGCATGGCGCCCTACAACGACGACGCCGAAAACGTCTCGCGCCCCGTTTTTAAGGCGTTGCGCGAACTTTTTGAGCGCGCCAACGCGGGGCGCTGGTACGCGCAGCCGCTTACAGAACTTTCGATGGGCATGAGCAGCGATTTTAAGGTCGCGATTGCCGAAGGCGCGACCTTGGTGCGCATCGGTTCGGCGCTCTTTGAGTAGGCTTCGACCCGAACCTGCACCAGTGCGTTTGCGCGTTGGCAGCGGGGTCGGTTCAACTATCATGCGCCGCAATTAATGGGGTATGATATTCAAAAGGGCATCGAGTGGCAGCCGATCTCACCGGACATACACTGGGCTTGTTGGGCGCGGGTAACATGGCCGAAGCGCTGGCGCGCGGGGCCTTGAAGGCGCGCGTGTTGACCCCGCAAAGCATTATTGCGAGCGACGTGGCGCCGGCGCGGCTGGAATTCTTCGCCCGCGAACTCGGTGTGTGCACCGTCCCGGAAAACCGTGCCGTAGTCCAGGCCGCTGATCTGCTCCTGCTTTGCACCAAGCCGCAACAGACCGATGACGTGCTGAAAGACATCGCCCCAATCTTCGATGTAAAGCGCCACGTACTGGCTTCGATCGCGGCGGGCGTGCCGACGGCGCGTCTGGAAAAGCATCTGCCTCAGGGCGCGCGGGTGGTGCGGGTCATGCCCAATACGCCGCTATTGGTCGGCTTGGGCGCGAGCTGTCTCTGCCGTGGGGCGCACGCGACCGGCGCAGATGAAGAAATGATCGCCGCGCTATTCGCTTCCAGCGGTACGACGCTAAAGGTCGAAGAACGCATGTTGGACGCGGTGACGGGCTTGTCGGGCTCCGGGCCCGCGTACCTGTTTTACCTGGTCGAAGCAATGGTGGACGCGGGCGTTGCGGAAGGGTTCCCGCGTGAGGTAGCATTAAGGCTGGCGGCGCAGACTTGCCTGGGCGCATCCAAGATGCTGATGGAGACCGGCGAGCAGCCGGAAGAATTGCGCCGGCGCGTGACCAGCCCCAACGGGACCACGCAGGCGGCGGTCGAAAAGATGGACGCGGCGGGCGTCAAGGCCAGCATCACGCAGGCCGTGCGCCGCGCCGCCGAACGAAGCCGGGAACTGGGACAGGGCGCGAAATAAAGCCAGCCGCCCGGGGGCGGCAGGCAAAGGTGAGCGGGAACGCTTTATGCTGCGACTCTTCGTGGAACGTGGCAACGAAAAGGGACTGAGCCTCAAGCTGTCCGAGGACAAGTCCAGCTTTATCGTCGGCCGCTCCACGACCAGCGATCTGGTGCTCACCGATTACCTCGTCTCGCGTCAGCATTTCAAAGTCGACCGCCAGAAAGACCTCTTCACGATCACCGATCTGCAAAGCCACAACGGTACGTACTTGAACGGCGTGAAGCTGCAGAACGAAGCGATGCTCCTGGCCGGCGACACGATCCGCCTAGGGGAGACGCTCTGCACGTTCGGCACCGAAGGCGAAAAAACCGAAGGGCAGTTGGCTGGGCAGAAGATCGGCGGCTACCACCTGATCTCGCGCATCGGCGTCGGCGGTATGGGCGAAGTCTACAAGGCCACGCAGGTCTCGTTGGGCCGCTTAGTTGCGCTCAAGATTCTCTCGCCCGAACTGACCAACGACCGCACGTTCGTCGAGCGCTTCCTTTCGGAAGCCCGCGCCGCAGCGCGCCTCAATCACCCCAATGTGATCGGTGTGCATGAAGTCGGCGAAGACCACCAGATTTATTATCTTTCGATGGAATACGTCGGCGGCGGCTCGGTGCAGGACCTGATCTCGCGCGGCCGTAAACTCGACCAGTTGCGCGCGACGGAGATCGTGCTGCAGGCCACGCGCGCACTCGAATACGCCGAAAAAGTCGGGATCGTGCATTGCGACATCAAGCCCGACAACCTGATGCTCACCGAAGCCGGCGACGTGCGCCTCGCCGATCTGGGCATCGCGAAAACGCTGAACAAGAAGGGTAAGGCCGACCAGACTGAAGGCGTCTTTGGTTCGCCACATTATATGGCGCCCGAGCAGGCGCGCGGATTGCCGCTGGACCATCGCGCTGACCTGTATTCGCTTGGCGTGAGTTTTTACCGCATGCTCAGCGGCAAGGTGCCCTTCACCGGCAAGGACGCCAAGGAAATCATGGAGCACCAGGTTTTCGACGAGCCCGAACCGCTCTCGCGCCTGGAACCGGACCTCGCGCCGTCGGTGTACAAGGTCATCGACCGCCAGATGCGCAAAAAGCCGGGCGAACGCTACCCCAGCGCCGCGTTCCTGATCAAGGACCTGGACCTCGCGCTTAACGAAATTCGCACAGGTGTCGTGGCTGGTCCGGACGACGACCCGCGCAACAGTTCGCGCAATTCCAGCCGCCGCAATATTTCCGCCCGCAATATTAAACGCCGACGTTTCCTCGGCGGATAGCCCGAAAGCTCATTTCGAATTTAAGTAAGAACGCGATAGACACGCGCCGCTTTTCTGAACGTGTGCACCACTCCGGCGGAACGTAGCCATGCGCACACTCCTTCAAGCAGCTTGCTGGCTGGCGCTCGGCTTGGGCTCGGTGAGCCTGATCCTGGTGGCGCTCGTATTTGTGGGGTACCGGTTTACCGGTGTTTCGGTCCCGCTTTACGGTGTGCTGGCCGGCACCCTGCTGCTGGTGGGTATCCTGGGACTGCGCGTGCTCACGCGGCCGAAAAACGATGCGACAGGCCCGCGGCTGTTTCTGAGCGACTTGATTACGATCATGGTCGTATTGGGCATTTACTTCAGCGCGCTGTGGGACCTTTCCGAAGAATACGGCGTCGAAAAGTTCCTGGTTTCAGGCGCCGCGGGGCTGCTGCTTTCATTAATTCTGGCCTTGTTGCGCGCGTCACGGGCGGGTTTGCTGCGGGGCTGGCGGCGCGCGCTTTACAGCGTCGGCTGCATGCTCGCCACCAACGGTCTTGGGCTGGTGAGTATTTTTGTGTTTGTAGTGGTATCCAGCGGAAACTCCAACCGCTGGCTGGCATTCATCCAATCGACGCCGGAAGGACGCCTCTTTTTGATCGCGACGGAGTTTGCGGTCGTGGGCATCGTGCTGGGCGGGCTGCTCTGCGTTTTCTTGAAGCCCAGAGAGCGCCCGCCGCTGGACCCCGCCAAGGTCACTCCGTGAGCAGGTTCTTCACGTTGTAATAATCTTCCTTCGAGATTCGCTTCCCCATTGCCCCCGCGGCTTCTTCGACCTGCGCGGGTGTCTTCACGCCTTGGATCGCGACGTGGATTGCCGGATGCATTAGCGTTGCGGCGAGCACCAATTGCGTGGTGGTCAGATCGTAACGCTTGGCGATTTCTCCGACCTGAGCTGCCTTCGCGCAAAGCTTCTTGAAGCGCTCACCCTGATAGAGCGGATCGTCCTTGCGATGGTCGGTGAAGGTTTCGCCGCCCTTGTATTTTCCAGTGAGCACGCCTTTTTGCAGGGGGCTGTACACGAGAACGCCGGTGCGGTGCGCCTGGCAATAGGGCAAAAGATCGCGTTCGCTGTCGCGGCGCAGCAAGCTGTAGGAAGGCTGCAGGGTCTGGAAGTCGCCGTGCGGTTCGGCGAAGCGCAACTGCTCGACGCTCCAGTTGCTCGCGCCGTAAACGCGGATCTTGCCCTGGCATTGCAGCGTCTTCAGCGCGTCGGCGACTTCGGCGGGCTCAACCAATGGGTCCCAACTGTGGCACTGGTACAGGTCGATGTAGTCCATCTTCATGCGGCGCAACGAATCGTCGCACGCACGCAGAATGTAGTCTTTCGAAAGATCGCCGTGGCGCCGCCCGTCCGGATAGAAGCGGTTGAAGACTTTCGTCGCGATCACAAGGTCCTTGCGAGGAAAATCCTTGAGCGCGCGGCCCAGAACTTCCTCCGCCAGACCGTCGCCGTAGGCGTCCGCAGTGTCATAAAAGTTGATCCCGCAATCGAAGGCCTTCTTCATCGCTCCGCCGACTTCCTGCTCGGGAAGCGTGCCCCAAAAACGCGGCGAAAGCTGCCACGAACCGTAGCAGATCGGCGAAACTTGCAGTCCAGAACGGCCCAGCGCGACTCGATGGCTCATGTATTGCTCCTTTATCTACGGTAAAGTTGCCAGCCTTGCGGCGAGTATCTGCGCATCCAAGCCCAACACGCGCACACGCTTTTGCCTCGATGTTTCCCCGCTCACGACGGCCACATTTCGCGCGGGCAGTGCGAAGAACTCCGCGAGCACATCTGCGACTTCCTCGTTTGCGCGCCCCTTTTCGGGCGGTGCGCGCACGGCAACCTTCAAGGCGGATCCATGCACGCCGCGGACCTTCGATTGCGAACTTCCCGGTGTGACCAGAATCTGAATTTCGATGCCTCCGGGAACAGCCGTGCAGAGAAGGGACATGGTCTGTTTTTAGGCGACGCGCATTGATGGGTCCAGCCACACTTTGCGCGAAGTGCGTTGGTGACGCGGTATAGACATGCTTGTTTGACATAGAAGCCAACATTTTAAGGAGCAATTCATGCGCACCCAAAATCTATGGCTGGGCGTAGGAATACTTTGTCTCGCCGCACCGCTTTGTGGGGAAGAGGCCGGCATTGCGGAAACGCTGAAATTGCCTGAAGCCGCTGTGAAGACGCCGTTGCGCTCGGTGTACTTTGCCGACGACAAGAAAGGTTGGATCGTCGGCGGTACCGGGCTGATCTTTGCCACGGTTGATGGGGGCGCCACCTGGACCGCGCAAGAGTCTGGCTCGAAGGCGAACCTGCGCGGCGTGCGCTTCAAAGACCCGGACCACGGTTGGGTTGTGGGCGAAGGCGATCCTGCTGCGCCCGCGCCGCGCGGACATGTAGTCATGGGCCGTGCGATGAAGTCCGGCACGCTCCTCTCCACCGAAGACGGCGGCAAAACCTGGAAGGGCGCGTGGGTGCCCACGAATTTCGATTTGAGTTGCGTTGAAGTTTCCACCGCACCGATTTTGCAGGTCGGCGTAATGGGTACGCCAGAGCACCAGGACAGTTCGGTCACGCGCACCACCGACGGCGGCGCCAAATGGGACAGCTACCGCTGCTTCCGCGCGCTTTACGATATTCGTGCGCTGGATGACAAACATTGGGTCGCGGTGGGTGCGCGCGTGCAGGTCGGCTTTATGCCCGAACCGCAAGACCCCCTGTACCAGGCCAAGACCTGCCGCGCACTGTACAGCCGCGACGAAGGCAAGACCTGGAAGGTCTCGAAGGGCAGTGAAGGCAACCCGACGTTGCGCGGTCTGGCCGTAAAAAAAGGTGAACCCGTGATTGCGGTTGGCGATGGCGGAACGATTTTGCATAGCGAAGACTTTGGCGAGACATGGGCGCCCGTCGAAGCGGCGCCAAAAGTAAAGCTGCGCGCGGCTGCGTTCGCCGGCGACGAGCTTTCGATGGTGGTCGCGGTTGGCGTGGACGGCGGATTTTATGCGAGCACCGATTCGGGGCGCACCTGGAAGCCCGTGCCGGTGGGTCAAGCCGCGACGCTTAATTCGGTGGTCTGGGCAGGGGATGGATTCGTGGCGGTCGGCGATAATGGGACCGCGATCCGGATATCCGCGAAGAAAATTGCTGATGCGCTGGCCGCGGCGAAAGTAGAAGTGCCCGCGCCGCCCGTGAAGTAATTACAGTCTGGGCGCGGCCAGACTGGTGCCTTCGAGCATGCGCAACGGCGCGGCTTCGCGGACCGGTGTGACCGGTTCTCCTGTCAGGCGTTCCTGAATCCGCCCGACTGCGCGGCGGCCAGCTTCGAGCCAGTTCCAGCCTACGCCTTCGAGCCGCGCGCCGCCCGCGAGCGGAATCAGCGCGTGTTCGCCGTGCACGACTGCGGCGACGCTCAGGTCTTCCGGAATGCGCAGGCCCCGCCGCACGGCGCCTTCGGCCAGCGCGACGGCCAGGCCTTCCGACGCACACACGACGCCGGAGAGTTCTTCAGAAAGCAGTGCCGCGGCGCCGCCCGCGCCGGTTTCGCCCAGATCGCGATTCACGCTCGCGATCCAGCTTGGCCGCGCCGCGATGCCCGCCGAACCCAGTGCATGCCGGTAGCCGGCTTCCGCATCGGTTGAGAAGCGGCTGCGCGCCTCCCGCAGAAATCCCAATTTGCGATGCCCCAGCCCGATCAGCTTGTAGGTCAGCTCGCGCGCCGCCGTGGTGGTGTCGAGCAATAGCGCATCGGCATGCTCCGCGGGCGTTGCCGGCGCGGAGGCTCCCAGCAATACCAGCGGAAACGAGAGCGCTGATACGCGGGAAATAAATATTTCGGGGACCTCGCACAATGCGATCAAGCCATCGTAGCGGCGCCGGTCGGCGAGCGCTTCTGGGCTGCCTGGCGCGGAAAGATCACGGCCACTGACCAAAAAAAGCGTCTCGACGCGGCGTTCGCATGCCGCGGTTTGCACCGCGCGCGCACCCGCCCAGAAGAGGGGCGCGTCGACTTCTTCGAACGGCATACGCGGCGGCAGGATCGCCAGCACGTTGGTGCGGTCGCCCGCGCCAGCGGAAGGCTTTGCGGTGGCGACGAAAGTGCCTTTACCCTGGCGGATTTCGAGCACACCCTGGCGTTCGAGCGATTCATATGCCTGTCGCACGGTCTTGTCGGCGACGCCCAGCGCGCGCGAAAGCCACGGATAAGAGGGTAGGGGTTCGCCGGGCTTCAAGCGCCCCGCATGGATGTGTTCGAGGATCAGCGCTTCGATGCGCTGATAGATGTAGCCGCCGCCCTTGCCGAGCTTCCAGGCGCCTTTGTCGGTGCTGATATTGGGCGTCACTTAACGCACGCACTCCCGCAGCGTGAGATTACGCTGACAGGGTGGAGTCTGACCGAGACGCGCGATTTTTCAGTGCACGAAAAATACGCGCGCGCTATTCATTGGCTTCGTCGGACTTCTTCGGCGGAGTTTTAGGCGCGTCGGAGGGCTTCGCGCCGTCAGTCTTTTTCGGATCACCCTGCCCAAGCGGCGTGGTGGGCTTGGCCGGGTCGGGCTTGGCGCCATCGACCTGCTTGGGCGGGGCTGGGGGTGGCGCGTTCGGGTCCACGACAGAAACGCGGTACCAATCCGTGGCGCGCTTGTTGTTTGAAGCCGCGCACGTCACGCCAAAGATAAAGGTCTTCGCGCTCGTGGGCTTGCCCTTGAGCGTGCCGTCCTGCCCCAGGCTCATGCCCGGTGGAAGCGCCGACGCCGCGGCGAACGCGTAAGGCTCCTTTGCGCCACTGGCCGAAAACTTCACTTCGACCGCTTCGTTTAGCTTCCATGAACTGATCGCAGCGCTGGGCTTGATTTCGGGATTTGCCGGATCGTAGGGCTCGAATGGGGGGACTTCTGCGGCGGGAATGAACGGGCCCATCTTCGGCGCGTCTTCCTTATAGTAGAGGAGCAGCTTGGGGCGTTCGGCGGCGCCGTTGAATTCCTTGCTGCGGATGCGGATCTCGGCGAGGCAACCTTTTTCGAGCATGATCGCAACGCCATAATTCTGGCCTGGGTTGGCAGCCCACGTGCGCGCCAGCGCGGAGATTTCGAAGTCAAAGGTGCGGGCCTTCTCGCCGCCTAGCGGACCGTAGAGCCTGGCGCCGCCGGCAGGCTGCGGGGCAAAGTCGCCGCCCGGGTGCGCCCACTTGGCCTTGTCGAGCGCTTCGTCCCACGTCGCTGACTTCTCGCTCCAGCCTCGAGTGACTTGGTGCGCGCGCAGGAAACTCGTGGCGGCACCTTCGTAATGCGCGTTGTAGGCCGTAATGCGCAGAATCGCACCGCGAAAGCCGCCCGGCACAGCCTTCAGGTCGAACTTGATCAGGGCGCGGTTCATTTTGCCATCGGCGGTCCCGTAAATTTGCATCTCGGGCAACTCGCCGCGGTTCTGCGCACGGCCTGTATAATCGGAATTGAGCCAGGTGTCCTCGACGGGATCAATTTCCACGGGATCATCCGCGGCGCCCGCGCGCATTGCTGCAACCAGAATCAGCGACAAGATATAGAATGAACGCATCGGCTTCCTCCAATTCGCTTCCTGCGCGCACTTTAACCGGTCTATACAACTTTTGGAAGAGGTTGTAGCTACGAAAATTGCCGACCGCATGCCCTCAAAATGGATGTCTTACCGCTCTCCCGCTTGAAAGTGCTCGCTTGCGTCGTCGGCGCGTGTGCGTCTTGAGGTGCGGGCGGGCGTCAAAATCATTTTAAGGAGCCGTAAAATGTTTAAACCCATGTTTGCATTGTTGGGCGCCATCGCGCTCGGAGTTTCCTTCCACGCGTTTGGCCTGGATCAGGTCGAGTTGCCGGAGCAGGCGCCGGCGCTTTCCGCCGGACTTTTGGGCAGCAAGGAAGCCGAGCTCTACAAGTCTGAGTTCTTCTCGTTCTTCCACATCCGCGCGAACGGTCCGGTAGCTCAGCAGGGGCGTTACACGATCAAGAGCTACGGCACGAGCGGGGACTTCAAAGCCTTCCTGCAATTCAAAGTGACTTACGATCCACAGGGCAAAGCGGTGCGCATCCAGGCCCTGGTGGCGCGCGAGTTCATCGATGACGTGGAGCTGGATCCTTTCGCCCGCGACATTATGCGAAGCTTTGTCCACGATGCGACGCCGAAGAACGACCAGGCGGCCGTCTCCGGCCTGCTGGACGAAATCTCGTTCTTCAATGTCGCGCATGGCCGCACCATCATCATGGGCGGCGACGAAGCCAAGGGTAAAGAGAAACTGCTGGACGGCGAAACTGAACCGAGCGCCGGCTACAAGGTTGTGCAGGGCAAGGCGCCGGATTTCATGCAGAAGAACAAAGAATGCGTGCTGACCATCGGGGGTGCCGAGATCGACGGCAAGCGCTGGGTGGAATTCACCGTGACGGCGAGCGTGCAGTAACGCGCTGGAACGTTCTGGCTCCGGCCCCGCGCGCGCTAAAAGAGCGTGCGCGGGGTCGGTTATTTATCTAAGAGCAGGTTAGCCAACTTCTAGCGTGCGTTTGACCAAGCCGCTGCATATAGTTTCAGCGCACTAAGAGGATTGGAATTTATATAAGATATTCTAATGCTAAGTATCTGAGAGATTTTGAGTGTATTATAGCCCTAAGACTCTATATTCCGCCGGTTCGAATGTGCTTTTCCCTGAGCACCTTGAATCTCCACGGTTTCTTGCGCATTAGTGCTTTCAAAGCTGTGGGAAATTTCACATCGCACATTCGAATTGAAGGCGTCGAGACGCAGAAAGGTAGTTAGACGTATGCACGACTCTGCACATGTGCTTGAGCCCCAATTTGGACCGCCAGAGGCTCACGGTCTCTACGACCCGCGCTTCGAACACGACGCCTGCGGTGTGGGCTTCGCGGTCGACATCAAGGGGCGCAAGTCCAAGCAGGTTGTCGACGACGCTATCCGCATTCTGCTTAATCTGGAACACCGCGGCGCCTGCGGCTGCGAAGACAACACCGGTGACGGCGCGGGTATTCTGATTCAGGTCCCCGATAAATTTCTCCGGCGCGTGCTGCGCATTCAAAGCCTCGACCTGCCCGCATTGGGCGATTACGGCGTGGGGATCGTCTTCCTGCCCAAAAATCCGGACGAGCGCGCGACCTGCATGCAGGCCGTCGAACGCCATGCAGCAGCCAAGGGGTTCCCAGTGCTGGCCTGGCGCGACGTGCCGCGCGACAACTCGATGCTCGGCGCAACCGCCCTCGAAGGCGAGCCGGTGATGAAAATGGTCTTCATCCCGCGCGGCGAGAAGGTGCCGGCGGGCATGGACTTTGAGCGCCGGCTGTATGTGATTCGCAAGCTGGCCGAACATGAAATCCGCGGTTCGGGCCTCAAGCAGCGCAAGCTTTTCTACATTCCCAGCCTTTCCAGCCGGACGCTGGTCTATAAAGGCATGCTGACTTCGGGCCAACTCCCCAAATACTTCACCGATCTCAGCGCGCTGGACCTGGAAAGCGCCCTCGCAGTCGTGCACTCGCGCTTCAGCACCAACACCTTTCCAAGCTGGCCGCTGGCGCACCCGTTCCGTTACCTGGCGCACAATGGCGAGATCAACACGCTGCGCGGCAATATCAATTGGATGCACTGCCGCGAAGCGCTGATGCAGAGCGAACTCTTCGAGTCCGGCGAACTGGCGCAGCTTCTGCCGATCGTGCTCGAGGGCGGCTCGGACTCCGCGACGTTGGACAACGTGCTTGAACTGCTTTTTATCGGCGGACGCTCGCTGGCGCACAGCATGATGATGCTGATTCCGGAAGCCTGGTCGAACGATCCGACGATCACGCCAGAGAAGCGCGCGTTTTATGAATTCCATGCCTGCGTGATGGAAGCATGGGACGGCCCCGCCGCGGTCGCATTTACGGATGGCATCGTGGTCGGCGCGACGCTTGACCGCAACGGCCTGCGCCCGGGCCGGTATTACGTGACGAAAGACGGCAAAGTGATCTGTGCGTCCGAAGTCGGCGTGCTGGACGTGCCCGCCGAACGCATTTTGCAAAAGGGGCGTCTGCAGCCGGGACGCATGTTCCTGGTCGATACCGCTGAAGGCCGCATCATCTCCGACGACGAACTCAAGCAGCGCATCGCCACCGGCCAGCCGTACCGCCGCTGGCTTGACGAAGGCATGCTGACGCTCGAAGCGCTGCCCGAGCCCGCCGCGGCGGCCCCTACGGGACCGGACGCGCCCGAACTCTTTCAGTTGCAGCAGGCCTTTGGGTACACGGTCGAGGATCTCAAGGTCATCCTCACGCCGATGGCCACCAACGGCGAGGAACCGATCGGTTCGATGGGCGACGACACGCCGCTGGCGGTGCTCTCGGACCGCCCGCAGCTCCTCTATAATTATTTCAAGCAGTGCTTCGCGCAGGTGACCAATCCGCCGCTCGATGCGATCCGCGAAGAAATCGTCACCGACGTGAATACGGCGTTGGGACCCGAGGCCAGCCTGCTAACCGCCGGCCCCGACAGTTGCCGCCAGATCAAAATCAAGGCGCCGATCCTGACCAATGAAGAGATGGCGCGGATCAAGCACCTCGACCACAAGGGCTTTAAGAGCCGCATTTTGCCGATGCTTTTCGCGGCCGAAGGTGGCGGCGCGGCGCTGGCCAAGGCGGTCGAAGGTTTGTGTGCGCAAGCGGACCAGGCCATCGCCGAAGGCTATTCGTTCCTCGTGCTTTCGGATCGCGGCGTGAACAAACAGATCTCCGCGGTACCCGCACTTTTGGCCGTCAGCGCGGTGCATCACCATCTGGTGCGCGGCGGCAACCGCACGCGGGTGAGCCTGGTCGTCGAAAGCGGCGAGCCGCGCGAAGTGCACCACTTTGCGCTCTTGATCGGCTATGGCGCGGCCGCGATCAATCCGTACCTTGCGTTCGACAGCCTGAATGAATTGGTCAAGTCCGGTCAGCTCGCCGGCGTGGACCACCAGAAGGCCGTCTATCAAACGATCAAGGCGTTGGTGAAGGGCGTCGTGAAGGTAATGTCCAAGATGGGCATCTCGACGATCCAGTCGTACCGCGGCGCGCAGATTTTCGAAGCCATCGGTCTGCGCAGGGATTTCGTCGATACGTATTTCACGCACACGCCTTCGCGCATCGGCGGAGCCGGGCTGGATGAAGTTGCGCAGGAACAGTTCGCGCGGCATCAGCGCGCGTGGCCGGCCAGCGCGAATCTCGACGTGGGCGGGCGCTACAAATTCCGCCGCGACGGCGAATTCCATCTCTTCAATCCGGATGTCGTACACAAGCTCCAGGCTTCCGTGCGCAACGGCGACTACAACCTCTTCAAGGCCTACACTGCGCTGGTGAACGACCAGTCCAAGCGCCAATGCACGCTGCGCGGACTCTTTGAGTTCAAATCTTCGCGCAAGGCCGTGCCGCTGGATGAAGTCGAACCGGTCGAAGCGATTGTGATGCGCTTCGCGACCGGCGCGATGTCGTACGGTTCCATCAGCAAGGAAGCGCACGAAAATCTGGCCATCGCGATGAACCGGCTGGGCGGCATGTCGAACACGGGCGAGGGCGGCGAAGATCCCGCGCGTTATGACGCCATGCCCAACGGCGATTCGAAGAACAGCGCAATCAAGCAGGTGGCGAGCGGGCGCTTCGGCGTGACCAGCCGCTACCTGACCATGGCGCGCGAACTTCAGATCAAGATGGCACAGGGCGCGAAGCCCGGCGAAGGCGGCCAGTTGCCCGCGCACAAGGTTTATCCGTGGATTGCCAAGACGCGGCATTCGACGCCGTTCGTGGGGCTGATCTCGCCGCCGCCGCATCACGACATCTATTCGATTGAAGATCTCGCGCAGTTGATCTTTGATCTGAAGAATGCGAACACATCCTCGCGCATCAGCGTGAAGCTGGTCGCCGAAGTCGGTGTCGGGACCGTCGCGGCCGGTGTGGCCAAAGCACACGCGGACGTGGTCCTGATCTCCGGCCACGACGGCGGGACCGGCGCGGCGCCGCTGACGTCAATCAAGCACGCAGGCATTCCGTGGGAACTTGGCCTCGCCGAGACGCAGCAAGTGCTTGTGCTCAATGATTTGCGCGGACGCATCATCGTCCAGGTCGATGGCCAATTGAAGACCGGGCGCGATGTGGTCGTCGCGGCGCTATTGGGCGCAGAAGAGTACGGCTTTGCGACAGCGGCGCTGGTGGCTTCCGGCTGCATCATGGCGCGCATCTGCCATCTCAATACCTGCCCCGTCGGCGTCGCGACGCAGGATCCCGAACTGCGCAAAAAGTTTGCCGGCAAGCCCGAGCATGTGGTCAACTTCATGCGCTTCATCGCGCAGGAGACCCGTGAGCTGATGGCCGGCCTGGGCTTCCGCTCGATCGATGAGATGGTCGGCCACTCCGAGGTTCTCGACACCAATGACGCCATCCTGCATTGGAAGTCTCGCGGCCTCGACTTCAGCCGCATCTTCGATCCGGCCAAGCCCAAGCACGCGCACGTGGCGGTCCGACACACCATCGCGCAGGACCACGGTCTGGCCAGCGCGCTGGACCACCGCCTGATCGAGAGCGCGCGTGAGGCGCTCGAGCACAAGAAACCCGTGCGGCTGGAAGTCTTCATTCGCAATACCGATCGCGCAACCGGCACCATGCTGGGCAGCGAAGTCACGCGTCGGCATCCCGCGGGGCTGCTCGACGACACGATCCATCTCAAGTTCATCGGTTCGGCGGGCCAGAGCTTCGGAGCCTTCGTGCCGAAAGGTGTGACGCTTGAGCTTGAGGGCGATTCCAACGACCACGTGGGCAAGGGGCTTTCTGGCGGGCGCCTGATCGTGTACCCGCCCGCGCAATGCACTTTTGCAGCGGAAGAGAATATCATCGTTGGCAATGTGCTGGGCTATGGTGCGACGGCGGGCGAGATTTACGTTCGCGGAGCCGCGGGCGAGCGTTGCTGCGTGCGCAATTCCGGCGCGCAGGTTGTCGTCGAAGGCACGGGTGACCATGGCTGCGAATACATGACCGGCGGCTGCGTCGTGGTGTTGGGCAAGACCGGGCGCAACTTTGCGGCGGGCATGAGCGGCGGCGTGGCCTACGTACTCGACGAAGACGGCACCTTCGCCAAGAACTGCAACCCAGCGATGGTGGGCCTGGAGAAACTTGAGAGCGACGAAGATCTGCAGGTGCTCAAGAACCTGATCCAGAAGCACCATTATTACACCGAAAGCCGCCTGGCGCAGCGCGTGCTCGAACATTGGGCGGGCGTGCTGCCCAAGTTCGTCAAAGTCATGCCGCACGACTACAAGAAGGCTTTGGAACGCATCAAGGCCGGAGAATTCTCGCTGGCCGTCGCAGACTAAATAAATTTAGGCCTAATATGCAGGCATAAAAAAGGCCCGCTCTCGTCTGAGTGCGGGCCTTTTTATTGTTTTGAAGCACAGACCTAAATGCGCTTACCCAGGCTGCGCATGAGCTTGAAGTCGTAAATGCCGCTGCCGTGGCCGTCGCTGAAAATCAGGTTCAGGCCGTAGCGCCCGACGGGGCGCGCTTCGACGACCTTGATGTCCTTCGGCACGTCCGCTTCCTTGAGCATCTTCTCGCCGGTCATCTCGTTGCAGCATGCTGCGCACTTGCAGTTCATGCGCAGCGTAAAGTGGTCGAACGCCATGACCGAGCCGTCGTCCCAGACAATCTTGGGCGGCGTCTGGTCGTGCAGGTGCACTTCTTTGGGGCGGTCGGTGATCGTGCGTTCGTTGATGTTGGTGATCGAGAGCTGCGCGGCGAGCGCTTTGGCGATGGCCATGTACGCCTGTGCGCCGGGGCTGTCCGGATAAAGCTGGACGAGCGGCACGCCTTTCTCGCCGCCTTCGGTCATCTGCGGGTCGAGCGGAATGGTGCCCAAAAACGGCGTGCCCATGTCTTCCGCGCATTTCTTGCCGCCGCCGAAGCCGAACACCGGACCGGTCATATTTTCAATCACGCCTAGAATCGGAACGTTGACCTGGCGGAACATCTTGAGGCCCTTCTTGGCGATGCGGATCGCGACTTCCTGCGGTGTGGTCACGATCACCGCGCCATTCAACGGCACGCTTTGCGTAATCGTGAGGTGCACGTCGCCGGTGCCAGGCGGCATGTCGATGAGCAGATAATCGAGTTCGCCCCAGTTCACCGCACCGAAGAAATTTTGCAGGATGCGCGTGGCGATGGGACCGCGCCAGATCGTCGGGGCGTCTTCGCCGACCAGCATGCCCACGCTCATGGCCTTGATGCCGAAATTTTCAGGCGGAATCGCGCGGCCCTGCTCGTCGGCAAACGGGCGGTCGGTGATTCCGAGCATGCCGGGGACGCTGGGGCCGTAGATGTCGGCATCGAGAATGCCGACCTTCGCGCCGAGCCGCGAGAGCGCCAGGGCCAGGTTGACCGTCGCGGTGCTCTTGCCCACGCCGCCCTTGCCCGAACCGACGGCGACGATATTTTTCACGCCCTTAAGCTGGTCTTCGGCGGGACGCGCGCGGCCGACGGTCTGCGCCGTCATCTTCACGTCGACGCCGGTGACGCCGGGCAGCGCCTTAATCAGCGTTTCGGCTTCGCCCTTGAGTTGTTCTTTGACGGGGCAGGCGGGCGTGGTCAGTTCGATGGTCACGCCGACGAGGCCGTCGCAAATTTTCACTTCTTTGACGAAATCGAGGGCCACGATGTCGCGGCCGAGGTCCGGGTCTTTGACTCCGCGCAGTGCGTTTAAAACCTGGTCATTCGTAACGGGCATGTTCAACTCCACGGGTGGATTCAGTACGGCACCAATTGCGACAAAGCGTACCTGCGAAGTTCACATTTAAGGCGAAGACTGGCGCGCGTCCAACGAAGGATTGCAGTGCTTGCCCTGATGTTTTTCAGCTTAGTGCTGCGATCTGCTTGGACTTGCCGGCCAATTGCGCGCCCCAGGTAAGCAGTGACGGGCGCAGCTTGAGCAGTTCCGCGATGGCGCCGGCGGCGCGCGGCGCCATTGCCAGCCGCGCGATCAGCGCTGACGAGCGGATGCGCAAGCCGAAGTGGCGCCGAAAATCTTGCGCATATAGTTTTTCCGCCTGCGTGAAGTCGTGCGCGGCAAGTTGTGCCATGGACAAGGCCAGCAGGCGCTGCGTAAGGAAGTAAGCCGACTGCAGTGCGATGCTGATGCCTTCCGCGATCGCCGGGTGTGCTTCGCCCGCCGCGTTGCCGACTTTGAACAGACCGCGCGAGGCGCTGCAGCGCACGCCCGGCCGGATCGGTCCGATGGCCAGCCAACCGCCGTCTTCGCGCGCACAATCCAGAAAAGGCCGCGCCGCAGGGCACGTTTCAAGAATATGCGCGAACACGGCGGCGCCGGCGCTTCCATCGGCCGAACGATTCAATTTTTCCAGGCGCGAGCGCTGGACGCAGCAGGAAAGACTGACGCGGCCGCCTTCGATGCGCACCAGTCCTCCGTAGCCATCAGGAAAGGCAAGCAGCGGCATCAGGCCGTCGGGCAGGCCGCTGTTCATCAGATGTGCTTTGAAGCCCAACAGGTCGCTGCCTTTGGGCGCAACGCGCGGCAATTGCGACGGCAGGCCGCCTGACTCCCACGAGCCGTGCGCGGCGATGCACAGCGCGGCGGAAACTTCGAAAGCTTCGCGCGAGTCCACAAAATGTCCGCGGCCCAAATAGCCGGCGTTGGTCTTCTGAAGTTCCGTCAGCAACACCGGCTGAAAGATTTTCGCGCCGAGCGCGCGGGCGCGATCCAAAAGCACCGCGTCGAGCACTTCGCGGCGAATCGCATAGCCCTGACGGTTCCCGGGCAGCGGCGCGACGATCAGGTCACGCCCCGCGCAGACGCCCACGTCGGTGACGGGCGGGCCGCGTTCCGCTGATAGTACTTCGGCGACGCCCAGGCGTTCGAGCAGGGGCTGATTGGTCGCTGACAGAAATTCTCCGCAGACCTTGCGGCGCGGAAAGCGCTGCTTTTCGAAGAGCGCGACCTTCCAACCCGCTTGGGCGAGCAGGAGCGCGGCGGCCGAACCTGCAGGGCCGCCGCCAATTACGAGCGCGTCGAAATCGGCGTGCATGGTTTCTCGCGCTACCGTATGAGCGCGGCCTCCGCAGCCAGTCCCGGCCCAAAACCCAGGGCCACGCATGGACGCGCGGCATTTTGCGCGCGCAGGCGCTCCAGGATGAAAAGAATCGTCGGCGAGGACATGTTGCCGAATTCGGAGAGCACTTCGCGCGACGCGGAAGCGGTTTCGGGCGGCAGCCCCAGCGCCGTCTCCACAATTTGCACGATCCGCGGGCCCCCGGGATGGATCGCCCAAGTGCCCACTTCATTCAGCGAAAGGCCTTGGGTGGCCAGCCACTGTTCAAGCCACGGGCGCAGATGCGCCTGAATCAATTCGGGCACGCGCCGAGACAAGGTCATCTCGAAACCATGATCGCCGATATTCCAAGACATGGCATCGGTAGCGTCCGGAAAAATGCGCGAGCCCAACGCGGCCACGCGCCACGGCACTGGGTTGGTTCCCGTGGAGCTGGATCCGCGCGCCGCCTCCGGTGGGGCGCCGAGCACCACCGCGGCCGCGCCATCGGCGAAGAGTGAATTGGAAACCAGCTTCTGGTCGTCCCAACCATACTGCAGATGCAGACTGCACAACTCGACCGCGCAAATCAGAACATGCGCGCGCGGATTTTCAGCGCAAAGCGCCTTGGCTTGCCGCAGCGCATTAAAGACACCGTGACAGCCCATAAAGCCTACATGCAGACGGCCCACGTCCGGCTTCAAGCCCAGCGCGCCGATTAGGCCGATGTCCAGGCCCGGCGCAAAAAATCCCGTGCACGAAACCGTAATGAGGTAATCGATTTGGGCGGGCGCAAGGTTGGCATCCTTCAATGCGCGGCTCGCGGCGGCACTTCCCAAGGGCACGGCTTCCGCGGCATAGCGCTGCATGCGGTCGCGCGTGGACGGCCCCAAGTCGCTTGAAATCGCGGGCGGCGCATAAAATGGAAGTTGCGCGCTGGAATTGGCCTCGGTGCCTTCTTCCGCGAGCACACTGTAGCGCCGCTGAATGCCCGTCGAGCGGTAGAGCACCTGCAGCAGGCGCGTCTGCTTCTCGCTCGGCTGACAGTAGCCTTTGGCCCAGTCCGCGATGGCTTCTTGCGCAAGACCTACTTTGGGAGTGGCAAGCCCAAGACCCAGAATCCCGGCTGCCCCATCCGCGAACTTTACTGCGCGCCGGCTGTCAGTACGAACCGGCACGGCCACCGGCTTTGGATCCGTACGTTTTCCAGACACGCTTTTTGCGCCAAACATAGGGCCTCCTCTTTAGTAAATGCGCCCTGCGCAGACTTGAGCGCATCGGCGTGCACGACCGGACTCTGGCACAGCAGCCGCGAGGCCAGCCACGCCAGCCACAGCCCGGACCGGGAACGTTTCAGATCGTTGAGCACGATTAATTTGCAGCCACTGCTTTTGAGATTGGACAGAAAGGCGAGCGCCTCGGCTTCTTCCAGATGGTGCAGGAAGAGCGAACTCAGCACAATATCGAAGCCGGCGGGAATGGGATCTTGCAACGCGTTCAGCCGAAAAAAATCGATCTGTATCCGCTCGGATTGCGCGCGCTGTGCGGCAAAATCGAGCGCACGCGGGCTCATGTCGCAGGCCGATATTTTTAACGGGACGCCCGCCTGTTGAGCGAACTTGGCCAATCCGATGGGCAGATCGCCTGCGCCGGTGGCGATGTCGAGCACACGTAATTCCCGGGGATTGCGCGTATAGAATTGGCGAATGGGCTGCCAGATCAGCCGCAGACTCCGGCTGAAATAATTCAAGCGCGCCAAGCCTCGTAGCGCGCCTTGGTGCGCGACAGGGTCGAGCGCAGGATCGTCCATTAGCTCGCAGGTTTTTTGCCGAGCCAGCGTGGGAATAGGATTCAAGCATTCACCAGAGGGAGATGTGCGGTCGGGCGTGAATTATTCATCCGATAGGACGGTAAAAGGGCAACAGACCATTGAGACTTTACGCCTTCTTTCGTATTACCTAGCGGTAATCGTGAGAATTCGATAAATTTCTTACTTCTTTTTTGGCACCGGCAGATCGGAGCATGGCCTCAGATGCGCAATGACTTTAGAGCGGTTCTGGTCTGTGGAATATTTTTCCTGGGGCTGCACCAATGCGTAAGCGCTGAGGACGCCTCCGATGTCCACTACAATGCCTATTTGGCGGCGCTTCAGGAAAAGCTGCCGGAACGTGGTCTCCCGGCTTTCGATGGTTCAAGCTTGAAGGGCTTCGATCTGCTGGGCGAAGGCAGCGACGCGCATTACGAAATTTCCGACTGCACCGATCAGCCCTTTGCCAAGTGTATTCGCGTCAAAATTCTGAAGGCGTTGGACCCGCAGTACAAAGTTCAGGTGCTTACGCCTGCGACAAAAAATGCGGTCAAGAAGGGCGACTATATCTTTGTCATTTTGAACGCGCGCTGCGTCGACGCGGAAGGGGGTCTGGGAATTATCTCCGCGAATATCCAGAAAAATTCGGGGCCTTGGACCGGCATCGGACACGACGGCTTCGTGGTCGGCAAAGAGTGGCGGCGCTTTTATGTCTGCGGCCATGTCGAGCAGGATTATCCCGCCGGTGGCTACGCCCTGGCTCTGCATCTCGCTGGAAAAGCCCAGACGCTGGAATTGGGCGGCATCGCGATGCTGAATTTTGGTCCAAACTTGAAGCTGGATGCGCTGCCCTACACGCCAATTTCCTACCCTGGCCAGGAAGCGGATGCGCCGTGGCGTAAAGCCGCCGCCGAGCGCATTGACAAAATTCGCAAAGGCGATCTGCGCATTGAAGTGGTCGGCGCCGACGGTCGCCCGGTGCCTGGCGCCAGCGTGCACCTCGCCATGCAGCGACACGCCTTCGGCTTTGGCACTTTTCTGGAATACGAGGCTACCATCGGCAGCGGGTCGGACTCGGACAAGCTGCGCGAATGGACACTCAAACTCTTCAACCGCGCGACGACGCCCATTTATTGGGCGGACTGGGGCTGGGCAAATCCGGATATCCGCAAAAATTACCTCGTGGCCGCGCGCTGGGCGCAGGATCACGCGTTGGCCACGCGTGGACACGTGATCGTTTATCCCGCGTTCAATTACATGCCTAATGCCCAGAAAGCGCTGGAGAAAGATCCCGTCGCGCTCCGCAAGAGTATCGCCGAGCATGTCATCGACGTGGTCGAAGCGACCAAGCAACTGGCCTTTCGCGAGTACGACGTCACCAACGAACTGCGCGATTGCCAGGACCTGCATCGCATTCTCGGGAAGGATGTGGTGGCCGAGTGGTTCAAGCTGGCGCGCGCACATGCCGCGCCCGAGACGCGCCTGGCACTCAACGAAAACACGATCCTGACGCGTGGCGGCCTGACGCTGGCGGAGCAGGACAACTACGCGGGCTGGATCCAGTACCTGATCGATCAGAAATGCGGACCGGAAGTGATCGGCATGCAGGGGCATTTCGATTCGAACGTGACCGATCCGGAAGTCGTGCTCAAGACGCTCGACCGTTTCGCGAAATTCGGAAGGCCGCTGCAGATCACCGAATTCGACCTGGCCACGCGCGACGAAGACGGCCAGGCGCGCTACATGCGCGATTTCCTCACCACGGTCTTCAGCCATCCCGCGATCGAGGCTTTTACCATGTGGGGCTTCTGGGAAGGCCGCATGTGGCAGCCTGTTGGTGCGCTGATTCGAAAGAATTGGACGCTGAAACCCAACGGGCAGGCGTACATGGATCTCGTATTTAAGCAGTGGTGGACCGATACCACGGCACAGACCGATGCGAAGGGCGTTTGCGCCGTGCGCGGCTTTCTGGGCGATTACAAGATCACCGTGAATTTCAAAGGAACCGAGAAGCAGGTCGATGCGAAGTTGTTGCACGAAGGCACGCAGGTGACGGTGAAGCTGGACTAGGTGGCGGGGCGGCGCTTTTATTTGCTGCCTTCTAGGACCAGTTCGGCGTGGTCGAGCTTGGGGTCGTCCAAGAATTTTAATTCTGGCTCCAAGCCCGTGGAAAGCACTTCGCCATCGGGAAGGGTTATTGAAATGGCCAGAAATTTTGAAGTGCCTGTTTTTACCAAATAAAGGTCGCCGCAATCTGGAATCATATTTGGATACAGGTCGGTCTTTAAGCTCTTCGCCTGTACGTCATCCAACCAGCCTGAACCATGTAATTTGATCAACTCATCCCGAATCGTCATAAGGGCCAGTCGCTGCTTCATTCGGTACTCGACTCCTGGAGGAATCTTCTCATGACTTTCGGTGCGCGGTTTTTCCCGGTCCATGCGCAGATACATTTTTAGGGCAAATAGCCCAAACAGGGCACAGACAAGGGTGAATTTAATCGCTCTGGCGTTGGCCAGTGCCTGCCTATGCTCGCTCAGGTCTGCTGGGTTGCGTGGCGGGCGCCTCGTCGGCTTGGGATTTGAACCAGGCTCTGGACCTTCTTGAGGCGTTTGCGGCGTAGAACCATCCATAGTCAGTTCCCTACGCAGGTTTGGCCGCTTCGGCGGCCGGGCGCGCGGCGCGGGAGAGTTCATCGAGCGTCGTGAAGAGCTGCTGCACGCGTTCGAGTTCGCCCGAAGAAATTTCCTGCCCGCCATAGCGCACGCGTTCGAAGAGGTCCGTCAACTCGAGCACCGGCGAAAACGTTGCGCCACCGCGCCGCAAGACTGCTTCGGCGAATTCGCGTGGAGTCTGGGTGTTGCGCCGGTTGAAGCCGCGTTTGGCCAGGGTTTGTAGGAGCTGGTGGTAGAAACCCACCGCGGCCCGCGCGCGGGGCGGGAGACCCGCACTTGCGCTGGCGCGCTTGCGTTCATTGCGCCGCCAAATCATGAAAATCACGGCCACCACCGAGCCGATAAGGAGGCCCCATGCGAGGATTGCGCCCACCAGGCCCGCGGCGCCGGTGAGAAATTCAAAGATATGCCCGAAGAAGTCGCGCAACTTTTCGCCCGCGTGCCCGTAGAGCCGCTGCTGTTCTTCGGGGTTGTAATCGAGCACATAACTCCAGGCGCGCTGAATCGCTCCGGGCTTGGGCGGTTCATCATTGCTTCCGTTGGGCTGGATCGGCCGGGGGGGATTGGTAAGCGGGGTTTGGGGGCCGTTGGCCTGGATGTCCGGTGGCGGCGGATCTTCCTTTTCGTCGCTCGCGGGAGTGGGATCGAAGATCACCCAGCCCAGGCCTTCAAAATAAACTTCTCCCCACGCGTGGGCATCGCTTTGGCGCGCGGTCAGCTTCAGGTGCGAGTTGTCGCCGCCGCTGTCCAAATCAGCCGCATATCCGGTGGCCAGGCGCGCGGGCAGGCCGTCGGCGCGCGCCAGCAGCACGAACGCTGTGGCGAAGAAGCCGCAATGCCCGCGGCGCTGGTCGGGATTTCCGGTAATGAAGGTGTAGATCTTGTCCTCGCCCAAATCGAGCTGGTCGAGATCGAGCGTGTATTTGTATTTGCCGCTGCGTGCCAGATATGCGGCGATGTTCAACGCGCGTTGAAAGGGGCCGACGTTTCCCGCGAACCGCTGGGCCAGTTCCTGAATTTTATGTAAATGGTCCGCGCTGAGGAAGGCGCCTTTTAGGGCGTAATAATCCGAATCGAACTTGCGTGGAAGCACAGGCGGCGGGCCGTGCAATTGGTCGGCATAGACGGGCGGATGCGCGAAAAGTGTGTAATTCGAAGTCGGCGCATCGGTGAGCAGATTATCCTGATCAAGCTCCAGGCACCCTTCTGCATTGAGCAGTACCTGCGCGCCGGCGTCCTGCGGCAGGGTCAGCCGCACCGGCGTGCCTGCGGAGAAAAAGACGTGGGAGTCTGCGCCCGGTTTGAGGGTGAATGATTCCTTCACGAGTGCGGAATTTTTGGGTGCGGCCAGGTTTGTAATGCTGGTTGGCAACTCGACATTGCGATTCGCATTGGCTTGGATGGCCTGGTGGCTCTCGGGGAGCGCGGGCTTCCATTGGGATGATTCAAATTTTGAATAAGCCATGCCCCGGATGTAAACCCGTCCGCCGTCGGCGAGGATCTTGAGATCCTTGTCGGATTCCAGATGCAAGGCCTGGGTGGTGTCGCCACGTATCGGATGCAGATTCTCGAATTCAGGGCCGTTTTGATTAAAGCCGATCTTGTTCGCCAAGATCTTTGGAATGCTGCTGGTATTGCTGCCCGGATCAGAGCCAGGGATTCCTGGGCCAGGGTCTGGTCGGGAGTGCCCGGACGGTTGCAACGGCGTGAACAGGTTGCGCACGAAGGCCAACATCTTGTCGCCGACGCGCGGCGTGGTGAAGAACAGGAAGAAGCCCAGGATCACGCTGACGATCGCGATCGTGCCGGTGAGCTTGAGGCCTTCCCACGTGGAGCGTTCGGAAAGCTGCGCCTTGCCCGGAACGCGCGTGTTGCCGGGACCGCGCGCCTGGGTTTCCTTCTCTGGAGAAAACTGGGCTTCGAAGCGCGAACGCGAGCGCCAGAGCGCGAAGAGGTACAACGACCACGAGGCTGTGGCCATCAGGAAGACCAGCCGCGTGATCAGACTGGGCCCGGGATCCATGATCCCCGAGATGACCACGCAAAAGAGGCTCGCCGCGCAGAATGCGAAGACCGGCGGCGTGCGCGTGGCGGTGAAGAAGAGCAGAATCTGAACTAAGACCAGGTAGTGGGCCAGCTCCGCCGCAGCCTGGCGCGGGTCGCCGATCTGCAAATAGTGCAGCGCGGGCAAAACAAAGTGCCCTAGCAGCACCAGCCCCAAAATGCCCGCCAACAGCGAGCGTGCGGGCTTGAGCCACTGGCCGGCATCAATGGTGAAGTACACGAACGCGCCTGCCGCGACCACGGCGAACAGATACAGCATCTGGCCTTCGACCACGGTCACCGCGTAGGCGCCGCTGGCGGCCAGCAGGTACAGCGAGAGTCGCAGCGTCCGGTACAGGTCCATGTTCTTCAGCCCACCAGGGCCAGTTCTTCCTGGGCCAGCTCTTCCAGCTCCTCTTCGCCGAGATTGAGGAGCAGATCTTCGTCGTCTTCGCGCGTGCCCGGAATCGGCGTGCGGCGGAAGAGGCGGCGGAACTCGTCGCCGCGCACATCAATCAGTTTGACGTAATTATCGAGGCCTTTGAGCCACGTTAAATCCGCGCGCATGCGTAAAGATCCAAGGCCCAGCACAAGCACATATGCATTTTGCAGGCGCTGGCGCTGTACGGCGCCGCGCAAGTCGGCCAGGGTGCGGGTGTTATCAGGCTGGAGCCCGGCCAGCGTTTCGAGGAAGGTTTCCAGGTTGCGGCGCTCGCGGGAAAGCAGCGTGCGCGACGCCCGCTGGCCCGGTGGCAGCGCCAGGCACTCGGCTTCGTAGCCTCGACGCATCAATTCACGCGCTGCGGAGCCCGCAAAAGATAGGGCTAGCTCGAACGCCGGCCCGCGCTGCCCGCCCAGCTTCTGGAGGTTGGTGTCTAAAAGGAGCAGCACGCGCTTGGTCTGCGGTTCTTCGAATTCCTTGACGAAGGTCTTGCCTTGCCGCGCCGACGAGCGCCAGTGGATCCACTTGGGGTTGTCGCCGTGGCGGTACTCGCGCAGGCCGCGGAAATCGATTTCTTCACGGCTGGGGCGGGAGCGGCGGATGCGTTCGAGCGCGCGTTCCATTTCCTGAAACAGGCTTGTGTCGATCTCACCCAGGCGCGGATACACCGCCAGGCGGCCCGGTGTGCGCTGCTCGAGGCTGGAGCGCCACAAGCCGAAAGGGAAGGTCGTCGACAGTTGCGTGCGCCCGAAGAAGTAAATCCCGCGGCGCCGCACACGCAGCGTATAGCGGGCGCGTTCGGCGCCCTGCGGCGGCACCGCCAGCATGAAAGTCTGGCCGCTCGATTCGGCGGTGGGCCGCGCGGCGGTCCCCGCCAGCATGATGCGCTGGGATTCCATGGGCTTGGCGCTGCCGCCGGCCAGCACCGCCGGGCGCAGATTTTCTGAAAGCAATAGCCCGCCCGCAGGCAGGCGCGAACTGTTGCGCACCGTGACCGTGACGGTCGTGGGCGCGCCGGCAAAGGTGCGTTCAGGCACCTGGCGTTCGACCTTCAGCTTGCGCAGCGACCAGGTGCCCAGCACCAGTGCTCCGATCCACAGTGCGAATAAGGAGAGCGAGATTAGCAGCGGGACATTGGACTGGCCTTCCGCGCGCGCTGCGACGGCGGCGCAGGCGACGATCAGCGAGCCGAACAGCAGGCCTTCGCGCGTCAGCCGCAGGATTGTGCGCACCGGCCAGTAGAAGAAGGCCAGGCTGGCCTGCCAAACGCGGCGGGGGAGGGGAATGCTGCGAATCGCCATGGCAAAAGCATACCCGATGAAGGAGACAGAAAACTCAAAAATCAAAGCGCAACGATGCGCTCGAATGTTCGAACAGGCTGGCAACACAAACGAGTGCGCCAGGGGCCAAGCAGGCACTTCTGGCATCTACTCCTAATAGGGGGTACTCTGTTGGTGGAAGTACCTTGCGTCTGGACCCTCAATTAAGGAACGGCATATGATCGAAGACACCATCGCACGTATCGAAGCGCGTTTGAAAAACTCCTCCAACCTGAGCGCCGAGCAGCGCAATGAACTGCTGGCGTTGCTCAGCACCTTAAAGGGCGAATTGGCCTCGCTTTCCCAGACCAATGCCGAGCAGGCGCACCGCATCGCCGGATTTGTCGAAGCCTCGGCCCACGAAGTGGCGCGCGACGATCATCAGCCCCAAGTGCTGCAGCAGGCGGTCGACGGCCTGTCGCGGTCGGTCCTGGGAATGGAAATCCGGCATCCCAAACTTACCGACGCGGTCAATTCGATCTGCACCGTGCTTTCCAACGCGGGCATTTAGCCGGCGCGTGGACAGTCAAGGCTTGGCGGCGCCCGCGGTTTCGAGCATCTTTTTCGAGAGGGCCTCGAGCTCGGCTTGCGTAATCCTCGAAACCGCGATCATCCGCCGAATATGGATCGGGCGGACTTCGCTGGGTTCCCAGCAGGAAGCCAGCGCCAGAGCCGCGGTATTGAAATCATTCGCCAGCGCATGAAAGAGGGCTGCGGTCAGCGGTCTGGAAATCTGCAGCCGCACAATATTTTCCGCGATCAACTGCGCATACGCCACGATGGCCAGGCATTGGCCCAGCGCCAGCGTGGACGGCATTTCGGCGCGGGACGTATGGTCCACGGCGAGCCCCTGGACGAAAAGCTGAAACGCTTTCACGGCTTTGGCGAACAATTTGACGTTCGGAACCGATAGCAGCGGCTCGTAGGCCTTGAGGAAGTCGGGGAATTCAATCATGTGGGCGGCTCCGCGATGGGCCTCCATCAGGTACGTATTTTCCCTCGCGCCGACTTCTCCGGCGACCAGGGAGCCGGGTTCCCTGAGCGCCATATTGGGATTGCTAAAATAACGCGGAATGAACTGGTCCGTCAGGCCCAAGTTGATGTGCGTGCTGCCTTCAAGCCCCGGCACGAGCAGGACGTCACGCAGGGCCATCTCGAAATAGGTCTCGGACTCAAACCCGCGCGCGCCGATGCATTCCGAGAGCAGCGCCATGACCTTCACGCCCTCGGTGCTGAGCTTGGCCTTTTGCACGGCGGTGAAAAGCAGGTAGCGCCGGTCTGACGCGCTGGAACTGTGGATGTAATCCAGCGCGCGGTACGCATACAGCTTCATCGCGGTGAGCCTGGCGAAGGCCAGGACCATGGTGGCCTGGATGTGGGGGATCTCGATCGCCGGCTTTCCGTAAAGCATGCGCGTCCGCAAGTGGGCGGCGGCTTCTTCGAAGGCCCGCTCGCAAATTCCAATCGTGCCGAACCCGAGAAAGAACTTGCCCAGCGACACCGTTCCGAAGACCGCGTCCCAGGCCTGCCGGTTGGAGGCGATGATGTCTTCCTTGAGGAGCGCGTGGTCTTTTACTTCAAATTCTCCGACAAACGCCGCGCGTATGCCCAGCGTGCGAATCTTCTTCAGATTGCGAAAGCCTTTCGATTTTCCGGGACGCAATGCGAATAAAACAGTGGGCGCACGCCGGGAATGTTCGGCGTCTTTCCGTTCGTTTTGCTTTGCCAAAATGACAATGAGCGCGGCCACATTCGAATTGCCGATGTAATATTTCGTGCCATTCGCCGCCAGGCGCCCGGGTTCCGTTTCCGCGACCGTAAAAGCAGTGGCCAACAGGTCCGCGCCATGCTTTTGTTCGGAAATTCCGAATGCAAGCAGGCCGCCATTCTCCAGAGCCTGGACCGCTTCGCATTTTAAATCCAGATTGGCGCCGATCAGGATCGCGGATAATCCGAGGAACGTGACCTGCAGGCTGTAGAGGTGCGCCGGGCTGAAGTATGCGCAGACTTCGATGAAACGGGTGTAGCGGAACAAGTCGAAGGAAGAACCGAGCCGGGAATACTTCTGCGGCGAAAGCAGGCGCGCATAGAGCTGGTGCGAAGCCTGGTAATCCACCCAGTCCGCATACCACAGTTCGCTCTGGTCCTCCGCTTTGAGCGCCGCGAGGCCCTTATTTTCAAAAAAATCGACCACTTTGCGGACCAAGGGTTCCCGCAGATAAAGCTCCGCACCGCGCGAACTTTGCGTACTGGTGAAGGACTGCGGATAAATCGCATCCAGCATGGGCGCCGCAGGGCCATTGGGATTCCATGCGGGCTTGTGGGGGTCGGTCATCGAATTGAACTCCACGGGCAAGGGTAGCCACCCGCGGGCAACTCGAATTTGCGTGATGCCTAAGGAAGCGGAAGAGGTTGTGCGACCCCTATAATGGGAAGCACTTGTCTTCATTGTATCACAACATTGCATGGCAGGCGGCGGGCAAGTTAGGGAGACGGCATCGACGCGTCGAGCTCCCACGCTGGGTTTAGGCCAATCGCGTCTTCGCGCACTCGATCCCCGTGCGTTACATCCCGAGAAAACAGTCGAGGGCCGGTTCAACCGAGTGCAGCGCGTTGACCTCACTTTTGGGTCAAATGACCTGTTTTTGAGGTCAATCCCTCTATGAGGATTTTTGGAAATTTTGTGCTCGTTGTGCGTTGATTTGGTGTTTGTTGGGGTTTTAAAAGAGATAGAACCAGCGAAAAATAACCGCGTCTTCTGCATGCAAACGTCCGCTCGCCTCGGTGGCGCGCAGTCTGTTAACTCCAGTTAAGATACCGTGGATGCACACTCTGGCATCCAACCAACGGTACACAATATACCGCCATAGTCTGGGTGTGTCAAGGATTCTGACGAGAATTTTGGGGGATAAGGGAGGGGGACCGTAGGTCTCCTGGCGCGCCAGAGGTGTTGTCGTGGGTGACCCGGGCGGAACTTCTGTGAGACCCGGGTCGCGCAGCGAGAGGTAACCCCATCATGCGCGCGGTTGAAGGGGAGCGAACTGAAAACACAAAACTACCAACGCAAATTACGGAGAACGCCATGTTGGGCGAACACGGTCGTCCTGTCCCGAAGGGACAGGGAGCGCATAGCCGGGGGTGCCGCGCGCCGCGACGTAGCCCAGCACGTAGGTCGCGTCTTCGAGGAAAAAGCGCCACGCCCAGTTCGTCGAACGGCGAACCTTTATCGTAGCCGCCCGCGATCAGCGGCGGGACGCTCTTTGGTGTTTCCTTCGAGCGCACGGGGAAGTCCGGATTGTACGGGCGGCCCGTCGGCGTTCCGGTCTTCTGGTAGCGCAGGTCGATCGTCCAGCGCACCAAATCACTGACATTCGGCAGGCCGCGGTGTGGGGTGAGCTTGGTCATGAAGATCACGCCGCCCTTGGGGCATTCGGCGCAGACCGGCGGGGTCTTGAGCCGCAGGCCCGGATTGATCGTCTCCAAATGGTGCAAAATGACTTACACGAATGTGTGTACCACCCCCGTCGGCGTTCAATTTGACCCCGGTCACCTTGTTTGCGCGGAATCCGGGTAGCCGCTACGCTGTCGACATCCGCACCACTAAAAAGAGGAGGCACTTATGCCGCATGTACCGCTGCGTATCGGAATCGTAGGAGCTGGCGGGATCGTCCGAGAAAAACATATCCCGGGCTTCCGCGCCATCCCCGACTGCACCGTTCTCGCTGTTGCCAACCGCTCGCCTGCGTCGAGCCGCAAGGTGGCCAACGAGTTTGGGATCCCCGAAATCGAGACCGATTGGAAGAGCCTGGTCGCGCGCCCGGACCTCAACGC